>Ga0126381_100001197_pt1 | contig 28123 bp, 22 predicted proteins | sample PanSoiMetPlot_28_FD_96465 | JGI IMG/M metagenome (GOLD analysis project Ga0126381, IMG submission 96465) | Tropical forest soil microbial communities from Panama - MetaG Plot_28 | ecosystem: Environmental > Terrestrial > Soil > Tropical forest > Bulk soil | place: Panama | collected 2016-02-17
CGGCGCTGGAAGAAATAGACGGCCCGCTGCTGTTCCTGGCCACCGCCGCCTCCAGCTACATGACCGGCCAGGTCCTGGTCATCGACGGCGGCTGGACCGCGGTATAACCCCGTCGGCCCCGGCGAGCCCGGGCTACAAGGTCTGGATCAGGCCGCCATCGATGACGAAATCGGCGCCGGTGATATTCGAGGCGCGGTCGCTGGCCAGGAAGAGCACCAAGTCGGCTACTTCCTCAGGACGAGTGAAGCGGCCCGTCACCATCTGGCTGGCGGCCGCACTGGCCACGTCCTCAGCTGCGGCACCGGTCGCCGCGCCCACGGTTTGCGCCACTCCGCCCTGCCCGAGCCACAGATCGGTGGCCACCGGACCGGGGCTGACTGTATTAACGCGGATTCCCCGTGGCCCGACTTCCTTGGACAGCGCCTTGCAGAAGCTTGCCAGGCCTGCCTTAGCGACGCTGTAGTCCATCACGGCCGGATCGGGCAGCCGGGCGTTCACCGAGCAGGTGCTGACGATCACGCCGCTGCCCGCGGCGAGCATGCCCGGCAGCGCCGCGCGGGTGGTGCGCACGGCCGACATCAGGTTCAGTTCGATCGTGGCGAGCCAGTCCGCATCGGTGATTGACAAGAACCCCCCGGTCCGGGCCGGGGCGCCGCCGACGTTGTTGACCAGGACATCGATCCGGTCTCCTGCCTGCTCGATCAGGCTGGCTGGCGCCGCGGGGTCGGCCAGATCTGCCAGCACGACCCGCACATCGCCTGTTCGCGCGAGTTCGTCGAGCTCGGTGGAGGATTTCCGAGCGCCCACGGTGACCCGCGCACCAGCCGCCGCCAGCCCGCGGACGATGGCCAGGCCGATTCCCTTGCTCCCGCCGGTGACGACGGCACTGCGCCCCGCCAGATCCAGGTCCATAGCGTGCCTTCCTTCCCGATCCCGCAAGCCTATGAGGGAGGCATCCGCGCCACTCCATCGGCCAAGGTTCGCCGTGCTGCCTGCAACTACACTCAGGGCCCCAACGGCATCAACTCGCGCAGGAATCAACCGCTCCGGTCACCCCCGCGCTGCCGACGCTGGCACAGTCCAGCGCACTCATGCGCCGGCTGCTCGCCATCACCTGAAGCAGGAGGTGGCATGATCATTACGAACAAATGTTTGCCTTAACTGTCGTCATAACGACAGTTAAGGCAAACATTTCGACCAGATGATCTTGGAGCTGCGGCGCGGTCGGTCAGCTGATGTCTCCTGGAGCTAGGGAGCTGATTGATGTTGGTGCAATTGCAGCTAACAAACGGTTATCCTGCTACATCTGGTACGAAAGTGATCACGTGTAGCTTCCGGGGGCGGCAGGCATGACGGGTGAAGCAGGCAGTACGGCGGCCGGGCAGCAGAGCGTCTTGCGCGCGGTGGGAGGCGGAGCGGCGCCCAAGCAGCCGCAGCGGGTTTCCCACGCGTCGCAGCAGCCGCCGAAGTCGCTCGTCCCCAACGGCAAGACCGGCTCTTGGGATGGGTACACGGTGACCGGGGTCGGCGCCTGGGAGTGGCACCTGGCCTCGGGGCGGCTCTCCCTCGACCGGTCTTCGATGGCCTTGCTGGGTATCGACCCGGACACCTTCGACGGACGTATCGAAAGCTGGATCAGCACCGTTCATCCCGACGACATCGCCTGGGTCACCGCCGAGGTGGACAAGGCGGTCGCCACGTGCGGGCCCTACCAGGCGGAATACAGGGTCTGCTGGCCGGACGGCAGCACCCACTGGCTGCACGTCCGGGCCAAGGTTACGGCGGATGCGGACGGCAACCCGGCTCGGATGCTGGGCACGGGATGGGACACGACCCAAGCGCGCACGACCAGCGACGGCCTACGCAGCGCCTTGCGGTATATGAGCGACGGGTTCCTCTCTGTAGGCAAGGACTGGCGGGTAATCTTCGCCAACGTCGAGGCCGAGCGTCTGCTGACCTCAGGGCGTGACCTGACCGGGCGGCTGCTGTGGGACCTGCTCGTGATCCGCCGGATACCGGGCCTGGAGGCCCGCAGCCGCGAAGCGGCCACCGGGACGACGCCGACGAGCTTCGATGTCCAGTGGCCCGACACCAAACGCTGGTACCGCATCCGACTCGTCCCCGTACCTGACGGCCTGGCCTGGTACTTCACCGACATCACCGAATCGCACCAGCGCCACGCCGAACAGGAAGAGGCCGAGCGAACGGCCGCCGAGCGCGCGGCCCGGATCCAGGATCTCGCCTGCGCCCTGGCCGAGGCCGTCAGCTCGCTGGACATCTTCGCCGCGGTCGCCGACCGGGTACTGCCGCCGTTCGGGGCCTCCGGGCTGATCATCCAGGTGGTCGAGGACGGCCGGATGCGCACGGTCGGGGCGGTCGGCTACTCCCAGGATTTCCTGGACCTGATCAGCGGCCCGGTGCCGGACTTCACCCCGGCCGCGGATGTCCTGCTCCGCCGCCGGCCCTCGTTCATCTCGTCAGCAGACGAGTACGCGCTGCGCTACCCTGCCACGGCCGACATCCTGACCGTATGCGGCAAGCAGGCGTGGGCGTACCTCCCGCTTGTCGTCTCGGGGCGGGTGGTGGGGTTGTGCGTGGTCTCATTCGACCGGCCGCGCCATCTGACGGACGCCGAGCGCGCGCTGCTGACCACGCTCAGCGGCCTAGTCGCCCAGGCTCTGGAGCGGGCACGGCTCTTCGACGCCGAGCACGCCCGGTCTCAGGCGCTCCAGCGGGCCCTGCTGCCGCGGCAACTGCCTCAGTTGCCCGCCGTCACCGCCGCGGCCAAGTATCTGCCCGCCGGACGGGGCATGGACGTGGGTGGCGACTGGTATGACGTCATCCCGCTGTCAGCCGACCGGGTTGCCCTGGTCATCGGTGACGTAATGGGGCACGGGCTGCCAGAAGCGGTCATCATGGGGCGCGTGCGCACCGCGCTGCAGACCTTGTCCGACCTCGAACTGCCGCCCGACGAGGTTCTGGCACACCTCAACGACCTGGTCTGCGGCCTCGGTGACGACTCATTCGTCACGTGCCTTTACGCGATCTACGATCCGACGACCAGCAGCTGCACGCTCGCCACAGCGGGCCATCCTCCGCCCGCCGTCGTCTGCCCTGACGGCACTGTGCAGTTCGCGCAGGCCGACGGCAATCCTCCGCTGGGCGTTGCCAGGCCTCCGTTCGAGGTGTCTGAGCTGCGGGTTCCTGACGGCGCCCTGCTTGTGCTCTACACCGACGGCCTGATCGACTCGACCAGCTGCGACCCGGCCGTAGGCATGGGCCGCATGGCCAGGCTGCTCCGGGCGCTTCAGGCTGAGGGCCTGGACCGGATGTGCGACAGCCTCACACGGGCTCTCTTGCCGGATGACCAGCAACAGGCCGACGACGCGGCGCTGCTCGTGGCCCGGGTCCGGGCCACGGCACCAGACGCCGTCGCCACCTGGCCGCTGCCTGAGGACCCGCGGGCAGCCGGCGCTGCCCGCCGTCATGTGCGCGACCAGCTCGCCGCCTGGCGGCTGGAGGAACTGACGACGACCACCGAGTTGGTCGTCAGCGAACTGGTCGCGAACGTGGTCCGGCACGCGCGGGGTCCGTATCGGCTCCGCCTGCTGCGCAGCGAAAGCCTCGTCTGCGAGGTCTTCGACGGCAGCCTGACCACGCCGCGCCCCCGCCGGGCCGCCTGGACTGACGAGGGTGGCCGTGGCCTGCAGCTGATCGCCGCGCTGTGCGACCGCTGGGGGACCCGGAACGTGACGACAGGGAAGGTCATCTGGACCGAGCAGTCCCTGCCCGCGCATACATAGCCGGCAGTTAGCCTTCCTGGCGATCGACCGGCCTTCGGAACGCAAAACGTCCTAAACACCTGCAGACCTGATTAAATAGTGCAGATCGCACGCCCGCCCAGGTCTGGAGGGATCGTCCTGATTCGTTTGCGCTTCCGTCTTCGGCCCGAGCGTCGTCTCTTCGACCGCATCCTGGCCTCTCACGGGTACGCGTCCCACGGCGACGATTTCCGCTTCACCACGATTCCGGCACCGATGGTGATCTCAGTGCGGGAGGACGGGAGCGCTATCTTCGGGAGGCGGTTCCCGGATCACGAGGACATGTCCCGATACATCGCAGGCTTCAAGTACGCGTTCGATGGCCTGTCGATGCAGACCTGCCGGAAGAACATCTTTGTCTTCCACGGACCGAAGGACGACGTGCTGCGGGCCGTCTTGGAGACGGTCCTGCGGCCCTGCGAGGTCGCGGAGACCAAGGCTCAGTTCTCGGACATCGTTCGCCGGGAGTTCGGGGTAACCGCGTAATCCTTGGCTAGGAGCCGTCGTCGTACAGGGATGCGATCTGCGCCGCGTACTGCTTCATGACGACGCCGCGGCGCACCTTGAGCGTGGGCGTCAACTGCCCGCCCGCCTCGGTGAGGTCCTCGTCGAGGATGACGAACTTCCTGATCGCCTCGGCACGCGACACCGCCTTGTTGGCCTCGGTAACGGCGGCCTGGACCTCTTCTCGCAGGGCGGGGTCGTCATGAAGCTCGGCGATGGTCGCCGTCGCCGGCTTGCCGTTGTCCGCCTTCCACTGGGCGAGCATCTCCGGGTCGACCGCCACCAGCGCCGCGATGTACGGCTTCGCGTCCCCCACGACAAGGCACTGGCTGACTAGCCAGTGGGCGCGAAGCTGGTCTTCGAGCACGGCGGGCGCGACGTTCTTGCCGGCCGCGGTGATGATGATGTCCTTCTCGCGCCCGGTAATCGTCAGGAATCCATCGCCGTCGAGCGCTCCGAGGTCACCAGTGTGCAGCCAGCCATCCTCGTCGATCATCTCCTTGGTGGCAGCCTCGTTGTTCCAGTAGCCCTGGAACACCATGTCGCCCTTGACCAGGACCTCATCGTCCGGCCCGATCCTGATCGCCGCGCCGGGGATCGGACGGCCCACGGTGCCGATCTTCCGGGCGTCAGGGGTATTCGAGTTCGTCGCCGGGCTGGTCTCGGTCAGGCCGTAGCCCTCGAGGACGTTGATGCCGCACCCGCGGAAGAAGTGGCCGAGGCGGGTGCCGAGCGGGGCAGCCGCGCTCCACGCGTACTCCACCCTGCCGCCGAGCGCCGCGCGCAGCTTGCCGTATACAAGCCGGTCGAACAGTTGGTGCCGCATGCGCAGCGCGATACCGGGACCGCCGGTATCCAGCGCCCGGCTGTAGGCGATGGCGGTAGCCTCCGCCCCCGCGAAGATCTTGCCATGCCCCCCGGCGATGGCCTGATGCTTGGCGCTGTTGTAAGCCTTTTCCCACACTCGCGGCACGGACAGGACGGCCGTGGGCTGGAATGCGTGCAGTTCGGCCACGGCGTCAGCCATGTCGGCCAGCCCGAGGACGGTGCGCGAGTAGATCGCGCCGTACTGGATGAGCTGGGCGTAGCTGTGCGCTAGCGGCAGGAACAGCAGCGTCGAGTGCTGTTCGCTGAACACCCGCTTGAAGCCGTCGTTGTTCATGCAGTTGCGGGCGTTGGAGACGATGTTGCCGTGGCTCAGCATGCAACCCTTCGGGCGGCCGGTCGTGCCCGAGGTGTAGACGATCTCGGCAAGATCGCCGGCCCCCCGGGTCCTGCGCCGTTCCTCGACCTGTTCCGGCGTGACCCGGACGCCGCCCGCCTTGAGCTCGGAAAGCCCGCCTCCGCCGTCGATCTGCCATGTGTGGCCGAGCGCCGGGAGCTTTGCCGCCATGGCGGCGATCATCTCGGCGTGCTCGTCGGTCTCGACCACGACGGCGACGGCGCCCGAGTCGCCGAGGATCCACTCGACCTGCTTGAGCGAGGAGGTGGGGTAGATCGGCACGGTGACGCAGCCGGCGGTCAGGATCGCGTAATCGAGGAGCGTCCACTCAAACCGTGTGCGGGACATGAGCCCCACCCGGTCACCCGGCCGCACGCCGGCGGCGATGAGGCCGGCCGCGATGTCACGCACCTGCCCGGCGAAATCGCGCCATGTCACCGGCTGCCAGGCGCCATTCACCTTGCGCTTGAGACCGACCGTGCTGGGCCGCTCCTTCTCATGCGTGAAGATGTCATCGGTGATGTTGTCATCGGGCTTCACGACGTATGCCACCGGCACGGAGTATTCCTGCATCGATGCCCCCAGATGATTGATGCGCTGACGCAGCCGTCCAGTTCAGACGCTAAGCACGACGGAGATCGCCAGGCCATGGCAGAAGGTCCCGAGGCTGGTGGCCGTGTATACCTGAGGACTATCCCTGTGCCGGACGGGGTTGAGCGGGCAGATTGTGTGTGGTTTCCTGCCTAGGTGAAATTGTTCCGTCGTCCTCTGAGTGTCCCGTCGAGCGCGCCGGATGCCGCCTTCCCGTACTGGAGCGGTGATCAGGCTCAGCGGTTCCGGGCTCTAGTGCGTGCGGCGCTGGCCGAAGCCGGGGTCGAGGCAACGGTCTACGCCGACCACGCGGAAGACGCGAGGGGACGGAAGTTTGGCATGGCCAATCTCGCCGCTGCCTGCCACAACGACAGCCGCGGCGAGCGCGCTTGGCGAAAGATCGTTGACAGCCACATACGAAACATCGTGTCCGGCATGGACGGGCAGTCGCCGTTCACAACCATGCCGCCGTCGGATATCTTCGCAGCCACCTATCTGCGGCTGATGCCGGCCGAGGATGTCCTGCCGAACATGAGCTACGCCCGGCCGATCGCGCCGGAATTGGCCGAGGTGTTCAACCTCGATCTTCCGAAGACCGTCGCGTACTTCACCGACGAGCATGTCACCAGCCTCGGCTACGACGCGCTGCGCGAGGCCGGGCTGCGCAACCTCCGCGCCGTCCCGATCGACGAGCATCGGACGCTTGAGCATGGCGGCGGCACGGTCGAGGTCTTGCTCGGCGAGTCGATGTTCACGGCCTCCCTCCTCCTGGTCTTCGAGCACGTGCTGGACCGGTACGGGCTGAAGGCGGATCCAGACCTCGGCGCGTTCGTCGGCGTGCCCAACCGTCACCAGCTTGACTTCCACGTGGCGGCCGACGCGCGGGCGATCCCTTCGCTGAGCACGCTCGCCGCGTTCACCGCGGCCGGCTATCGCGACTCCGCCGGTGTCGTGTCGCCAAACGTCTACTGGTGGCGCCCGAGCGGACTGAGGCGAATCTCGACCCTCACACCAGATGGCCCGCGGATCGAGGTCGACGCCGAACTGCAATCTGTGCTTGAGACACTCACGAGCTAAGGTCTGCATAGATCGCGAATGTTTCCTCACTACTGTGGGGACGTGCGGTTCGAGCAGCGGTTGCGAGACGGGATCCACTCCGGTGTGGTCGTGGTGGCCTTCCGGCGCTGGAAGCGCAGCCAGGTCGTGCCCGGTGGCCGCTACCGCACCGGGATCGACATGGTCGAGGTCGAGTCGGTGGACGTGGTGGAGCCGTCCTCGGTGGACGCCGCCCAGGCACGCGAGGCAGGATACGCGAGCGTCGGCGAGTTGCTTGGCGACCTGCGCGGTGACCCGTCTTTGCCGGTTTACCGCATCCGCCTGCGCCGAATCGACGAGCCAGATCCCAGAGACGAACTGGCCCGCGCCGCCGCCCTGACCGAGGCGGATGTCGCCGCGATCACGTCCAGGCTGGCCCGGATGGACAGGTCAGGCAGCCGCGGGCCGTGGACCGGCGCGGTGCTGGCGCTGATCGCTGACCAGCCAGGCACCGTGTCCACGGTCCTGGCCGAAGCCATCGGGTGGGAGCGGCAGGACTTCAAGCTGCACGTCAGGCGGCTGAAGGAACTGGGGCTGACCCTCAGCCTCGACGTCGGCTACCGGCTGTCCCCGCGCGGTGAGTCGTACCTGAACTACCTGCGGACCGGTGGGCGGCCCGAGCGCGTTGACAGGTAACTGGCCCGGCGGCAGCGGCCCGGGGGACCTCGGTTCTGTGCGCCTAGGAGCGTACGGTGGTGGCATGCAGGGCGTGCCTTGGTGGGGGGTGGTCTCCTCGGCTGCGGCTCCGGTCCTGATGATCGGCGGATGGACGGCGGCCGCCAGCTTGCAGCCGCGATTCGACCCGGTGGCCGAGACGGTAAGCGCGCTGGCCGCGCCGGGCGCGACCGACCGTTGGGTGATGACGCTGACGTTCGTGCTGGTCGGCGTCTGCTACGTCGTAACCGCGCTCGCGCTGCGGCCGGCCGGGACCCCCGGGCGGCTGATGCTGATCACCGGGGCCGTGGCGGGCATGCTGGTGGCGGCGAACCCGGAGCGCCCGGGAGATGCCTACCCGTGGGGGCACATCATCTGGGCTTCGATCGGGCTCGTGGGTGTGACTGCATGGCCTGCCGGAGCCTGGCGGCGGGGCACCGCCGTTCCATGGTGCCTGCGGCCCGGGGTAGCCGCCGCGGCTGTTGCTGTGCTGCTCGCCCTGGTCATGTGGTTCGGCGCCGAGTTGATTACGGGATCGGGGCAGGCCGGGCTGGCCGAGCGGGCGGCAGGCGTCGCGCAGGCGGGCTGGCCGCTGGCGGTGGTGTTGTCCTGCTGCCGCCCGGTCAGCCGACTGGCGGCAGGTCGTCGCGACGCGAGCGCCTGCGGGCCAGCGCCGCGCTTGCCAGCACCCAGGCCAGCGCCGCCGCCGTCGCCGCGCTGATCGCGCCCTCGGGCCAGCCGCCCAGCCGATCGGCGAGGGTCACGGTCGTGCGCAACGGCAGCCGCGCGTCGAGTTCGGCGCGCTGCCAGGTGCCGCTCAGGGCGATCAGCGATCCGTCCGGCGAGATGATCGCGCTCTGTCCCGTCGTGGACGCGTAAACCACGGCGCGGTCACTTTCGATCGCGCGGATCCGCGCCATCGCGACCTGTTGCTCGGACTCGCCCAGCTGGCCGTCCAGCTCGAAGTCCGCGTCATTGGACTGCACGGCGAGCAGGTTCGCCCCGGCGGCCACCTCCGACCTGACCAGGCCGTCGAACCCGACCTCGTAGCAGATTACGGCGCCGAGCCTGATCTTCCCTACGTGGAACACAACAGCCTGGTGGCCCGGGGTGTAGTTGACCGGCTGCAGCGCGGTCAGCGACGTGATGTGCGACAGCAGGGCGCGGAACGGGATGTACTCGCCGAACGGCACCAGTTGGCGCTTGACGTAGACGGCGACGGGGCCGCGGTGCGGCAGCCACAGCTGGGCGGTGTTGCGCCGCGGGTTCTCAAGCACGGCGCCGACCAGCACCGGCGCTTCGATCGCGTTGGTAGCGCCCTGGATCACGGCGTAGATGGCCGGGTTGCTGCTGGGGTCCAGATCAGTAGAGTTCTCCGGCCAGATCACCATGTCGGGCGCAGGCCGCGAGCCCGCTCTCACCTGCGCCGCCAGATCCAGGGTGGCCTGGGCGTGATACTGCGTGACGGTAGCGGCACGCCACAGGTTAGGCAGGTTCCGCGCATGTGGCACATTCCCCTGAATGGCGGCGACGGTCACGGCAGGGTCGCCGGGACTACCCTGGTCCACCGGAAGCAGGCGGCCGGCCAGCGCAAGCCCGGCGGCGCCGGCGAAGGCCAGCGCGGGCAGGGCGCGGCGGCGCAGCGCCAGCGCGGGCCCCTGGCGTGGCAGCTCCGGCGACTGCTCCATCCGCCGCGCCGGCCCCAGCAGTAGCCAGGCAAGGCAGGCGCCTGCCAGGGCCAGCAGAAACGTCAGCAGCGGTGTACCGCCGATCGCGACCCAGCGCGCGGTGGGCGCACTGGCCTGACTCATCGCCAGCCTGCCCCAGGGGAAGGCGTAAGGCCACCGGTCCCGCACCGCTTCGGCGGCCACCCACCAGCCAGCCACCGCCACCGGCCAGGCCCGCAGCCGCAGCAGCAGGCGCTGGCCCACGGCGAGCACGGAGAAACTCACCATCTCGGCGACCGCGAGCGCTGCCCAGACGTACCAGGCGACGTTGACAAGCCAGGAGATCAGCGGAACAAAAAACGCGGCGCCGAACACGAGCCCGACCGCCAGACTTGCCCGCAGGCTCCTGCGCCACAGCGCCACGGCCAGCAGCGCCGGGCCGCCAATAGCCAGCGGCCAGGCGCCCAGCGGCGGGAAGGCGGCGGCAAGGGCAAGGCCGCCCGCCAGCGCCACGGGCAGCGCCCAGCGCAGCGGCAAGCCAGCGGAAGCCAGCCCCGCCGCAGCCGCCTTGGCCACCGCGCTATCCGCCGGGTCGGCGGCTCTGCCGACGGCCCGGCCACCTACGCCGGTCAGCCGCACTGCTCCCTCCCCACTCTCGCTTCATATCCTGGTCGGTCATCTGAGCGTAACCGTGATCCGGACCGACACCAGCCTGCCCAGGATCCTTTAGCTGACAGGTTGTGACGTGCCCCAGTCACCTGCAAGGCGAGCCTGGGCGGGTGCCGTCATTTCGTCCTCGTCGTGACCCGCATCATCCACGACGGCGAGCAGCACACTGGCCGTCTGTCCCTCTGCTTCGGCCAGCGTTCGCATCTGCCCGACCCAGTTCTGTCCGCGCGTGAGCCGAGATGACCCCGCCTGCCCTGCCGCGGCCGGACGGTTGTCGATATCGAGTGACCCGACCAGAACGATGACCGTCACGGTGGCCGCCGCGGCGATCCACCGTGACCTGACCGGAGCGGCCGCCGCGCGACCAGTCACCAGGTCACGCCCCCGGGCCATGCCGTTAGGCCAGGGAACGTGCGGATCGGGAAACGGGTAGGCCGAGGGAGCGCTGAGGATGACTTCACGCAGTCGCCCGGGATGGGTCAGCAGGTACCTGGCGGCGAACTGGCCGCCTGCCGAGTGCCCGTGAAGGCTGAACCGGCCATCGAAGCCCTTGCCCAGATAGCGGCGCCCGAGCCTGTCCACCAGCTGGTTCACGAACTCGTCAGGACGCGGGTCCGCTCCCGCCATCTCGCGGTAGCCGGGAAACGCGGTTCCGCCGAAGACCGGCGCGATCACGATCGCACCGCAGCCATGGGCGAAGTCCTTCCATGCCTCAACACGCGCGCTCGCGTAGGCGAGTAGTTGCGAGTCGGTGCGCGAATTGTCCGGCCAGGGATAGCCGTGAGCGAGTACGAGCACGCGCCTCGGCTTGCCGGGGACGAAAGACGCGAAGGCGGGATTACCGGACATCGTCTGCAGGGTACGACGCCGCACGCTGTCGTCTGTGCCAGCCTCCAGGACTGGCCGTCTGGCCGCCAGAATCTTAGCTTCCCGAGGTCCCGAGCCACTGGGCGATCTCGAGAGCGACGCCGACTTCGAGGCCGTGGCCGGCGAGCGGAAGCGGGAGTAGCCGTTCGGCGCGCTGCAGGCGATTGAGGACCGTGTTGCGGTGGGTGTAGAGGGCTCTGGCGGCGCGCGCGGCACTGAACTGCTCGGCGATATACACGCACAGCGTGTCGCGCAGCTCACGGTCTGCGTCGGCAAGCTTGCCGAGCGTCCGCGCGACGAACTCGCGGGCGCGCTGTTCGTCCTGGATGGCCAGTGTGACGAGCTGGACGTCCGCGAACCTGGCCACCCGCAGGTCCGGCCGACGGGACATCAGCCGCTGGGTGGCGACCGCGTCGAAGTGGCTGCGCCGGAAGCCATCTGCCCCGCCGCCGGCGGGGCCGACGGCGACCCGGACCGCCGGATGGGCCGCGGTCGCCGCGGTGATGGCGCTGATGTCGGCGTCGTCGGCGGCGGCCAGCCAGGCCCACACCGATGAGGAGCTGGCGATAACGGTCAGCACCTGACGGGCTCGGGTCGCGAGGCCCAGGGCCTCGGCGGCGTGGGCGAGCGCGGCCTGGTCCGGGCGGCGAGGGTCAGTCCACATCACGGCGGCGATGTGCCGGCGGCGCAGGTCGTAGCCGAGCTGGGTGCCGGCGCGCTCGGCGGAGATGGGGGCGCTGTCCAAGATGAGGCTGACCATCTCGAACCGGCGCGCGTGGCTGCTGTCGACCAGGTCCGCGTGCTCGCGTCGCAGCTGGTCCGATAGCGCCGCCACCATGTCATCGACAAAGCCTGCCAGCGACCGGGACCCGGCGGCCAGCGCCTGCCGCAGCACCGCCGGGTCCGACGACAGGGCGAACGCGGTCCGCATCCAGTAGTCCCATACGACGTTCTGCCCGGCGTGGTAGGTCGTGTACACGGTCTGCTCGATTCCCCTGCGGAACGCCTCGCGGGCGATGCCGACCACCTCCGGGGTCAGCTTGGCTAGCACCCGCCTGCCCGGGTCCCGCTCCAGGCTGGCCGCCCAGTGCAGCACGTTCGCCCGGGTGCTCGCCGCGACCTCGGCCGCGAGCACCGGCTCGGAACGCAGCGGCTCATCTGCCGCCGCCGACACGGCCGCATGCACCTGCGCCATCAGGTCGGCGGGCTCGTCCAAGATCACCCGCGCGATCCGTCGGACCAGGTCAGCGGCCTGCGGTGACAACGGCTCCCCGGCATCGGGCACGGCGGCCATGCTACCGGCGCGTTGTGCAATCTGCCCACCACTGGCAGTCGTATTGGGCGGATTACCGGACTAAAGCACCTACGCCAGCACTTGAAATTTCTGATAGTTACTCACAGCGATCCTACGGAGACCAATCTCATGACCACTCGGCAGACCGGCCTGTCCGTACCCGGCTCGGCCGCCGCCGGGCGTGCCGGTGTCCTAGACGCCGCCGGGCCGCACATCCAGCGTTCGGGTGCCGACCAGCCATTGGCGCCGCCAGCAGCGGTGTGCGTGCTGGTGCCGACCCGCAACGAGGCAGGCAATGTCGCTCCGCTGCTGGCCCGGCTTGGCCCGGTGCTGGCCAGGATGAACGGCGAGGTGCTGTTCGTCGACGACAGCGACGACCAGACTCCCGCGGCCGTCGCGGCGGCCGCGACGAACAGCGCGGTGCCCGTCCGGCTCCTGCACCGGGCCGCTGACGAACGCGTCGGCGGGCTGGGCGGCGCGGTGCAGGCGGGGCTCGCGACCAGCACCGCGACGTGGACCGTGGTCATGGACGGTGACCTGCAGCATCCGCCGGAGCAGGTGCCTGACCTGATCGCTGCCGCCGAGCGCGGCGCGGACGTGGTGGTGGCCACGCGGTATGACGGAAGCGGCAGCGCCGCCGGGCTTTCATCCCGGTTCCGGGGACTGGTTTCCCACGGCGCCACCGGGGTCGCCCGGCTGCTGTTCCCGCGCGCGCTGGCCGGCGTCAGCGATCCGATGAGCGGGTTTTTCGCGGTCCGCACCGCGGCGGTTGATCCTGGCGAGCTCCGCCCCCGGGGATTCAAGATCTTGCTGGAGTTGCTCGTCCGCAACCCTGGCCTGCGAGTGGCCGAGGTCCCGTTTACCTTCGCCGAACGCCACGACGGTGAGAGCAAGGCCTGCGGCCGGGAAGGCATCCGGTACCTGCGCCAGCTGGCCGGCCTGCGGATGGCGACGTCGCCACAGGCGGCGCGCCTGCTGCGCTTCGCCCTGGTTGGCGGCACCGGGGTGGTGGTGAATCTGCTGGTCTTGGCGCTGCTGCTGAGGACTCACGTCGGCGTGCTGGCGGGGGGAAGTCATGCTGCCTCGGCCATCGTCGCGACCCAGGTGGCCATCGGGTGGAATTTCGCGCTCACCGAGCGCTGGGTGTTCCCGGGCCGGCCCGGGAACTGGGCCCGGCGGCTGTTCCCGTTCTGGGCCTTGAACTGCGCCGCGCTCCTGGCGCAACTGCCGCTCGCCAGCCGCGTGCAGCCACTGCTCGGCGGCTCCTACCTGCTGGCCACCGCGGCGGCGCTGGCCGTTCTCATCCTCGCCCGCTTCGCCGTCTGCGACCGGCTGCTCTACCGGGCGGCCCGACGCCGTGACGTCACCGCCGGGCGAACCTTCAGTGTCGTGCGGGCCTGGCTGTCCGTCAGGTCGCGAGCTGGGCAGGCCTTCGGCGCGCTCGGCGCGCCCGGTGCGTTCGGGCCCGGCTGGCTACGCCTCGCGGCGGTGATCCTCGCTGTCGGGACAATCGCCGGGCTGTACATGTACCGGACCGCGATGATCATCGCCTTGATGCTGGCTACCGCGGCGTTCAACATGACTGTGGCGGCCTTGGAGGCCCGCTGGCGGCTTTACGTGTGGCGGACACCGGAGACCGCCGGCCAGCTGGACTGGCCGAGGCCGGTCGACGCGAAGGCGGCGCGGCTGAATTTCTCGGTGATCGTGCCGGCGCGTGACGAGGCAGCGGTGATAGGGGCGACGCTCGAGGGGCTTGCCCGGCAGGATCACCCGTTCGTGGAGATCATCGTCTCGCTCTGCGATGACGACACCGCCACGATCGACGCGGCGCGGCGGGCGGCGCGCCACCACCCGTCCATCCGCGTAATCGCGGGCCACTACGACCGGCCGTCGAAGGCACAGCAGCTGAACACGGCGCTGTCGGTCAGCACAGCCGATGTGGTGGGGGTGATCGACGCCGAGGATGACGTGGCCCCGGCGCTGCTGCGGCACGTCGAGGCACTGTTCGCCAAATCGGGCGCCGACGTGGTCCAGGGCGGTGTGCAGCTGATGAACCTCGGCGAGGGTATCGGCAAGTGGTTCCAGGTCCATAACGTGCTGGAGTACTTCTTCTGGTTCACCAGCCGGATGGCATATCAGGCCGACGTGGGTTTCGTGCCGCTGGGCGGCAACACCGTGTTCGTGTACCGCGACCTGCTTGAGCAGGCCGGCGGATGGCCGGACACTCTCACCGAGGATTGCGCCCTGGGGGTTGTACTGGCCGCCGAACACGGCGCGAAGGTGGCGGCCGCCTACAGCGCGGAACTGGTCACCCGGGAGGAATCCCCGCCGACGATCTTCAGCAAGAAGCTGGGCTCGCTGTTCTGGCAGCGGGACAGGTGGGTCCGTGGATTCGTGACCGAACTGGCCGGCGGCAAGTGGCTGAAGCTGCCGACACTGCGGCGCCGTGCCCTCGCCGGTTACTTCCTCGCCAACCCCCTGTTGCAAGCACTGTGCGCGGTGCTGCTGCCGTTCGCCGCCGTCACGGCGGTGCTGGTGAAAGCGCCGGTCGGCCTGACCCTGCTGATGTTCACGCCGCTGCTGCCGCTCGGCATCACCGCCGCGTCGCAACTGGTGGGCCTGCGGCAGTTCACTCGCAGCTATCAGCTTAAGGCGCGCGCCTGGCACTACGCGTCGGTGCTGTTCCTGGCCCCGCTCTATCAGCTCATCCTCGGCGCCGCCGCGGCCGTGGCCGTCTACAAGTACGGCAGGGGCGACATCCGGTGGTACAAGACCGGCCGGGCGGCCGAGCACCGGGCGCCGCGAGTCGCGTGGCTGGCACAGGAAGAGATGGCGGCATGACAGCTATCGAACTCGCCCCGCGGGCAGCGGTCTCCCGCGCGCCAGCCGGCGGCCGGCCGGCCGGCGGCGGATGGTTCCGGCGGCACCGGGTCAGCATCGCGGTCCTGGCCCCGCTGCTGACGGTGGTCGGCCTGGCCAACGCGTGGAACCTGCAGGGCTGGCCCGGCCGGGTCAACGACGACGAAGGCACGTACGTGGCGCAGGCGTGGGCCATGCTGGTCCAGCACCACCTGAGCCACTACACCTACTGGTATGACCATCCGCCGCTCGGCTGGGCGGTGATCGCCGGGTGGGCCTGGCTCACCCGCGGGTTCGGGCGCTACCCCAGCGCGGTGATGCTGGGCCGCGAAGTGATGTTGCTGGCCTTCCTGGCCAGCTGCGTCCTGATGTACGGCCTGGCCCGTCGGCTCAGCATGCGGCGGGCGGCCGCCGCGGGCGCGGTGCTGCTCTTCGGGCTCAGCCCGGTCGCGATCTTCTACCATCGCATGGTCTTCCTGGACAACCTCTCCACCATGTGGGTGCTGGCCGCACTGGCCATCGCCGCCTCGTCGCGGCGCAGCCTGGCCGCGGCGCTGTGGAGCGGGGTATGCGCCGCGATCGCGACGCTGACCAAGGAAACCGTCGTCCTTCTGGTGCCCGTGGTCGTGTGGATGCTGTGGCAGCACACCGACCGCAAGACACGCTCCTGGCACCTGGCGGTGTTCGGCGCCACGTTCCTGCTCCTGGTGCTCGGGTACCCGCTATTCGCCGCCCTGCGGGGTGAACTGCTCCCCGGCACCGGACACGTCAGCTTGCTGTGGTCCCTGTACTGGCAGTTCTACGGGCGATCCGGCAGCGGCAGCCTGCTGGACCCGCACAGCGGCGCCTACACCCTCGCCCACTTCTGGCTCGGCATCGACCCGTGGCTTCTGCTGGCCGGCGTGGCACTGATCCCCGTCGCGATGTTCGCCCGCAGGCTTCGCCCGCTGGCATTCGCCCTCGGGATGCAGATCCTGATCTTGCTCAAGGGCGGCTACGTCCCCTACGCCTACGTGACCGCCATGGTCCCGTTCGCCGCACTGCTCATCGCGGGCGTAGCCGATACCTGGTGGCCATCCCCCGGCAGCGCGTCGCGGCGGTGGCTCGTCCAGATCCGGCGCGCGCTCGTGATCGCCCTGGTCGCCGTATTCGCCGTGATGGTCACGCCCGGGTGGTGGCATTCGCTGTATAACCACGCGAACGTACACGCGGACGCCGGCGAACTGGCGGCCACCGCGTGGATCGAGCACAACGTGCCGCGAGGATCGGTCGTGGTAGTGGATGACTACATGTGGCCGGACCTGAAGATGCACAGCCACGTCTACCCGCTATGGCTCTGGAAGACCAACACCGACCCCTGGGTCACCAAGCACGTTCTCCCAGACGGGTACGCCAGCATCAGCTACCTCGTGCTTGCGCCGCAGCCACCAAGCACCCTAGCCACGCAGCCCACCCTCAAAGCGGCGCTAGACCACTCCCGGATCGTCAAGACGTTCGGCGACGGCGTCACCGCCCGAGTCGTCATCAAGCCAGCCGCCCAAACCACCGTGCCACCCGCACTCACCTCGGGAAAGTCAAGATCAAAACTCTGATACGGAACGGAGGCGGGCTGAACGCGGGGGGTTGCCGCACCATTGTGATGGGGAGCGCGCGGCGCGGGATTATTCGGATGAAAGAATCATAAGCGGGGTCCCCGTAGTTGCCATTAACCGGAAGGCGTCTCGATGCAGGTCGGCATTCACTTCATGAACTTCACCCTGCCCGGCGGGGCGGCAAGCCTGCGAGCAGCGGTCGGCGACACCGCTGTCGCGGCGGACGAGGCGGGGGTTGCCTGGTTCACCGCGATGGACCACTGGTTCCAGATGGAGCACTTCGCCACCGCGCACGACCCGATGCTCGAGGGCTACAGCGTGCTGAATTTCGTCGCGGCGAAGACGGAGCGGTTGAGGCTTGGCCTGCTCGTCACCGGCGTTACCTACCGGCACCCGGGGCTGCTCGCGAAAACCGTCACCTCGCTCGACGTGCTGTCCGGCGGGCGGGCGTTCCTCGGCATCGGCGCCGCGTGGTACGAGCGGGAGCACCGTGCGCTCGGCGTGCCCTATCCGCCGGTGGCTGAGCGGTTCGAGCGACTCGAGGAGGCACTGCAGATCTGCGAGCAGATGTGGAGCGACGACGAGGGGCCGTACGAAGGAAAGCACTACCAACTCGCTGAAACGATCAACGTGCCTGCGGCGCTGCAGTCGCCGCGCCCGCCGATCCTGATCGGTGGCGGCGGGGAGAAGAAGACACTGCGGCTCGTCGCCCAGTACGCCGACGCGTGCAACCTGTTCGGGTCCTCGCCCGAAGATGTCGCACACAAGCTCGATGTGCTGCGCGGGCACTGCGACGCGCTCGGCCGGGACTATGACGCCATCCAGAAGACGATCGTCGGCCGGGTGAACCCGGACGAGGACATCAGCCCGTTCCTCGCCGAGATGGAGCGTTACGCCAAGCTCGGCGTGTCCCTCGTCGAGGTGGCGCCGCTGGCCCCCGAACCGGCTCGCTTCGTCAACTCGCTTGCCGAGACGGTGCTGCCCAGGCTGGCGCAGATCGGATAAGTACGTCACCCAACTTGGGTGGCGCTCCGCCTGGCTCGGACCGCGCACGCTACTAGCTGAAGTCACCTCAGTCGTGCTCGGGAAGGTCAGCAGTGAGAAAGAGTTGCGCTGGATTTGCCGTCCTGATCGTCGTCATCACCTGGCTAGTGGCCGCATGCGGTTCAAGCGGCAGTGTGTCGTCGGCCGTGAGCAGCATCGCCGCTAGCGTCACTGCCACGCGGGCTGCCACGCCTGCATCGTCACCAGCAGCCACTTCTTCGGCGGCGACAACCGCGCCCGCGAGCCCCAGCCACAGTCCCGCCTCGAGCGCGGCCAGTAGCGCGAGGGCAACGAGCACCTCGTCGGAGGTCGCCCCGGCCCACCCATCCGTCACTCCGGGTACGACCAGCACGCCTTCGCCCGCCAGCAGCAGCTCGGTATCGCCATGGCTCTGGTTCTGGCTCGCCATCGCGGTCGCCGCTGTCGTCGGCCTCGTGGCCTGGATAAGCAGTGCCCACCGACGGCGGACCAGAGCGGCTACCGACTGGGAGGCGAAGCTGATCGACGCGTACGCCAAGGGAGCGGCACTGCACGACGCGATGGCCGCGGCGGAGACGCCAGGCGCGCTGGCGGCCGACAATGCCACGCTGCGCTGGTCGGACATCCAGCACCGGGCCGACGACTACAGCCAATTGCTCTACGGCATGCAGCAGATCGCACCCGGCGATCAGGAGCGGCTAATGATCGCCGAGGTGCTCGCCTCGCTGCAGGCAGCACGGTCGGCGATGGACACCGAGCGGGCGGGCGGGTCCCCCGACGCCTCGGTCTCCGGGCTGGTCCGCCACCGGCTCGCCACCTTCGCCACCGCCCTGGGCACACTGCGCCAGCCCAATTCCGGCCCGCGTGACCCGCAGCCCGCGTAACCCATCTCTGGCGCCCTGCTCTCTGGCGCCCTGCTCTCTGGCACCCTGCGTCTCAGCCAGCACGGGAATACCGATAAAATGGCGATACCAGATGACGCCCTGGGGGAGGTATGTACCTCCCGAACCGCCGCGGCGCTGCGGCTGATGGCTTCTGACTTCGGGATCCTACCCGTGACCAAGGAGTCTTCCGCGTGCCCGAAACACCCGCCGACATCACGGTGCCGGCACTCCCCCGCTTCCCTGTCCCCGGCGGCCGGTCCGCCGCCAGCCGTCGCCGAACCCGGCGGATGCTGCCGCGGGCCGATCGGCGGGAGATCGCGGCGATCTTCGCCGGCGGGGCGCTCGGAACGCTAGTGCGGGCCGCGCTGGCCGACGCGTTCCCGCATTCGGCCACGTCCTGGCCATGGCCCACGTTCGGGGTCAACATCGTGGCGGCGTTCCTGCTCGGCTACTTCGTGACCCGCCTGCAGGAGCGACTGCCGCTGTCCAGCTACCGCCGGCCGCTGCTCGGCACCGGGCTGTGCGGCGGGCTTTCCACGTTCTCCACGATGCAGGTGGAGATCCTCAACATGCTCGGCGCCCATGCCTGGCTGCTCGCCGCCGGGTACGCCGCGGCCAGCATCGCGGTCGGCTACGCCGCGATCCACCTGGCCACCGCGATGGTCCGCAGGGTACGGGTGCGGCGATGAACATCGTGGTATGGACCGCGGTCGTGCTCATCGGCGGGGCCGGCTCGGTCGCGCGGTTCCTCATTGACGGCGCGGTGTCCTCAACCGCGGGCCGCGACTTCCCGCTCGGCACCATGGCGGTCAACATCTCCGGCGCGATCGTCCTTGGCCTGCTGACCGGGCTGGCCCTGAGTCACACTCAGGCGCTGCTGGCCGGCACCGCCGCCGTCGGCTCTTATACGACGTTCTCCACGTGGATGCTGGAAACACAGCGGCTGGCCGAGGAGCGCCAGCATCGGAAGGCAGTCGCCAACGTGGCCGTCAGCCTCGTGCTTGGCGTCGCTGCCGCGGCCCTGGGCCGGCTGATCGGAGCGCAGCTGTGAACGTGGACTGCCTCAAGCTCACTAGCTACTTCGGCGAGCGGCATCGGACCGGGCACGCCTTCGTCGCGGACGCACTGCTCGACCTGTACGGCAAGCACGAGATCTCGACCAGCGTCCTGCTGCGCGGCACCGAGGGCTTCGGTGCCAGGCAGCGTCCGCGCACGGACCGCTCGCTGACCCTGTCGGAGGACCTGCCGCTTGTCGCGGTCGCGGTCGACGCCAGGCCCCGCATCCAGGCACTGCTCGGCGAGGCGGTGCGCCTGACCAGGAGCGGTCTGGTCACGCTTGAGCGGGCGCGGATGCTGACCGGTGACATCGGCCCGCACACGTCGCCCGAAGAGCTGAATGAGACCACCAAGCTGACGATCTACCTGGGCCGCCAGGAGCGGGTCTACCGGGTGCCCGCCTTCGTCGCCGTCTGCGACCTGCTGCACCGCCGCGGCGTCGCCGGGGCCACCGTGCTGCTCGGCGTCGACGGCACCGCGCATGGCCAGCGGCAGCGCGCCGCGTTCTTCGGCCGCAACGCGCGGACGCCGATGATGGTCATCTCGGTCGGTTCGGCCGGGCAGATCGGCCGGGTGCTGCCGGAACTCGGCGGGCTGCTGCACCGTCCGCTGGTGACCCTGGAGCGCGTCACCATCTGCAAGCGCGACGGGGAACTCCTCGCCACCCCCGCCGCGCTGCCGGGCACGGACGAGACCGGCATGCCGCTGTGGCACAAGCTGATGGTGTACACGTCCGAGGCGGCCCAGCGCGACGGGCAGCCGATCCACCGCACTATTGTCCGCAGGCTGCGCATCGCCGGCCTGAGCGGCGCGACCACCGTGCGCGGCATGTGGGGCTTTCACGGCGACCACGCTCCGCACGGTGACCGCCTCCTTCAGTTCGGCCGCCGCGTACCCGCGGTCACGATCGTGGTCGACACCCCCGAGCGGATAGCCGCCGCGTTCGCCGTCATCGACGAGCTGACCGCCGGCCAGGGCCTTGTCACGAGCGAGACAGTACCGGCCATGCGGGCCGCCGCGGGAGGCTTCGCGGCCTGACCCCGCCTGGCCAATCGCGGGCCGTGCGGCCCTGCCGCCGGATCCGGCCCGCGCTACGGCATGAGCTGAGGCTTTATGTTCGGATGTACGCGTGCACTTGACCATCAGTCGCGGCGAGATCGAGATTCGTGGCTGATGAGGAGAAGAAGACCGTGGCCCCATCACCTGAAATGCCCTGGATGGCGCCAACATTGCCGGTATCGGTGTTCGCGATGCCGTCGGCGTTGTTGACGGAGGCGGCGTTGGCGCCGCCGTTGAAACCGACGCTGAAGACCTCCCACCTCGTGGCGCTCACGGGGGTATTAGCGGCGGAGTATTCCAGGGCGGTGCCGCTGGCAGACAGATGCAGGTCGAACGCAGGGAAAGCGGTCGCCGTGAGCTTGCAGGAACTGGGCTTAGCCAGTCCGGCGGACATCGTGCAGGTCACGACATTGGCCGCGAACCCGTCGCTGTCCAAGCCGAGGAACGCCGCTTTCGTTCCGTCCGCCGATACGCTCGCGTCCATGCTGCCTTGTGTTTGCGTTCCCGCAGGCTGGTACAGGAGTCGCTGCACTACCTTGGTGTTAAGGTCCCGCAGGTAGACGCTGTCCCTCAGGCCTGTTGACGGCGCTATCCCGGTGATGTTGGTCGCCTGGCCTTCAAATGCGGCGAGAAGCCCGGAGTTGCTGATCCCGTCCGGTGAGAGCCCGCCGTTCGGCGGCCCATCGGTGGGGACGGCCAGGCTTAGCGCGCCCGTCTTGACGTTCTTCCTGAAGAGATTAGGATCATCGCCCGTCCCGCCAGGCTTAACACCTGGTACCAGGTTGGTGGCGGTCGAGGCGAACAATACCCACTGTCCATTCGGGCTCATGGCGAATTCCCCGGCGCTCGCATTGGCCGGGGCGCCGTAGCTAGCCGAACTGACTATGCTCGTCTTCCCTGCGGCCACGTTGCGGGAAACTACCTGGGACCGGCCGCTAATCGAAGTGGTGTACGTGGCTGTGCCACCATCGCCACTCAGCAGGGCCACGCCACCGGCCATCGGGTATTTGCTTGTTGTCACCACGACTTTCGCGCCGGTGTACCGGTCGAACCGGACGAGCACACCGGTACATCCCGCGAGCAGGATGTACCGGGCATCTGAAGATGCCGACTGTGCCACGGTCGCGGAGCACCCCGCTACGGGTGCGACGGTGGGCAGCAACACTGTCCTGCCAGGGGACGCCCGCCGCGCGGTCAGCTGCCCGATCCAGGTCGCCGCGGCGTCCAGCAGGCCTGGCTCCTGCATGTATGAGGTGTGTATGGCGATGCCTTTGGACCATTCGATGGCGGTCTTGATGCCGAAATCGCAGACTATGTCGCCGGAATCACAGATGTTCGCGGTCGCCGCCGGGTCGGGGATGTCCTTGCCGCTGTTATGCCTCAGGTAGGTCCGGATTCCCTGGGACCGGTCCGTCGAGGTCCCGAATTCGCGCGCCGCGGTGTGGGAAACACGGTCCCCGTCGCCTAGCAGCAGCGTCCCGGTGATCTGCCTAAGCACCGCAGTGTCGTGCGTGGCCTTGAGTCGCAGCTCCACTTGATGCATCACCATGGCCCCCTGGGAGTAACCCGCCAGGACCAACAGGGCATGAGGGCACTCGCGGTGCACGTACACCACTTCGCTGAGCGCGCTCGTTACGCCCTCGCTGATGCTGCCCAAATACCTTTGGACGCTGCTCTTGTAGTAGGCCAGCAATCCCGCGGCGATGCGACCGTGCGTGAAGTCGTCCAGTTCTTCTTTCGTCGGTGTCAGGTCCTTGGCGGGATCGTCCGCGGGGTAACCAATGCTCAGCGTCTCGAAATTCTTGACACCGTAGGCTTTCAAGACCGCCTGCACCCGGACGGCCATCGAGTGGACCTCGGGACCTAGGCCGTGCAGCTTCGGGTCTCCCGGCTTCCCGGGCTGCGGAGGTTCGGCCGACCCACGGGCACCCATGAAGTAGACATCCTGGCACGTCAGGGCCGCACGTTCGCGCGGCGAGCCGCTGGCAGCGGCGGCGGGCGAGACGCACAGCCCGATAGCCAGAACGCCCGCGGCCAGCGACACGGCCCCGAAGCACGTTCGTTTCGCAGATTTGCCCACGTTTCCGCCCCCGCCTTGTACTCCCGCGAAACCTCCGCCGATGGCGGAGCACCTGTAATACCCGACGCGCGAGCGCCGACCCAGGTGCACAGCAAGCGGCGGGCGTGTCACGCCCCTGACACGACCACTGACGTGCCGAAGCGTCGTGTCAGGGGCCGGATACCTCCCTGATGCGCAGGCCGTCACCGAGGAACAGGTCGCCCGAACTGGCCGCGGCGACGGACTCGACGTTGTAGAGGCTGGCGCCGACCGCCGGTCCCCCATCCCCCGAATACCCCAGCGCGCCGCCACCGGCAACGGTGTACGTGTGCCCGGCGATCATCGGAACGCCGTAGAAGGTTCCCGAGCTCTCCGCGATGACCCGCACTAGGCTGCCGTCGGGGACCACGATGTTGCCGTGGATGTCGACGACGACGTCCAGTGGAAGCTCGTTTGCCGCCACCGTGTAGATGTCGCCGGCGGTCATCGCGCGGCCGTAGAAGGTGCCCGTGGTCGTGGCTACCACCCGGATCCGGACATTGCCGGCGTCCGCGATGACGACGTTGCCGGCGGCGTCGAGGGCGACGCCCGCGGCATCGAAGAGGATGGCTTTCGCCGCGGGTCCGCCGTCACCGCCAAACCCGCGCGTCCCATTCCCGGCGATCGTGTAGATGTCTCCGGCGGTCATCGAAACGCCGTAGAAGGTGCCTGTGCTCGCCGCGATCACCCGGATCCGGCTGTTGAGTTCGTCCGCGGCAACGATGTTCCCCGCGCTATCGACCACCACGCCGGCGGGCGAATACAAGGAGGCCTTGGTGGCCGGGCCGCCGTCTCCCGCGCCGCCAAGTGGCCCGGGGACGCCGCCGGCGATGGTGTAGATGTCCCCGGCTGTCATCGCCTGGCCGTAGAACGTGCCCGAACTGCTGGCCACGACGCGGACCAGGCTGTTCCACGAGTCGGTGACGATGAGGTTCCCCGCGGCGTCGACCGCGTCATCGAAGGGCTGCATGCCGGTAGCGGTCGCGGCGGTGCCATCTGGCGCCGGCTTAACCGAAAGGTTCCCGGCGACCGTGTAGATGTCGCCCGCGGTCATCGCCCGCCCGAAGAACGTGCCGGTCCGCGCTGCGACGACCCGGACCACGGCGTTCGGCCAGTCGGCGATGATCAGGTTGCCGGCCGGGTCCACGGTCATGCCGTCCTCTTGCTGTAGCTGCGCGCTCAACGCCGACGACGCGTCGCCTGAGTATTCGCCGCCAGTTTGGAGGCCGTTCCCCGCGACGTCGTAGATGCCACCAGCCACCATCGGCTGGCCGTAGAAAGTGCCGGAGTTCGCCGCGATGACCCGGACTTCGCGCCATCCGTCCGCGAGCGCCACGTTGCCCGCGCCGTCGACGATCACCGTGAACGGGCTCATGCCCGCGCGCAGCGCCGGCCCGCCGTCGCCTGAGATCTGCAAGTTCCCGTCGCCGGCGATCGTATAGATATCGCCGACGATCATGTGCCGGCCATAGAACACCCCGCTGCGTTCGGCGATGACACACACGCGTTCGACTCTGCCGTCAGTCAGCACGATGTTCCCGTGGCCGTCGAGTGCGACGCTGCCGGGGCTCATCGCTGTCTTGCTAGCCTTGCCGTCCGGGCGGCGCGTGGCCCAGACGCCAGTGCCTGCCACGGTGTAGATGTCGCCGCGGGTCATCTTCCTGCCGTAGAACCAGCCCGACCGGTTGGCGGCGACCCGGACGCGATTGTTGCGACTGTCCGCGATGACAATGTTGCCGGCGCGGTCCAGGGCTACGCCCCCAGGTGACCATAGCCACGCCCGGCTAGCCGGGCCGTTGTCTCCTTAGTATCCGGCGATGCCGGCCCCGACGACGACATACAGACGGCCGGCGACCATCGTGCGCCCATAATATCGTCCCGAACGTGCGGCGATGACGTCGATCGTGCTGGCGCATCCGTCGGCGAAGACGAGGTTGCCAACCGAATCGGTGACAACCGCGTAGGTCTGACACAACGCTAGCCGCGGGCTGTCGGCAGCGATCGTATAGATGTGCCCCGCCCGCATGACGCGGCCGTAAAACACACCCGACCTGGCGGCCGCGAGCTGAATCCGCGTATCCTCGGCGACCACCACATTCCCGCCATGATCGACGGTCACCCCGCACGGCCCGTCGAGTTCGGCACTAGTCGCTACGCCGTTATTTCCAGCGGACCCGCGGATGCCGTCTCCGGCCGGCGTCGTCAGCCAGTCCGTCTGCGTGTCCACCTGGCGAACCGCGTACATGTAAATGTCGCTGACCAGCAGCCGGCCCCGGCTCGCGGCAAGGCCGCAAGGCCCGACGCCCACCGACCGCGCGGGTCCCGGCCCGCCCACCCCTCCGGCCACAGTGGTGATGATGCCCGCGGCTACAGCGGGCGCAGCGGGCACGCCGGCGTGCGCCGGGGGGAGGGTGCCCAGCACGGCGGCCGCCGCGAGGATCGCCGTAGCCGGGAATCTGGCCGCGCGCGCGAATCTCCGAGGCCACACAGCCCGCTCCTCTCGGGTCATCCCCCCTGGCCGCAACAGTAGAGGAACGGGCTGGCGTGGACCACGGTCCGTTCGGGATAAATGTCTTGAAGCTCTTGAGGTTATTACCGCTTGTCCTGTGCACGGCGGGTGCTGGCGAGCTGGTCCGCGTTTACTGGGGACAACGGGGGCTGGCCGGTGAGAACGCGGACGACTTCGGAGGCGGCGAAGTCGCGGACCGTGTGGATCGCTTCCTCGGAGTAGTAGGCGGCGTGCGGCGTGATGATCACGTTGTCCAGGCTGAACAGCGGGCTAGATGGCGTCCAGTCGCGCAGTTTGGCGGGTTCCTCCTCGATGTCGTCCAGGCCGGCGCCCGCGATCCAGCCCTCGCTGAGCGCCTGGTAGAGAGCCTCGTCGCTGACGATCGGGCCCCGGGCCGTGTTGATCAAGATGGCGGTGGGCTTCATCCGGCGTAGCTCTGGTGCACCGATGAGGTGATGGGTCTCCTTGGTCAGCGGCGCCTGAATGACCAGGTAGTCCGCCTGGTCTAGCAGCTCTTCCAGCGACACAGGAACGGCTCCCCGGTCCGTGATGTCCGCGGCCGGCACGTAGGGATCGCTGGCGATTACCCGCATGCCGAACCCGGCCGCCCTGCGGGCGACTGCCTGCGCGATCGCGCCGAACGACAGCAGCCCGAGCGTGCGGCCGCTGATCCGGTAGATGGGCTCGCCGGTCTGCCACCGCCACGTGCCGGCCCTGGTCGCCTGGTCATATCTGCAGACCTTGCGGGCGGCCGCGAGCAGCAGGGTCATGGCGTGGTCGGCGACCTCGTTCTCGCACCAGTCGTTCGGCACGTTGGTGACCAGGATGCCGTGCCGCGTGGCCGCGTCGACATCGACGATGTCGGTGCCAGTGCCGTACCGGGCGATCACCTCGCACCTGGTCAGCGCCCGGATCGCCGTCGCGCCGACGGTCGCGTACTGGGCGATGATCGCGTCCGCGTCCCGCGCGGCGGCGATGACGTCGTCCTCGCTCTTGCACTGCGCGGCCACTAGGCGCAGGCCCGCCGCCTCGATGATCGACCGCTCGATGTCGACATCGCCGAAGTCGTAGTCCGCGATCACGACCGTCTTGGGAGTGGTGTTATCAGCCATTTCGTGTCACCTTTCAGCGGCGTCCCCGATCAAGGCCCTTAGGTGATCGACGCGCCTTCTGCGGCGTTCCTGGCAACTCGTTCGTACAGGGAGAGAATGCCGGTGTCATGGCGGCGCCTCGGCGGCTTCCAGATGCTGCGGCGCTGCGCCAGCGTGTCCTCAATGGTTTCTTCCGACTGGTGCTCGCCGCCGGTGCCGACGATCGCCAGCCGTCGCTGCGGGATGTTGATCTCGATGAGGTCGCCCTCCTCGACAAGCCCGATCGGACCGCCGGCGAGCGCCTCAGGCGCGACGTGCCCGACGCAGGGACCTTGCATGGCACCGGAATACCTGCCATCGGTGACGATCGCCGTTGTTGTGTTCAGCACGGGGTCGGCGGCCAGGATGGCGGCGGCGTAATACATCTCCGGCATGCCGTTCGCGCGTGGCCCCTCATACCGGACAACCAGCACGTCGCCCGGCGTCACCTTGCGGGCCACCAGCGCGTGCACGGCCTCGTCCTCGAAGTCGAAGACCCGCGCCGGGCCGGTGTGCACGTGCATCTGGGGCGGAACGGAGAAGTGCTTGATCATCGCGCCGCCGGGCGCCAGGTTGCCGTACAGCACGGCGACGCCGCCGTCTGTGGCGAATGGGTCCTCCCGGGGCCGGATGATCTCCGTGTTCTCGACCTTGAGGTTGCGCAGGTAGCCGAGCCGTTCGGCGAAGTACCACGGAGACTGCTCGATCTCGTTGAGGTTCTCGCCCACTGTCTTGCCGGTAACGGTCAGGCAGTCCAGGTGCAGCATCTCGCGAAGCTCCAGCATGACCGCGGGAACGCCGCCGGCGTACCAGAAGTACTCGACCGGGTAACGCCCGGTCGTCTTCACGTTGGCCAGCACCGGCACGCGCCGGTGAATCCGGTCGAAGTCGTCGATGCCGACATCGACCCCGGCCTCGCGCGCGATCACCGGCAAGTGCAGCAGCGCGTTGGTCGAGCCGCCGACGGCGGCGTGCAGGACGATCGCGTTCTCAAACGCGTCGCGGGTCAGCATGGCCCGCGGCGTGAGGTTCTCCTCGATCAGCGTGACAAGCTGCTTGCCTGTCGCCCGGGCGTAGCGCAGCAGCCTGGTCAGCGGCTCGGGGGTAAGCGCGCTCCCCGGCAGCGCGAGGCCGAGGGCCTCGGCAAGCACCTGGCCGGTGCTCGCGCTGCCCATGAACTGGCACGCTCCGCAGGTCGGACAGGCGTTCCGCTGGGCCGACTCAAGATTCTCCCTGGGCAGTTCGCCGCGCTCGACCTCGGCTCCCATCGTCCACATCTGGTCCGAGGTCACGTAGTCCGGGGCGTTCAGCTGGGTCCCCCCGGGAAGATGGATGGCCGGCAGGTCGCAGCGGGCGATCGCGACCAGGTGCGCGGGGACCGACTTGTCGTTGCCCGAGATCAGCACCATGCCGTCGTGGGGATGGCCGAGCGCGTGGATCTCGACCATCGCCGCCATGATGTCGCGCGACACCAGTGAGTAGCTCATCCCGCTGGTGGCCTGGACCACGCCGTCGCAGATGTCGCTGAC
>Ga0126381_100001198_pt1 | contig 28123 bp, 20 predicted proteins | sample PanSoiMetPlot_28_FD_96465 | JGI IMG/M metagenome (GOLD analysis project Ga0126381, IMG submission 96465) | Tropical forest soil microbial communities from Panama - MetaG Plot_28 | ecosystem: Environmental > Terrestrial > Soil > Tropical forest > Bulk soil | place: Panama | collected 2016-02-17
AGCGTGGTCTTACCGTGATCGACGTGCGCAATGATGGCTATATTTCTGGTGTTCTCACTCATTCGGTTGAAAATGCTTCTTTGTTCCTGGGCTATTCTTCGTGAACCACGGCGGCGGGCTCAAGCCTTGCGGCGAACCGCGCCGGAAAGACGCCGGCGAGGATAGTTACCACCCACACCAGCAGCAACGCGCCGCCGAGAAGCAACGCGGGGGGATGGAACTGTATCGTCCATCCGAAACTCTGCTTGTTAACCACATAAATCAGGACGAGCGAGAGCGCGATACCCAGCGCCAGCCCGAGTAAACCGGCAAGCAACCCGAGAAGCGCGGCTTCGGTAAGAATCATGCCCCGAACCTGCTCCCTGGCCGCCCCCAGATAGCGGATCAGCCCGATTTCGCGTCGGCGATCCAATACCAATGCTAACAGTGAGTTGGCGGCGCCCAGCATGGCGACAAGGATGGCCACCGCTTCGAGCGCATAAGTGACCGCGAAAGTGCGGTCGAAGACCTCGATCGCGCCGCGTCTGAGAACCTCGTTCGGCGCAATCATCAGCGGATAATCGCGCAGTTCGGCTTCGAGGGCATGGCGCACCGCCACGGGATCGAAACCGGGCTTCACGTAGACGGCGATATCCGTGGGCGGCTGGTTCGGCAGATAGCGGAGCAGCGTGGAGCGATCGACCAGCACAAATCCGCGGTCGTTCGCGTAGTCATAATAGATGCCCGCAACGGTGAGCGCCACGGTGCGGTCGCCCAGTGGAATGCGCAGAATGTCGCCCGCTTTGACGTGGTGCTTGTTCGCGAATGGCTCGCTGACGATTGCGCGGTCGTTGCCCGGCAGGGAACGCAGGATGTGGTCCGCATCGCCGTTCAGGAAACGCAGCGCCCGCCTGCGGCGAACAATATCCGTGATTCCGCCTCCGAACGTGGCCTGAACGCCTTCGAAGTGAAAAGCCAAAGCGTGGAAGATGTCGACGTCTTCGGCGCCCGGCGCCGCGCGAACGATATCGGCCACGTGAGGATCCATGCCGGGATAAATTCCGGCAGTGGCCGGCCCGGCAGCGCGCATATAGATGTCGGCGCGCAACTGGCTGTCGAGCCACACCTGCACGGTTTCCCGGAAACTACCGACCATAATCCCGACGCTCACCATCATCGCGATGGCGGTCGCGAGAGAGGTGACGACGATCGAGGTACGCGCCAGGGCGGCGATGAGACTGCGGCCTGCGATCAGTCCCGCCGCCCCGGAGATCCGCTTCAAACCTCCCCGAAGCGCGCGGACAACTCCGCTGACGAAGGCGGGCGAGAGCATCGCCGTGGACGCGACAGCGAAAAGAGCGGAAATGTAGCCGAAGACCGGACGCCCATAGAGCGGCGGCAATTGGCAAAGCGCCCAGGCGACTACGGCCAGAATCGAGGAGATCAGCAGATCACGCCGCGCATTAAAGCGTGTCTCCCGCTGTCGGGCCTCGCGTCGCATCGCCTCCGCGGGGGCGATTTGGGAGGCTTCACGAGCGGGAATCAGCGCCGAGATGACCGCGACCATTGTTCCGATGACCAGGGCAGCCAGGAACGAGCCGGTCGAGACCGCGACCGAACCCGGCGCGCTGGTCGTGAAAAGGGCGTTGACGGTATCGGAGATCATCCCGAGAATCGCTCCGGCCAGGATGCGGCCGAGCCCGACTCCGAGAAGCGAACCAGCGAGCCCGAGCATCGCCGCTTCGCCCAAAAACAGGGCCAGAACGCCGCGCGATCGTGTGCCGAGCGCCCGCAGAATCCCGATTTCGGTACGCCGCCGGGCCGCGCCGACGGAAATCGTGTTGTAAATCAGGAACGCGCCGACCAACAGCGAGATATAACTCAGGACCCGCAGATTCCACCGGAACGCGCGCAGCATCCGCCGGTTCTCTTCGCTGCGCGCGCCGGGCGTTTCGAGAGTATAGGTCGCCGGGATGACCGAACGAATCGCGCGCTCCGCCTCGTCCGCTCGTTGATTCGGACCCAGGAACACTTCGATGCGGTCGAGCTTTCCGTACATGCCAAGCAGTTGCTGCGCCGCGGCGATATCGATACCGACCCATTCGGTGTTCTGATCGGCGGCAATGGATTGGATCGTGAAAGCCTTCCGGTAGCCGCGCCCGCGCAGAACGATCTTCTGCCCGGTCTTCCAGTGCAGCCGTGAGGCGAGTTCGCCCGATACGGCAGCGCCGGTTTCCAGCGTTTCGGGCCTGGCAGTCATCGCCGCCACGGCATCGATGCCGTACACCGTTGTCGAACCCGCCCCCTCAATCACCGCCGGCTGTTCGATCACCGGCGAGAAGCGCACGTCGATCGGCAACGAGGAGAGATGCGCCATGACGTTCTCATCCACGCCTGCATTGGCCTGAATGTCGTAATCCACCTTGCCGACCAGCGTGGTCAGCGAAGACTGAAACGATCCCGTCGCCGCATCGCCCGCCAACTCAATCGCGATAACAACCGCCACGCCAAGAGCGATTGAAAGAATCGTGAGGACGGTACGCGCCGCGTCCTCTCGAAGCGGCCGCAGGATCAGAGGTCCGGCGAGCCGGACGCTACTCCACATCCTCCACTCGCCCGTCACGCATGCGGACCCGCGTATCCGCAATAGCTGCGGCCTCGGCGCTATGCGTCGCCATAATGACAGCGGCCCCGAATTCGTCCGCCGCCCGACGAATCAAACTCAAAACCAGATCGCCGCTCGCCGTGTCCAGGTTGCCCGTCGGTTCATCGGCGACCAGAATCGCCGGATTATTCACCAAGGCGCGAGCCACCGCGACCCGCTGCATCTGACCACCCGAAAGCTGCCACGGCAGGGCATTCGTCTTGTCTTCGAGACCCACCCACGCAAGCCGCTCCCGCGCGACCGAAGCCGTCTTCCTCCCGCCCGCGAGGAGCAGAGGTAATTCCACATTCTCGAGCGCCGTAAGCGACGGAAGAAGCTGAAAGAACTGAAAAACAAACCCGATGCTGTGCCGGCGCAGCGCGGTGAGATCACCATCCGAAAGCGCGGACGTGCTTCGACCGGCCAGTAGCACCTCGCCCGTGGAAGGAAAATCCATCGCGCCGCAGAGGTTCAGCAGTGTCGTCTTTCCGCACCCGCTGCGCCCCAGAAGAGCGGTCATCCTCCCCGCCGGAAAGTCGAGTGAGATGCCCCGCAGCGCCTCCACCCCACCCTCATACGTCTTGGTGACATTGCGAAGCGAAACAACCGGCGGATTTTCCGCTTGAAACAATTTACAGGCTCTCCGTTGTAGTGTATTCTGGGGTTGCTCTGGTAATCATTCCGCGCGCTTGGAGACGATGCTTGCTTCGCAGAACGCTCTCAATCGCGACGACATGGAAACTCGCCGTTTAGCGGCCGCTTCGGACCTGCTCAACGGTACAAAACAATCTCAAATCGCGCGCCGCTACGGCGTCAGCCGCACCACTGCCTCCCGATGGCAGCGGTCGATCCTGTCCAAAGGACTGGAGAGTTTGCGGAAACGCCGCGCGACCGGCCGCCCCAGCCGCCTGACCGACGAGCAGGTGGAGGTGATTCGCGCCATGTACTTCGACGGCGCGCTCGCCTACGGATTCTCATCCGACCGCTGGACGACCGGGCGCCTTGCGGAAGCGATCGACCGGCGCTTCGGCATCCGATACGATCAGGACCACGTAGGGCGCCTGATGCATAAGTTCGGATTGCGCGAACGCCGCTTCCGCTATATGCCGCAGGTGATGAACGCCGCCGCGGCAATGGGCTGAGGCGTCTTTTTCCCCGCCCAGCCTCGACGTGACGCTGCCAGCGCGAGTGGCGCATCAGTGCGCCTGAGCGAAATGCCGCGGCTATTTCGCTTCAATACGAGGAAATTCAGTGATCCTTAACTTGGCTGCGCCGTAAGGAATCAGGCGCACCTCACGAAGCCCGCCCGGATTCTTGATCGGGCTTTCGGGCACCGGTCCCGCTGAGGAATCAACCATCTTCCACGATTTCACGGTGGCGCCTCTTGCGCGCAGCGATACCGGGGCTCCTTCCGGGCTGAATGGCTGAGCTCCCATTTTCCCGATTTCCACAGAGAACGAATTCTGGGGGTTAGTGGCGCTGATAGAAAGCGCGTAATTCCACGGCGTTGTGGGCGTTACTTCCCAATCCGCGGTCTGGCCTTTATCCGCGATTTTCCTCCACTTTTCGCCGATATCCAGCGAATAAAGCAGCGGGCCCCGGCTGACCACAGCGGAACCGCGATAGCCGGTGGAAACGATCACCGGCATAGGCATCCGCATCAGAATCGTGTCACCGGGACGCCATTCGCGGGAAATGGTCAGATATTGGCCCGGACGAATGTCTCGCTGACTGGCGCCGTTGATGCGGACGCTCACGCCATTGGTCCAGCCGGGAATGCGGAGCTTGATCGCGAAACTCACCGGCTGCGCCGGATCGACCTTGATCGTCACGTTTTCATCAAAGGGCAGCGCTGTGTCTTCGGCGATGTGTACCGCCGTGCCGTTGATCTGGGTTCGCACGTCCGACGGAGCATAGCTTACGGTCGCGAGTCCGCCTTCCGGCGTTGCCATCCACAGGCTCGCCGCGAACTTCGGCCAGCCCTGATGCAGATTCGCCGTGCAGCATCCGTAATTCGGCTCGAGACCGAAGAGATTCGACTGGTCGCCGTTGGTGGTCCAATCGCGTTTGGCGTCTGAAACGAGAACCTGGTTTGGCTGCTCGTCATATTGATGCGCCCACATGTCTTTGCTGAAAGCGCCGGGAAGGGCATTGAACGCAATGCGTTCGAGTCGCGAGGAAATCGTGGTATCGCCCAGTATCTGTACCAGTTCCTCCAGCGAGAACATCTGCTCCACAATCGTGCAGAGCTCCGTGCCTTGCGAAGGATCCTTGCCGGCCAGGTGCTCGTCCGCGGCGAATGAGCCGTTCGGCAGGCCGTGATAGCGCTCCAGAGTCGCGATCATTTGACGTGAAGCCTCGCGATCCTCCGCGCTCCCGGAAATCAGCGACCACACCGCGCCCGTCTTGATCGCCATCGCGTTGTTCACCCCGTGGCTCGCGAGGTTGGCCGACTTCTTCTCGACCTTATCCGTGTACGGATAGTTGGCGTAAAGCCCCTTCCAATCGAACCCCTGCCCGGCGATCTTTTTGGCAAGGTCGAGAAGTTTCGCATCTCCGTTCCGGTTGTAGAGCCAGATGATCGAAAGGAGTTCATCGCCCCAGCGGTATTGAGCCCACTCGTGGAGCGGATTCGCATCGAGTTGCGCCGCCTGATAGGCGAAATACTTTTCCATGACCGGGATCACGCGGGCATCGCCAGTGACTTCCTGATATTGGGTGAGCGCCTTGAGCATCACCATCTTCGGCCACCAGTCGTTCGTGTCCTTGCCGAACGTCTTTTCGGGGCCGATATCGCCGTCGGGGCGCTGATGGTCGAGCGTCCAGTCAATCCACTTGCGCGCCTTCGCCACAAGGACCGGGTCATCCAGGAGGTACGCCAAAGGCACCAGTCCATCGAGAAAGTAAGGTCCGCGCTCCCACCCCTCGCCCGTTCCGCCAAGCCACGCGGAGTTCGAGCCGACATCCGGCCAGAACTCGTCGAGGTGGCCGCTGAGCCCGTTCGCCTGAATTCTGAGCTGCTCCTTCAGCCACCCGGCCGGTTTCACCGAGCCGAGCGGCAGGGCATAGAACGTGTTCGGCGCCAACGGCGCGCGATTCGGAACAAACGCTTGAGATTGGGGGAACGCTACCGTGGCGAAGATGAGGCCGAGCAGAATCTTCACACCGTCATGATATCCCCGAAAACGATTTGAAACTGTAAAGCGGTTAACTGCCGTGTCACGCGCGCCGCGTGGGCTGGAATAACGCGAACACCGCGCCCTGAGGATCCGAGAGCACTGACATGCGGCCCGCATTCTCGATCGTCTCCGGCCCCATGCACACCTGTCCGCCGAGAGCCTTCGCCTTCTCGGTGCTCGCGTCACAATCCTCGACCTGAATGTAAATCATCCAGCTGGGCGGAACGTTCGGCGGCGCGGGCATAGAGCCGCCGATGAATGTATCGCCGTTCTTGATGTGGATGTACTCATCGCGGCCGGGGTCAAAAGTCCAGCCGAAGAGCCCAGCGTAAAACTTCCCGGCGGTCGCCCGGTCGGGCGTATTCAGATCGGCCCAGCAAAGGGCCCCCGGCTGTTCTTTCACGCCGATTCCGGTATGCTCCTTCGCCTGCCAGATCGCGAAGGTCGCGCCCGTCGGGTCCTGAACCACCGCCATTCGGCCGAACGTGAAGACGTCAAACGGAGGCGCGAGGACCTTACCGCCGAGTTCCGCTGCGCGGGCTGCCGAAGCATCCGCGTCCGAAACGGCGATGTACAGGTTCCAGTGGGGCGGCACGCCTGCAGAGGTCTCCTGCTCCCTCAGCGTATAGGCGGCGCCCACGTTCCGGTTTTCCAGTTGAAACATCGTGTAGAAGTCGGTCGGGCCCATCGGACTGTCCTGAAAAGTCCATCCGAAAAGACTCGTATAGAAACCCTTGGCCGCGTTCTGATCGCTGGTCCCCAATTCGATCCACGTGAACGAGCCATCGGCATGTTTATCGACGTGAGGCATGAAGCAGAGTATAGCCCTGAATGCTTGAAAACCACCACTGAAACCACCGCTATGGGCGCCAATGCCGGGCAATAGTCAAAGGAGTGTAAGGAGTTACGGATTGGCACACCACTTGCACACTGGCGTGCAGGTGGTGAAAAAACCATGAATAGAATCGCGACTGCTCTGTTGGCTGCTGCGCTGGTCGCGCCGGCGGGTTTTGCGGCGCCCGACAAAAACGACAAAGATAAGGCCGCCAAAGTTTCGCAGCACCAGGATCCTTACATTCCTGGTAGCCCGGACGAGAACCGCGTCGCCCGCGAGGTCCGGCATCAGTTGGTCATGCTCCCGTATTTCGGAGTCTTCGACGATCTAGGGTTCACCGTGAACGGCGGCACAGTCACGCTGGTCGGTGAAGTCACGCGCCCGACGCTGAAGTCGGATGCAGGTAACGTGGTGAAGCGTGTGGAAGGCGTCTCCAACGTTGTCAACAACATCGAGGTCTTGCCGCTCTCGCCGAACGACAATCAGATCCGCCGCGGCGTTTACCGGTCGATTTACGGCGACCCGACGCTTTCCACTCGATATGGATTCCAGGCGCTCCCATCCATTCACATCATCGTGAAGAACGGGCATGTCCGGCTTGAAGGTGTTGTTGCCAATGAAGGCGATAAAAACCTGGCCGGGATTCGCGCGAACGGCGTTCCAGGCGCGTTCTCGGTCGAGAACGACCTGCGTGTCGAAGGCAAATAAGCGCGCCTTCGACTACTTCCCGGAAGCCCTTCCCTCGCGGGAAGGGCTTTTCGCATTTCAGGGCCTGATAACCTGCTCCGCAGAAGATGCCCAGAAATTTCACGGATTTGACTGGCCGGGTGGCGGTTGTTGTCGGAGGCACCTCGGGGATCGGACGAAGCATGGCGATCGGCTTCGCCGAGGCGGGCGCCGACGTCATCGCCACCGGAAGGCGGCAGGCCAATGTCGAGGAGGTCGCCGCCGCGATACGCGGCGCCGGGCGGCGAACGCTCGCGCACACGGCCGATGTAGCCGACCGGGCGTCGCTGGAGACGTTTCGCGACGCCGTCGTGACGGAATTTGGACGCGTGGATGTGTTGCTCAACGTCGCGGGACGCATCAAGCGGACACCGACCATCGATCTGTCAGAAGAAGAGTGGAACGACATCATCGATACGAATCTGAACGGCACATTGCGCGCGTGCCAGGCGTTCTATGAGCCTCTCAAGGCGAGCGGGCGCGGGCGCATTATTAATATCGCGTCGCTGAATTCTTACGTCGCGTTTTACGAAGTCGCGGCGTACGCGGCGTCAAAGTCCGCCGTGCTCTCGCTCACCCGCAGTCTTGCGGTCGAGTGGTCGAGGCATGGCATTAACGTCAATGCCATCGCGCCTGGCGTGTTCCGCACAGACCTCAATGCGGCGCTGCTTGACGGCACTGCGCGCGGTAAGGAACTGCTGATGCGAACACCGATGGGCCGATTCGGAAAGACTGATGAACTCGTCGGCGCAGCTGTTCTTCTCGCGTCGGATGCGGCCAGTTACATCACTGGCCAGTGCCTCGCCGTGGACGGTGGATTCCTCGCGTCCGGCGTGAACCAGTAAAGTACCCTCGAATAATGCTGAAGATCGAGAAGTTCACCTTCGGGGTGGGTGACCGTTTCGCGCATCAGGCCCGGGCGCAGTTGCGCGCGTTTGAAATGGCGGCGGAACGCGGCGTCGAGATTACGCCGGTCTGGAACAAATCGAACCGTGAACATCTGATCGTCGGCTCGGAGCCCGCGAGCGTGCAAGCGGCGGCGAAAGCGGCGGTGAAGGCTTCCGGGTGGGCGAACCCATGGCATGTGGATGCGGACCACATTAATCTCGACACCGTAGACCGTTTCATCGAGCCGAGCGACTTCTACACCATTGACGTCGCGCACTTCATCGGCCAGGCTGCTCCGAAGCCAGACGTAGAGGCATTTGTCGCGCGCCATCCGGAATTAGACGGAGATGTCGTAGCGGCTGTAGCCTCCAAATACCTCGCGGCCGTTCAGCAGGCGGGGAAAATCTATCGGTACATCGCTGCGAAGAAGGGGACGGACCGGTTCATCACGGAAGTCTCCATGGACGAGACCGATTCGCCGCAGACTCCTCGTGAGCTTTTGATCATTCTCGTCGCAATCGCGGACGAGAAGATTCCGATTCAGACCATCGCGCCGAAGTTCACGGGCCGGTTTAATAAGGGCGTCGACTACGTAGGTGATGTCGACCAGTTTGAACGGGAGTTCACTGAAGATCTGGACGTGATCGCGCACGCTGTGAAGAACTATGGATTACCCGAGACTCTCAAACTGAGCGTGCATTCGGGAAGCGACAAATTCTCGATCTATGCGCCGATTCGCAAGGCGATTCGGAAGACCGGAGCCGGGCTACATCTTAAAACCGCCGGCACGACATGGCTCGAAGAACTGATCGGACTCGCCGAAGCCGGGCCCGAAGGTCTCGCGCTTGCGAAAGAGGTCTACGCCGAAGCTTTCGATCACAAGGAAGAGCTCTGCGAACCGTACGCGTCGGTGATTGATATCGACTACGCCGCCCTCCCCTCAACGGGCGAAGTCCGGAAATGGGCTGCCGAGGACTACACCGGAGCTCTGCGGCATGTTCAATCGAATCCGGCCTTCAACCCGAACGTGCGCCAATTACTACACGTCGGCTATAAGGTAGCTGCAAAGATGGGCGACCGTTATCTGGCGATGCTCCGCCAGAGCGAAGAAGCCATCGCGCGGAACGTCACCGAAAACATCTTCGAACGCCACATCAAGCCGTTGTTTCTGGATTAACCACATCAAAGTGGGGCGGCCAATCGTGGCCGTTGATCAAGCGCGAAGTCTAACAAGTGCCAAAGCCAGCGCGAGAGTCGATATCAGGCTGAGCCCTCGGCAGACCCTTGCTTCCGTCGTCGGCGCGTAGTCCATCTCGATTTCACACGTTCCCGAGCAATTCGGCTCGAGTGCGATCAGGCCGATCCCGTCCTTGCGCACGGGGATCTCGCGGCCCGAAATACGCGCACGCCAGCCTGGCGCATAGTTGATCTGAACCGACACCGCCTGACCGCGTTTCATAGGCGCGCGGATATGAATACGCGATGTGCCCTGCCAGGTCATCTCGGCAAGCGGCAATGACGGATCGTCCAGCGCGGCAACGTAAGGCCGTACGGGATCGACATCCAGCCCGTGAATGGGTTGGCGCGCCACGATCGCGGACACCGGAACCACATGCGCCAGCGACGCCGAACGCGCGGGCACGCCGAAGACCGTATCGTCCTCATCGCGCCAAAGCACCGGAAGCAGCCCGTCGAATTTATGCGGATGCGCGATCGCGTGATAATACTCGCGGCTCTTCTCGCCTGCCACGTATACCGCCGAATTCCCGAACGCCTTCAGCCACAACACGGAGTATTCGGCATCGTGATCGCCAGCGTTCATTCCGGTGTAAATCGTGAAAACCGCGACGAGTTGCGTGAAGTTGGGCGCAGTGGGCTCGTGCGCTGCCGCCATCTGCGGACTGTCCGAGAACACGTTGAACAGGTATTGCGGGTCGCCCGCAATCAGCGAGCGTTGCCCCGGCAGATTCTGGCCGATCCACCGATCGACCTTGTACTCGATGGTCCGCGTGATGTCGATGGGAGTAACGAGCGGATGCGCGAATTGCCGAAAAATCAAAGCCTGGCGAATCGCGACGAGGCAAAGGGCGGTAATCACGACCGCGCGCCACGGGATCCGAGCGAACAGGCCGGCCAACAAAAGGCACGCGGCCATTTCCAACTCCAGTTGATACCGCGATGGCTGCGGAACGATGCTGATTTTTCCGAAGAACCCGGCCAGCGGGATCAGAAGCATCCAGAATCCGAAAAGAATCGCGAATCGTTCAAAAGCCGATTTGAGCCGTCGGCCAAAATACCAGGCCGCCGCGAAACAGCCTAAAGCGATGGCAGCCCCGAGCGCGGCGGTAAGGCCGGACTTAATATCGCCGCGAGCGCCCCACTGATCGTGCCGCATCTTCTCGATCAGCGACGGGGGGAGCCAGGGCGATATCAGGCAATAAGCCGCGACGCCCACACCAGCAAGAATTACGGACGCGCGGCGACCGTATACGAGCGCCAGACACGCTCCGCCAATCGCAAGATCCACGGCGCCGAAAGCGTTCGTCGCAACCACCGAAGCGCTGAGCAACACCGCCCCGATCAGATTCAGCGCGCCGCCAGTGGCCATGGCTCGGAACAGGAAGAATAATGCAAAGGGCAGCAGCGCGAGCGCCACATTGTGCGGATCTTCCGCATAGTGGATCAGGTTGTAGAGCCGCACCGCGCCCCAGTGCCCGTCGAAAGGGATCCGCAACTCGGGAATCAGCCACGCGGCGGGCGACGTCAGGGAGAACGCCATTCCCGCCGTGAACGCGACAAACAGCGATCGGGAAATCCCCCAGACGAACAACGCAAGCCCCGACGGCCCGCAGCAATACGCCACGGCGAGCACAAAGTGAAACGCCCGAGCGATAGGCCAGCCGCTCAGCCAGGAAGTAATTCCGCCCAAATCGGGCAGCAGTGGCTGGTACGCATTTTCAATCGGCATTCCCGCGTTGAACCACGGGATCCATCCTCCACCAGTGCCGTGATCGCGGTAGAACCGGGCGAGCGAAATGAACAATCCATCGTTTGAACTGAGATTGTTCAGGAACTCCGCCGTGAAAAGCTCATGGCAGATCCACGCATTAAGCGCGAACAGTCCCAGGCACAAAGCGCCGACAGCGCCGTTAGTCCGACGGTTTCCGATTACTGTTGTGTATCACGCCGATTACTTCAGATCGTTTTTCAGCACGACGCGATAACGCGCTTTGCCGGCCTCGATATGTTCGAAAGCCTCGTTTGCGCGGCTCATCGGATACTCTTCCGTCACTGGCGAAATCCCGTGGCGCGCCGCGAATTCCAGCATCGCCGTCACGGCGGAAGGCGGGCCCGAAGGGCTGCCGCTCACCGATAGTTGCCCTATAAGCAACTGCATCACGTTCAACGGAATGGGCGCGGGAGGGACGCCAACTATGTGGAGCTTGCCCTTCGGCGCCAGCGCATCAAGGTAAGCGCCCCAGTCGAGCGCCGCCGTGACCGTGGAAAGAATGAAATCGAGCGAGCCCTTCGCGTTCTTCAGGCCATCCGCTGAGTGCGTGTCGATCGTGCGATGCGCTCCCAGTTTCTTCGCCTCCTCAGCCTTCCCGGCCGATGACGTGAAAGCCGTTACCTCGCAGCCCCACTTGTTCAAGAATTGAAGCGCCATATGACCCAGCCCACCGATTCCGATGACGCCCACGCGGTGCGTAGGAAGCACGTCTGCGACGAGCATCGGAGTGAAGACCGTAACCCCTCCGCAGAACAAGGGTCCGGCCTTTGCCGGGTCCAGCCCCTCCGGCAGTGGAGTCGCCCAAATCCAGTGGCAGCGCACGTGCGTGCCGAACGCGCCATACCGGCCCACGATGGTCATCTGCAGGTTCTGGCAGAGGTTATGATCGCCGCTCTGGCATTGCCTGCAATAGAGACAACTGCCGGAATTCCATCCCAGCCCGACCATCTGGCCTTCCCGAACGACTTTCGCGTTGCGGCCCAGTCGCGACACTCGCCCGATCGCCTCATGGCCCGGCACCAGAGGGTAACTCGAAAAGCCCCATTCGTTCGTTACCATCGCGACATCGGAATGGCAGATGCCGCAGTAAAGAACTTCGATCTCCACCTGTTCGTCGCCCAGCGGACCGGGATCGTAAGAAAACGGCTTCAGTTTGCCTTTTGGCTCGGTTGCGGCCAGCGCATGAATTTCGCTCATCGCGCCGTTGGATGCCGACCTCTCCATTTCGGTCGCGTGATAAATTGAGGCCGTCGTGAACCGACGGACATTCATCGCAGGCGCTCTCTCGGGCGCTGCAATGCAGGCTCAGCGCGCCGCCGCGCCGCCTCTCCTGATCGATTCGCACGTTCACGTCTGGAAACACGATCCGCGATTCCCCTTCGCGGTGGGCGCTCATCCGCCTCCGGAAGACGCTTCAGCCGAAACGCTGCTCGATCTGATGAAAGCGAACGGGGTCTCCCGAACCGTCATCATTCAGGTGATCCATTACAAATGGGATAACAGCTATCTGGCCGACGTCCTCAAGCGCTATCCGCAACAGTTCCGTGGCGTTTGCCGGGTAAACCCCGAAGACCCCGCCGCGCCGGATCACCTTAGCCGTCTCACCGAAGAGCAGGGATTCCACGGCGTCCGGCTCAGCCCCTCGGCCAACGCGGACGGCGACTGGATCAAAGGGCCCCTGATGCCGCCGCTCTGGAAACGCTGCGCGCAGCTCAAAGTGCCCATGACCGTGCTGGCGCCGGCAGACCGCATGCCGGACATCCAGCCGCTCATCGAAGCGAATCCGGGCCTTACGGTAGTGATCGACCATCAGGCCGATTCGCCGCTCGACCAACCCGAGAAGCTGAAACTGCTCCTTGCGCTCGAACGCTACCCGAAAGTTTTCGTAAAGATCTCGCACATGTGGTCGCTGTCGAAGGATGCGTATCCCTACCCGGACGCGCAGCTTCAGGTCAAGCGCCTCTACGATACATTCGGCGCCCGCCGCCTGATGTGGGGAACGGACTGGCCCGTCTCCCTGAAGCAACTCCCCTACGCGAAGGCCGTCGAACTCTTCCGCGATCACCTCGACTTCCTCGCGCCCGCCGACCGCGAATGGATCTTATACAAAACCGTCCAGCAGGTCTGGCCATTCGGGTTGTGAACGCGATCGCCAGCGACTAACGATCCTGCAATTCAATGTCACCGAAAAGAGCCGCATAGTTCTGCCCATTAATTACAATCGGAGGGCTCACGCTGATTTTGAGAAGCATGGTATCGCGATGTAACACCGCAGACGGCAATGAAAACCTTCTCTGGAAAGTCGTCTCGGGCCCCGCGATATCGTAACTGCCGGCAAATGCGCCATCGGCATACAACGTCAGGTGAAGCGGACCCTTCATGAACTGCTCCTTTACGCAATAGCCGCTCACCGAGACCACTTGTGTGGAATCGCTCGGACTCGCCATCGTCACCTCCGCCTCGCCAGGCATCCAGCGCACGCCGTTCCCGATTGCTCCCCACCCGGAACCAAGCGTATAAGCGTACAGAGGATCGCCTACGCGGACTCGCCGAGGCGCGGTTCCGCTCGCCCGTACGTTTCTCACGCTGTATTCACTCGTAATATTCTGCAGATGATCGCCCTTCCATGTGTAGACAACGCCGTCCTCTGCGTCCAGCGCATGGCGAACAACAGCCGCATCGGGAACAAGCTGCTTGAATCGCTGATCCTCCGGATTGATATGAGGCTCGTTCATCGCGCCGGGAGCGATATAGACGCGATCAATTCCGAGAGCCCCGGTTGCATTCTGTTGGAAGTCCACTTGATAAAGCGTGTCCGTGACGTTTTCAACGAACACCGGGCTGTTCGGGCGCCGCGCCCGCGCCTCTCGCACGCTGAGAATGAAATCACGCGACAAATCGGATTCGGAAAGGTAGACCGTCGTTTGCGGAATAACCACGGATAACATCCCCGCTATCCAGATCAGTGCCGCGAAGGTCGCTGGAATCGCCATCCAGATAGCCCTTCTCTTCCAGGCCAGATCTAAGCCCGATCCGGCCAGCACGCACAAACCAATTTCCGGAACCGTCAGGTAGTATTCCGTGCGCCGGTTCGGAAGCGCCAGCAGTGGGCCAATAGTAAGCAGAAACCAAAGAATAGAAAACCAAGCTGTAGGCCGGCGGCGCTTTGCGTTGGCCACAAGAGATGCCACGAGTCCCAGCGCGCTTGCCCAGACGACGATCAAGCCAAAAGTCCGTCGGTATTGTAAGTCCCCCCATTCCGGAGAGAGAAGCATCCAGCGCCCGTATTCGAGAAGCGCGCTAAACACCCGGAGGTCGATACGGAACTCGTATAGCCCTTCGCGAGGAAGCGGCGCGAGGTGAAGGTGAGCCAGAGTATAGAGCGCGGAAATGGCAAAGAGCGGGAGCGTTGTTCGAAAAATCAGGCGGCGCCTGGCTCGGTCTCCGAAACAGAATAGCCAAACAACCGCAATAGCCGGATACACCACCATATTCTCCAGAGATCCGAAACCGAGAACAAATACAACGAACTGCAGCCACCAGTAGCGGCTTTTGCCAGTCTTGTCGAACTGATCGAGCAATAACAGCGCCCCCAGAAGAAAGACAGGATATTGAACCTCGTTATAAGAGGAGTTCCAGGTCATCGGGCTAATCAGCGCCGCGCTTGTGACCCAGAGAGTCGCTGCGAAGCATCCTGCGGCGAGTGAGCCGGTTATACGGCGCGCCAGCGACTGAATGAGCAGAAGATCGGCGCACACAGTAAGAAACACTGCGATTCTGAGCGCGTAGCAGTCGTCCCCGAAAAATGTTGCGGAGAGAAAGAAGGGAAGTCGTTCACTCCAGGGCCGAATAGTGCCCTGAGCGTAAGGAACAAACGCGATCTTCAGAAAATCCGCAAACGAATGCGCACGGCGCACAAACTCGAGAAGCGGAAAATCGTCTTCGCGAAACCAGATATCGAAAGTCCGCCCATAAACGGCCGCGAGAACTGCGACTGGGATGAGTTGGATCAGGAAGACACGGGCACGGGTCACGCAGTCGGCGAGTCCTCAGTCTATCGCAGCGAAACCAAATATGCCTTTGAAAACCGAATGGCGGCGTCTCGGCTCAATCGCTGGCGCGATGCGCTTCATCCATCGGCGGTCTTCCTCTCCGTTCGATTGAAATAGACGCTGTACGGCTCGCGCTGCACGGAATACCACGAGCGCAACCGGACCTTGCCCCCATCGGTGACCAGATCGAATTCGGATGGCGCCGCGGCCGCCGTCATGCGCCTCAAAGCCTCGGACGTGGCACTCAGATTCTCGGGCGGATTCATCGCCGCAAGCATCAGCGGCCCATGCATGATCGCGACGGTATCCGGATGCCGCGCGTCAATGGGGACCGAACGAACCGTGAACGGAAGCGTCAGCTCGATGCGGTCGCCCTTGCGCCAGACCCGCCGCAGTTCCGCATACGTGCCAGGCTGTGCCGCGCTCGGCGAAGGACGTCCATTGATGGACAGGCGGGCAGGCTTTTCCAGCCAACCCGGAATGCGGAGCCGCACCGCGAATTCCGCAGGCGATGCTGGATCTACCGTGAGCTCAATCTGCTCCGATTCCGGATATGCCGTCCGCTGCGTCAGCTTCACATCGGTATCGTTTACACGCCATCGCGCTTCGCTCCCGGCATAGAGATTGACATAGATGCCGCGCGAATCATAGAAATAGAGATCGATTGGATAATCCGCAACCGATTGCAGAAGAGTTCCCGCGCAACATGGCCACTTGCGTTTGTAATAGCCCTTCACCGCTCCCGCGTGATAGTCGGAATAGTAGAAATAGCCGCCGTCCTGATCCGGATCGAGCGCGCCCAGGATGGTGTTGAAGAGCGCGCATTCGAGCCCATCGCCATAACGGGAATCGGCCGTGAAGCGCGTCAGATAACGCGCGATCTTCGACCACGCATAAAAGCAGCAGGGCGTCTCGAAATGATCGTGAGTCGTGACTAAGCTCTGCGCCAGTTCATCCGACCCGGGCCGCACAAACGTCTCCTGCGGAGCCCATGCGCCGGAGGCGTACTGCTGAGTCCGAACGATCATGTCCCAGCCGTTGCGAATGGCGCGCAGATACTTTTCGTCTCCGAGCATTTCGTAAGCCTTCGCGCCCGAACTCAACGCAATCGCGTGGCTGTAGCCGTGTTTACCCGGCAGAATATTCCGGCCTTCCGCCAGCGGATCGAAAAACTCGCGGTCGAGCAGATAAAGCTTCGCCATATCGCGGAATCGCGGCTGGCCGGTGAGTTCGTAGGCGCGGAAGAGGTTCTCCGGCAGGATGTAGGGCTCGTCGTAGGGAGCCTGTTTGGGGCTGTCCGGCGTGCGGTCGTACGTGTGGTCCGGGATGAATCTCTTTGCGGCGTCGATCACGCGCGGCAGCAGATCCCGCGCCTCCGGAATGGCCGCCAGCGAGGCCGCATCGATCAGACCGATCTCATACTTGTCGAGGATGTAGCAGGGCCACGTGGTGGAACCCTTCGGACTGGCGTAAGGATTGCCGTCCGCTTCAAACGTCGCGGCATAACCAAGGACGAGCCGCCGCGCCTTCTCCGCCGGGGCGCTTTCTCCGGTGTTGGCGTGAAAACGCGAAAGCGCTGAAATGAACTGGCCGATCAGATGGCCGGGGACGAAACCGTCCGCATCGTACCAGCCGCCCATATCGAGCCCCGGCGCCTGCAACCCGGCCCGCTGGCGATAGACCTTCAGCAGACGATCCTCATCGAGAGACATCGCATGCCGGTACAGACGGCGATGCATAGCTGCGAGAGGCCCGCCTGTGAGGGTGACATCCGCATATTTGAATTCGCTAAGCGCGGTCTCGGCGGCGCCCTTTGAAACGGACGGCGCCGCCAGTGCGGCGGCCCCGGCGATAAATGCCCTGCGTGAGATCCGATCGTCCAATCCAATATTCTCTACCGGAACTTACCCCAAATTTTCGTGCTAGCCTCCGTTACAATGCGTAGCCTTGCGCGAAGCGTTCTGTTTCTGGGAGCGTTTGGCCTTACCCGCCTGGCCGCTCAGGCGCCTTCGGACCTCGATCTTCTCCCTGCCACGATCACGCAGGGGGAAAAACCGGTAACCACCAAACTCAGCGAACGCATGGCGGCGCTTCACGTGCCCGGCGTCAGCATCGCCGCCATCCACGACGGAAAAATCGCATGGGCGAAGGGATATGGAGTTGTGGGCCTCGGCGGCGCCCCAGTGACTCCCGAAACGCTCTTCCAGGCTGCGTCGATCAGCAAGCCGGTGACGGCCATGGCGGTCATGCATCTGGTGCAGACAGGCAAACTGAACCTCGATACCGACGTCAACCAATACCTCAAGTCCTGGAAAGTCCCGTCGAACAGCTTCACGGAAAAAACAAAGATCACTCTGCGCGAACTGCTGAGTCACACCGCGGGAATGACGGTACACGGCTTTCCGGGCTATGCATCTGACGCGCCGCTGCCGACGCTCGTGCAGGTTCTCAACGGAGCAAAGCCCGCCAACACCCCCGCAATCTATGTCGATATCGCGCCCGGCAGTGAATGGCGGTACTCGGGCGGCGGATTCGTAGTCGCCCAGCAACTCCTCCTTGATGTCACTGGCAAGTCCTTCCCCGAGTTCATGCGAGAAACCGTTCTCGCGCCCGCCGGGATGTCGCGCAGCACGTACGATCAACCGCTGCCGAAATCGCGAATGTCCGAGGCCGCGATGCCGTATCACTCAGATGACAAGCCTACTCAGGGAGGGCCGCACGTCTATCCGGAGATGTCGGCGGCAGGCCTTTGGACCACGCCATCCGATCTCGCGCACTTCGCCATCGAACTGCAAAACGCGCTGGCGGGAAAATCCACTATCCTCTCAGCCGCGACCGCCAAAGAGATGCTCACGCCGATCAAGGGCGGCTGGGGCATCGGAATCGGCGTGGGAGGCGGTGCGGCGCATCCTTACTTCGAGCACAACGGAGCCAACGACGGCTTTCAGTGCGACCTTGTAGCCTATGACAGCGGCGATGGCATCGCCATCATGACGGACAGCGACAACGGCGGGATGCTCGCGAGGGAGATCCTGCGGACTATCGCTTACGAGCGCAAGTGGCCTGATTTCGCTCCGCGCGAGCTGCCAAACCCGGCGAATATCAGCCTCTCGGCCGATACGCTGCGTCGCTACGCCGGAATATACGGACTGGCCCCTGGCGCCAATATGATCATCACCGTCGAAAGCGGACAGCTCATCAGCCAGATGACTCATCAGCAGAAACTTCCCCTCAGCCCTATATCCGCCAACGTCTTCACCCCGAAGGTCGTCGATGCTCAGCTTGAGTTTCCGAAAGACGAACAGGGTCCCGCAAGCCAGATGATCCTGCATCAGAACGGGCGCGACATGACGGCGAAACGGCTGAGCGACGCCGACGCAAAGGCCGTTCTCGATGCGGCATCCGATTTCGATCGCCGGTTCAAGGAGCAGAAACCCGCCCCGGGCAGTGAAGCCGCTGTGCGGCGCATGATCGATGAACTCATCGCGGGCAAGCCGAATTACGATCTGATGAGTCCCGGCCTCGCCAATGCCACGCGCCAGCAACTGACAGGAATCCAATCCATGTTCGCCGGATTTGGCGCGCTCCAGTCGGTCAACTTCAAAGGCGTTGGTCCCGGAGGCGCCGACATCTATCAGGTCAAATTCGAGAAAGGCTCAATCGACTATCGCATCTGGCTCGCGCCTGATGGCAAAGTCGATAGCGCGAACTTCCGTCCCAGTGAATAGGCATCATTTGACCCGAAGAGACTTCGTTCGTGTCGGAGCGGCGGCATTTGCGCAGCAGACGCCCGCAAAATCGCAACGCCCGCGCCTGGCGAAAACAACAAAGCTGTTCCGAAGCCCCGAAGGATTTCCGAACGGAATAGCGGTCACGCCCGAAGGCCTGTGGATCGCCGAACAGAAGCTTTCCGGCGCTCAGGCCGCCAGCTATCACATGCCCGAGCCGAAGTCCCTCGAAGAGCACGCCTGGCTCACCGATTGGAACGGCAAGCTGCTCAAGACGGTGACCACCCCCTCCCGAAACACCAGCGGCCTGGCCGTAGGCGGCGGTTACGTCTGGATGTGCGCCAACGCGGCTCCGGAAGGCGTCTTTCAGGTGGACATGGATTCGCGGCTCATCAGCCACCGCCAGATTCCGCTCGGCCCGGCCACCGACGGCGGCGGCTGTCACGGCGCATTGTGGAACGACGGCAAACTGTGGATCGCCTCGCTCCGCCTCCGCGCTGTCCTGCGCGTCGATCCCGCAACATGGCAGCCTGAGTTCATAATTCCGTTCTACGAAGCTCCCGGCAGGACCCGCTATCACGCCATCGCCTGGGACAACGGGGCCATCTGGCAGATCGTCGGGAACGACTGCAAGAGCTACGCCGAATATCACCCCGGTCTTGTGAAATACGACGCGACCACAGGCAAGGTGCTCGAAACCGTGGACTTCGCGCCCGGTTCATCCGACCCGCACGGGCTGGCAATGCACGAGGGGACGCTGATCAGCTGCGACGCCGGCATCCATCCGAATTGGCCCAACAACGACAGCCCGACGGCCGGATGGATTTTTCGGATCGATTTCGTCTGAGTGAACGCGATCATTAATAAACCTGTCTTCGTAACAGGGCATTGAAGATTCAATGCATGTTTTCCAGAGGAGTCTCACCCGGTCGTTTGTCTTCCTGATGTTCTGCTGTCTTCCAACCGCCCCGGCGTTTGGACAACGGGTGAAAGTCATGGTTGAGCCGGGGGCCGATTTCTCCCACATCCGGAGCTATGAGTGGCGGACGCACCCCGTGTTCGAGAAGAACCCTCAGTTGAAGGATACTTATGCAGTCGCCGGACAACTGATCATGTCGGAAGGCAACCGGCAGCTGATGAAGAAGGGACTTCAGCCGGTTGATGCTTCGCCGGATGTCTTCATTACCTTTCTGGTCCACGCCACAGCCGGAGAGAGCACCAGGGTGGTAGACGCGGGACCTTCATGGTGGGGTGGCGCATATGGCTGGTATGCGCCAGCTACGTGGTGGACGACTACTGAAACCGATTCGTACCTGGACGGCGTCATGCTGCTTGACATCGTCGATGCCCGCACCTCGAAGCCGTTATGGCAGGCCTTCTGCAGCGACAAGATCCGCGATATGAGCGCTCGCGACAAAAACATCACGTCTGCCGTGAAGAAAGCTCTTCAAAAGTTTCCTCCAAAACAGAAGTGAAATAGAACCGCGATCTCACGGCAAGTCGCGCCCCGACGCCGTCAGCACGAACCTCCCGTGCTTCACGCCTCTCGTCGCGATCAACGAATTCGCAAGCTTCTGCACCAGCGCCGACTTCCCCTTCACCAGAATCACTTCCAGGCAATTATCGTGATCGAGATGAACATGGACGCTGGAAAGAATCGCCGCATAATGCCGGTGCTGAATCTCGGTGAGCTTTTCCGTCAGCAGGCGCGCATGATGGTCATAGACAATCGTTACCGTCCCGAAAACCTCCGCATCGGAGGATGCTGAAATCTCTCCGACCAGTTCATTGCGAACCAAATCGCGGAACGCCTCCGACCGGTTCGTATAACCCCGCCTTGCGATCAGCCCGTCGAACTCTTTCAGCAGGTCTTCGGGAAGAGCGACGCCGATTCGCGCCAATTCAGCCATAAGCGCTCATCTTAAATCCGTCCTGCTTCTTTTCCCGTAACACAATTCTGGAGCCTGTGCTACTTTGTCAAGTAACACGTTTGGAAATTTCGTAATACCCTGCCGAACCAACCCATGAACGCCGCCCTTCTGCTCTGTCTCTTTGCGTGTGGCGCATGGGCCGCGGACGGAAACATCTCGGGCCAAGTTACCGATCCGCAGGGCAAAGCAGTTGCGGGCGCGAAACTGAGCCTCACGGCGCCCGGCCACAACAGCATCGAAACGAGCAGCGCGCCCGACGGCGCTTTTGCTTTTCCATCCATCGCGCCGGGCCAATATAACCTCGAGGCCACCGCTTCCGGTTTCGCGCAAACGCGAAGAACCATCCATCTGCGCGGCGACGAAACCTTGACCACGAACGTGCAGTTCGCCGCCCTGTCGACGCACGCCGATACAGTCAGCGTAACGGCCGACGTCAGGAACATCGACGTTGTTTCGCCGGATCCGGCCATCAAAGTCTTCGCCAGTGAGGATCTGCTCGACGCCAATCCCGGCCGCCCCGGGGCGCCCATCTCGATTCCTGGCTATCCGATCAAAACGGCCTCCGGAGGCATCAAAGCGCCGCAGTATTTCGCGCCCGGCGTGGCGGGAGATCACGGCGAACCCATCGCGCAGTTCGTCCAGGTCGGAACCTATCTCGTGCCCAACAATCTCTCTGCGAACGCGCACGGCAACGGCTATGCCGACCCCAACGTCTACATCCCGAGCGTTATCGAAAGCGTGCAGGTGGATGGCGGAGCGTTCAACGCGCGCGAGGGTAATCACGCCCTGAATCTCGGAACGGTCTATGCGCTGCGCTCACACCTCGACCCGTTTCTCACGCTGATCGCAGATCAGCGCGACATCACCGGTGATGCCGGTTTCAGCCCCTCGCCTCGCTCCTGGGTTGCCGCCGAGGTCTCCTACGGCAACGGCTTTCTCGACCGACTCGAACACCGCAGGCAGTTCAAACTCAACGGCGGCGAAGTCTTCCAGCGCGGAAATCACACCCTGACTCTTTTCGGCATCGGCTACTACGGGTTCTCGCACATCGCCGGACTGAGCCCGATCGATGGATTCTCCCCGACCGATGCCGCGAACGGATGGACGCAGTATCCCGACACCATCGATCCACGCCAGAAAGACCAGACCCACACCGCGATGATCGCCGCAAACGACGTGTGGAAGCTCGGCGAGAATCAGGAACTTCAGTTCTCCACATTCTTCCGCACCTACAATCTGGCGCTTTTCTCCAACTTTGGCGACGGCCTCATTCGGCAGAGCGAATTTCGTACCGTGACCGGCGGGAACGCTGTCTACATCAGAAAATTTTCAAGGGCGTTCGCGCTGCTCGCGGGCACGGACTACCAGCGCGAAGCGCCTCGCCGCGACGACCTGGATCACTACGGCTTCTACGACCCGGCCCGCCCTTACTACTACGGGCCCTTCGTTAAAGCCGCGGCAAACAATATCACCATCAGCCCGCTATCACCTTATATCGCCGCGGAAGGCGAATGGGCCCGTTATTTTCATTACTACCTGGGATTGAGGCGAGACGAGATCTTCATCAACAATCAGGACTTGTTAACGCCAGCCGATTCTTCGAATCTGCACGTCGGGGTCAACTCGCCGAAAGCCACGCTGACCTTCTTTCCGAAGAGGTCCTGGTGGCTCCCGGAAGTCGCCGTCAGTTTCGGTAAATCGTTCTTCACGGAAGACCCGCGGATCGGCGCGGCCGTGCAGCCCACTCCGACCGGATCGCCCCAACCCGCGCAGCCTGTCGAGACCGCGCGTTCCTGGCAGTTGGTCGCGAGCAAACGCATCCACAATACGGATTTCAGGGTGACGCTGGGAAAGGAGACGCAGACCGCCGAATACGGCAAAATCGACGCCGATACCGGCGTGCAGTCGAACCTCGGTCCGGGGCGCGTCCGCTACATCGCGGTCAGCCTTCGTCAGAATTTCAGCCAGGGATCGTTCCAGGCGACTTTCGAGCAGGCCGACGCCCGCGATCGCGATTCCGGGCAGATAACACCGGAAGCCCCCCGGCTCATCGGCGATCTGACGGGAACCTGGCACAGGCTCCCTCTTCATCTGCAGGCCAAAGGCGAGTTCGAATATGTAGGCCGCAGAGTGGTTGGCAATGGCTGCGATGAGAGCAATCCGGATGACCTGCGTTCCTACTGCCTCGGCGCGCCGAACAGGGAGTTCCGCCTTGCTCTCACGCGGCCGCTTCTGAACAACAGGATGAACCTGGGCGTAAACATGATGATCGCGAGCGGCCATACCGGGCAGACGACCGAATCCTTCGCGCTCGACAACAGGCCGGGCTATCTCCCTCCACTCCCCGTGCCGACGAACATGGTTTCGGAAGTCGTCGGAGTCAGAACCCCGTCCTACGCGAGTGTAAACATTACTTATCGGCTCGGCCGCTGAACCTGGAAATGACACAAGCTATCCGTTGCTAAACTGAGACGTCTTAGTACTGAGAAGTCTCAACATGTCACTGTGGTCCCGAATTGTGAACGTAGGTCGCGGCGATCGCCTGCGCCGCGAGATCGACGAGGAACTGGCCTCCCACCTTGCGGAGGCAGTAGAGCAGGGCCGCGACCCGGACGAAGCCAGAAGGGCCTTCGGTTCCGCGCTGCGTCACCGTGAAGAAAGCAGCGATTTGCGCCTGATGCCCTGGCTCGATTCGCTGCGAGCCGACGCAATCTTCGGTTGCCGCCAGCTCATGAAGCGAAAGATAACCTCCGCCGCGGCAATACTTTCCCTCGCGCTCGCGATCGGCTCCTGCGCCGCCGCATTCCGGCTGATTGACGCGCTTTTGCTGCGCCCTCTGCCGGTGAAAAACCCGGAACAGCTTTACGACCTCACCCGCCACCTGATCGGATTCGACGGCAAGCCCACCAGCTACGACGAATGGGCCTATCCTTCGTTCCGTCGTATGCGCGCCGCGGTCCGCGATCAGGCCGAATTGATCGCGATCTCACCGGGGTTGACGGTCGATCTGAGCTACAAATCCGATCAGGAGATGGAGAAGGCGCGCCTGAACTATGTCTCCGGCTGGATGTTTGACGACTTCGGACTTCAGCCCGCGATCGGCAGGCTGCTCACGCAGGATGATGACCTCACGCCGGACGCCCATCCCTACGCAGTGCTCTCCGAGGACTACTGGACCCGCCGCTTCGGAAGAGATCCGCATGTAATCGGGCGTACGTTTCGCATGGATGACAAGGCCTTCGAAATCGTCGGAGTCGTTCACGGGCCGTTCACCGGAACGTCACCCGGCGAAGTGACCGACATCTTCCTGCCCACGATGATGAGCGGAAAGACGGATCGCGACGACCAGACCGCGATGCGCACGATTGCGCGCGTAAGGCCCGGCGTCCCGATAATGCGTCTTCAGTCGATACTCAACGCTACTTCGCACCGGTTTGAGGAAGAGCGCGCAAAGCACTTCACCGGGATGAACAAAGTTCAGTTGGAGCGATTTATGGCCGAGACCGTGATTCTGGAACCGGCAGCCGCGGGCGCATCCGGACTGCAGGGCGAGTACCGGCGCGCGTTGATAGCTCTCGGCGTTCTGGTCGCCCTGGTGTTGCTGATCGCATGCGCGAATGTGGCCAACCTGATGACCGCTCAGGCCTCGGCGAGGGCGCGAGAAATGGCCCTGCGGGTTTCAATCGGGGCCGGGCGCCGAAGGCTGGCGCAACTGGTGCTGCTCGAAAGCGCCTGCCTTGCGTTTCTCGCCTCCGCGATCGGCGGATTATTCGCGTGGTGGGCTGCGCCATTCGTTGTGCGCAGGATCAGCACCGCGGCCAATCCCGTTCGATTGCTGCTTCCTCTGGATTGGCGCGTGTTTGCTTTCGCCCTGGCGTTGACCGCCGTCGTCGTCTTGCTGTTCGGCCTTGCCCCGGCGCTGCGCGCATCCGCCGTCAAGCCCGCCAGCGCGCTAAAGGGCGGGGAGGATCCTCATGCGCGCCGCCGGTTGATGCGAGGGCTCATTGCGTTGCAGGTCGCGTTTTGTTTTCTCGTGCTTTTCCTCGCTGGCCTTTTTGTGGCCACATTCGACCATCTCTCCAACCGGCCAAAAGGCTTCTCCGCAGACCGTATTCTGATTCTCAACCTGATGCCGTCCCGGCCCCAGCCCTCTTTCGTCTGGGACCAGTTAGCGGACCGTCTGCGCGCCGTCCCGGGAGTCGAGAGTGTCGCCATCGCCGGTTGGGCTGTTTTCACCGCCAACTCCATGAACAATTTCATCTCGCTGCACGGCGAACCTCCCGGTCCCGTCCTGGCGTATTTTCTGAACGTCTCCCCCGCCTGGCGAGACACGATGAGGCTGAGGCTGATCGGCGGACGCGATCTTCGTCCGGACGATTTGACCCCTGGGGCGGCGCTTGTGAACGAAATGTTCGCCCGCCAGTACTTCAACGGCGAAAATCCGGTCGGCAAATCGTTCCTCAGACTATCGGGAACCGTTCCGTACCGCATTGTCGGACTGGTGGCCGACGCGCCGTATCGCAGCATCCGCGAGCCTATTTTGCCGGTGGCCTATGTACCCTTTCGCCAGGTGGATTCCGCGGGGGCTCCCCGTAATTATGGAAACGGGAGCCTGATCATCCGGACCGCCAGTCCGAATCCTCTCGTCCTCGCGCAGACCCTTCGGCTGGAACTGGCGCGCGCGCGTTCCGATTTTCGGGTCGGCAGCATCGATACGCAGGAAGAACTGAATCGGGCGCAGACGCTTCGCGAGCGACTCCTCGCCACGCTTGCGATGTTCTTCGGCTGCGTCGCGCTCTTGCTCGCCGCTGTCGGACTGTACGGTGTTCTCGACTACTCGGTTCTTCAGCGCCGCCGCGAAATCGGAATCCGCCTGGCGATCGGCGCGCCCTCCGGACACATCGCCCGTCTCGTAACGATTGAAGTCTTATCGATGGTTCTGATCGGAGCGATTGCCGGCCTCGCTCTGGGATTCTGGCTGGTTCGATACTTCGAAGCCTTGCTCTACCGTGTTAGCGCTACGGATGTAACTATGCTCGCGGCTCCGTCCCTGATCCTCCTCGCGGCAGCTCTTATCGCATCCCTGCCCGCCGCCATTCGCGCCACGCGAATCGATCCTGTCTCCATGTTGCGCGCGGAATGAAGTAGGCTACGAGAATCGCCGGAAGAAGATGCGCTGTGAAGCAAACTGAAACGGGCCCTGGCCTTGAGGAACCACTGCGCGCAACTCTCTTCCGAACCGGCGCGATTGCGTTCGTCGCGGGCGCGGCCCTGGCTCGGCTATGGGGCGGGTGGTCACGGTTGCCATTAGCGATTCTGTTCGCCCTGTGGCCTTCGTTCGGCGGCCACCGGATTGAGGTCTGGTTTCTCAACTGGCTTCGACCCAGACTGTCGGCAACACGCGGCGTTCAGGTTCCGGCGCGGCTCGTCGTTTGGTTTGCGGGCGGGGCGCTGTTGGGGGTCGGGGCGACCGTGACCGCATCGCCTCCGGGGAAGCTTCGGATGACGCACTGGCCCGGATGGGGATTCGCGGGGCTGGCGTTCATCGGCATCGAACTGATCGCGCATCTCGCGCTTCAACTGCGCGGGCGGCCGAGCTTTTATAACGGTCGAGGTTGAAGCGTCAGCGGACGGGAACGTCGAGCAGCGCGACCCAGTACTGAACCGACTGAAGAGTGAAGCCCACGAGGATGAGGCCGATCCCGAAAACGCCCATGCGACGTTCCGGGATGCGATCGGCCATCCATTCGATGTACGGAGTGAAGGCTCCGGCGGCGGCGGTCACGATGCCCATGGCGAGCCCGGCTTTCAGTCCCACAGCGAGGGCGTGGTCACGCTCCCGCGCGATGATGCTGCTGAGATAGCCGGCGGCCGTGTAACCGACGCTCCGGTTCAGAGCGGCGAGAAGCTGGAAACGCGTTATACGGGGACGAGTGGCGGGCTTGTAGTCGATCGTGGGACGGATGCCGAAACGGTAGGCGACCAACTGGCCCACAGTGCTCAGCAGCCCGAAGGCGATGCCGAACGCAGAACCGTATAGATAGGCCGAACCCAGACCAAAACCGAGACCGCGGATGCCGCTGCTCACCGCGTCGAGAAGAACACCCGGGCGCGGCGCGCCACGAGAGGCGCGAGAATATTCCCAGCCAAGCGTGATGCCGTGCGCGAGGCCGCTCAGTACACCGAATACCGGTCCGAGGGCGAGGCCGTAACCCAAACCGAAGAGCACGCCGTAGGTGACGCCGCGGGTAAGAGTGCGGAGTGGTCCGTGCTCGCCGCCGAGAAGGTCGTAGGCCAGGTAGAGGGCGCCGAGAACGTCGAGCGAGCTCCCACCGATGCTGATCAGAGCGATGACGTGATGGTCCATATGGGCGAGCGAGCCGCGATCCTTAGAGTGTTACCCATTCGCCGTTGCGGAGCACGAGAAAGGACTCGCCCGCGGAAGCGGCGAGGACGCGGGGCGGAGCGTCGAGCGCGTCGTCGGCCAACTGAAAGGTGCCGTGGTGGATGGCGATGGCGGTTTGGGCTTCGAGGATTCGATGGGCGCGGACCGCATCCTCAGGCGGCATATGGACGGGGCCCATGAACCAGCGAGGCTCATAAGCGCCGATGGGAAGCAGGGCCAGGCGCGGCGGACCGAAGCGCTTGCGGATGGCGGCGAAGTGCGGGCCGAACGCGGTGTCGCCAGCGAAATAGACAATTCGATCGGCGGTCTCCAGGACGTATCCGCACCACAGAGTTTTGTTGCGATCGAAAAGGCCGCGACCGGAAAAGTGGAGTGCGGGTACGGCGTGGATGAACACTTCGCCGACGGCAACGGACTCGCCCCAATCGAGTTCGTTCACTGGGCCGATGGCGTGCGCGCGAAGAAGACGGCTGACGCCGAGTGGTACGACAAAGCGACTCTGGCTGCGAACGGCGAGGCGGCGGAGAGCTGCGAGATCGAGGTGATCGAAGTGATTGTGGCTGAGGAGGACGACATCAATCGGCGGCAGTTCCTCCCACCGGACGCCGGGAGGGCGACGGCGGCGCGGGCCGATCCATTGAAAAGGGCTGGCGCGTTTGGACCAGACCGGGTCGGTGAGGATGTTGGCGCCGCACTGCTGAAGCAGGACGGTGGAGTGGTTGACGAGCGTGACTCGGAGTTCGTC
>Ga0126381_100001199_pt1 | contig 28089 bp, 24 predicted proteins | sample PanSoiMetPlot_28_FD_96465 | JGI IMG/M metagenome (GOLD analysis project Ga0126381, IMG submission 96465) | Tropical forest soil microbial communities from Panama - MetaG Plot_28 | ecosystem: Environmental > Terrestrial > Soil > Tropical forest > Bulk soil | place: Panama | collected 2016-02-17
AAGGCATGCTCAAGAAAATCGTGGATCACCTCACCGCCAACCCGGAGTTATTCGCTAGTACGGCCTTGATGGTTACCTTCGATGAAGGCGGCGGCTACTATGACTCCGGATACATTCAACCGCTGGACTTCTTCGGAGACGGTCCGCGTATTCCCTTGCTCATCGTTTCGCCCTTCACCAAGGGCGGGCACATCAGCCATGATTACACCGACCACGTTTCCATCCTGAATTTCATCGAACGCAACTGGGATCCGGAGCCTTTGACCGGGCGCAGCCGCGACAACTTCCCAAATCCCAAATCCGACCATAGCAATCCCTACGTCCCCAAAAACAGCCCGGCCATCGGCGATCTGTTCGACCTGTTCGACTTCGGCCATGACAACGGCAACCACAACGATAACGGTAATCACTAAACTGACGATCGCTAAATAACCGAAAGGCGTCGATCACCTTCCTACACAAAAAACGGGCGGCCTGCAGGCCGCCCGTTTTGTTCTTTCCGCTTCTCCTTTATTGTCATCTTGAGCGTCCCCGTTCCCTAGCGGGACAGCAAGGATCGACCGAACGTAGCTGACGCCGCCCTTCTGTTCCTGTGCCGGCAATTGCGACCGCCTCCTGCCCGCGCCTATACTGGACGCGAATCCTCCATGACCATCAACACCCTCATTGTTGACGACGAAAAGCCGGCTCGCGAGGAACTAGCCTTCCTGCTAAAAGGGTTTCCGGACATTCACCTCGTCGCGCAAGGAAAAAACGGCCTCGAAGCAGTCAACCTGATTAAAGAACATTCCCCCGACCTGGTTTTCCTGGACGTGCAGATGCCCGGCCTCGACGGCTTCGGCGTCCTGCAAAAACTCATGGAGCGCAAAATCGAAGTTCCACACGTGGTCTTTGCCACCGCTTTCGATCACTACGCGGTGCGGGCTTTTGACGTGAATGCCGTTGACTACGTGCTCAAGCCGTTTGACAGGACGCGCATCGCCAAAGCCATCCAGCGCGCGCGCCGCGAGATCGAATCCGAAGTTTCCCCCACCGACCGCCTGGAACAATTGGTCAGCCGCCTGGACGCTGTGAAAAACGGGGCCACCAAGGCAGCCGCGCCGGCGCCGTCAAAAATTCTCGTCAACGCGCAACAGAAGCTTCTCCTGGTCGACGCCGAAGACATGATCTTCGCCACCATCGCCGACGGGCTCATCTCCATCATCGCCCGCGACCTGGAAGGCACCTCCAACTACCGCACCCTCGACGAACTGCAGGATGCTCTCGCCTCCGACTCCTTCTGGAAGCCGCACCGCTCCTTCCTCGTCAACATCCATCACATCAAGGAAGTCGTCCCCTGGTTCAAGTCCACCTATATGCTGAAAATGAACGACAAAAAACAAACCGAAGTACCCGTCAGCCGCCACCAAACCAAACGCCTCCGCGAACTGTTTAAGCTATAAAAGATGCACAACTGAGGTCAATTGCGCGATTTAAAAAGCTAGTGAAGGTTTAGTCCCAGCCGACATAAAGTTTCTCCAGAAATCATGCTTTGGGGATTGTCAGTGAATACGGCCACTTATGTGCGTTTTGTGTCTCGCGTGTGCTAGCATCAAAATGTCTGCAGCCAAATGGATTTCTCCCTCACCGATCAGCAAAAACTAGTTCGCGACACGGTCCGGCAATTCATGGAAACGGAAGTACTCCCGCTGGTCAAGGAACTGGAGCGCGAAGAGAAATTTCCCCTCGACCTGCTGAGAAAACTCGGCGAACTGGGTTGCTGCGGCATGTTACTGCCAGAACAGTGGGGTGGCCCGGGCCTCGACACCGTCTCCTATGTCCTGATGATCGAAGAAGTTGCCCGCGTCCAGACCGCCATGTCCACCGCGCTCGGCGTAACAAACTCCGCGGTACAAATGCCCCTGCTGCAATTTGGCAGCGACGCACAAAAACAAAAATATCTGAAGCGCCTGGCGACTGGCGAAATCCTCGGCTCGTTTTGCCTCACTGAGGCTGCCGCAGGCTCCGACGCCGCCGGCATCCAAGCCACCGCCACGCGTTGCACTTCTCAGAATGGTCATCCCGAGCGCGGCGAGGGATCTGCTTATTCTTATCTCTTGAATGGTGCCAAAACCTGGGTCACCAACGGAAGCGTAGCGGGCATCTTCATCATCTTCGCGAAAACGGATCCGAGCTCAGGAGGGAAGGGAATCACCGCCTTCCTGGTCGAACCCTCTTTCCCAGGCTTCAAAATCGGACGCCACGAAGACAAAATGGGCCAGCGCTCCTCACCTTCGGTCGAGATTCTCCTAAACGACTGCGAAGTCCCCGCCGCCAACCGCCTCGGGGAAGAAGGCCAGGGATTGAAAATTGCTCTCAGCGCGCTCGATGGCGGACGCATCGGCATTGCCGCACAAGCCGTCGGCCTGGCGCAAGGCGCTCTCGATGAATCCCTCCACTACGCCAAGCAGCGCCGCGCCTTCGGCAAGTCCATCAGCGGATTCCAAGCCATCCAATGGATGATCGCCGACATGCAAACCGAACTGGAGGCCGCGCGCAACCTGACATATTACGCAGCGTGGTTGAAAGACACGGGTAAGCAGATAGGCTCCGCCGCTTCCAAAGCAAAACTCTACGCCAGCGAAATGGTCAACCGCGTGGTCGCCAAAGCCGTGCAAATCCACGGCTCGGTAGGCTACTCTCGCGAAACTGCGGTCGAACGCATGTACCGCGATGCCCGCGTAATCACCATTTACGAAGGCACCAGCGAAGTGCAAAGAATGATCATCGCCCGCGACCTGCTCAAGTAGTTGTGCAAGCCTGTCACTGCACTCGGTAATTTGTCATTCCGAGCCTGCCTGCCGCAGGCAGGCGAAGCGAGGAATGTGCTTTCTCTCCCCGCAACTAGCACATTTCCCCAAAAACTTATAACTTATTACTTACAACTGAAACTGTTCACACGGGAACCCATTGGCGAACACAAAAAATCGCGTCCTAAGCGGCATGCGTCCCACCGGCAAACTGCACATCGGCCACTATTTCGGCGCGCTGCAAAACTGGGTCCGCTTGCAAGATGCTCCATCCTACGAATGTTTCTTCTTCATTGCCGACTGGCACGCCCTCACCAGCGACTACGCTGACACCTCCGCCGTCGCGCAAAACACCATCGAAATCGTGACCGACTATCTCGCCGCCGGCCTCGACCCGCAAAAATCCGTCATTTTCCAGCAATCTCTTGTCCCCGAACACGCCGAACTCCACCTGCTGCTCGGCATGGTCACTCCACTGGGCTGGCTCGAACGCGTCCCCACCTACAAAGAGCAAATCGAAAACGTAAAAGAAAAAGACCTCCACACCTACGGCTTCCTCGGCTATCCCGCACTGCAAACCGCCGACATCGTCATGTACAGCGAGCCCGGCACTCCGCTCTTTGTTCCCGTAGGCGAAGACCAAGCCTCCCATGTTGAACTAAGCCGCGAAATCGTCCGTCGCTTTTCCGTGTTCTATGGACTCGATGTGGATCCTGCACTTTTCGAAAATGCGACTGCAAGGGGCAGGTCGGCGCGCCTTCTCGGTATACAGCCGTGGGAAAGACGCGAAGCGGACAAGTTCAAGGGCGAAGTCAGAAGAGTCGCAACCGAAATCGGCGTCGACAATCTTCATTCGAAACTTGGAGACCTCGCAAAGTTCTTTCCCTTTGCTCCGGCTTTGGTCGAGCCCGACGTTATGCTCACCGAAACCCCGCGCATCCCCGGCCTAGACGGCCGCAAAATGTCCAAGAGCTACGGCAACACCATCACGCTAAGCGAATCCGACGACGACATCCGCAAGAAAACCAAAGTCATGGTCACCGACCCCGCACGCAAACGCCGCAGCGACCCCGGAAATCCCGACGTGTGTCCCGTCTACGATTGGCATAAACTCTTCTCGCCTCCAGAGACGCTCAAATGGTCCAGCGAAGGCTGCCGCACCGCAGGCATCGGCTGCATCGAGTGCAAAGCCGCCATGGCCGACAATCTGATTAAATGGATCACCCCTATTCGCGAACGCCGCAGGGCATATGAAAAGCACCCCGCGCGCGTTTTGGAAGTCATCGACGAAGGTTCAAAGAGAGCACGCGTCGTCGCACTGAGCACGATGAAACGGGCGCGCGAGGCTGTTTTCAGTTGGGAAAAGAAACGCCAAGAGATGGGAATGCCCAGCGAGTTATCTGCACCCGAGGCATTTCCGGTCAAAACAGGTAGGGTTGCTAAGCTTCACGACGACTGAATCGAAAAAATGGCCACTCCTTACAAAATCAACATCCCCATGTACGAAGGTCCTCTCGACCTTCTCCTCGACCTCATCAAAAAGCAGGAAATGTCCATCCACGACATCCAAATCTCCAAAATCACCTCGCAATATCTTGACTACCTTCACAGACTCGAAGAACTCAACGTTGACGTCTCCTCCGAATTCATCTACATGGCAGCATCGCTCATTTACATCAAATCCAAGATGCTTCTCCCGCCCGATCCGCTGGCCTCGCCCGAAGAACAAGCCGCCGACCCGCGAGAGGAACTCGTCCAACGCCTCCTCGAACACGAAAAATTCAAAAACGCCGCACAGCTCCTCTATCAAAAACAGCAAATTGAAGAAAACGTATGGTCCAAGCCCGACAAATCCCTCTATAGCGACGAAGGCACCGAGGGCGAGCTGGTGGTATCACTGGTTGATCTGGTCAAAGTTTTCCAGCAAGTTCTCGAACGCCGTAAGGAAGTCGCCCGCATCGAGCTGCAACACGAACAATTCACCGTCGCGCAAATGATCGCGCAGCTCCGCGGTCAAATCCTCTCCAGCGACGATTCCAGCGTAAACCTCGTCAAATTCTTCGAAGCCTGCCCTTCGCGCCACGCCATGATCGTCGCCTTCCTCGCAGTCCTCGAAATGGTCAAGCTGCAAGCCGTGACCATCGTTCAGCAAAAGCAGTTCGGCGAAATCCTCCTGCGCAAGTCCAAATCCTTCGACACCATCTTCGACGAAAAAGGCGAAATCCGCCTCATTGATGAGGAATACAAGTGATCATACGTTGTAGTGGCGGGTCTTCAGAACCGGTCTTTTGACTTTATGTTGTCATGTTCCAGCGCAGCCAAGGGTCTCAACGTAAGCTGCGAGCCGTAGGCGAAATATCGCAGAGGATGCCCAGGTGCCGGCTTTACGCCTGGCTCTTCGGTGTTTTCCTGTAGCGGAGTTCTACTTCCAACTCTGAACCCTCAACGGTAAACTATCCTCATGAATGAAGAACGCAAAGCCGCCCTCGAAGCTATCATCTACGCCGCCGATGAGCCCGCTACCATCGAGCAGCTGGCCTCCGCCCTTGGCGAAGAAAAAATGATCGTGCAGGCGTCGCTCGACGAACTGGCTGCCAGCTACGCCGCCGAGGAACGCGGCATCGAAATCCGCGCCGTCGCCGGCGGCTACAAGATGTACACCAAGCCGCAGCATCACGATGTAGTGCGCCGCTTCATCAAGAGTCTTCGTCCGCCACTCCGTCTTTCGATGCCCGCTCTCGAAACGCTGGCCGTCATTGCCTACAAACAGCCGGTCACCGGCCCAGAAATTTCAGAAATTCGCGGCGTCAACTCTTCCGGCGTTCTCGCCACGCTTCTCGACAAGCGCCTCATCACCACCGCTGGTCGAAAAGAAGTCATGGGCCGCCCCATCCTCTACAAATCTTCCAAAGAGTTCCTGGTGCGCTTCGGCCTAAGCGACCTCCAGGAACTCCCGAGCCTCAAAGAGTTCGAGGCCCTGGCCCGCGAAGCTCTCGGGAGCGACATGGGCGTGGCTCCCACCACCGAAGAAGAGATGCTAGCCGCTCCCTCCGCCGACACCTTGGAAAATCTCACCGCGGGAGCCCCAGGTGCCGGTCCTGCACCGGGGTCCTCCCATGCCGCCGAAAACCCCGTTGCCGCCGACATCGCTGAAAGCGATCAGCTAGTCCCCACCGAATTCGCCGCTCATCCACATATGGAGGGCGCCCCAGGTTCGGTTTCGGAGCTCGGATCTTCGCTTTCCTCTTCCCGGCATCCTGCGGGTGTCTCAAGTGCCGGTTCTGCACCTGTGTCCTCTCCTTCTTCTCCCTCCGACGACGAATTCCTTCGCGAACGCGAAGTCGAATCCACCAGCGAAGGCATGCCCAGCGGCGAACTAGACGAAGAACCCCGCAAAGCCGAAGCCGCGTCCGCCGGCGAATGATCCCTCGCTTCGCTGATTTGTAGCCGCCGCTTTCTGAGGCGGGCGCCTGTGTAGTGGCGGGTCTTGAGATCCGTTCCTTTTCCTCTCCGCGTCCGCCGCCCCTGAGAATCCGGGCCGCATTTCTTCTTTTGTCCGTGATTCGGAAACCCATGTGCTCCCGCATTCGCCTTTCAACTTTCAACTATCGACTGTAAACTCTCCTTCCGTGCAAGAACGCCTACAAAAAATCATCGCCCGCGCCGGAATCGCCTCCCGCCGCCACGCCGAGCAACTCATCGTCAGCGGCCAGGTAAAAGTAAACGGCAAAATCATCCGCGAACTCGGTTCCAAAGCCGATGCTGTGATCGACAAGGTCGAAGTCTCCGGAAAAAAAATCGCCGCCGCAGAACGCAAAGTGTATCTGCTGCTCAACAAACCGCCCGAAATCGTCTCCGCTCTCTCCGATCCCGAAGGCCGCAAAACGTTGCGTAATGTCTTACGCGGCTTTCCGGAGCGCGTTTATCCCGTCGGCAATCTCGAATACTCCGATTCCGGCGTCGTCTTCCTGACCAACGATGGCGATTTCGCGGCCGCAATGCTCAAACGCTGGGAAAATATCGAGCAGGTCTATCACATCAAAGTGAAAGGTATGTTGACGCGATTGGATCTGGAACGCCTGGGCAAAGAAATCGGCGCAAAAATGCAAACACTCCGCCAGCCCGACGCTACTCGCGGTCACACTGCCAATTACTGGTATGAAGTCCGGATGCATAGCGGCAAAAAAGAAAATCTGCGTAAGCTGCTCTTCCGCGAGCGCCATCCAATCGAAAAAGTAAAACGCATAGCACTAGCCTCGCTGAGGGTCGAAGGCGTCCCCCGCGGCCGTTACCGCCTGCTCACCGGCAAAGAAGTTGATGCGCTTAAGACGGATCTAGAGAGCAGCAAACACAAAAGAGAATATTGAGCCTTCGCCGCCATGCCGACAATTATCGAGAATCGATTAGAGGCGAACGAGTGAAGCTGGAAAATTTTTCATTTCGACATGTGACAGCGGCGGTTTTCGTTCTAAGCCTTCTCCATTGGGCCATACTTCGGTGTAGAGCTTTGCCGACGATGACCGAACAGCCTCGCAAAGGCATCGATGGCGGGTGGATGTCTACTCCATGCCCGTAGCCATTTCCTTTGTCTTGAAATGCGCCGCGACTTGGTTGGGGTTTTCGTATCATGGTACAGAGCGCAGGGAAGGAGAGTTGCGGTGTTTGCAATGACATTCGGAACGCTGTCTGCATTGCTGCTCGTTCTGGCAATTCGGATTACTTGGCACATTTAGAGTCAAAACGAAAACAAAAAATCTCGCACTCATGCCTCAGGAACGCCTCCAAAAAATCCTCGCTGCTGCCGGAATCGCCTCCCGGCGCAGAGCCGAAGAATTCATCGCCGCAGGCCGCGTAACGCTCAACGGCAAAATCGTCACCGCGCAGGGAACCAAAGCTGATCCGCAAGTGGACCAAATCCTCGTTGATGGCAAGCCGTTAAAACCCGCTGAACAACTTCTCTATTTCATGTTGAACAAACCCAAAGGCTACGTTACCACCGTTAGCGATCCAGAAGGTCGCCCCACTGTGATGGAGTTCATCTCCTATCGCAAAGAACGCTTGTACCCAGTCGGTCGCCTCGACTACGCCACCGAAGGACTCCTCTTGATGACCAACGACGGCGACCTCGCGCAAAAGTTGACCAAAGCCGGCTCGCACATTCCCAAGACCTATCACGTAAAAATCAGCGGCCGCCCCGACGAAAAGGGAATTGAGCGCCTGCGTCGCGGCATCACCATCACCCTCGAGGATGGCCAGCGCGTCAAAACCTCTCCCGCAAAAATCCGCTTGCTTGAAGACGCCGCCAATCCCTGGTATGAAGTCATCTTGATCGAAGGCCGCAATCGCCAAATTCGCCGAATGTTTCAAAATGTCGGTTTCCTGGTAGAGAAGATACAACGCGTGCAACTTGGCCCGCTGAAGCTCGACATCCCACCTGGAAAAATTCGTCCGCTCAGCGTCCGCGAAGTAGCCCAACTAAAATCCCTCACAGAAAGAAAATCCACGAATCTCACGGTTTTGTAGGCCGCGGTAGCTTTTTTGGAGTTGCCACAGAGGCCTTTAGGCCGCTGCACGTTCTTTGGTCTTGTAGCGGCGGCCTTCAGGCCCGGCCTGGATGCCGGGGCGCAGCACTACTGCGCCCAGCTGCCGCTTGGGCCGCCGCCACCTGCGGCCGAAGGGTCTCAGCCGATCGCAACTTAGCAAGCATTCCGAATGGAGCGCCTTGTAAGCAGCCACTGCAGGCCTCAAATAGCCACCAACCGACGGCTCCGGGCCAGATTATGTTGCCTAGCAGATTATGTAAATCACGCTCTCCGCCAATACTGATGCGGGTCTTTCGCGATTAGCCCGCGTCTTTGCCTTCCGTCGGAGAATGCTAGTTCGAAGAACCTTCCAGCTTACCGCTTGCTTGATCTAAAATCGTTTCGTCACTTTCTTTAGGAGACTAATTTGAAATCCGCCGCTTACTGCATGTGCGTTGTTCTTGTCGCAAGCACCGCCACTACGGAAAAGGACTGGGACGTCCTCGGCAAATCCTGGTGGTCGCATGTCCAATTTTTGGCCGACGACAGACTGGAAGGGCGCGGTACCGGTACCGAAGGCTTCGGCAAAGCGGCCTCCTATGTCACCGATCAATTCCAGAAAGCTGGTCTGCGGCCTGCAGGCGAACACGGGTACATCCAAAATGTCGAATTCAACGCGCTGCAAATCGACGAACCCAATTCTTCGCTGCGACTCCTCCACGACGGAAAGGCCGAGCCTTTTCAGTTTGGCGAGGACGGATTTCTGAACCCTACCGCGAACGCCGCGCCCGTAGACGCTCCAGCCGTCTTCCTCGGCTACGGACTGAAGATTCCCGAAGAAAATTACGATGATTTCGCGGGCCTCGATTTGAAGGGCGAAATCGTGGTGTTTGTCACCGGCGGCCCGGCCACCATGCCCACTTCGCTCAAAGCGCATTACCAATCCGATGACGAGCGTCGCAAGAATCTTGCCGCCGTGGGGGCCATCGGTTCGATTGCCATTCCCGATTCCAAAGCGCAGGAGTTTGCCTGGTCGCGCACCGCGGCAGCGCGCTTTGCGGTGCGTATGGAACTTAAAGATGTGGACCGTGCGCCCGCGGCAAAATTCGCTATGCTTGTAAATCCACAGCACGCCGACAAACTTTTCACCGGCAGCGGCCACACCTTTCAGGAAATCGCAGCCCTCCTCGGTTCGGATAAACCGCTTCCGCATTTTCCGCTGGCCATCACGATTCGTGCCAAAACGGCCGTCAAGCGATCTACCGCACAGTCACAAAATCTCGCAGGCGTACTGCCCGGCAGCGATCCGAAACTCAAAAACGAATTTGTCGCCATCAGTGCGCACCTCGACCATCTGGGCATCGGAGAGCCGGTCAACGGCGACAAAATTTACAACGGTGCCATGGACGACGCCTCGGGAGTCGCTTCCGTAATTGAAATCGCCAAAGCGATGCACAACTCCAGCGTCAAGCTCAAACGTTCGATCTTGTTTTTGGCGGTGACCGCAGAAGAAAAAGGTCTGCTCGGCTCGCAATATTACGCCGCGCATCCCACCGTCAAGGGTCCGGTCATCGCCGACCTCAACATGGACATGTACTTGCCGCTCTTTCCTTTGAAATACCTGGAAATCCAAGGCCTCGGCGAGTCCACCCTGGGTGACGACATAGCCGCAGTCGCCAAAGACCTGGGAGTCACCGTGCAGGCAGACAAGCAACCCGACCACGTGCGTTTCATCCGCAGCGATCAGTACAGCTTCATCAAAAAGGGCGTCCCGTCGCTCGCCTTCAAATTTGGCTGGCTTCCCGGCACTCCGGAAGAGAAGCTCTTCAACGACTGGTACAAAGAGCGCTACCACGGCGTAAAAGACGACGTCGATCAACCGGTAGATACCGCCGCAGCGGCGCAATTCAATGCCATCCTCGAAAAACTTGCGCTCCGCGTTGCCAACGCCGACACTCGCCCTACCTGGAAGGCCGATAGCTTCTTCAAAAGATTTGCGGTGGCAAAATAGTAGTGCATAATGTCGCACACAGTGCTTCACCGTTGACTTGAAATCCGGGGTGGCCTAGTATCCGGCCCATTCCATTGCGGGGTGTTCTGGATGAGCGAGTGGGTGTACTTGCAGGGCGATCCTTCCGAGCAACTGACGCACTACCACTATTTTTCGATGATCAAGCGGCAGGCCTCCGGCGATGTCAAGTTTTCCATCACCGTGAAGGAATTCGCCGTGCCGCCCACTGGACAGCGCATGCGCTTCTACGCGGAAGCCGACAAACAGGTCAACCAGAACACCGCGGGATTCGTGCCCTGCGGCTGGGGCAGCTCGGTTTTCGCCGCTCTGGGCGACTGCGTGCGGCTAATTCGCCAGTTTCCATTTGATGGAGAGGATGGCGCCGCGTCATGATTCTGCAATTCGCAACAAAACAGATTGAACCCGGAATGAGCGCGCTAGTCATCAGGGGCAGCATTCACTGCGGCCCGGAATGCGCGCGCCTGGAAAAGCAGGTCGATGAGCTGATCGGCTCGAAAGAAACCCGCATCATTTTCGACATGGCCGGAGTCACCCATATGGACAGCGCCGCCATTGGCGCGCTGGTCCGCTGTCTCACCAAGCTGAAAAAAGCCGGCGGTGGACTGCGCATGGCCTGCGCCCAGCCCATGGTCGATTACAGCTTGAAGCTCTCCAAGCTGGACAAACTCATGCCGAACTATCAAAGTGTGGAAGCGGCGGCCACTGGTTTCACGCCAGCCGGAACCGCGCAAGCCTAAAATAGTTTTGCGGTCTTCACTATCTGCCTTGGCAATTAGCCGAAGGCAGCAGGGAGCGCAGCGCATCGTGGCACTGGCATTCGAAAGGACAGAAATCGGTCCGGGACTGGTGGCGCTGGCCGTCAAAGGCAGCATTCACTGCGGCCCGGAAGTCACTCAACTGGAAGGTGAAGTGGATCAGTTGATTGCAGAGACGCGCACCCGCGTGATTCTCGATTTATCCTCGGTGGCTGCTATGGACAGCGCGGCCATCGGCGCCGTGGTGCGCTGCCTCAGAAAATTGAAGGCCGCCGGTGGAGATTTGCGTCTGGCGGGTGCTCAGCCGCTGATCGCCCGCAGCCTCGAGCAGACCAAGGTAAACAAGATCGTAGCAACCTATGCGTCTGTTTCGGAAGCTGCGGCCAGCTTCGCTGCGAAAGCTTAGCCCGCTCCTCTCCCGACCCGCGCGTCTCGGTTTACTGGCACCTATTTGACGGACAACAAATCCTAGTGCGGCGGCGGAAGCGGGAAAATCAGCAAATTGCGCCTACCCGGTGGAACCACCGCCAGCATCCGTCCATCCGGCGAAATCGCGAAATCGCGAAAGGTCAGCCCGTGTAGGATGGGCACGGGATCGGGTTGCGCCACGGGTATCTCATCGGAGCGCTTGCCAGCCGTGTTTGTCAGCGCCGGCAACGCAACCCACACCAGGTCGCCGGACTTGTGCTCCGGCGACCGCTTGATCAACAGATATGTTTCATCCGCCGACCATTGCACCACGCCCAGTCCGATGCGCAGCCGCGCCAGCCGGTCGGGATTTTCCAGATCGCGAACCTCCAGAACTTCCTTGTCGATGAAATACGCTACGCGCTTTCCGGACGGCGAAACCGATAGCCCGGTTTCGTAGCCGTCCAGCGTGGCGAGTTCCTTGTCATCCTGAGCCAACAGTTCCAATCGTTGCAGCCGTGGCGGCCCGGACAGATTCTTGTCGCGTTCGATGGCAATCGCTGAATTGCTGTGGGGAATCGGCTCCGACGCAATGAACGTGCGCCCCTCAAACGCCGGTCCTGCCGGTCCCGTTCTTACATTCGCGTAGCGGTAGGAAAACAGCATGTTGGGCTTCACCGCTTCATTCAGGTACACAATGGTGGCGCCGTCGTTCAGCCATACCGGATCGGCTGCATCGTGAATCACCGCGTTATCGCCGCTGAGCTTGATTTCACGGCCAGATTCGTCGAGCACCAGCGTCATGCGTTCATCTTGTTGATGGTCTGATTCAGTCATGATGGTGGTTGTCAGTAATTGCACCAGCACTATGCGTCCGTTCGGCGAAAAGCGAAAGCCTTCGACGATGTAGGTAAACGGCGGTGCGAGAGGCTTGTCCTCTTTGCGTTTTTTGACTTTTTTGCCGCGCTCATCAGTGATGTCGTCGTCCTCCGAAGCCACCACCGGGGGCGCGGGAAGCGTAAAACGCTCCCCGGTAAAAATTCGCTTGCGATGGCCACCGGTATCCTGAATCCAGATGTCGTCGCGCTGCATGTCGTATTTCTTGTTGTGGTACAGCCGGCGCACCGAGTAGGCGATGCGCCCGTCGGTAGCGAAGCCGAACGCGGTAATGTCTTCGTCGATTGTCTGCGAAGGTTTATCGAGACTCTGCCCCCGCGCAGCCTCAGCCAGCACCGCCATGCCCAACAGAAAGGTCATTCCGAGCGCGGCGAGGAATCTGCTTTTTGCCTTGCGTTCAGGAAAAAACAGATGCCTCGGGCCAACACCGCCCTCGGAGTGACAAGCGACGGCTTGCATGGGAGACCAATTTCGCTTTTCCAATTTCCAGTTTCCAGTCCGCGTCATGGTTTGGGATGAGCACCAGTGTACTCGGAGCAGCGCGGTTTTTCGACCGGCGTAAACTCCATCAGCTCAACGCGGGTCTGGCCAGGATCATAAAGATTGAGCTGCCTTTTGCCGTCGTGGCCAATTCTTGGTTCTTTGGTGAGTTTCATGCCGTTGGTTAGAAGCTGTTTGTACGCCTCACGGATGTCTGGAACTTCCAGCGCGCGCTTTTTTTGTGATTTCCGCGGCGTGCCGGCTCGCTGTCCGCAACTTCATGGTTTTGGGTGCTCCGCCTCATACGGATGGCAGCAAGGCTGTTGCGCTGGCCTGTATTCCATGAACTCCACCCGCGTCGCGTCGGGATCGTAAATGTCCCACGACCACTTACCGTCGCGCCCAATCTCCGGCTTGTCGTCGCTTTCTATCTTCAAACCATGCTTCTGAAGCCGCTCAAACGCGGACTTGATATTGGCCACCCCCAGCGAAAAATGATTCTGGATACCGCGTTCCTTGTGGTCGGCGTTGGCGGGAATGTTCAACATGTACTCAATCCAATCGCTGCCGTCCGGCACCTGCAACTCTTCCCAATCCACATCGTTATCTTTGAAGCCGCCATGCCAGTACATGCGAAAACCAAGCAGATCGCGATAGAAGCGATCTTCGACCGCGCTGTCTTTCACGATGAATCCGGCGTGAAACAGCCGCGTGCTGACCTGTTCGTCCTTCGGAGTGAAAAATCCCGCGCCGGTATCCTGCACGAAAGCAATTGGGTGCCCCTCGGGATCGCGTAGCTGAAAATAAGTTTTTCCGGCGGCATTATTCGTGATGGAACTGGTCGAGACGCCATGCGCCGCAAGATACCGCTGCATCTTGCCCACATCGCTAGTGGCAAACGCAACCTCCTCCAGCAGGTTGTCCGGTGTGCCGCCGGTGATCTGCGCCAGCCCGATGCTCTGATGGCCGTTCACCGAAAAGCAGGAAGCGCCGGCGCCCAGGCAGTCGCTGGTGTCGCCTCCCAGTCCCAGGATGGTCCGGTAAAATGTGCGCGCTTTAGGCAGGTCTGCTGCGTACAACCGTACATGGGCAATTCCGGTAATCTTCGGCCGGGGCACATCGTTCTGGGCGCCCAGCTGGCCGCAGGCCAAGGCGATCGCCAAAATCAGACTCGCAGTAGTCGTCCTCCCGAGTTTGCCTGCGCAGGCAGGGGCGGCGAGGGATCTGCTTTCACGCTTCGCCGGCCTGGGAGTACTTTTCATTCGCCCACCTTGGCGTTGGTGGCTGATTTAGTCTTGAGTTTACGAATTTCATCTATACGCACTCGCAAACGCGCTTCGAAACCCTGATCGGTTGGCTTGTACCACGTTCGGCCCGCCAGATTGTCCGGCAGACATTGCATGGCTGTCACCTTCCCTTCGTAGTTGTGCGCGTATTGGTAGTCCTTGCCGTATCCGATGTTTTTCATTAGCCCGGTCACCGCATTGCGCAAGTGCAGCGGCACCGGATCAGCCTCCGTTTTCCGTACGTCTTCCTGTACCGCGCCATAAGCCGTGTATACAGCATTCGACTTGGGGGCCAGCGCAAGATAGACGCAGGCTTCCGCCAGGGCTAAATTTCCTTCCGGCACTCCCAGAAAATCAAATGCGTCTTTCGCCGCCAGCGTTACGGCAAGCGCTCCGGGTTCGGCGAGTCCGATGTCTTCGCTGGCCATGCGCACCATACGGCGCGCGAGGTATAGCGGGTCTTCGCCGGATTCCAGCATTCGTGCCAACCAATAAAGGGCCGCATCCGGATCGGAATTGCGCACTGACTTGTGTAGTGCGGAGATCAGGTTGTAGTGTTCCTCGCCGGCCTTGTCGTAGCGCAACATCTTGCGCTGCAACACGTCTTCCAGCAGTTCTGAGGTGATGTTCAGAACGCCATCCGCCCCAGCCTTGGCACTGCGCTCGCAAAGTTCCAACGTGTTGTACGCCGCTCGCGCATCCCCGTTCGCAAACGAAGCGATGCGAAACAGCACCGCTTCCGGCGCCTCAATATTTTCCTGGCCCAGCCCATGCTCCTCGTCCGCCAGCGCGCGGCGCAGCAGGTCAACAATCTGCGGGGCGGTCAGCGCTTGCAAAACATAAACCTTGGTCCGCGATAGCAGCGGCGAAATCACTTCAAACGACGGATTCTCCGTGGTCGCGCCGATAAATGTGATGTGCCCCGCTTCGACGTACGGCAGAAACGCATCCTGTTGCGATTTATTGAACCGGTGCACCTCGTCGACGAACACAATCGTGCGGCGGCCGGACTTGGATTTGAATTCCGAAGCCGCCATCACTTCCTTGATTTCCTTGATCCCGGAAAGCACCGCGCTGAAGGAAATAAATTCCGATTTCGTCAGCCGCGCGATTAACCGCGCCAGCGTTGTCTTCCCGCATCCGGGCGGTCCCCAAAACAACATGGAACTTAGATGATCCGATTCAATCTGCACCCGCAGGGGCTTGCCCGGTCCCAGCAGCTTTTCCTGCCCAATAAATTCATCCAGTGTCCGCGGACGCATGCGCTCCGCCAGCGGCTGCAGCGCCGCCGGCGTTTCCGCTTCCGCCGAAGAGGGAAATGGAGGAAACAAGCCCATCCTCTTCCTAGTCTATCGCGAATCTTGCGTAGCAGCTTCCGACTACCATGGAGAGCTGTAAAAGGTTCGTTGACGACGCCTACCGGAGCGCTCGCATTTCTTGCTTGCGCCGGCGGCACTCGAACACCAACTTCGCAGCACAAATCCTATGGGGACCAACTCCGAAGGCCCCCTCCCGTAATCAAACTATTTACGCTAACGCGCTGCGTTGCCGCGCAGCCTCGTAAAACAGCACCGCTGCCGCTGCTGCGGCGTTCAACGATTCAACCGACGAGGCCACGGGGATGCGCACACAGGCGTCCGCGCTGCGTTCAATTTCTTCCGGCAACCCAGCGCCCTCGTTGCCGATGAGCAGTGCGACCGGCTGGCGCCAGTCCACTTGCCACGGTGTAAGCAATGGTTGCTCGGCTTCAGCTGACTCCCGCGAACTGGAGGCAAGCGTCTGAATACCACTGGCGCGAAGTTGCGCGAAAAGAATGGGCAGCGCCATGCCGGATAGTAACGGCAAATGCAGTGCAGCGCCGGCCGAAGCACGGAGTGCTTTCGGGGAAAACGGACTGGCAGTGCCGCTTTGCCCTGAAGGCGAAGTCACCGCCGCTGTGGCGCCGAAAGCCGCGGCGGTACGGATAATCGTGCCAACGTTGCCAGGGTCTTGTACTCCGGCAAGGACAACCACCAGCGGAGCGGGGCCATTCGCAGCGGGACGAGAAATGTCGTCGAAAGAAAAACTGCGTGGCATGACCAGAGCGGCCACTCCCTGCGGATGTTCGGTGTCGGCGAGGCCTTCAAAGAGCCGGTCGGTAGTGCGGAGAATGGGAATGGCGACTTCCGGGCGATCGAGATACGGCGCGAGGCGCACGCGGTGGCGTTCGCCGGATTCGCTAAATAGCACAGCGCGAATGGGTGCGGCGGAGCGGAGAGCTTCCTCTACCAGGCGCGGACCTTCGACGCCGACGGCTCCAGATTCTGTAGGGAGTCCGCCGCGAAGGGCGATGCGGAATTCCTTTAGCCAGCGATTGTCGCGGCCGGTAAGAATAACGGCAGGCGACAGATCGGCTCGTGAAGAGCCCGGCAAACTGGAACGTGGAGCCATGGGAGTGGTGGCAGAAGAGAGGGTAGCAAAGTCTGTGCCGCCGAGGACAGCGCGGGCCGGAGCGAAAGCATGCCTTACCAAGCTGATGAAGTGAAGTCATTGCATGGTACTTGCGGGTGTGGTAGCGTCCCGCGCAGAAAGGCAGCGAGCGCGGAGCGCTGCGGCGCCCGAGCAACTCCGCGAGAGGCCCTGAATTGCCGGCGGAAATCCTGCGGATCAGTGCGCAGTCGCCTTCAGCAGATGTGTTGCGGTATGCAGCGGAACGATTGCTGCATGGAGAAGTGGTCGCGATTCCCACCGACACCGTGTACGGTCTAGCGGCGGATCCTTTTAACTTGTCGGCGGTGGAGGAAATTTATCGAGTCAAGGGCCGCCCGGACGAACGAGCACTTCCCATCCTGGTGAATTCGCTGGATCAGGCGATGCTGTTGGCGCGGGAAGTGCCGCGTAATTTTTTGCGCTTGGCAGAGGAATTCTGGCCGGGCGCCTTGACACTGGTGGTGGATGCGTCGCATCGTCTGCCACTGAAAGTTACCGCCAACACCGGGCGCATCGCGCTTCGCTGGCCGCGCAATGAAGTGGTGGGGCGCTTGATTGAGGAATTCGACGGGCCGCTCACCGGAACCAGCGCGAATGTCTCCGGCTCGCCGGCTTGCACCGACGTCGAGCAGGTGTTCGGGCAGTTGGGCGACCGCCTGCAGCTCATTTTGGACGGCGGCCCCACCAAGTCGTCTTCTCCTTCTACCATCCTTGAGCTTCGTGGCGATGACTGGAAGATTCTGCGCGCGGGCGCAATCAGCGCCAAGGAAATCGAAGCCGCGCTAGGGTGAGCCGCTTCAGTGAAGGTTGCTGGCGTGCAACCTGGTTGACGAATTCAGGGTGGCCAGAAAATCGTAATCGCCGGTAGGCGAAAGCTGTAGGTCGCCGAGTTCGCGGCGGTGCACGGAAACCACGTCGGTGAACCACATCGGCAGATCGGGAAGATCGTCGGCAATAATTTTTTGTGCTTCGCTGCACAGCGCCTTGCGTTTTTCGCGATCCATTGCCACACGAATCTGGTCAGTCAGCGCGTCGATGCGGGGATTGCGGTAGTGACCGCGATTTGCGCCGTCCGGTGGGAAACGTTTTGACGAAAAGACAAATTCAAAAACATCGGGATCGTTGTTGGCTCCCACCCATCGCGCGTACACCAGCTGGAAATTTCCGCGCACCGCATCAGAAAGCGCAGTGGCAAGTTCCAACGGGCGAAGTTCGAGATCGATGCCTACTTTGCGCCATGGTTCCTGCAACGTCGCGCCGATGAGGCGGGCTTGTTCCTCGGTGGAAGTTTTCAGCGTGAGACGCAAGCGGACACCGTTGCTTCCGCGCGGGAAACCTGCGGCGTCGAGAAGTCGTTCGGCGCGAGCGGTGTCATTGGAATATTGCGCGACGTTCGCTTCGTACGCCCAAAGATTGGGAGGAAGAATTCCGCTGGCCACACGCGCCTGCCCGTGCAGGAGATATTTCACCAGCGCTTGGCGGTCGGTGGCATAGGCCAGCGCCTGGCGAAGTTCTCGGCGCGCCAGCAGCGAATCTTCGAGATTCACACCGAGATACGAACGTAGGTGAGCGGATCGGGAGTGTCCCGGGATTCCGCCAGGTCGCCGTGCAGATTCATTTGCGAATCACGGGCCAGGAGGCCGCTGAAGATCAAGCCGTCGAGGCGTTGCGACTGGCCGTCGGTGGCGAAGCGTGGGTCGAGATTGACGGGATTGGCTTCGATGACAAAAGTGAGAGAAGAAGGATCGAATTTTGTGGGATGAGAACAGCCGGAAAAGAAAAAGAGTTCAGCACAGAGGGCCCAGAGGACACCGAGACGGAGGGCAGAGATCTGGAAGCAGTTAGCGCAGCAGGGCATAGGAGATTTTTCCGAGGATGGCGGGTTTGCCGGCGCCAGTGGCAGAAGGAAGATTGCCGGGGCGTTGGTGGAAAGTTTCGTAGGCGAGAATAGCGAAGGCCAGAGCTTCTTTGGCCTCAGTGGGGATTGCGAGGCGGCTGGAAGGTAGGATCTCGATGCGGGAATCGTTATTGGCCCGAGGTGAACCGGGCGTGGCATTCCTTCGCTCAGGTTTGGGACCAGCCTGCGTCCCTACAGGAGAAGAGCCTAAAAGTGCAGCGAGTTGAGCCATGAGCAGGGGGTTGGCGGCACCGCCGCCTGAGACGATGAGTTGTTGGATTTTTGTTTTTGGCAAGACGAAGCGGTGAACTGCGTCGGCAATAGACAGCGCGGAGAAAATTGTTGTGGCTCGGACCAGGTCGTTGGACTTTGCTTTATGGCGGCGACCGAGGGCTAGAAGCTTTTGCAAGTAAGCACGGCCGAAATACTCGCGGCCGGTGGATTTTGGTGGCGATTGTTTGAGATAGGGATCCTGCATCAGTGCGTCGATGATTTGCGGAACGAAATTACCACGCGACGCCAGCACCGAGTGGTTGTCGAAACGCAGGCGGCCTCGGGTGAAGTGTTGGACCAGGGCGTCGATGAGCATGTTGCCAGGGCCGGTGTCGAAGGCGAAGACGTCGGAGGGTTCCGCGTTGGCGGGGATGACAGTGAGATTGGCGATGCCGCCGATGTTGAGGCTGACGCGGCCGAATTTTGGGTGGCGGTAAAGAACGTAATCGGCAAAGGGGACTAGCGGCGCTCCCTGGCCGCCGAGGGCGATGTCGGCGGGGCGGAAGTCAGAGACGGTAGTGATGCCGGTGAGGTTGGCGATCACGGAACCGTCGCCGAGTTGGAGGGTGGAAGGAATGGTGGAAGAGAACCATCTAACCACCGCACCCTTAAGGGCGAAGGGTGCGGCACCCACGGAAATTCGAGACCGACGAGAGACGCTCGGGCCTTGGTGAAAGACGGTTTGGCCGTGATTGCCGATTAGATCTACGTTCGCCGGTGATACGCGAAGTTTTTTGCAGGCGGCGATGGCGGCTCCGGCGTAGATGTAGCCGAGGCGCGCGTGGAGTTGGCTGCATTCACCGGCAGTGAGAGGGTTCTGTTCCGCTACGCGAAGGATTTCTCTACGAATGGCTGGCGGGAAATTCTGGCTGGTGTGACCCACGAGTCTGATTTTTAGGTTTGGCGGCGCGCCGGAGATTTTGACGAGGGCGGTGTCGATGCCGTCAGCGGAGGTGCCGGACATCATGCCGAGGACGAGCATGGAGTTTTTGGACATGGAAAGGGTGCAAGAGATTTTTAACACAGAGGACACCGAGGGCACAGACAAGAGCAGGAGCGCGGAGTCAAAGAGTGAATGCCAAAGTGCGACTAAACTTCTACCGGCGATCTGCCAGGCCTGAGTTCCGCATCGGGCGCTTGATCCGCGGCTAGGAAAGTGTTCCCGCATCGGCAGAAGTTGTTAGGAGGTTTTGCCGGACGAGCCAGTATTTGCACTCGTACTGCAAGAGCATATCCTCACCTACGCTTAGGGGGCGGAAACAGAGTGTGTATCCGGTTTCCCTGGTACCGGAGAGACTTTTCGGCGAGAAAGCAATGATGGCGATTTCTCGCCTATTGCTTGGCCAATCGTAAGAACTTGGTTTCGTCCGCGGTCATGAGTATGGGTATTTCAGGAGATTTGTTTCTTGAGGGCGGCTAGCAGGGTGAGGGCGTCGATGGGTTTGAGTTGGTCGAGGTCGGTAGCGCGGAGCCGATCCAAGACTTCTCGGTCGATGGTGGTGAAGAGGACTTCTTGAGCATTAGGCAGAGCGCCAGAGTCGGTGCCGGATGGGCTTGGGGTGAGGCGTTCGCTCAGTTCGTGTTCGCTCTGTTCGTGTTTTTTCAGGACTTCGCGGGCGCGTTCGATGACGCTGCGTGGGAGGCCGGCGAGACGAGCCACTTCTATGCCGTAGCTCTTGCTGGCGCTGCCGGGTTGGACGTGGCGGAGAAAGATAATTTCGTTGGGAGTCTCCTTAACGGAGACGTGGACGTTTTTCACTGCTGGTAACAGATCGGCGAGTTCGGTGAGTTCGTGGTAGTGGGTGGCGAACAGCGTGCGCGCTCGAGTGTGTTTTTGCAGATGTTCGACGACCGCCCAGGCTATGGAGAGTCCGTCGAAGGTAGCGGTGCCGCGGCCAACTTCGTCGAGGAGGACCAGGCTGGCGGGGGTGGCGTGGGTAAGTATGCTGGCGACTTCGCTCATTTCGACGAGGAACGTGGAACGGCCGCGGGCCAGATTGTCGCTGGCGCCGATGCGGGTGAAGATGCGGTCGGTGAGCGGGAGCTTGGCCTGGCGCGCAGGGACGAAGGAACCCATCTGTGCCATCAAGATGATCAGCGCGGTTTGCCGCAAATAAGTGGATTTGCCACCCATGTTGGGCCCGGTGATGAGAAGAAGTTGCTGGCGGCGTGCATCGAAACATAAATCGTTGGGAACGAAGCGCTCGCCTTTTTGGCGGAGCAATTCTTCGATCACCGGATGGCGGCCGGCGATGACCAGCAGTTCGCCGGCTTGGTTGAATTCGGGGCGGACATAGCCGCGGTCGGCGGCCAGTCTCGCTAGAGAGCTAAGAACGTCGAGTTGCGCGACCGCGGCGGCGGTGCGGCGCAAGCGTGCGGCTTGGCCAGCGATGCTGGAACGAATCTCGGTGAAAAGTTGTCGTTCGATTTCGCGGATGCGCTCGTCGGCGGCGAGGACTTTTCGTTCGTAGTCTTTTAATTCCGGGGAAGTGAAGCGCTCGGCGTTGACCAGAGTTTGTTTGCGTTCATAGTCGTTTGGCGCGAGATGGAAATTCGCTTTGGAAATTTCAATGTAATAGCCGAACACCTGATTGAAACGGATTTTCAGCGAACTGATGCCGGTGCGTTTGCGTTCACGTTCTTCCATGGCAGCGATGGTTTGTTTGCTGCGCTGGCTGAGATTGCGGAGTTCATCGAGTTCGGCGTGGAAGCCCGAGCGAATCGTGCCGGGATCGGTGGCAAGTGCGGGCGGTTCATCGGCGATGGAACGCTCGAGAGTTTCGCGGACGTCTGCGAGTTCGTCGATTTCGATGTGCAAACGGCGAAGCAGGACGCTGCCCCCGGTTGGTGGTGGCGTCACAAAGTTTCGTAGCACGGGCAGTTGGGCCAACGACTTGCGCAACGCGATGAGTTCGCGCGGACCGGCCTGGCCGAGACTGATGCGGCTGGTGAGACGCTCGAGATCCTGGATACCGCGTAGTTCTTTGCGGATTTCACCGCGCACTACGGTTTGTTGGACGAAATGGCCAAGGGCATCGAGACGTTCGTCGATGGCATTGCGGTCGATGAGAGGACGAAGAATCCAGGAACGCAGGAGGCGCGCACCCATGCCGGTGATGGTGGCATCGAGCGCGGCGATGAGTGTAGTAGTGGCGTTCTTGCCTGAGTCGTCGGAAAAGATCGGCGTCAGGAGTTCGAGATTACGGACAGACACAGGGTCGAGTACCAGCGAATCGTGCTGCTCGTAGTAGCGCACGTGATCAAGGTGACCGAGAGCTTCGAGGGAGGAAGTCGCCAGTGGGGAGCGGCGAGCGGCGGGCGAAGAATTCCCTGCAGCAGTTGCGGCGGCGGAAGCGGCGACCTCGCGAATGGTCACCGCAGTCTCGGATTGTTTCGCGGCGTTTTCGCGGAGGTAGTGGACAATGGCGCCCGCCGCCGACAGCGCCCGCGGATGTCCGTCAAGGCCGAAGCCAGTGAGTTCGGCGACGCCGAACTGTTCCATGACGATGCGCTGTGCGTAATCGATCTGGAATGCCCAATCGTCGATACGGCTTTCCACTCCGCCGGAACCGTCGAGGAGGGACGTTTTGGCAGTCTCGAACAGCTGCGCCGGCCGCGGCAAGAGCGTTTCGCGCGGATGCAACAGTTGCAGCTCGTCGCGAAGCGCGTCTTCGGAAAGCGAGCCGGAGAATTCCGTGCACTGAAATTCGCCGGTGGAGAGATCTACGAAAGCGAGGCCGATGACGCCGTCGGCGGTATCTTGAAAAACCGCTGCGAGGAAATTGTTTTCTTTTGCGTCGAGAACAGCGACATCGGTGGCAGTTCCCGGCGTGATGACCCGGACGACCTCGCGACGGACCAGTTTCTTGCCGGGGCCGGGCTGTTCCATCTGGTCGCAGATGGCGACCTTGAAGCCGGAACGGATCAGACGGGCGATATAGCCGTCGGCGGAGTGGTAAGGCACGCCGCACATCGGAATGGGCTGACCCTTTTCGCGATTGCGGGAGGTCAGGGTGATTTGCAGTTCGCGGGAGGCGAGGATGGCGTCTTCGTAGAAGAGTTCGTAAAAGTCGCCGAGGCGGAACAGCAGGAGGGCGTGCGGGTAGCGCGTTTTGATTGACTGGTACTGCTGCATCAGGGGTGTGGTGGGATCGGACATGGGGAACGTTAGCCGCTGGCCGTTTGGCGCTTGCCGTTGGCTTCGGACAGATGAATTGGGAGGTTTGTGTGAGCCGAGCTCGTGCGGACATCCTTATCGGATATTCCCAGGATGACAACACCGGCTCGGGACGACGGAGCGGTCGTGGTGTTGCGCAATCGAAGAGCGATTCCCCGCTGCGCTCGGGATGACAGCACCGGGTTTAGCCGGATTCGAGGTGACCTGCGCGTTGGCCATTGAAGGATCATGAATGGATGCCTAGTTGGGCAAAAAAAAAGGCGTAGTCCAGGGCGATTTCGCGTAGGTAATCGTAGCGGCCGGACGCGCCGCCGTGGCCTGCGCCCATGTTGATTTTAAAGAGCAAGGGGCTCGAGTCGGTTTTTAGTGTGCGGAGTCTGGCGACGTATTTCGCGGGCTCCCAGTACATGACCTGGCTATCGTTGAGGCCGGTTTTGACGAGCAAGGCGGGATACGCTTTGCGCTCCAGATTGACGTAGGGGCAATAGCTCTTCATGTAGAAATAGTCGTCGGAGATTTTTGGGTTGCCCCATTCTTCGTATTCGCCGACGGTGAGCGGCAGGGAAGCGTCAAGCATGGTGTTCAGAACGTCCACGAAGGGAACGTGGCTGATGACGGCGTGAAAGAGATCGGGGCGCATATTGGTGACCGCACCCATCAACAAGCCTCCGGCGCTGCCGCCTTCGATGATTAGTTTCTTGCTGTTGGTGAAGCGTTCGGCGATCAGATGTTCGGCTGAGGCAATGAAATCGGTGAAGGTGTTGCGTTTGTTCCTCATGCGGCCGGCGTCGTGCCAGGGTTTGCCGAGTTCGCCGCCACCGCGAATGTGGGCGACGGCGTAGATGACGCCGCGGTCGAGCAGGCTGAGCCGGTTGGAACTGAAATTCACCGGCACGGAGATTCCGTAACTTCCGTAGCCGTAGAGGAGCAGCGGGGCGCGGCCATCGCGGGGCGTGTCTTTGCGATAGACGACTGAGATTGGAATACGAGTGCCGTCGGACGCGAGAGCGTGCAGGCGCTCGCTGGCGTATAGAGCGGAATCGTATCCTCCGAGGACCGGTTGCTGTTTGCGCAGCGTAGTTTGCCGGGTGCCGATGCCGAAGTCGAAAATCGCGCGCGGGGTGATGAAGGATTCGTAGGAATAGCGGAAGTGTGGCTGGTCGAATTCGGGATTGCTTCCGGGGGCGACGTTGTAGGCAGGCTCGTTAGAAGGGATGCGATAAGACTCGGCGAGCAGGTCATGCGAGCGCGCAGGAAGCGGAATCACCCGCAGGAAGGGCAGGCCTGCTTCGCGTTCGAACAGCACGAGGTGCGAGCGAAACGGGACTGCAGCGGAAAGCATCACGGCTGCACGGTTGGATAGAAGTTCATGCCAGTTTGAGCGCTGCGGGTCGCTTACCTGCGCCGACACCAGGCGGAAGGTGCGGCCGCCGGAATTGGTGCGGATCAGGAACACATCGGAGGGCGAAAGAATTTCGCTGGCTGTGCGAAAGTCCGGATGATGGTCCACGTAATACTCGTGGCCGTCTTCGCGTGCCGCGATCGACCGAAATTCGCCAGACGGATCGTTCGCTGTGAGGAAGCGTGCTTCGCTGGTAGTGTGGCTGGCGATTTGCAGCACCAGGAACGCGCCGCTGCGGGTGCGTTCGATTTCGAGGCGAAAGCGCTCGTCGGGTTCTTCTAAGAGCAGGGCATCGACGGCGGATTCTCCCAAAGTGTGGCGATAGAGGCGATAGGAACGCTTGGTGACTTCGTCTTCAACGGTGTAGAAGAGGGTGCGATTGTCAGCGGCCCAAGCCACGCTGGTGACACGTTCGGCGCGAAATGGGAGCAACTCGGCGGTGCGGAGATCCTTGATTTGCAGGGTGTGCTGCCGGAAGCCGGTAATGTCGGTGGAGTAGGCGAGGAGATGATTGTCGTCGCTGACTTCAAAGGCGCCGAGACCAAGGAAGGAGTGACCCTCGGCCAGAGCATTCAAATCCAGTAACAGCTCTTCGGCGGAGGTCGCACTGGTGCCCCGACGGTAGTGCAAGGGGTACTGTTTGCCTTCCAGGGTCTTTGTGAAGTAGAGACAGCCCCGTAGTTGGTAGGGGACGCTGAGGTCGGTCTGCTGAATGCGCGAGAGCATTTCGTTGTAAAGGGATTCCTGAAACGGCTCGGTAGGGCGAAGGACAGCGTTCGAGTAGCCGTTTTCGGCTTCCAGATGGCGGATTACCTCGGGATTTTCCTTTTCACGCAGCCAGGCGTAATCGTCCATGCGAAGGTCGCCGTGAAGGCAGTGTTCGACGCGGCGGCGCGCAGCGATCGGTGGTCGCGGGGCGGAGCTGGCGGTGGCCACCAACTGCGAGAGTTCTTGCGCGGTAACGTTGGGATCCATTTTAGGTTTTAGGCCAAGCGATTGTTGCGGCGCCGTACGGAGTTGAGCAGCCCTTTCAGGATTCACTCTCGATTGATGCGCGTTGGTTATACTAGCGGAAGTCGGCCACGGGCAAAAGTGGAGCAGCGGAGACAACATAAAATAGAAGGGAAACCATGGGCAAAGAGACGGAAATCAAGCTGCCAGTTGCCGAGATTAAGGCTTTCGAGCGAAAAGTGAAGAAGCTTGGCGGCAAGCCGGTGGTGGCTGGGAACGGCCGGGTGCATGAGATGAATGTGATTTTCGACACGCCGGACGGCGGGCTGGCAAAACATGGGCAATTGCTCCGTATTCGAACGGAAACGGTGCAAGGAAAAGATAAGAAGGCCGCTACATCGCGGGTGGTGTTGACATTCAAGCAACCTACGGTGCGTGGCGTGAATGAGCAAGGCGGCCGGTTCAAGGTGCGGGAAGAAACCGAGGTCCAGGTGGCCGAAGCAGGCCCGCTGGCCAAGATTTTCGAGGGATTGGGATTGCGAGGGTGGTTTACGTACGAAAAATATCGCACGACATGGAAGCTGGGGGCGGCGAATCGCTGGGCCAAGGACTTGCTCGTCGAATTGGATGAGACCCCGGTTGGGAATTTCGTGGAACTGGAAGGGCCGGCCGAAGCGATCGATAAAGCGGCCGAGGTGCTGGGATACGCGCGAAAAGACTACCTAGTGAAGAACTATCTGGCACTGTACGCTGAAGACTGCCGGCGGAGAGGGGTTCCGCCCGGGAACATGCTGTTCGCCGGCGGGAAAAAAAAGTAGCGCGTTCAGCGCGGTCCATTGCTGAAAAAGACGAAAAAATCTGTGTAAGTGTCATTCTTTGCTTGACTTCCCCCAGCAAGCGGCTTATCACTACGCTCGGAGTCAATTTTTTGATGAAGTCTCCCAAGGAACCCGAACCTGGTCCGGCCAGTCGCGCAGGTTTCGCGAGATCGGGGCATGCAGAAGGGCGGATTTTGAGGAAGGCCCAGGAAGGCGAAGGGTACGCCGGAGGCAGAAAAGTGGAGGAGTCCATCGGCGGCTAGGGCTGAGGTCATTGCAGGGTAGTGCGCCCGCAGCCGAGGGATTCCGGCGAGCGGGCTTTTTTTGTGTCCGCGGAACGGAGCAGGCAATGCTTTACGCAACGGAGTTGATGGGAGCGAAGACCTATGACGCGCAAGGAAACTATGTTGGCAAGATTCGTGAATTTTTTATCGAGCCGGCGGACCAGCCGAACCGCATCGCGCACTATTTGTTGTCGCGGGGGAGTTTTCAGCCGCTGGTGGCACGACACGATCAGGTAGCGTCGGTGGCGCCTGGAAATGTGCGACTGAATGTGAACGAGCGATCCCTGGAACCCTATGAGCCGAACGAAGCGTGGCTGGCGGTGCAGAAGGATTTGCTGGATCAGCAAATCATCGATACCAGCGGGCGCAAGGTGGTGCGGGTAAATGATGTGGACCTGGCCGAGCAGAGGACCAATGGGTCGATTGAATTGCGGGTGACGCAAGTGGATGTGGGTCTGCCGGGAGCGGTGCGCCGGCTGTTTCAGGGAATCGCTCCACAGAAATTCATCCGGCAAATGCAGGCGCAGTTTCCGCCACGTTCGATTCGCTGGGAATTTGTCAACCTGGTGGAATCGGACCCGCTGCGCAGGGTGAAGCTGCGCATTACCCACGAGAAGCTCGAAGATTTGCACCCCGCGGATCTGGCCGACATCGTGGAAGAGCTTTCGGCGGCGGAACGGCAGGGGATTATCGCATCGCTAGATGAGGAAACCGCGGCAGAAGTGTTGGCCGAGTTGGATGCGCGACTAACTTCGCAGATCGTGGAGAAACTCGATCCAGAAAAGGCTGCAGATATTCTGGAAGAGATGGCCCCGGACGCCGCGGCAGACTTGCTGGCCGACCTGCCGAAGGAAACGTCGGAAGAATTACTGGAGGAGATGCCGGGGCATGAAGCGGCCGAGGTACGCGAGTTGTTGGAGTACGATCCCTCGACGGCAGGCGGAATGATGAATACGGAATTTGTGTTCGTTGGGGAAGGCTCGACGCGGGATGAAGTGCTGAACTGGATGCAGGAGCAGGATCTCAATGTGGATCAACTAGATACCATCGTGCTGCTGGACCGGGCGGCGCAATTCTCTGGAACGGTACCGGTGGCCAGGCTGTTACTTGCTGAGCCGGAACAACATCTGGCGAGTCTGAAGGTTGAGCCGCTGCTTTCGCTGCCGCCGGATGCCAGCGAAAGGGAAGTCTTTGAAACCTTCGATAAATACAATTTGCGAATGTTGACCATCGTGGACGATGACAAAAGGCCGATCGGCGCGATCACCGTGGATGACGTAGTGACACGGTTGCTGAAATAAAAAAGGCGAGATCACGAAAGAAAGAGCTGCAGCGAGATGTGGAATCGGGAAAACATCGAGGCGCAGTGGGCGGGCTGGACCGAACGCGTGGAGCGCGTGATGTTCGTGTTGCGCCCGTACCGCCACCGCATCGCGCTTTTTCTGGCGGTGGTGGGGCCGGGGCTGATCGTGTCCAACGTGGACAATGACGCAGGTGGGATTTATACCTACGCGCAAGCGGGCGCAAAGTATGGAAATACAGTGCTGTGGACGCTGATCCCGATGACCATTGCGCTGTATGTGTCGTTGGAAATGTGTTCGCGGATGGGAGCGGTAACGGGAAAAGGGCTCTCCGATCTGATTCGCGAG
>Ga0126381_100001200_pt1 | contig 28087 bp, 16 predicted proteins | sample PanSoiMetPlot_28_FD_96465 | JGI IMG/M metagenome (GOLD analysis project Ga0126381, IMG submission 96465) | Tropical forest soil microbial communities from Panama - MetaG Plot_28 | ecosystem: Environmental > Terrestrial > Soil > Tropical forest > Bulk soil | place: Panama | collected 2016-02-17
CGAATCTTCGCGCTTGCCTGATCGGCATGGAGGCTTGCGCAGGATCTCATTTTCTCGGCCGCGCGCTGCGGGAACAGGGGCATGACGTGCGGCTAATGCCGGCCCAGTATGTGAAACCGTACGTGAAGACGAACAAGAATGACTCCATCGATGCCGAGGCCATTGCCGAAGCTGTAACCGGTCCCACGATGCGCTTTGTGCCAATCAAAAGCGATGACCAGCTCGACCTGCAGTCGCTGCACCGGGTACGCGAACGGTGGGTGGTACGCCGCACCGCGGTGATCCACCAGATTCGCGGACTGTTGCTCGAGCCTGGCATCACCCTACGCAAGGGACGCAAGTATCTTGAAGCCTCTCTCCCCGGCATCCTGGAAGATGCAGAGAACAAGTTCGCTGGCGATGCGTTCGATGAGCTGGTCGCACTCCTCGATCTGTCCATGAGTTATCCCGTGCCTTGCGACGACTTCTGACACAACTGCAAGCAGACATTCAGTACCTGCTTCGATGCTGCTTCTTCCCTGCCCTATTCGTGCCCATTTGTCTCTAACGCTCATGACTTCACCCATGCGTATGCAAAATATCGGAGGGCGATTCCCCTCACTAAACGGTTCGACTAAGGAGCAGCTGCTCATAGAGATGACGCCCGACAAATGCCAGGCCGAGATCTGCTTCCGCTTGAGCCCTCTGGTTGCCTCCTCTCACCATCGGTTCTAGTAACTGAGCGAAAGCCTTTCTGGAATTCCTGGATGCGGTCAACAGTCATGGTCAAGCCGACCGCCTGAACATGCCCTCCGAAGAGGTAGCGATCGCGGCCAACGCGGTCATGGGGATCGTCCAGCCCCTACGTGAACACGGGGAAAAGCTTTGTCAACTTCCTTTTTCCCAATCTGTAAAGGCGTACCATAGCCCAAACTCATCTCAGACTAGCCCGGCGCTATCCGTTTGACCGCCGGTCGGCTGTATTGATTCCGATTTTCCGGCATCCAAGTGGTTGGTTCTCAAGAGAAAATGCGAGGCCTGAAGGTGCGCTCTGGGTGGGTCGGCTTGTTGCTCCTATGCCGGCTTGTCGGTTACTGCATCTTGCAGAACCATCCTTTCGTTACTTTCGGATGGAAAGTTTCTCGTTATACCGATCTCGTTTACAGTTGGCCATGATGTTTGAAAGCGATACCAGGTTATTGCGAGCCGCGTTCCTACTCTTGTGCGTGTTTTCCACGGGACCGAGTATGAATGGACAAGGTACTGATAAATATTTGGACCCAACCAGAGGCAACACGCCGACACTAGAGAGAGCACACAACTCCTTACCTGAAGAGTACATCTGGACCGCCGGGGACATTAGCGCTCAGAGACCAGATCGAAGTAAGTATCCCTGGAATCGTCCCGACCTTCGCATCGAACCCCATCTCTTTCGCAAGCACTTTGTCATCGACCATGTCCCCGATGCCGCCACACTCTACCTTGCGGGCCCACGTGAGGCTCGTGTTTATCTCAATGGTCGTGTGGTCGGCAACTTTACCAGCAACACTGATGCCCCGATCAGCTTTCATGTCTTTCATGCTGATGTTGCGCACGCTTTAAAACAGGGAGATAACGTTGTGGCAATAGAAGCTGTTCGAGGCCGAGGCGTTGTCTCAGTCGATGGATCTCTGGCAGCGCAACAGCTCGCTTATGGCGAGGTCATCGTAGCGAAGATCGTTCCGGCTACTTTTGGTGTCGAAGCTCCTGCAATCGTTTTTACGGATTCTCATTGGCGTTCCTCGGCTGTTCGCGCAGAGCGTTGGGAAGAATCTACTTTCGATGATCGCGCATGGTCGGCGGCGGTTTCGCTCGGTCCTATCGAAGGGAATATCGACTTTTTCCAGTGGAATCTCGATGCAGGCATGTATGGTTGGCCCGGATATGCCGGGATGTCGCCATGGTTGCGCTCCTATGCTGTTACGCCTGAGAGCATCTCCCACATCTATGCTGGTCATTCACAGATTCGCAATATCTCTTCACTCAAAGAGGCCGATCCTGGGCAAAATCTCTTTACGATTTCCTTGCCGGCTCAGCCCATTGATGCCGATGCTCCCACACTGTTACTCGATTTCGGGCGGGAAATCGCTGGCCGACTTCTTGTTGAGTCCGCCTGTGATTGCATCGCAACTCTCTCGATTGCATATGGCGAATCTGAGATTGAAGCAATGAGCACTGGACTTACGAGTGGACAACAAGGAGGCAACTATCTCGGCACTAATTTTCTGGAAATTCCTGCCCGTGGCATGGCGCGCGGCCCCAAATCGGCTTTTCGCTATGTCCGGGTTTCTTTTCTCAGAGGAGCACCCGCAACAGCTTTTCGCGCTATTCGTGTTGAAGGAATCTATACTCCTGTTCAATACATTGGCTCCTTTGAGTCTTCCGATCCGATTCTCAATCGAATCTGGGAGACCGGCGCCTATACGGCCCATCTATGCATGCAGGATGGCATCTGGGACGCTCCTAAACGTGACCGTGGAATGTGGGCCGGCGATCTTGATATTGAAATGCGCGCCATTCTTGCTGCGTTTCGTGATCCCACACTCATTCAGTACACGCTTGATCATCTCGCCGAATCCACCTCCGAGGGACGCTATGTGAATGGTATCCCGGGCTACTCTGCGCTCTGGGTGACTGCACTCGAATATCTTTATCAACACTCGATGGACAAGCGGTATCTTGAGTCACAGCGAGAGCATCTCATCCGTATTCTTGCCACTATGGATGAATCTGTCGATGCAAGTGGTCGGTTCAACAATCCACGCCACCGCTGGCTCTTCGTCGATTGGTCCCCAGCTCTCTATGGTTTTACTCGTGAAGCGCTCGTCGGGACCGGCATGGAATATGTGCGCGCTTATGATTCCGCTGCAGCTATCTTTGCCGCACTCGGAGACGCCGAACTCAGGCGAAAATATCTTGCCCAGGCTAAACGGGTGCAGACTGCCACGGTTGCGGATTCACTCGATCGGTCTTCCGGGACCTTCGGACCAGGATTGCACCTGAATGCTCTCGCCACCCTCTATTTATCGCACCCTGCTGTGAACAAGGCAGCCATCAGGCGGCATATTTTGTCGCATATCAAACAGGACAGCCCTGCTGATCCGGTTATCAGCCCATACTTCAATGCCTACCTCATCGACGCAATGGCCGAAGCCGGACTCATGCATGAAGCGCTCGACTGGATCCGTGAATACTGGGGTGGCATGCTTGCCGAAGGAGCCACAAGCTTTTGGGAGGCCTACGATCTGCGGTGGCCCAAGAGCAACTATCATCTCTCGCTCGAGGCCGACGGCACCAGCGGCTATTTTGTTTCCCTCGCTCATGGATGGTCCTCCGGTCCCACCGCCTTCTTATCGGAGAAAATTCTCGGCGTTGAGCCAACCCTGTCCGGTGACACGAACCGCTACTTGATCTCACCTAATCTCGCTGGCCTCGAGTGGGCACGCGGTCGAGTACCCACTCCTTATGGCCCAATCGCCCTGAGCCTCGCAAAGAACCGCCCGATCAACATCGAACTACCCGCTGGTGTCGTCGCCACTGTGCAGGTGCCGCTGCCATCGCCTTCCGCCAAGGTATACGTCAACGGAACCCTCGCAACCACGCTAGTGAGACGGCCCACGGCGGAAGGTAAATCTGTGGTTAAGCTAAACCAGCCCGGTCACTACGAAATAAGCGCGAGATAGCTCTACGTCTTAGCGCTCCGCCGCTCCACGAGCAGCAGGTGGTCAGCCACTAATACGGTCTCCCCGCGCTGGTTCACAATCTCCAGCCCCTCGACTACGACTCCGTGCTGCGGTCGCTTCGCGTCATCGCGAACTTCTCTGATCGTAACCTTGGCCCTGATGGTGTCGTTCAGAAACACGGGCCTGACGAAGCGCAGCCGATCATATCCATAGCTCATGGCCCGTGGATTAATGACTCCTGCGGTCATGCCCACGCCTACGCCGAAGACCAGCGTTCCGTGAGCCATTCGTTGTCCGAACGGCTGCCTCTTACACCACTCCGCATCCATATGGTGCGGGTAGAAGTCGCCCGTTTGTCCCGCGTGAATCACAACATCGGCTTCAGTGATGGTGCGACCGCTGGTCTCGCGTGTGGTACCGACAGCATAGTCTTCAAAGAATATTTCACTTCCCATCACGTTCTCCATTCCATTTCGCGGAACTTGTCCGCGTTGACATGCCCTCGGCAAACTTAGCACGATGAACCATCATCTCGTAGAGGTCATGAAAGAGCTCACTGGCATTACCTGGAACCACACCCGCGGATACCTGCCGATGGTGGCAACAGCACAACGCTTCTCAGAGCGTCACCCCGAGATTGTGATCAATTGGCAGAAACGCTCACTTCAGGCCTTTGCAGACGCTCCCCTGGTCGAACTTGCCTCGCGCTTTGACCTGCTTGTCATCGACCATCCCTCCATCGGCGAAGCCGCTCGCCACGACCTGCTGCTTAAACTCGATCAGCATCTAGAGCCCAAATTCCTCGCGGATCAGGCAAAGAATTCCGTTGGACAATCGCACATCAGTTATGCCGTCGACGGCCACCATTACGCGCTTGCAATCGATGCGGCAGCTCCTATCAGCGGCTACCGCGCCGATCTGCTTACGCGGGCCGGCGCGGAGCCGCCGCAAACATGGTCAGAGCTTCTGGCGCTGGCACATCGAGGTCTTGTCACCGTCCCCGCAATTCCCATCGATTCGCTGATGAACCTCTTCATGCTCGTCGATGCACTTGGTGATGAGCCCTTTACCGTCCCGGGCTTCATGTTCAAGCCCGAGACCGGCAAAGAGGCTCTCCAGATGCTCCGCGAACTCGTCAATCTTTGCGAACCGGGCTCGTTCGCGCGCAACCCGATCTGCACCTGGCAGTTTCTCGCTGACTCATCTCGCGTCGCCTATTGTCCCTTTGCTTACGGATACTCAAACTATAGCCGTCACGGCTATGCCGCCAACCTACTAACTGTTGGCGGCCTTATCAGCCTCAGTCCCAGTGGCACTCCTCTGCGCTCAACCCTAGGGGGAGCGGGGCTTGCCATCTCAAAGCAATGCGCGTGTCCGGAGAGCGCACTCTCCTATGCGCAGTTCGTCGCAAGTCCAGAGTGCCAGTCCACACTTTACGCCAACAGTGGTGGTCAGCCAGGCCATCGCGTCGCCTGGCAGGACGTCGCACTCAACGTTGCCACTAATAACTTCTTCGCGAACACTCTCCGCACGCTCGATAGCGCCTGGCTGCGGCCGCGCTTTCCTGGCTATATCGACTTTCAAAACGTTGCCTCAAGCATCGTCCATCATTACCTTTGCCACGGCGGCCCGGAGTCAACCGTGCTGGCCAAACTCAACCAATCGCTGCAGTCTGCACAGAGAGCTAATCTATGAGACCACTTGACGGCCTCCTCGTTATCGACTTCAGTCAGTTCCTGTCTGGTCCAAGCGCTTCACTACGCCTCGCCGATCTCGGCGCGCGCGTCATCAAAATTGAACGGCCCGGCCCAGGGGATCTCTGTCGCCAACTCTACATCTCCAATCTTCAACTAGATGGTGACTCGACCCTCTTTCATTCCATCAACCGCAACAAACAATCCTTTGCCGCCGATCTGAAAAATCCGGACCATCTCGCCCAGGTTCGCAAGCTGCTTGCGAAGGCTGATGTAATGATTCAGAACTTCCGCCCCGGAGTGCTGGAAAAGGCGGGCCTCGGCTACGACGTCGTCCGTGAACTCAATCCACGCATCGTTTACAGCGAGATCACCGGCTACGGCAACTCGGGCCCGTGGCGTATGAAGCCTGGGCAGGATCTCCTGGTGCAATCACTCTCTGGTCTGCCCTGGCTCAATGGCGACGCTACACAGCCTCCCGTACCCTTTGGTCTCGCCGTCACGGATCTTGCCGCGGGAGCACATCTGGTGCAGGGAATTCTCGCCGTTCTCGTTCGGCGTGGGGTGACGGGCCGCGGCGGCAAAGTCGAAGTTTCGCTACTGGAGTCCATCCTCGACCTACAGTTCGAAGTCCTTACCACCTACCTCAACGATGGCGGAAAGCTCCCCTGTCGCAGCGCGGTGAACAACGCACACGCTTATCTTGGCGCCCCCTATGGCATCTATGTCACCGCTGACGGCTACATCGCGCTCGCCATGGGTTCCATCGTTCGTCTTGGAGAACTCCTCGGCTGCCGACCGCTCACTGCCTTTACTGATCCGAAGTTACTTTTCGATAAGCGCGACGAGATCAAGTCCATCCTTGTTGACCATCTCCAGACGCAGACCACCCAATACTGGCTCAACCTCCTCGAGCCCGCCGACATCTGGTGCGCAGACATTCTTACATGGCCACGCCTCTTCGAGCACGACGCATTCAAGGTTCTTGAGATGGTTCAGACCGTAGGTTCGCGTCCTGAATCCACTCTGCGAACCACGCGATGTCCTATCCGCATCGACGGCGAACTCTACCTCAGCCCCGTCGGAGCGCCACGGGTCGGCGAACATAACCGAGTACTCGCCGAAGAATTCTCCCTCGACTTTAAGCCAACAGTGGTGACAGCAGAATGAGCACTCGCAGCCAACTCTTTCGCATCGCTGTCCGTCGCTATCCTCCATTCGAAGAAACCATCAGACAACAATGGAACCACTTCGAGCAACGGGCCAACACAGGCCTCACCCTCGATCTCGTGTCGCTCGACCTGCACCCACTCGAAGATGCGCTCTTCGTCTCCAATGGCATGCGCAATGGTGACTGGGACGTCGCTCTCGTTGCCACGGATTGGATCGCATCCATGAACCAGCATGGATGTGCCCTGAACCTCGCTCCGATGCTCGCTTCTGATCCGCCCGAGGACTATCCCCAGGGGTGGAGCGACTCTCTCCTCCGCCTGCAACGCATCGGCGACTCCGTTCTTGGTGTTCCTTTTCACGACGGTCCGGAGTGCCTCATCTATCGCCGCGACCTTTTTGACGACACCGTCCTTCGCGACCGCTATCGTGGCGCGTTCGGCGAGGATCTCGCCGCGCCGCGGACCTGGCATCATTTTCACCGTCTGGCACGGTTCTTCCATCAACCGGAGCGCCATCTCTACGGCTCTGTTTTTGCCGCCTATCCCGATGGGCACAACTGCGTTTATGACTTCCTATTGCAACTCTGGACGCGAGGCGGCAGCCTTTTCGATTGCAATGGAAAAATCCGGTTTCATACTCCTCAGGCTCGAGAAGCACTTACCTTCTATCGTGATTTTCTCGCCGACAAGAACGCAGTCCATCCCCAATCGCACTCCTTCGATTCTGTCGAGGCAGGTCTAGCGTTCGCCGCTGGCAACGTGGCTCTAATGATCAACTGGTTCGGCTTCGCGACCATGGCTCACACGTCACCGGACTCTCAGGTCCGCGGCCGCGTCGACATTGCGCCTATCCCGTCTACGAGCCACGGAAGCAGCATCTCCCTCAACGTCTACTGGATACTCTCTATCGCGATCGGCAGCCCCCATCGCGACGCCGCGTGGGGGTTCCTTCACCACAACCTCACGCCCGCAATGGACAAGCTCACCACCACCCTGGGTGCCATCGGCTGCCGAAAATCAACCTGGCGTGACCCGGAGGTCAACGCAGCCATCCCCTTCTACCACCACATCGAGCAACTCCATACCAACGCGCGCGAAATTCCGCAACGTGCCGACTGGCCAAGGATCGCTTCCATCATCAGCCCCCTGATCACGGCGACGATCGCCACCACGAAGCCTATATCGGAGTTGCTGGCTGAAGCGGATGCCGCTTGGCGAGAGAGGTAGATTCTGAGTTTGTCGAACCAGTGTTCCGCTTTGCGGAATAGCGGGCTGCGATCGCTCCGTGCCAGGTTCTCGCCCATGATCGTTCCAAAGATAGCCATAACTGGCTACGCTCGCATGGATTCCGTGCATACAACACCTTGTCCCAAAACGCCGGAATTAGGGCCCGCCGCCTTCCTTGTTCCTATTTCGCAGTTGCGCATTCCAATTAGCGGACCCTAAGATGCGTTTCGGAATCACGGAGACGAAACAAGGTGTCAGGCAACAAAAAGGCGTCGCGCAACCTATCCATCGTGACATCTGGTACCGGGCAAAAAACCGACTTGCCCGCCCGCCGTGGTGATCGAAACGAGTCTCTAACTGTCCTCCGCGCCTGTGATGTGCTCAAAGCGTTCCGTCATATGGAAGAGGAGCTTTCTCTCAATCAGGTCGTCGAGCGCACCTCGCTGCCCAAGACCACGACGTTTCGACTACTGCGCACGCTGATCCATGGAGGACTGCTTGAGCGTGCCAGCTCGGGCGTATACCGCAATCGCTTTGGCCCGGTCACTGAGCGCCCCTTCCGCATCGGGTTTGCGGCGCAAGGGGATTCGGACTTCTGCCGCACGGTGATGCAGAGCATCGCGACCGCTGCAGCTCGCGAGCATGTGCACCTCATCACCGTGAATAACCGCTACTCGGCGCGCGAGGCGCTCCGCAACGCCGATTTGCTCATCAAGGAGCGGGTGGACCTAATTCTGGAGTACCAGACCTACGAGCGTGTGGCGCCGGTTATCTCGTCGAAGTTCCTTGAGGTCAATACGCCCGTCATCGCCATTGAAATCCCGCATCCGGGGGCCTCGTTTTTTGGGGCCAATAACTACAAGGCTGGTCTTATCGGCGGTAAAGCTCTTGGCCGCTGGGCGCGGGAACACTGGGAAGGCCACGTCGAGCAGCTCGTTCTTCTGGAGTTACCGATTGCCGGTTCTCTGCTGGAGCTGCGCATTACCGGACTTGTGGATGGTCTACGCTCCGAACTTCCGTCGATTGCAAAAGTGCCGGTCGCGCATTTGAACGGCCGCGGCGACTTCGAGCAGGTGTTGGAGGTGCTGCGGCAGTTCCTTCGTCGGGCCCCTGCCCGGCGAACACTCGTCGGAGCCGTCAACGACGTGTGCGCGCTGGCGGCACTTCGCGCCTTCGAAGAGGCCGGTGCCTTTGAGAAGGTTGCTGTCGTCGGCCAGAATGCGATTCTGGATGCGCGCAATGAGTTGCGCCGCCCAAATACACGACTTGTGGGAACAGTAGCGTATTTTCCGGAGCGCTACGGCGACGAGATCATTTCTCTGGCTGTGCAGATCCTGCAGAAGAAGCCTGCGCCTTCCACGGTCTTTGTGAAGCATCAATTGATTACGCCACGAAACGTTGACCTGATCTATCCGCTTGACGATCAGCGCGAGGTAAGTATGGGACTCCAGCCGAGACCAGCGCAGATGTTTGCACGTGCCCGATGAGATAAGAAATCTTCGCCAGGTCGGAATGAAAGCTACGTTCCGTATATCGGAAATCGCAGGAGGGCTAAAGAGATTCACTGTGTCCCCCCTCCATCCAGGTTCGATAGACTCATGCACGTGACGCTTACCCGTCGTACCTTTGTACAGACTGCCGCTGCGGTGGCAGCCATTCCGCAAACCTTATGGGCGGCCGGGGCGGCGAGCGTCGAGTTGCGGCGGGAGTTCCCATACCCCGCGGTTCAACTGACGGGAGGGCCTTTTCAGCGGCAATATGAGGCTATCCGCGCGTATTATCTCGCGCTCGACAACGACCGCCTTCTCAAGGTTTACCGGCAGCGTGCGGGATTACCTGCTCCGGGGGCCGACATGGGCGGCTGGTATGATCTCGATGGCTTCGTTCCAGGCCATGCGCTAGGCCAATTCATCTCCGGCCTTGGGCGCATGGGGGCGGCGACCGGCGACCGTGCCTGCCACCAGAAAGCGTATGACCTTGTTGCAGGGTTCGCCGCCACGCTTGGACCGGACAGCCAGTCGATTCTTCGGCCCGAAAGTAATCGCTGGGTCTGCTACACGCTCGACAAGCATTTCATAGGACTCATCGACTCCTACACGCTCTCGAACGTCGCCGAGTCGAAAGACCTACTCACGCGCGTTCTGGACGGAGCCAGACCACTATTACCGGCCAAAGGCCGTGATCGCATCGGAAAGAAAGACCCTCCGTACGATGAGACATACGTGATGCCGGAGAACCTCTTCGGGGCGTACGAACTGACTGGCAATCCGGCATTCCGCGAGCTTGCGCTCCGGTATCTGCTCGACCAGGAGTTTTTCGATCGGCTCGCGCGCGGGGAAGATCCCTTCCCGGGCCAGCACGCTTACTCCCATGCCATTGCACTGAGTTCGGCAGGGAAGGCTTATCTTGCCCTCGGCGATCGGAAATATCTCATGGCCATGCAACAGGCCTTCAGGCTGCTGACGACCGAGCAGCAGTTCGCCTCAGGCGGTTGGGGGCCGAATGAGACCTTCATCACGCCGCATCGCGGTGCGCTTTACAATTCGCTCTCGACGACGGTCGACCACTTTGAGACGCCATGCGGTGCCTATGCCGCGACCAAGGTGGTGCGGTATTTGCTACGCACAACTCCCGATCAGGGGCTTCGCATGCTGTACGCGGACTATCTTGAGCGGGTGCTTTACAACACGATCCTTGCAGTCAGGTTTCCCGACAACGACGGAAACTTTCCTTACTACTCGACTTACTCGCCCAACGCGACCAAGGTGTATTACCCAAAGAAGTGGCCCTGCTGCTCAGGCACGCTGATCCAGACCGTCGCGGATTACCCGCTCGATATCTACATGCAGTCTTCCGAGGGCATCGACGTCAACCTTTACGTTCCCTCGCAGGTGACTTGGAAGCATGGGAACACGAATGTCACGTTGACCCAGCAGACAGGCTATCCGGCAGATGACCGCGTTGCGATCACGCTCAGGCCGGAGCAGCCGGTCGATCTCACGCTGAATCTTCGCGTACCGTCGTGGGCGGCTGCTCCTGCGCAGGTTACGTTGGCAGGCAAAGGAATCGCTTCCGGAGCGGCTGGTTCATGGATCGCGCTGCGCCGCTACTGGCGCTATGGCGACAGGATCACGCTTACGATTCCCCAGGAGTTCCGCACTGAGTCTATCGACGACAAGCACCCGGAGACGGTCGCGCTGATGCGCGGGCCGGTGCAGTATGTTGCGCTCCATCCCGCGGTGGCGATAAGCCGGGAGCGGCTCAAGCTGCCGGGAAACCTCAGAGCAGCGGGGGGGGAAACATTCGTGGAGAACTACGCCGGCAAACAAGCTGTCTTTGTTCCTCTCCATCGCCTTCAGACTGAGACCTATACCAGTTACTTCACTTGTGCCTGAACATGACCGCCGAGAGCAGATCGGAACGAATCTTCGCTACCTACTGGATCGAGACGGCCTATCCTCTTGAACAGGCTGCCGAGATGATGGCGGGAGAGCAATCCACCGGCACCTTTCTTCGGGTGCCCGGCGAAACGGATGATCTGCGCGAGTGCTTCGCCGCTTGCGTTGAGAGCATAACCGAGCTCGAAGATACTGCAACCGCCAGCCTGCCCGGAGCGGGCGTTCCGAAGAATTGGGACGGCAGACGGCGCACCGCAGAGGTAGTGCTCTCATGGCCGCTCCACAACATCGGTGCCAGCCTTCCCAACCTGCTCGCGACCGTTGCGGGAAACCTCTCGGAGTTGAAGCCCTTCTCCGGCCTGAAACTCACCGACCTCGCACTTCCGCCTTCCTTTCTGTCGGCCTATCAAGGCCCGCAGTTCGGAGTTGCGGGAACGCGCGCGTTCACAGGCGTTTATGATCGTCCGCTTATCGGCACCATCATCAAGCCGAGCATTGGTCAAACGCCAGAGGCCACGGCCGAGCAGGTGCGCGTGCTTGCAGAAGTGGGCGTCGATTTCATTAAGGACGACGAGCTCCAGTCGGACGGTCCGCATTGTCCGTTCAGGGAACGGGTGACCGCAGTGCAGGCGGTGCTCAATCGCTACGCGGACCGCACCGGCAAACGCGTGATGTATGCCGCCAACATGACCGGCGACATCGAACAGATGCTCGACCGACTTGAACATATCGAGACAAACCTGGGCACCTGCGCGATGGTGAGCATGAACTCGATTGGCCTGCCCGCGATGAAGATTGTCCGCAAACATGCCAAGGTTGTCATCCACGGCCATCGCAACGGCTGGGGCATGTTGGGCCGCAGCCCAGCGATCGGCATGTCGTTTGTCGCTTTTCAGAAGCTATGGCGGCTGGCGGGCATCGACCACACCCACGTCAACGGCCTGCGAAACAAATTCTGCGAGTCTGACGAATCCGTGATCGCTTCCGCGCTCGCCTGTCTGACGCCCATATTTCCGGAGCCCTACCCGGGCTGCACGGTCATGCCCGTCTTCTCTTCCGGTCAGTCGGTCGATCAGGTGGCCGACACCTATGCCGCTCTTGGCGGCACGGACCTTATCTATGCGTGTGGCGGAGGCATCATGGGCCATCCGATGGGTGCTGCTGCCGGTGTGCGCAGCCTGCGGCAGGCGTGGGAGGCTGCCGTCGAAGGCATCCCGCTTGCCCACTTTGCTCGAACCCATCCCGAGCTCAAGGCCGCGCTCGAGTTCTTCGGGCGCGGGACAAACTAAAGCATATGCTCTATACCTTTTACGGCGACGACTTCACAGGATCTACCGATGTGCTGGAGCAGCTTGCATCCAACGGCGTTCCGACAGCGCTCTTTCTCAGACTGCCTGACGCAGACCAGCTTGCACGCTTCAAAGACATTGAGGCCCTTGGTATCGCAGGCGACAGCCGCTCGCGCTCGCCGGAATGGATGGCCGCGAATCTCCCACGCATCTTTGCGGCGATGAAGCAGTTCAACGCTCCAATCAATCACTACAAGGTCTGCTCGACTTTTGACAGCAGTCCGACGCACGGAAGTATCGGGCGCGCTATCGAACTTGGCCGGGAGGTGTTCTCGCCAGAGTTCATCCCGGTGGTTGTCGCAGCGCCGCATCTCGGGCGTTACGTTGTCTTCAGTAATCTCTTCGCGGTTTGCCCTGACGGAACGATTCAAAGGATTGATCGTCACCCGATGGCGCAACATCCCGTGACCCCCATGCATGAGGCCGATCTTTGCCGCCATCTCGCCGCGCAGACGAAACTAGCCATGGGTCAGGTTGATCTCACAGCTATTCAATCGGGATGTGCAGTCACCGAGCTCGATCGTCAACTGGCCGAAGGCAGGCAGGTCATCTTCTTCGATGGAGTTGATCCAACCAGCATCGCCACGACGGGCGAGCTTCTTTGGCAACGAGCGCTCGAGCGGTCGATCTTCTCGGCATCAAGTTCCGGCCTCACGGCAGCCATAGTCTCCGCATGGCGCAAATCCGGCATTACTGGGGAAACGCTATCACCAGCACCGGCAAACAACAAGTCCGAGCCTCTTCTCATCATCAGCGGGTCTTGTTCAACGGTCACCGCCAATCAGATCCGCCACGCGCTTGAAAATGGCTCTCGAAGCATCTCAATTGATCCTTGTCGGTTTCCTGGCTCCCTGAATTCTGAACTAGAGCGGGTTCGGGATGCCGCAGCGACGAGCCTTGCTGATCACCACGACGTCGTCCTCCACACCGCTCTCGGTGCTTCGTCTGGCATGGCGAGCGGAGATGCACTGGGCCGAGCGCTGGGTCACCTTTTGCGTGATCTCCTTGCAATGGTCAGGACGCGCCGTGTTGTGTTGTGTGGCGGAGACACGTCCTCTCACGCGCTCGAGCAACTTGACCTCTACGCTTTGACCTGGGCAGCAAGTATCCAGCCCGGAGCTCCTCTCTGCCGCGCCTGGTCGGAGGATCCGTCGCTTGACGGGCTCGAACTCGTCCTCAAGGGTGGGCAAACCGGCACGCCCGATTTCTTCGAAGCAGTTCGCACCCATAACTCAATGCGTGCGTGACGACTGAAAGTCATTCTCAAGTCCACGGGTGCAGTCCACCGCAGCGAACAGCAATCCAGCAATCAGCACCATGGCAGCAATCACCTGAACCGGCGCATTATAGTTGCCGCTGGCAGTGACCATATACCCGAAGGCCACGGTGCAGATCCAGCCTCCAAGATTGCCTGCCGTGTTCATCATGCCTGTGGCTGTACCGCCGAACTGGCCGCCCAGGCTCATACACATCGCCCATGCGGCAGGCAGCATCAGATCCATGATGCCGAAGCCGAAGGTGGCAAGCGACACCGTCGCGGCGTGGTCTCGCACCCGGGACATCGCCAGCAGAATCGCTGCCGATACAAACAAGCATATTGCCGTCATCCAGAGATAGGTCGCCCTTCGTCCATACCTCGTCACAAGCCGCTCGCTGATGGCGGCGCCGAGAAGATTCCCCAGCATACCCATAAGAAACGGAAACGAGGCAAAAACGCCCATCTGCGCGTCGGAGAACCCTGCACCGCGCACCAGCCAGGTCGGAAACCAGCCGAAGTAGAACCAACTCCCGAACGCATAGCAGAAGTAAGCGACAACAACCAGCCAAAGATGCGGCAGCCGCAGTAGCCGCATCCACGGTACTTCGTCATTTGAGTTGATACGCTCGACGACTCCGATCTCATCGAGCTCTGCTTCGGTGATGCCATGCATGGCTCCTGGTTCGTTGCGAAACCACATCCACCATGCCACAGACCAGGCCATGCCCACTCCACCAAGCAGCCAGAAGATTGCGCGCCATCCAAACCGTGTTGCGAACGGCACCAGCAGTAGCGGAGCGAGCGCGCCGCCCAACCGGCCAGCCGCCCATACAAAGCCCTGGGCCGTCGCATGTTCGCGCTTCGGAAACCACCGTGAGATGACGCCCGCCGCATTCGGGTAAGCTCCAGCCGCGCCCATCCCGAACAGAAAACGTGACACCGCCATCTGCCAGAAGCTTCGGCACCAGCCTGTGGCGGCGGTAAAGAAAGACCACCACGCAGCAATCCGCGTCAGTTCCCTGCGCTGCCCACGCCGGTCGCCAAACGCACCCGACGGAATCTCGAAGGCCGCATTGGCAAGAACATACGCGCTCAGCACCCATCCCCATTGATCCGGCGAGAGATTCAGTTCCTGACGGATTCCCTGTTCAGCGACCGGAAGAGCGAGCCGGTCGATAAAGATGATGGTGGAAACGCAGCACAGCAGTCCTAGTACGCCATGCCTTTTCTTCAAACCGCGGCCCCCTGCAACGCTTCCAGGATCTGGCGCGTTCGTTTCACGGCGATCCCGGGGCTCGCCAGCACCGGCGATCGCAAAGCTCCCTCAGGTATGGCAAGCAACACGCGCGCCATCGAGGCCTGGGCCAGTACAATCACGTCTGCGTCGCGCATCTCTTCCACCAGTGCAGCAGCAACAATGCGGTCATGGGTCTGGGTATCGCCGGTCAGCACGGCGTCGAATGCTTCGTCGCACAAACACTCAATCAACTCTACTCTGCGCCCAACCTTGGCAGCCTTCTCGCGCAGCAGAGCTGAGGTCGGCTCCAGTGTCGTCTCGAGCGTTGCCAGCACACCGATCTTCGATCCCATCTTTACCGCCATCTCCGCCATGGCCTCATCCACACGAATCACTGGGATCTCTATGAGCTTCTGCGCCACCTTCACGCCCTCGCCAAGCGAAGAACACGTCACCATCACGGCATTAGCGCCTGCCATCTGTGCGGACTCGATCATTCCCATAAGCCGTCGTATGGTCACCTTCTGCAGGCTGCCGCATCGAACCGTGTCCTTGATCAGACTCTCGTCCACCATGTGGAACACCGCGACCTCCGGCATCTCCTGAGCGCAGAGTGCGCCGAAGACCGTCGTTAAAGTAGGGCTGGTGTGAATGAGCGCTAAAGTTTGTCCCACATGTCCCCCCTCTGCCTGTGGTCGTTTAGTAGAGCATAAAGAGCGCTGTATGCAAACCACGTTTTGAACATCGGCACGCTCGCCGCTCCATGGTGCGGAACAAGCGGTGCAGTCAGCACAGGTTTGCGTTTCTGAAAATGCAAACGAAGTAGCATGAGTTCCACGGTCAGGTTATCCTGACACACGCATCGGGCGAGGCCAGGGTCATCGGCGCTGCAAAATGGCCGACATGCGGAATGACACCGGTTGTGAACACAGGTGAACTTCGAATTGCAGGGGGACGACCATCGAATACTCCGCTGGCGCGCACACGAGCCCGAAACATCGGAGATACGCAGCCACAACATGGGCGCTTCTCTTCACGTTGATCTTCCTTCTCTCTGCTTCAGCGGAGCCACACGCTTATATGACTCCGCACGCTCCTCTTCTCGGTGCTGCCTGGTACCCCGAACAATGGCCCCAACTCAGATGGGAAGCCGATCTCACGTTGATGGAACAGGCACACATGAACGTCGTCCGCATCGGCGAGTTCGCCTGGTCCTCGCTTGAGCCCACAGAGGGTCACTACGACCTCGACTGGATGGAGCGTGCGATTGCAGCGGCGGCCAGACACCATATCGCGGTTGTGATCGGCACACCAACCGATGCCCCGCCTGCCTGGCTCACGATGAAATATCCGGACACGCTTGGCATAAACGCCGATGGTCGTCTGCGCGAGCATGGCAGCCGACGCCAGTTCAACTATGCCTCGGCGCGCTACCGCCTCCTCGGCCAACGCATCGTTGCCCAGTTGGCCGCGCGCTTCGGCCACAATCCCAACGTCATCGGCTGGCAGATCGGCAACGAATACACCGACGAGTCCTTCGACCCCGCGACCCGCGCGCAATTCCAACAGTTCCTCAAAGACAAATACAAGACCCTCGACAACCTCAACCAGCATTGGACGACCGCCTACTGGTCCCAGACCTACTCCGACTGGAGCCAGATTCCTATGGTGAACAGCGGTGGCAATCCCGCCCTCTTGCTCGAACACAAACACTTCGTCACTCGAACTTGGCGCAGCTTTCAGCAAGCGCAGTTGGACGTTCTCCGCCCCGCAATCCTGCCTACGCAGTTCATCACTACAAATATTGGTGGCCTCGGCTGGTCCGACAACTGGGACCATTACCGTATCTGCGACGATCTCGACATCGCCTCCTGGGATGACTATGTGGGCCAGGGCCATCTCAATGCTGCGCGCAACGGCTTCCTCAACGACTTTGCCCGAGGATGGAGGCGCAGGGACTTCTGGGTAATGGAGACGCAGCCTGGCTTCGTCAACTGGGCGCCCATCAACACTACACTCAGCCGGGGGGAGACTAGCGCGCTTGTCTGGCAAGCCGTCGGTCATGGCGCCGATGCAGTTCTGTTCTGGCAGTGGCGCTCTGCCCTCAACGGCCAGGAGCAATATCATGGAGCGCTGATTGGTCCCGATGGCGCACCCCTTCCTCTCTACGATGAAGTCAAACAGCTCGGCGCTGATCTCGTTGCCGCTAGCACGGCGCTCGCCGAAACCTCACCGTTTTCCAGCGTTGCGCTCCTCAGCTCTTACGACAGCCGCTGGGCCATCGACTTCCAGATGCACACGCGCGAGTATGATCAGCTCGAGGTCCTCCTCAACTTCTACAAGCCACTTGAGGAGCTCACGCACTCGGTCGACGTTGTTGAGGCAACAGCTCCACTCGATTCCTACAAACTGGTTGTCGCTCCCAGTCTCAACATCATTGACAAACCGCTGGCCGAGCATCTTCTCGCTTACGTTCGCAACGGAGGACATCTTATTCTTGGCCCCCGCAGCGGGATGAAGGACGAGTACAGTGCGCTCAATCTCCAATGCCAGCCTGGCCCTCTGGCCGAGGCGCTGGGCGGCCGCGTCGAACAGTATTACGCTCTCGATGCCCCTGTTCCAGTCGATGGAGGCTCCGCAAGCATCTGGGCCGAGCAGCTTTCAGCGACGGACCCGGACACGCACGTTGACCTCCGCTACGGCAAGAGCAACAGCTGGCTCGACAACCAGCCTGCGATGATTACGCGTAACGTAGGAAAAGGAACCATCACCTACCTCGGGACGATTCCTGACGCAGCGCTTATGCAGAAGTTACTTTCCGACCGAGCCGCGTCGGCCGGCGTCACATCGTTCTTCGGCACGCTTCCGCCGGACGTGGAGCTCTGCCGCCGTGTGGCTCAGGAGCACACGGTGTACATCCTCATCAACCACGGCAAGATTACCGAGCAGGTTATTCTGCCAGGATCGATGCACGAGTTGCTCAGCAAAAAAACACTTAGCGCCATCACGCTCTCACCCCAAAGCGTGGCCATCTTCACCACCGGGGTGATGCCATGAGCAGTTCCCGTCGCAACTTTCTTCGCAGCGCGGCGCTCACTGCGGCGGCTGCCATTACGCCTGTCGCGCTCTCTGTGATCGATAAGATCGCCCCCTTCCGTACGCCCTACAAGTATCCGCAACTCATCCTCGCGCCTACCGGAGGGAAGGGCGACTTTGACGAGCGCAGCGTCGACGACCCCATCGTCTTCCACGCCAATGGCGTCTTCCAGATGCTCTATATCGGCTGGGATGGGATCGGCTATCAGACCGGTCTTGCCACTTCGCATGACCTGATCCATTGGACCCGCGCTGGCCTCGTCGGCCCGCGCGATCCCTCGTCAAGGTACACACGCTACAACCTCGCGCTTAGCTCCATCCTTCGCGACAAAGACCTTCGCTCTCACGGCGAGGCGATCAAGGTCAACGGCAAGTATCTCGGAGCGTGGAACGCATATCCCTCCGCCGGCTACGAGGAAGGCGCTGCTGTCATTGGTCTTGCGACTTCAAACGACCTCTTTCACTGGCAGCTAACGGATCCCATCCTTTTTCCCCAGGATGGCGCGGCCTGGGAGCGCGGCGGCCTCTACCGTCCCGACCTTATGCTGGACCGTGGGACCTACTATCTCTACTACAACGCCAAGACGGACCCGCTTCCCAAAAACGAAGGCGGCGGATGGCGCGAGCAGACCGGAGTCGCCACTTCAACTGACTTGAAGATGTGGAAGCGCTGGCCTGAGAATCCCGTCCTCAGAAACGGCCAGCGCGGAGCCTCTACTTATTCGCGGGGAATTCCCGCGCCTCGAAATGCACCCGCGACGGATGCGCGCGATAGCCGTTTCGCTTCCAATCCATTTGTTGTGAAGAACGGATGCGACTTTGCCATGTTCTACTTCGGCTTTGGCTATCAGCGTCCCGGACACGCCTGCGAGATGCTTGCAGTTGGCGCTGACCCATTCACGTTCGTCAAAATACCCGAGGTGTTGATCGACATCGGTGCTCCAGGCTCTATCGACGAGACCTTCGCCCACAAGCCCTCAGTCATTACCCACGAAGGCATGCTCTACCACTTTTACTGTGCTGTCACCGGCAAATATCCGAACGAACGACGCGGAATTGCCGTTGCCCGTTCCAAGCCCTGGTGACGCTATGGCTCGTTCAGGATGAATTGATAACTTCCCGAGGCCACACGGTACATTGCTGCCTCAGCTGTTCTGCCGATGGGTGTTATTCCCGGCTCTTCAACACCGCTTCTGACGGCCTTTCCTTGATCCAGCGGAATCCACACCATCGCCGCGGTATTGGCAGGGACTGTAATCTCCATCGTGATCGTGCTTCCTTCGCGTTTCCACGAGCTGCGGATCATTCCCAACTTCGAATCGTAGCTGCACCCTGCCCAATTCAGACCGCCCAGGATCCGTGGCCGAATCGTGATCCGCTCATCAAGCTCGCGCGACAGGTCAAAATCGATCCCACAAAGCCCCCGAAATAACCACTCCTCCGCGCCGCCCAGCATAAAGTGGTCCTGGCTGTTGTTTGGGTTTGCATCCCACGCCTCTGTCAGCGAGGTAGCTCCTGCCTCCAGTTGCGATCCATAGCTCGGCGGGTCCTTCCGCAGCATCATGGCCAGCAGCACATCGTTGCGCCCGCCCTCCATCAGCGCCCGCAAAAGATATGGGTAGCCAATCTCTCCCGTCGTCACGTGGTCGTCATGCGCATGAATGTCGGCGACGATATGCTCCAGTACCTCGCTTCGGCGAGACTGGGGAACAAGACCCAGGTTGAGCGGCATAGCGTTCGCTGTTTGGCTTCCGCGGTCATACTGGCCCTTGGCATCGTCGAAGAACCTTTTGTTGAACGCCTCTCCGACTCGCGCGGCCAACGCGCCGTAATGGTTGGCGTCGTCCTGGTGCCCCAGCAAGCATGCGATCTTCTCCATGACGGTGGCGTCCTCGTACAGCATCAGGGTGCCGGTCACGCCGAGCGTGGTTTGTTTGCTAAACCCTGGCGCTCCTGGCCCGATGTCGTACCAATCGCCAAGCCCGTAAGCAACAATGCCGTCTGTCGCCTTGCTCTCCAGATAAGCGATGAGTCTCTGCATCACCGGGTATGCACGAGCTAACTCAGTCTTGCTCCCGTAGGCACGATACGCGGCCCAGGTCGCCAACACGCTCGCCGACCCCCACTCCGGCGAATCGTCGAAGATTGCGTTCTTCGGTCCGAAGCTCGTGTACTCGGGAGCAATGGACGGCACCATACCGTCCGGCTTCTGCGCGTCGCGAATGTTCACGTCCGTCGCTCGAAACAGCCTCTCCAGATCACTGTTGGAGATCAATCCTGGAGCCACGAGGTGGGTCTCCTCCAGCCAACCCAGCTTCTCCCGGTGTGGACAGTCGGTAAACAAGCTGACAGAGTTGTTCTCCATGGCTCGAAGGATGAGATGGTGTATGCGGTTAAGCATCTCCTCGGAGGTCGCGAACTCTCCTCGACTTTCCGCCGAAGAGTGCACCGCCTCGCCTCTGAGAGCGACTATCTCGCCCGTCCCAGCGGGCCATTCCAGCTGTACATACCGGAAGCCGTAGTAGCTGAACCGTGGGCGCCAGCGTTCCACGCCCTCTCCGCGCAGCGTATAGCTGAACCACTCCGTTCCCCGTCTCCCTCCTCCTGAGCTCTGCTGGGAAACAGTCCCATCTGCATTCAGCAACTCACCAGAAGTTATCTTGACAGTTGCGCCAGCTGATCCCTTCACCTCAATTGCAGGCCAGCCAGCGAAGTTTTGCCCCAGATCAAAAACCGCGACTCCCGGCCGCAGCGCTCGGGTCTTTACCGGGAAATATGTCTTCATCACTCGCAGCGGCGGCGCCAGCTCAGCAACAAGGCGTCCTCCGGGCCCGTCCACAACGCTCACCGGCGACCATCCCATTCCGCGAAAACCGGGCGCGTCCCATCCCAGCTGTTCTCGCCGCGCGTCGTAGTCTTCGCCGCCGTAGGTCGAGGAAAAGGCAATTGGTCCGGCATCCGCGCTCCAGGAGGCATCACTCGCCACAATTTCTGAATCGCCGTTGGCATACTCAAGCCGCATCTGAAGCAGCACCATCGGCCGGCCAAAGCTGCCTGCAAACTTCGTAAATCGATTCGCAGTGCTGACCACATTGAACATGCCGTTTCCGACCATCACCCCAACTGCATTCATCCCCTTATGCAGCATCGCGGTCACGTCGTAAGCCTCATAGCGCACTGTCTTCCTGTAGTCAGTCCATCCCGGCGCAAGTTCGTCCTCGCTTACCTTCTTGCTGTTCAGATGGACCTCGCCCTGCCCCAACGCAGAGACATACAGCATCGCTCTCGCCAGGTGCTTCCTCACTCTGAACTCGCGCCGGAACAACGGCATCGCCTCGGTCAAATTGGTGGTGTCGGCCTGTGCCATCCACTTCGCAATCCAGACCGCCGGGGCAGTCGCCCACTTGGCCTTTTCGCTCCACGCTGTCGCTTCACCGCGTTCGTCCCAAACCATCACCTTCCAGAAGTAGGCCTTCTCCGGCTGGAGCTCCTTGCCGGCATACATAATGCCGAACGTGGCGGCGGAACTCACGCGCCCGCTGTCCCACAGGTCGCCCTGGTCCTTTTCGAGCAGCTTCTCTGTCGAGGCCACCAGCACGCGATACGCACTCTGCGAGACGCCGCGAGCCTCTGCATCCTGCGCCTCCAGACGCCACTCCAACTCCGGTCGGGACCCTTCCACGGCCAGTGGAGATACCGCGGCCTCGCAGCGCAGTTGATCCGCCGCCTTCAACCGCGACTCCGCGGCCATCTGTCCGCCACCCAGAAGAACTGCCATCGTGCCCAGCGCCGCGGCGCGCAAAAGACCTCTCGTCATCATCCTTGCACCCATCGAAGAAACTCACATGAAGAAACTATCCCGCTCTCTGCTATCTTGTCGCTGTGAAATTCAGATCTTCGCTGATAGTTTTATTTGCGCTCGGGCCGGCCCTTTGCGCCCAGACAACACATCCCGGCGACTACTCCGCCAACGTCGCTCGTCAGGTTGCAAAAGTCCGCGCGGCGAACAGCGATTCGCACAACCCTCACCCATTCCGCCCCCACTGGGATTCGCTCGCGTCCTATCGCACACCCGAGTGGTTCCGCGACGCCAAGTTCGGCATCTTCCTACACTGGGGCATCTACTCCGTTCCGGCATTCGGAAACGAGTGGTACTCCCGCAACATGTACGTCCCCGGCAACGCAGCCTTCAAACACCACATCGTCAGCTACGGCCCGCAGGACAAGTTTGGCTATAAGGACTTCATTCCGATGTTCCATGCAGAACACTTCGACGCTGCCGCCTGGGTTGATCTCTTCACTCGCGCGGGAGCGCGCTACATCGTCCCCGTCGCCGAGCACTGCGACGGTTTCCCGATGTACGACTCTGCCATGACAGAGTGGAACTCAGTCCGGATGGGCCCAAGTCGCGACGTCGTGGGCGAACTGGAGCGAGCCACTCGCGCTCGCGGTCTGCACTTCGGCGTCTCCTCCCATCGCGCCGAACACTGGTGGTGGTACGGAGTCGGGCGAACCTTCCCCTCTGATGTGCAGGACCCCGCCAATGCGGGTCTCTACGGTCCCGCACAACCCATGTCTCTGCCAAGGCCTGACGGCGCCCACGACGATAAAGAACCCGATCCTTCGCATCTCGAGCGCTGGCTCGCGCCCAATCAGGCCTTTGTCGATGATTGGCTCGCGCGCTCTACCGAAATTGTAGACAAGTACCATCCCGATTTCTTCTACTTCGACTGGTGGATTGGCCAACCCGCTTTTCAGCCTGCGCTCGAGCAGTTTGCTGCCTATTACTACAACACCTATGCTGCCTCGCATCCGCAAGACAATCCCGTCCTCACCTACAAGCAAGAGGCCATGCCGGCCAACGCTGCTACGCTTGATATCGAGCGCGGCAAGCTCGATACTCTCCGTCTTCTCCCCTGGCAGACGGACACCTCCGTCTCCGTTCATTCCTGGGGTTACGTCGAGAATGATGAGTACCGTACCGCGAAATCGCTGGTTCACCAACTCATCGACACCGTCAGCAAAAATGGCAATCTGCTCCTCAATGTTGGCCCTAAAGCTGACGGAACCATTCCCGAGGAGGCCCGCACCGTGCTTCTCCAGATAGGCGACTGGCTGCGCGAAAATGGCGAGGCCATCTACAACACCCGCCCGTTCGCTGTCTTCGGAGAAGGTCCCACGAGAGCGCCCCGCAACTCGACGGAAAAGAACAACGACATTCAGACCTACACCTCCGAAGACGTTCGCTACGCGGTTCCAGCAAGATCGTCCTCGCGGGTGCCTGCGCTCTACGCCATTGCCCTCGGCTGGCCTGCGGGTGGCCAACTGCTTCTGCAAACGCTCTACGGTGGCAATCCCTACCTTCGATCGCCGGTGTGTTCTGTTGATCTCATTGGCAACCGAGGCAGCCTCCCATTCGCCGAGTATCCGTATGGTCTCGCCATCGTACTTCCCCACAAAGCCCCCAATGACATCGCCTACGTCTTCCGTGTCCACACCTGCGCATCTCGGGCAGCATTGACGACAAATTCTGCAATGCGGAACACGCCGTGAACACGCGTTTCAATTGCCTCGCCCATCCTTGCGAAAAACGGTTCCGCTTCGCGGAAGCTAAACCGCACAAGAGATTCGGGGAGCTACCCCATCCTGCCAACGGATCTGCCGATAAACCACGATTTCTGCGACGGGTGTTGCTTCGGATCGCTCCTGCGCGCGCAAAAAGCATTTCTCGTCATTGACACGATTTTTCCATGCAGCCTACCTTCTCGCCTGGATTGCGGTCCCGTGCAGAAGTTCCCCATGGCGGGTACGGGAACGCAGCAGGAGCTTCCTATGCGTGACAAGGTCAGCTGCTTTCTCGGCTCTGTGCTGTTAGCGTTCCTTTCCATCGTCACCCCCAGCGTCCTCGCTCAGAACACCATCGCAGGAGCGATCGCTGGCAACATCACCGACTCGAGTGGAGCAGCCGTGCCCGAGGTCTTAGTCACCGTTCTGAACCAGGGTACGAAGGAGACTCGTCACACAACCACGGACAATAGCGGGTTCTATGCCGTACCAAACCTTCCCGGCGGTGATTACACGGTCACAAGCTCCAAGCCGGGCTTCCAACAATGGAACATGACCAACCTTCATCTCGATCCAGGTCAGCGCCGCGGCCAGGATATCCACCTCGTCGTCGGCACGGTGGATACCCACGTTACCGTCGAAGCCAATACAGTCGCTGTCCAGACAGAGTCTGCAGAAAATGGTGGAACAATCTCGGCCAAAGAGGTCTCGAACCTCATGATCAATGGGCGAAATTTTCAGCAACTCGCAACACTAGTCCCGGGCGTCAGCAGCACCAATGGTGCAAACGCACAGGTAAATTCGGGCTATCTTGGACAGACCTCACTCATCGTAGGCGGCTCTTCCTCTGAGCAGACGGCGTACACCATCGATGGCGTCTACAATATGACCTCAACCTCATTGATCAATATCAATATCACTCCTGCCATTGACTCGATCAGCGAGATGCGAGTCCTCAAGGATTCCTACACCGCCGAATATGGATATGCCGGTTCAGGTCAAATACTCATCCAGACTAAGAGGGGCTCGACTTCGTTTCACGGAACCGGGTACGGATACTTCCGAAATAATGCCCTTGGCGTAGCGCGTCCGTATTCCATCAGTGGCATCCCGGCAACCTCATCAAGTCTTCACTTCAACATCTACGGTTTCACGTTGGGCGGTCCTGTATTTATTCCCAAGGTCTACAACACCGACCGCAAAAAGACATTCTTCTTTGCGGGCGCAGAGTTCAAGACGAACAACTATGCATCAGTGCTCAATTCACGCTCGATGTTTACGCCCGCTATTCGCGGTGGAGATCTGAGCCTCAGCTTTACTGGTACCAGTGCTACCACCGGCTCTGCACTGAAGAAACTTGCTTGCGACTCCTTCTGCCAAAACCTTCTGGCTGCGCGCGGACTCAGCCCAGCCAACTGCTTCTTCAAGGACTCCAACGGCATCCAGAATCAGATTCATACAAACTGCTTCGACTCCGCCTCTGCATACTTCATCGATCCAAACAATAACTTCTTCCCACTTCCCAATTTGCCGCAGAACAACAACACTGCGTTCGCGAATTACATCAACACGAACCCTGAGCGAGACAGCCAAAACGACACAATCTATCGAGTCGATCACAACCTCACAAGCAAACAGCTGATCACCGTGCGCTACATGCATGAAGAGGTCAATGACATTCGGCCGGCCCGCAATTACAACAATCCCTCACCGAACCCTGGCGCCGTAGCCTATACCCCAGCTCTAAATGCCCTGGTCCGCTGGTCCTATACCATCACCCCCAACATCATCAACTCAGCCAGCCTTGGCTATACCTACCAGAAGGTCCAATTGCTTCCCACAGGCAACTACTTTGTGCCGGAAGGGACCTTCCAGCAGGCCTTTAACAACGGGGATCATCGCCTTCCTGGTGTCAGTATTGGAAGCTACTGGGCGTGGCTCGGTATTGGCGCGCAACCCAACTACTCCAAGACCGGTAACGGCATCGTTTCCGACGACTTCAACCTCCTACATGGCCGTCACGTCCTCCAACTTGGTGGACTGTACATGTGGAACATCCTTCGACTTAACGCATTAGCCTTCTCGCAGGGCAACTTTTCCTTTAGTGGGACACACACGGGCGATATAGCCGCCGACTTTCTGCTGGGCTTCTTAAGCAGCTATTCGCAATCCAACGTCCAGCGCTACGGAACATTTCATCAGCATTGGTTTGAGTTATACGCGCAAGATGATTTCAAGCTGCTGCCTCGGCTCCTACTGAGCTACGGACTCCGCTACGCCTTCTACTCACCGTCAACCATGGAGGGCAACAACGTATCGAACTTCAACGCCGCTACTTTCAATCCGGCAGTTGCTCCTGCCATCACGCCGACAGGCGGCTTCGTCTACAACAGTTCGAACCAGCCTCTTACTCCGAGTGGAACACCCGCCAACTATCTTACCAACGGCATCGTCATCGCCTGCCAGAACGGTACGCCCTGCGGCTTCACAACCCCGAAGAAAGACCTGTTTTCGCCGCGCGTGGGCTTCGCATATCGCCTCAACGACAAGGGAACGATGTCTGTGCACGGCGGCTATGGCATCGGATACACGCAGGTCGGCATGTTCCAGACATCAGGACTCATCAGCAACTCGCCGTTTGTATCCACGCCGACCTTCGCCAATACTCAATTCAGTCACCCTGCCGGCGGGGCTGCGGGTGCTCCCGGACTTCAGGCGCTCTCAGGGCTGGACAACACCTACCGTCCCGCCTTGCTCCAATCCTGGTCGCTCACGGTCGAGCGGGAGGTTGTTCCTCGCGGCGTATTCTCCATCGGATATGCGGGCAACAAAACCGATCACATCTTTTCCAACGCGGTGGATCGCAATTTCGCTCTTTACGCGACAACTCCTCATACCGCCGATTGCGCCGCCTCGGTCAACAACATCAATCCGGCTCTCGCCGGCAGCTATCTCTTCGACCCCTGCATCAACGGAGCAAACCCCGCGGTCTCGGGCGCAACGCAGACCAACGCCAACTATTATCGGCCCTATCCCGGATACACCTCCATCAACTCTGGCGTCTCCATCGGTATGGCCAACTACCATGCGCTTCAGACCAATTTTGTCTACCGTCTCACCGATCTCCAACTCAACGTCGCCTACACCTGGTCCAAGGCGCTCAGCAACCAGAACCAGACCAATACCGGCAGCGTCGCCTATGCCTTCGACTCCAACATCGGGTTCCAGAATCCGCACTTTCCGGGAGCCGATTACGGGCGTCCAAGTTACGATCGGCCGAATGTCTTCGTCGCATCCTACGTCTACGAGTTGCCGTTCTTCCGTAACTCAAGCAACTTCTTCGCACGCGAACTGCTCTCCCGGTGGGGAACCTCCGGCCTGATCACGGCACAGAGCGGCTTCGCCAACACCGTCTCACTTAGCTCTCCCTTTGCAGGCCTTGCCACCCGCCCCAATCAGATTGCTTCCCTTCACCGCAACTCTGGAAGCGGCAAAAAGGCCATTGGCCAACGAGCTCTCTATAGCTACACTTCATTCGCTGTTCCAGGCTGGGGGGCTTTCGGCAACTCGAGCCCGGGCGTACTGCGTGGACCAAGGGAGGTCGCCTTCGCAACAGCCATTAACAAGACATTCCCAATTACCGAGCGTGCTGGCCTGCAACTCCGTGCCGAAGCCTTCAATCTGTTCAACCACCCCAACATTAACTCCATCAACACTACTTTTACCTTTGTTTCGACTGCCAACGCCAGCGGATTCGCTTACGCCACTGGCGCAGGCGACATGCGTCAGCTGGAGTTCGCAGCCCGCATCACCTTTTGACTCCGGAGAGCAGGTTTCTAACCAACTCCCACCCCATACCTCTTCCACTCTGAACGTATGCTATGGTGATCCACCACCGGAGGCCGATCGCACTCGAGCTCCAGCACCGTTACCAGATCATCAGGCGCCCTCTCCGGCAGACCGGTCAGCCGCACCGAGAAATCGTCCTGCGTAAACTCGATCTTCTGCCCGGTCTTCAGCACTTTCGCCGAGAGAACCTTCGCCTTTAAGCCGCCAAATGCAACCACTGTCTTCGGTTGATAAAACGAGAGCCACTCCGCTGCAGGAGTCTTGGATGGCCAGCAGTAGACATGGACATAGAGCGTGTTCCCACGCCGGGTGAAGTTGTCATAGTTCCCAAAGCTCACCGAGGCTCCGCCATCCGTTGCGTAGACCGACCTGCCGTTCACCTCGAGCCACTTGCCGACGGTCTCAAGAATGCGCACCGATTCTGCCGGCACAGTGCCGTCGGGCTCCGGCCCAATATTCAGCAGATAGTTCCCACCCTGCTGCGCGCATATGGCGAGATTGTTGATGATCGTCTTCGCAGACTTCCACTCGTTATCGCTGC
>Ga0126381_100001201_pt1 | contig 28042 bp, 25 predicted proteins | sample PanSoiMetPlot_28_FD_96465 | JGI IMG/M metagenome (GOLD analysis project Ga0126381, IMG submission 96465) | Tropical forest soil microbial communities from Panama - MetaG Plot_28 | ecosystem: Environmental > Terrestrial > Soil > Tropical forest > Bulk soil | place: Panama | collected 2016-02-17
CAGTCTAGCGCCGCGCCATTGCGGCCGACTGGGCCACCAACCTCGACGCACTGCCGTTAGGCCTTCAATGAACAAAGCTTGGCACAAAGACGACCCGATGCCGCAAAAGCCCACAGGCGACCAGCGGATTCGCTGGCACGCCGCGCCTGCACGGGCCTGCGCCCGCCGCCCTGTTCCGGCAAGCTTGCGGGCCGAGGCCGCGAAGATTACGCGGCGCCGGCCGCGGCCTTTGCCCTCACGAAACCGGCGTGTGCGCCCGCAGGAAGGAGCGGATTTGGCGCACCGCCAGCGGAATCCGGTCCTTGGGCTCCTTCCAGGGGAACATGCTGACCTCGGCCTTCGGCGCCAGCATCGCGGCCTCCATGGCGACCGCATAGGGATGCGCCGGGATGTCGTCCGGCAGGATCAGCACCGGCGTCTGACAATTGCGCACGAAATCGCGCGTCACCGTGAAGACGAAGTCGGGATTGGTGCGGTACATTTTGGTCAGGAACTTGTCGACCATCTCCATCGTGATCTCGGGCCGCTTGGCGACCAGCGCCGGCCCCCAAGTCTTCATGTTGCCTTCGTAGAAGAGATCACGCGCCTCCGGACGCGAGCCGCTCGGCTGCGCCAGCACCGCGGCGACGACCCGATCCGGCGCCCGCTTCAACAGGTTCCACACGAGCGGGCCGCCGATGCAGAAGCCCATCACCATGAATTTCTGGATGCCGAGATGATCCAGCAGGCCGATATGGTCGTCGGTATAGGAATCCCACGGCCGGTCGGCCTCGAGCGGGCCGGTCGACTGACCGCCAGGCGAGTTGCGCAAGTCGGCGAAGACGCAACGGTACTCGCCCTTGAACTCCTCTATCGGGTTGAAGGGATCGCCGCGCGTCAAGTTGGCGATCGTCGAGCTCAAGCCGCCGCCGGCGATGAGCAATAACGGAAAGCCCGCGCCCGCCTCCCCGTAATGGATGCGGACCGGTCCTCTTTCATAGAAGGACGCCTGCCCGGCTGGTTGAGCAAACACGCGCTGCGCCGCCGCCATCGCGGTCGCCGCGGCGCCGGTCGCCAGAATGCTGCGTCGGATCGGATCCATCATGGCACCCTCCTTGATCATTGTTGCTTGATCACCAGTGCGCAGGTCGCCGCCGTGTGGGCATCCTTCGAGACGCATCGCTGCGCGATGCGCCTCGGGATGAGGCCCGCGAAAGATTGCCCACGCGGCAAGGCGCTATTGCTACTTCGCGAACTTCCGCACCGTCATCTTGTCGGTCCAACTGCCGTAGACGTTGCCGGCCTCGTCGACGCCCACGCCCTCGGCGCCGCTGCCCGCGGTCAGCGAGGCCGGGATGAAGGCCGTGACCTTACCATCCTTGACGCTGCCGATGCGGATGCCCTGCTCGAAGCCCGGATTGACGGTCGGGGTCGACTGCGAATCGGCCGAGTAGATCATATCGTTCTTGTCGATGACGACATCGCTCGGGCGGCCGAACTGCTTCCATTCAGCGACGAACTTGCCGTCCGGCTCGAACACCTGGATGCGGTTGTTGGCGCGGTCGGCCACATAGACGCGCCCCGCCGCATCGAGCGCGATGCCGTGCGGCGTGTCGGTCTCGCCGGTCGCCTTGCCATGCTTGGCCCAGGCGGTGATGAACTTGCCGTCCTTGTTGAACTTCACGATGCGGTCGTTGGTGGCCGTGCCGTGCCCGTCGTCGACGTAGATATCGCCATTGGGCGCGACCACCACGGCGCTGACCGCGCTCAGGTGGCTCTCATCATTGCCCGGCATGCCGGGAGTGCCGATGGTCATCAGTACGCGGCCGTCGGGGCTGAACTTGTAGAGAGCGGCGCCCTTGCCGTTGCGGGCGATCTGGTCGCCGGCCCACACGTTGCCCTCGCGGTCGACATACAGGCTGTGCGGAACCGCGAACAGGCTGCCCCCGAAGGCGCGCACGAACTTGCCGTCGGCATCGAACTTCTGGATCGGCGCGACCAGCGAGTTGGTGCATTCGGTGGCGCCGCAGCGGTCGAAGGTCCACATGCTCTTGCCGTCGCTGTGATCGACCTGAACCTTGATGACCGCGCCGAACTTGCGGCCGGCCTGCAGCTGCGCCCAGTTGTCCTGCATTTTGTAGGGATTGGGCGCCGCATTCGCCTCGCCGGACTGCTGCGCCTGCAGGCGATTGCCCGCCATCGCCAGCAGCGCGCCGGCGGCCACAGCGATCATCAACGCCGCTTGAAGGGTCTTCATGGTCGTCCTCCCTTGCCGTTTTGATTGGATAGCCGGACGCGTTCGAGAAGCGTTGAGCTTAGCGCAATCCGCAACCGCAAAGAATAGCGTTCGCGGGATGCCGTTCCCTTCCGGCTGTTCCCGTCATATGCTGGCGGTAAACAGGGGCGGGCATCTGCTTCTCGCAAGCCGTCCGACAGATTGGGGAGGAATGATCATGGCACATCGAGGCGCGGGCCTCGCGCTCACCGTCGCGCTTATGCTGACGGCCGCCGGCGCGCAAGCGCAAGAGAAGCAATACCCGGACTGGAAAGGCGAGTGGATCACCGTCATTCCCCGCCTGCCGGGCCAGCAGTTGCGGTTCGATCCGAACAAGCCGTTCGGCGTCGGCCAGGAAGCGCCGCTAACCGACAAGTACAAGAAAATCTATCAGGAGAACCTCGCCGAGGTGGCGAAGGGCGGCCAGGGGCTCTTCCTCTATCACGCGTCGTGCATGCCGGCCGGCATGCCGACCATGATGTCGGCGGGAACGCACGAGCTCATCATCACGCCGGAGACGACCTACATCGTGGCCGGCACCGATTTCCGTCGCATCTTCACCGACGGGCGTCCGTGGCCCATCGACCTCGAGCCGACCTACCAGGGCTTCTCGATCGGCCGCTGGCTCGACGAAGGCGGGGAGGGTGTCTACAACGTGCTCGAGGTCGAGACCCGCGGCCCGTTCAAGGGACCGCGCAGCTATGATGCGACCGGGCTGCCGCTCGCCTTCGATAATGAGTCGATCTTCCGGGAGCGGATTTTCCGCGACAAGGGCAATCCGAACATTCTCCACGACGTGATCACCGTCATCGATCACGCATTGACGCGGCCTTGGACCGTCGACAAGACCTATCGGCATGGCACGGAGAAATATCCGAACTGGAGCCGGATCACGTGCCTCGAAGGAACCGCTTACGTCACCATCGGCAAGGAATTCTATCTGGTGAGCGACGACGGCTATCTGATGCCGACCGTGCAAGGCCAGCAGCCGCCCGATCCGAAGTATTTTCCGAAAGCGCAGAGGTGAGGTGGCGGGGGCGCCGTAGCCCGGATTGCGCGTTAGCGAAAAATCCGGGCGCGCGTCCCGACACATAACGGCCGTCCCGGGTTTCGCTCACGCTCAACCCGGGCTGCGCAGACGCATGTGGTTGGAGAGGTTTTAGTGCGGAAGCGAAGTCAGGTCATCATCGTCGGGGGCGGTCCCGTCGGCGTCGGCCTTGCGGTCGATCTGGGGCTGCGCGGCATCAGCTGCACGCTGGTCGAGCGGCGCATCGGCATGCACAACATCCCCAAGGGGCAGAACCTCGCGCAGCGCACGCTCGAGCGCTTCTACTTCTGGGGCTGCGTCGATGAGCTGCGCGCGCAGCGGCTCCTGCCGCCGGAGGTCCCCGCCGCCGGCGTGACCGCCTATAAGAGCCTGATGAGCGAATATTGGCATATCTTCGCGGGTCGCGAGATCGTCAACGACTTCTATTTCGAGAAGAACGACCGCATGCCGCAATATCTGCTCGAGAGCGTGCTGCGCCGAAAGCTCGAGCGCCTGCCGCTGGTCGAGACCTGCTTCGGGTGGCGGGCGCGCTCGGTCGAGCAGGATGACGCCAGCGCGCGGGTGACGATCGAGAACGAGGCGGGCGACGGCGCGCCGAGGGTGCTGGAAGCCGACTACGTGGTCGGCTGTGACGGCGGGCATTCGATCGTGCGCGAGGCGGCCGGCATCGCGCGCCAAGGCTCCGACTACGAGCAGACGATGGTGCTCGCCGTGTTCCGCTCGCGCGAACTCAGCGAAGGCCTCAAGCGCTTCCCGATGCAGTCGACCTACCGGGTTTTGCACCCGGAGCTCAATGGCTACTGGCAGTTCTTCGGCCGCATCGATCCCGAGGAAGGGTGGTTCTTCCACGCTCCCGTGCCAAACAATACGACGCGCGACAACTACGACTTCGCCGCGCTGCTGCACCAGGCGGCGGGCTTCGCGTTCGCCTGCGCGTTCGACTATGTGGGGTTCTGGGACCTGCGCGTGGCGGTCGCGCGGCGCTACCGCGCTGATCGCATCTTCATTGCCGGAGACGCCGCGCACTCGCATCCGCCCTATGGCGGTTTCGGCCTGAACAACGGCCTCGAGGACGTCGCCAACCTCGGCTGGAAGCTTGCCGCGCGCCTGCGCGGCTTCGGTGGCGAAGGCCTGCTCGATTCCTACGACGCGGAGCGCCGGCCCGTATTCAAGGAGATCGGCGACGAGTTCATCGCCGCGCGGATCAAATGGGAAGGCGAGCTGATCAACCGCTTCGATCCCGCGCGCGAGCCCGAAGCGTTCCGCCGCACCTGGGAGGAGCTCAAGAGCGGCAGCGGACCCATCGTGGCCAACTACGAGCCGAACTACGAAGGGTCGCCTGTCGTCTTCGGGCCGCCCAACGGCGTCAGCCGCGCCCGCGGCACCTATATTGCCAAGGCGCGCGCCGGCCATCACCTGACGCCACGCAAGCTCTCCAGCGGGCGAAATGTCTTCGAGGAGCTCGGCGACGGATTTGCCCTTCTGGCATTCGATGCGCAGGACGACGCGGTCGCCCGCTTCGAGACCCGCGCACGCCGGCACGGCATTCCGCTGAAGGTGATCCGCGATACCTGCCGCGATGGGCGCGAGGACTACGAAGCGCGCCTGGTGCTGGTGCGGCCCGACCAATATGTCGCCTGGACGGCCGAGCAGAGGCATGGCGACAATGACGCGGAGGACGTGCTGCGCAAGGTCACCGGCGTCGCCGCCTAGCGTCAGCAGAAATTCGCTTGCTGTTTTCGCTTGCCGGCTTGGCGCCTCGTCAAGATCTGCCTTCCACGTCGGTTGCGTCCAAGGCCGGTTTGGGCGCCGCAAGCGAAGCGCGCGCAGGCGCCGTGAACAACTGCGCGGCCCTAAGCCAGGGGAGCCACGCCATCTGGGCGGCGCGCGCCCAGAACGCGAACGGGTTGTTGGCCTCGAGAAACCGCCCGAAGGCCTCGAACGACGGCACTGCTTGCAGATGGATCGAAATCTGCTCGGCATCCGCCGCAGGCGACCTGCGGTGAACGATCTCGATGTCCAAGCCGGGCAGATGCGCCCGCGCGGTTCTGGATTCGATTTGCTGATCGGACACGCCCCTCCCCCCGTCTATGCGGCGGCCGGCCGGTGCGCGCGCAGGAAGGAGCGGATTTGGCGCACCGCCAGCGGAATCCTCTCCTTCGGCTCCTTCCACGGGAACATGCTCACCTCGGCCTTGGGGGCGAGCATCGCGCTCTCCATGGCGACCGCGTAGGGATGCGGCGGGATATCATCCGGCATGATCAGCACCGGCGTCTGGCAATTGCGCACGAAATCGCGCGTCACGGTGAGGACGAAGTCGCTGCTGCGATAGAGCTTGGTCAGATATTTCTCGACCATGTCCATGGTGATGTCACTGCGGCGCTTGACCAGGTCCGGGCCCCAGCCCTGCATGCTGCCGTCGTAGAGGAGTGTCGGCATCTCGGGGCGGAAGCCGACCGGCTGCGCCAGCACCCCGGCGACGACCCGATCAGGCGCCCGCTTCAACAGGTTCCAGATGAAGGGGCCGCCGATGCAGAAGCCCATCACCATGAACTTGTCGATCCCGAGGTGGTCCATGAGCGCGAGCTGATCGTCGGTATGTGAATCCCAGGGCCGATCGGTCTCGAGCGGACCCGACGACTGGCCCGTATTGGCGTTGCGCAGGTCAGCCGCCACACAGCGGTACTCGCCCTTGAACTCCTCGAGCGGATTGAACGGTGGGTTGCCGGTGAAGAACGAGATGGCCGAGTTCAATCCGCCGCCCGGGATGAGCAGCAACGGATAGCCGGAGCCCACCTCGACGTAATGAATGCGAACCGGGCCCTTCTCGAAGACGGCGCCTGCGGGTGCGGCCTGCTGTGCGAACACGCGCGGGGCCGCGGCCACCGCGGTCGCGGCGGCGCCGGTCGCAAGGATATTGCGTCTGATCGGATCCATCATCGGCATCCTCCCTGGGCTTGGTGTGCACGGCCGCAAGCCCGCTCTTGCTGCCGCTCGCCGTGTTGCGCCGCCCTTGTAGCACAGCTCGTCACCTCGCCGAAACGCCGACGCGTTGCGATGCGAATGGCTGCGCTATCAGGCGTGGGGGCCCGGCGAGGGCAAGCTTGGCGCCACCGCGGAGACATCCGGCCACACATTTGAACGTCACAGAGAAATGAACGTCACCGAGAAATAGTGGGTCCATAAGGCGCACCTCTGCCCGACTCTCAGGTGCAACCCTCAGGGCAGGCCCAGCGAGGTCGTCGAACGACCGCCCGCCTATGCGCCTGCACTTTTGCGCATGTGTCGGAAGCCGGACCGCTGGATGATCCGCTCCGGAAGGTATATATTACATTCCAATTGCTCGCAGGGTTGGCCTAACCCTCCGGCTTTGACGATCCTCGAACGCACGGGGTCGCTCCCCAGATGTGCATCGAGTAGCCAGCCGACTGTTAGGCCGAGGAGCCGGGGGTCGCTCCCCCGGCTTCCTCCTCTCCCGCTCCCGACAACGGCACGGCAACAGAGCCGATGCAGGACCCGCTACGGGACTGCCGGCGATCGACGCCCGAACACGGCCTTCAACGCGGGCTTGCGTGACCCGCAAGGCCTCCATGACGGCCTCGATCTGAGCGTGCACAAGCTTGTAGACCTCGGCGAGGTCATCGTCGCCCTCCGCATCGGCATGCAATGTCCTAATCTTTTTGCGCAGCGCATGCATCGACTCGATGATGGCGGTGGCATCGCTGCAGACCTCCCCAAGCGCTTTGAGAAGGTCGACTTCGTCCATAGCTCGCCTCCCTCCGGCTATCGCCCACATCCGCAAATGACGGCTCAAAAATCCGGCTTGTCGGCCTGCGGCATCGCCCCCAGCTCCTGGTGAAAATGGTCGCCGTTGTTCTCGGCGCAGGCCATCTCGGCGAGCCGCCCCTGCTCCACCCGTCGATAGCGTTGGATGGCGTTCCAGGGCGTGGTGAAGGCGCCGGGATCCTCGATGCGGGCATTCACCTCCAAGGTCTTGCCGCCGTCGACGAGATGGAAGCGCTCCACCACATGCAACTGCGTGGTATGCGGCGTTTGATAGTTGTCGACGAAAGTGCGGTCGGACAGCCCGATGGTGTCGACCACGAGACCCTCGGCCTCGTAGTGGCCGACCGATTCGCCGAACCAGGACGGTTTCAGATCGGCGGAATGCGGAACGTTCATATAGACGTGCCGCACCTGGTGGTCCTGCATCCAGATCATCGCGATCTTGGCCGGACTCTGGATGAAATAGACGGGCGTCGCCGGCAGCAGCAGGAAGGCCGGCACGCCGACCGGCCAGCAGCGCTCCTTCGGGATCGAGTTGACCTTGCCGGACAGCGAGCGCGCGTTGACCTCGCGCAGCCGTTCGCGCACCCACGGCTGCAGGATCGGGTTGCCGAGATCGGCGACGCGGAAGACCGGGTGCGGGTTGTCGCGGAACTTGTAGAAGCTGATGTACTGGTGCGCCGGATCGGAGCGCACCGGGCCGGGTCCACCCGGCGGGGCGATGAACTCATCGTCTTGCGCGAGCCAGCCGGTCGTATTGGTCGGCGCGAAGTCCGGCACCGCATCGGCCGCAAGCGCAGAGCCCGAGGCCACGCAGATGAGCAACGCGAGATATGCGCTGCGAACGACCGACCCTCGTGCGAATTGCGACATGGCCACTCCTGTTTACCGCCGGCATCGACCATATCGTGGCCCGCCGCCGCCGCGTAGCCTCACAATTGCCTTTCCGCAAAGGCTACCCGCCTTGCTATGATCGCCGCACCTTCCCAAGCAACAAAATCCATGAATGCAAAGGAGACCGATCGATGCCCCGTCCCTCCGCTTTCACGCCCCTCCTCAAAGTCGCGCTCCTCGGTGGCGTCGTGACATTGGCCGCCCCCGCGGTTGCCGCCGAGGTCACCGCGGAACGGCTCGCCAACGCCGACAAGGAGCCACAGAACTGGCTGATGAACCACCGCACCTACGATGCGCAGCGCTATTCGCCGCTCGATGCAATCAATAAATCGAACGTCAAGAACCTCAAGCTGCTGTTCGCGGTCGCGATCGGCGGCACCTCCGGCAACGAGAGTCTGGAGGCGACGCCCCTGGTGGAGGACGGCTTCATTTACATCGCCGACGCCTGGGGCGTGGTCTACAAGATCGACGTGCGCGACGGCAAAGCCGGCCGCATCGTGTGGAAGATGGACCCGGGGCAGGAGAAGGTCGATCGCAACCGCGGCGTCGCGTTGTGGGGAAATCTCGTCATCTCGATCACCTCGCACGACGGGCGCGTGGTCGCGACCGACAAGGAAACCGGCAAGATGGTGTGGGACACCAATCTGCACGACCAGCCGGACCTGGAGCTCACCGCGGCACCGCTCGCACTTGCCGACCGCATCATCATCGGCGCCTCCGGCGGCGACCGCGGGGTGCGCGACTGGATCGCGGCGCTCGACGCCAAGACCGGCAAGCTTCAGTGGAAGACCTACTCAATCCCCGCGCCCGGCGAGGCGGGCAGCGAGACCTGGAAGGACAAGACCAATGCCTGGCAGACGGGCGGGGGCGCCTTCTATGTCACCGGCTCCTACGATCCGGCCACCAATCTCACCTATTGGGGCACCGGCAATCCGGTGCCGGGCTATGACGCGAGCTACCGGCCGGGCGACAATCTCTATACCTCGAGCGTGCTCGCCCTCGATCCGGCGAACGGCAAGATCTCCTGGTTTCACCAATATACGCCCAACGACAACCGCGACTACGACGAGACCGGCACCCATATCCTCATCGACACGAAGGTGAACGGCGAGGACCGCAAGATCGTGTCGCATGCGGGCCGCAACGGCTTCGAATACATATTCGACCGCGGCAACGGCCAGTTCCTCAAGGCCGGGCAATACGTGAAGGAGGCGACTTGGACCAAGGGCATCGACCCCAAGAGCGGCAAGCCGCTGGAATACGATCCGGGCAAGGACGTTCAGGTCTATGCGGAGGGGGCGGACGTCAACAAGGACAAGCGCACGCGCCGCGTCTGCCCCGACACCTCGGGCGGCAACAACTATTGGCCCGCGACCTATAGCCGGAGGACGAGCCTCCTCTATGTGCCGGCGAACGAAGGCTGCGCCAACGTCACGCCCGATTATGTATCGCATGTGAAAGGCAACTTCGTCGGCGGCTCGACCGCGGATGCGGGCCGCATCACCTCGAGCGTCATCGCGGTCGATCCCACGACCGCGCAGGTCAAGGTGCGCCACGAGCTGCCCTATCCGAATTTCGCCGGCACGCTCTCGACCGCCGGCGGCATCGTGGTGACGGCGCTGCTCGACGGCACCATCGTGGCGCTCGACGATCAGACATTGGAAGAGCTGTGGCGCGTCAACATGGGCACCGGATTCAACGCCCCGCCGATGACCTACGCGGTCGACGGCAAGCAATTCATCGCCATCGCCTCCGGCCTCTTCCGCAACGCCCGCAACAAGCTTTCGCGCTCGCCCGAGATGAAGAACGTCTCGAGCGCGACCATGATTTTCGTGTTCGGGCTGTGAGGCCGGCGCTAAAATCCAACGCCGAGAAGCGGAGGTGGATTGCTGCCGGCGCAAGATTGAGCGCAGGGCGGCGGCGCAATCCTGCCTTCGAGCGAAGCCTGCTTCACCGGCGAATGGCTTGCGGGCGCCCGTAGGGCGGCCGGCCGCAGCTTTTCGTGCGGTGTCAACTCGGCCCCCTTGGCATCAGCGGACTTTCGAGGTGGCTTCAGTTTCTGGTCCACTATGGCGATTTCAGGCGCGGGCGGCTTCGAAATGTTGTTGTTTTCCAGCGCGTCGACGCGAGCTGGTGCCGCCACGTCCGCACCAGCCCTCGGAGGCAGGTCCTGATCGGGCCGATCGACGTCGGGATTTCCCCCGGCCTTGGCATCGAACTGATCGGTCGCCGCGCCGGAATCCCCGGCCGGTTCGCCGATCCCGCGGTCGTTCAGGCTCGCAACGGGACCGACGATTTTCGCGGGTTCGCTGTTCTTCTCGGCGGCCACGGCGGCGCTCGGCGCGATCACTTTCGGGCTCGCCAGCTCCGCGAGCGGCGCCTGGTGCTCAGAATCGGCGCGCGCGGCGGCGTGGGGCGCAACGGCGGCGCGCTCTGGCGGCCCCGCCAGCACGGTGGTTTTTCGATCGCTGGACATTTGTGCCAGGACGTTCGCGAACAGCGCATATCCCCCGCCCAATACCACCGCCATGGTGGCTACGGCGACCGCCTCGGTGAGGAGGTAGCCGATCCTGCGACCGAACGTCCGCCTCGGCTTTGCGCAAAGCGGCCCGGCTTCAACCCGCAGCACCTGATCATAGGATGCCCGCGCGTGCGCATCGCGGAGGATCGCATAAGCGCGGACAATGCCGCTGAGCCGCAGCGCGGCGCCCGGGTCGTGCGGATGCAGGTCCGGATGGTTCGCCTTTACCGCGTTGCGGAACGCATTCCTTAGTCCGTCGGCGTCATCATTCGGAGATGCGCCAAGCAGATCGTAGAGCGTTCTGAGAGCCTTGCCGTCGGGTGGCCCGCCGTGACGGTGCAGGACCGTGAGGGCGCGAATGGCCGTCCGCGAGCGGCGGCCCAATAGGCCTCCCCCTTGCCGATGTCGAACTCCGCGCTTTGGTTGCATCAGGATTCTCGTTATGGCATCGCCCCCGCGATCGCCAGGCTCACTATGAAATTTAGGTGACAGCTACCGTGGGCCCCATCCGCACTTACCAGCCGCGTGTGACGGATGTGCTGCAAACAATCCGGCAAATTTGTGATTCGCTGCGCGAGGCCCAACGAACGGCCTCGCGTATCGGGTTATTGTTGTAGTCGGCGCCTCGTGTTGCAGAAAAAGCACAAGTAACCAAGAAACGGTTGTATTGCTGCAACGAGGTCCGCCGCGGTGCGTGGGTGTGTCATATAACTATCAACATGTGAGCATCAACTTGCGTGCACTGTGATTGATCGCCCGATGCGGTCGTGGGCCATGATGTAGTCGCCGAGAGTCGTTGGTGTAGCCGTGTTCACCAGGAACTGGGTAGACACTGGGTCGGTGGAATGCAGCCGCCGCCGCAGCGCCAAGGGCCCAATCCTGGGCGCGGGTGCAGCAGCGCTGCTGGTGCTGTTCTGGGCACCAGTTGCTCAGGCTCAATGCACTGCAGCGGGATTCAGCGCGGTGCCGGCATGGGGTGGCACCGCGGCCGCTGCCGTGGCCGGGGTCTCAGCCTCCGTGAGCGCGCTGGTCTCCTCCATCCACACCACCAACACGGCGTTCCTGACGCAGTCGTCTGCGTTCATCGGCAGCCCCGCCGATCCGCAGCCGGAGCAGCACGGTGGCGGCGTCTGGGCGCGCGGCGTCGGCGGCCACATGACGACGAGTGGAACCGCAACCGCTGGCAACATCATGTTCGGCGCCCCCATCGCCGGCACCATCACGTGCAACACGCACATCGCGGAGGATTTTGCGGGCGTTCAGATCGGCACCGACATCGCCCGGCTGAACGTAGGCGGTTGGAACCTGCACGCCGGCTCGACCGTCGGCTACATGGGATTGAAGACGCAAGACCAAACGCCGGCCGGCCTCAATCCGCCGCCCAGCTTTCGCGACAACCTCGAGGTCCCTTTCGTCGGCCTCTACGCGGCCGCAACGCATGGCGGCTTCTTCGTCGACGGACAAGTGCGCTGGAACTTCTTCCAGAACGAGGTCTCAGACGACAATCACGGACTAGTTGGGCAACACTTCGACGCGCGCGGCATCGCGCTGACCGGAAACGTCGGTTACAACCGCGATCTCGGCAATCATTGGTTCATCGAGCCATCGGCGGGCGTCATTTGGTCGAGGACCGCCGTCGATCCGGTGAACGTGCCCGGAACGATGGTTACGGGAAACGGAGGTGTGCCGCCCTGGGTGCTGAACGTCGACGACATCCAAAGCGCGCTGGGACGTCTGAGCGTGCGGGTGGGAACCACCCTCACCTCCGGCAATGTGCTGCTGCAGCCATTCGCCTCCGCCAGCGTGTTTCACGAGTTGCAAGGCGGGGCGACTTCGAGCCTGACCAGCAATTTCGGCTCGATCGGCATGCCACTGCCGACGCTGACCTCAACGGTATCGACCGCGAGTATGGGGACCTACGGTCAATTCGGCGTCGGTGTCGCGGCGCAATTTGCCGACACCGGCTGGGTCAGCTATCTGCGCGGCGACTATCGGACCGGAGACTATATCGAGGGTTGGAGCTTGAACGGCGGCCTTCGCTACCAGTTCGTTCCCGACCCCATCGCTCTCAACTCCATGGCCAAAGGCCGCGCGGCCTTGATCGTCAAGGCGCCGATCCGCAAGGCGCCGGTGGCGGCTGCCGTCTACGACTGGACCGGCTTCTATGTCGGCGCCCAGGTCGGGACCGTGTGGGGTTTCACGGACTGGAGCTTTGGCGACGACGCGGCGAGCCCGCGCTATGCCGGTTTTCTCGGCGGCGGCGAGCTCGGCTACAACTATCAGCTCGGGAAATGGGTGCTCGGTGTCGCCGGCAGCACCAACTGGACCGATGCCCACGGCGCACGGCCTTGTCCGCAAGGTTTCTTCTTCACCTGCGAGATGGATTTGAATTGGCTCTCCACCGCGACCGCCCGGGTCGGATATGCCTATTGGGATCGGCTCTTGCTGTACGCAAAGGGGGGAGCCGTGATCGCGCAGGATCAAGCGAACTTCGTGTGCAGCACGGGTTCGCAGCTCACGGTGGTGCCTTTGATCGGCTGCCCGGCCCAGAGCGATTCCAAGACGAAGGCGGGCTGGAACTTGGGCTGGGGCTCCGAGCTTGGCCTGACGCCCAATATGTCCGTCAACAGCGAGACCATGTACTTCGACCTCGGAACCGCGCGCTACAACATGGACGGGATTGGGGCAGACATTCGCAGGCACGGATTCATGTCGACCGTGGGGCTTCGCTTCCGCTTCGGCGCTCCAGCTGCGACATCCGTCGTGGCCAAGAACTAGCGCCGGGCCACCGGCGGTCCTAGGTGAGCATGTCCCATTCGTCGCCCAATGCCCATCCGAGCGCTGACAGCTTTCCGTTGATCATGCCCCACTCGAGCTCGTTCCAAGGCCCAAGGTTCTCCAAGCCGTATCTGTCCTCGATCTGTCGTGCGGCGCGCAGCGCGCCCTCCCAGGTCTCGCGCCTTATGGATCGGCCGCCGGCCGGCTCCTGCTCCACGATCTCGAGCTGCCCGCTCGCAACCTTCTCCTGCCGGAGCCGCTGGTGGTTGTACCAAACCTTCTCGAACAGCTCGTGCTCGGCAGCAACGATCTCCGCGATCTTTCGGCGCGGCTGATCCGACCATTCCTCCTCGATGACGAGGTCGATGAGCTCATCCGGCCGGACGCTGCGCAGCGCCTCGCCCAGGGTGACGAAGTACCTGGAGGCATCCGTTGCAAAGAGCGCCGCGAGGTCCGGATGGGCCGCCTTCTGATTGATGGTTGGGTGGCTGAAGTCCTTCGTATTGTGGGTCACGAAGGCAAAGCGCCGTCCGCCCCCCTTCCGGGCAACCATGTTCGCATAGATTTCGACCAATATGGCGTCGTTCGTCCCGTTACGTGGGCGGTGGAACGGGGCCTTTCTTAGCACGCCCCTCTCGGCAGCCCGGGCCTTGATCGCGTCGGTCGGCGCATGCAGTTCGCCGCCCGCAAGCAGCGTCTCGATGCGCGCCACCGTGTCGGCGGCACGGTCACCGAGGTTCACCAGCTCAAGGTCGATCGCGTTGAGCTCATCGGCGACCGTTCTGGCTTTTCGCGGGCTGCGTCCCCGCTTTGCCTCGACGCGCCTGCGGGTGCGGGAAATGCTCTGCCCACCCTCCTCGAGCAGCCAGGCGCGGTTCTGCGCAAATTCCTCGATTATGGCCGGCGCCACCACGAGGGTGATGTGGCCGCCTCCGATCAGCTCCTCGAGCGCGCCAATCAGCGCCGGTGCGCAGGGATCGCGGGCCAAATCCAGCCAGACGCACGCATCGACGAGCATCCGAATAGACGGCCTTCGCCGAGGCGCCTTGCTCATCAACGACCCATCCGCTGGAGCGTGAGCAAATTACCGGGGCCGAACGCCATTGAAGTACCCGTAGGTGCTTGTGCAGAGCCTAACGCCACCAATTTGTCGGAAAGAGCCAACCCCGTCTTTACCAGTAACCTAAGCATGTAACCTAAACGGGTGGAATGGGCTTGCACATCGCGCCCGATCCGTGGCCAGTCCACAGGCCTCCGCAATTCATTTCCGCACCTGCGGTAGCGCATGGTAGACTTGCTGCGGGTTGGAGATCGGAATCCATGGAACGGCGAAAGTTCGGCACGCTCGGCGCAGCATCGGCGCGCGCGCGGCTTGCGGTTGTCATTCCGTTCATCGCGCTTATCGTGGCTGCGGGCGAGGAGGCGCAGGCGCGCGGTGCGCGCCATCAGGCGGTGCCGGCGGAGCCCCGCTATATCCCTCCCTACGCCGATATCGTGGTCGACGGCAATTCCGGCGCGGTGCTGCACGAGTCCAATCCGGACGAGCCACGCCATCCGGCCTCCCTCACCAAGATCATGACGCTCTACCTCCTGTTCGAGCAGCTCGAATTGGGGGCGCTCAAGCTCGACACGGCACTGCCGGTCTCGCCCCGGGCGGCGCAGCAGCACCCCACCAAGCTCGGTCTCAAGGCCGACACCACCGTCACGGTCGAGGATGCGATCGGCGGGATCGTCACCCGCTCGGCCAACGACGCCGCGGTGGTGGTGAGCGAGGCGGTCGGCGGCAGCGAGGAGGCGTTCGCCAAGCTCATGACCGCCAAGGCGCATGAGCTCGGCATGACCAGCACCACCTATGTCAACGCCTCGGGGCTGCCCGCCGACGAGCAGATCACCACGGCGCGCGACCAAGCAACGCTCGGCCGCGCCATCCGCGCGCGCTTCCCGAACTACTTTCCGGTCTTTTCCACGTTGTCGTACCGATACCACGGCGTCGACATCCACAACCACAACGGCCTGCTCGGCCGCGTTGACGGCGTGGATGGAATCAAGACCGGCTACACGGATGCTTCCGGCTACAATCTCATCTCCTCCGTTCACCGCGACGACAAATCCATCGTCGCGGTCGTGCTGGGTGAGACCTCGAACTCAGCCCGCGAGGCGCGCATGCGCGGCCTGATCGAGGACGGCATCCGCCAAGCCTCCTCGCAGCGCACCGGGCCGACGATCCTGCAAGCCACCCGCGGCGAGGCCACGCGCGGCGAGGCCACGCGTGGCGAGGCCACCCGTGGCGAGGCCACCCGTGGCCAGGCTGCCAAGACGGGAGAGCCGGCCGGTCCGATCGGGTTTGCGCCCGCTTCGGCGTCGAGCCGGCCGGTGCGGGACAATTTCGGGAAATAGGCGGATTGTTCGCCTCTTCATGCGCGGCGCCGCCCGCTAAGCATCGCAACTTGGGCGCACCGCTCAAAGCGCCGATGTCGGCCATTTATCCGTTGAGATAGCCGCGCTGCCCGAACGGCCGAATGGCGATGCGCGCAAAGTCATCCCATGATTGCGCGGACTTTGACCCATGCGGGCGCATCTTCGCAAAATCGCCATTTGGCGCGGCGTTGTTGCGTCGCGGCGGCCGCCGCCGCTCTTGAAGCGCCGAACCCATGGAGTTGCCCAATGGATAGGCTCAAGACCGCGGATGAGATCGACCAATACCGCCGCCGTTTTTTTGGCACCGCCGCGATCGCCGTCGCCGCCACTCAGCTCGGCACGATCCGCCCCGCGTCGGCGCAACCGGTGGGGCCAGGAACCGGTCCATCCTTCGGACCCCTGAAGCAGATCGACGCCGGCGTCCTGAATGTCGGATACGCCGAAGCCGGCCCCGACAACGGCCCGGCGGTCATTCTTCTGCACGGCTGGCCGTATGACATTCACAGCTTCGTCGATGTCGCCCCCTTGTTGGCCGCAGTCGGCTATCACGTCGTCATTCCGTACGTGCGTGGCTATGGCAGCACGCGATTTCTTTCGAGCGAGACGGCGCGGAACGGTCAGCCGTCGGCCATCGCTGTCGATCTCACCGCTCTCATGGATGCTCTCCAGATCGAGAAGGCGATCCTCGCCGGCTTTGATTGGGGAGCGCGCACCGCCAATATCGTTGCAGCGCTCTGGCCCGAACGCTGCAAAGCCATGATTTCGGTAAGCGGTTATCTGATCGGCAGTCAGGAAGCGGGCAAGATGCCGTTGCCACCGAAGGCGGAGCTCGATTGGTGGTATCAGTTCTATTTTGCCACCGAGCGCGGCCGCTTGGGCTACGAAAGGTACCGGCGCGAGTTCTCGAAGCTAATTTGGCAGCTCGCTTCGCCGAGATGGAATTTCGATGATGCCACGTTCGATCGCACGGCTGTGGCCTTCGACAATCCGGATCATGTCGCCATCGTGATCCACAATTACCGCTGGCGCCTCGGCCTCGCTGAAGGCGAGCCGAAATTCGACAGCTTGGAGAAGCGACTGGCCGCAGGCCCGGTGATCAACGTGCCTACAATCACCCTTGAAGGTGATGCCAACGGGGCGCCTCACCCGGACTCCAGCGCTTACGCCAAGAATTTCTCCGGCAAATACGAGCACCGGCTCATCAAAGGCGGTATCGGCCACAACCTTCCGCAGGAAGCCCCGAAGGCCTTCGCCGACGCGGTCATCGACATCGCCCGTGCTTGATCGCGTTTTGCGGCTCGCGCGCAACCGCGCTCTGCCGTAGCTTGAGTGTCAGCTTCACGGTCGCAAGCATGGAGGGGCCATGAATTCATGGTCGCGATTCCTGTTGGCGATGACATTGGCGGGGACCGTTGCCGCGCCTGCACTTGCGCAGACGACGGCGCCCTCGGGCGCTACGCCCGCATCGATTCCGGATTTTTCCGGCTTCTGGATGCATCCCGGGCTCGGATTTGGTCCGCCGCTCTCGGGTCCTGGGCCGGTGCAAACTGCAGCCAGCCGGATTTCTGATCGAGGCAGGCTGCGAGCGTGCCTCGATCGAGTGTTGGCCCTCTCGATCTAACGAGCGGCCCGACGTCGCGGCGCATCGCTGTCCTGCGCCTGGACCTTGTTCATCTCGGTGGAGAGCTTGTCGAGACTTTGCCGCGCTGTGGCGAGCGCGACCGACATGGCTTTGAATCGGTCGGCTGAAGTGCCGCCGGGCGCCGGGGTCAACCAGGCAAGATACGGGGACCAGCCGGCGACCGTCTTTCTCGCCGCGCCACCGTCGGACCAGGCTATGCCGGCGCCAAACCCGATGAGAAAAATCACCAGCACGCGCACAACGCCCCATGAGAACAGCCTACCGGGCCACGACCAGGCCTTCGCGATCAGATTGCGCAGCGTCGCGCGACGCGACGGCCTGCCGGCAGACTCGCCGGCCAGGCGGCTTCTGGAAAGCTCGGATAGTGATGATGTCGTCATCGGCATCCCTCCTCGAAATTCTACGTCCCCCAAAAAGAGATTGGCAGTGTGACGATGGTAGCTGACGGTCCTGTTTGATAATGCGCCGAATCATGTCGGGCGCGCGGCCCATCAAAGGCACTCCGGGCCATCACGTCAACCATGTGCGCTTCGTGCGCGGCCGGAAGATACCGCTGAGACTCGAAACGGCCAGGAAAGGACGCTATGCGTCAAGGTAAAGCGGCGCGCGATCAGGCCTGCGGCTTCTTGGGCTGGCTGCGCCCCCGGTGGAAGCGGATGATCTCCTGCGCGGTCGCGGGCTTGAGGCGCTCATAGCTCGCCAGCCAATGGGCGATCTCCCCGGGCGAGGTCGGCCGACCGGCGGCGCGCGCGGCGAGAATTCCACGCACGCCGAGCCAGGAGAGGCCGACCGCCTTGGCAATGATCAAGATCATCTCCGTGTGCTGCTGCTTCAACGCCGCCTCGACGAATTCGAGCGGCAGTTCGCAGCGTCGTGCCAAAGCCGGCGCGACCTCCTCGAAACGTCCCGTGCGGGCGATGGCGTCGAGCTTGCGGTCGTCGAGTTGGCCGCGCTGCAGCGCCTCGACACGCTCCCGCGCCGGCGTGTCGTCCATCGCGCTTTGCGCCTCCGCCTGCATGCGCGTCACGACCTCGCCGACGACTTGCCGGACCTCGCGGCGCGCCTGCGGATGCTCGCCCGCGAGCTTGAGGCGCACGCAGGTGGACGCCCTGGTGAGCAGCTTGCCGAACAGATAGGGCGGGAGCTCGCGCCGGCTGCCCACGCTGGCGGCCAGCCGGTCGTCCCCTTCGGCGCGGCGGACCAGCGCCGAGAAGCCGGACTCAGAGAAGCGGGCGCCGCGGTTCTCCACGGCGCTCAGCACGACCTGCTGATCACCGCGCGCCGCCAGCACGTCGGTGACCTTTTCGGTCAGCGCCCGGCGGCGCGAGATCGCGAGCAGATGCGCCTGACCCTTCCGGCGCGCGATCTCGAGCAGAGCATCCTCATCCAGGCGCAGGGATTGCTGCAGCACCGGACCGGCGACGTCGATCTCATCGTCGAAGGCGAGCGTGCGAATGATGCGGGGCGGCGCGTTCTCGATCGGCGCCAGGCGCTCGCCGAGCAGCGCGCGTGCCGAGACCTCGATCTCCGCCGCCAGCCGCGTGAGCACGTCGTCGAACAGGGCGACCTCGGTGTCGGTGCATTGCCCCGAGGTGACGATGAAAAGGTCGGTGACATGCCGTACGATCTTGCCACGCCGAGTGACCGAGCCACTCGCCATGGCCTCCTCGACCTGTTTGAGCAGCGCCTGCGCGGTCATTGCGAATTTCAAACGGATCGTCCCAGGCCCATGGCGGTCGGCGTCGGTGGGCGTGCGTTTTCGGGTACGGCGTGGACAACCCTATGAAATACGGGTTGAAATTCAGTAAATCGTTTCTTGCCAAAGAACTTGCCAAAAAAGAACAGGCGCGACGGTTCTATGATACCTGATGCCGTCAATGCGCCATCAGGGTCGGAACGGTCATGGCCTCGAGGATGCCGCGGGTCACGCCGCCGAGCACGAACTCGCGCAAGCGCGAATGGCCGAAGCCGCCCATCACCAACAAATCGGCCGCGCTGTCGGCCGCATGCGACAGCAGCACGTCCGCCACCTTGGTGGCGGGCGCGACGACCGGCTTGACGCCGACCTTCACCCCATGACGCGCCAGATGCCCGGCAAGGTCAGCCGCGGGGAGTTCTTCATCCTTGCCGTGTTCCGCGACCACCACCACCTCAACCAGGCCGGCGCGCGCCAGAAACGGCATGGCATCGTTGACCGCGCGCGCGGCGCTGCGGCTGGCGTCCCAGGCCACCATGACGCGATCGAGCTTGAGGTCGCCCTTCTGGATATAGGGCACGATCAGCACCGGCCGGCCGGTCTCAAACAACGCCGCCTCGATGATGAGCGGCGCCGGCGTGCTCTTGCCGGGCTCGGCCTGGCGTACGACCGAGAGATCGAAGCGCCGTGCCATGCGGCCGAACATGTCCGCGGTGCCGATGAAGCTCGTCGCCACTGTGCGAGCCGCAGCCGCGATGCCGGCACCGCGCGCCGCCTGGTTGAACTTTTCGACCGCCGCTTGGGCGGCGGCTTCGGCGTCGCGGCGGAGCTCATCGATCACGGTCAACGGCACCTCGTCGACCAGCATGGCCGCCGGCACAGGCTCATACGCGAAAGCCACGGCCGCGAGATGCGCCTCGAACGCACCCGCAAGCGAAAGCGCATAGGCGATCGTCCCATCCTCGCGGAGCCCGACCGCGATATTGAGCAGGATATCCTTGATCATTCTTCCATCCCCAACGTCGGGCAACATAGCCGGGAACCAGGCTGCGTGTAAGATGGCGCGCAACGTCGATCGCGAGGAGGAGAGAATCATGAAAATCGATGGCGGCTGCCACTGCGGCTACATCACCTACGAGGCCGAGGTCGATCCGGAGCGGGTCTCGATCTGTCATTGTTCGGACTGCCAGATGCTGACCGGCACCGTGTTCCGCACCTCGATCCGCGCCACCGACGGAACCTTCAAGATTCTCAGCGGCGAGCCGACCGTCTACGTGAAGACCGCGGAGAGCGGATCGAAGCGCGCGCAAGCCTTCTGCCCCCGCTGCGGCTCGCCCATCTACGCGGCGCCGGCGGAGGAAGGCCCCAAGACCTACAACATCCGCCTCGGCACCGCGCGCCAGCGCGACCAGCTCGTGCCCAAGGTCCAATTGTGGTGCCGCTCGGCGCAGCCCTGGCTCGGCGGCCTCGACGCCATCCGCAAGGTCGAGAAGCAAGCCTAGAGCGGCGCGCAGATTGCAAAAGAATGCCCCGCCTCTGGGTCACAAAGGCGGGGCAACCTGCACGCCGTAGCGTGGGCAAAGCGAAGCGCCACCGATACGGCCTAAGCGTGAGGCCTGAGCGTGGGCACGGCGCTGACGCGCCTTTGCTCACCCTACAGGCATCAGGCCAGATACTTCTTGAACCAGTCCAGCGTGCGCTGCCAAGCAAGCTTGGCGGCGGCTTCGTCGTAGCGGGGCGTGGTGTCGTTATGGAAGCCGTGATTGGCCCCCATATAGACATAGCCTTCGTGCGGCACCTTGGCGTCGGTGAGCGCCTTGTCCCAGGCCGGCCAGCCGGAGGTGATGCGGGTGTCGAGCTCGCCGTAATGCGCCTGGATTGGCGCCTTGATCTTGGCGGTGTCCTCAGCGCTCGGCTGACCGCCGTAGAAGGGAGCCGCCGCCTGCAGCTCGCCACCGAGCTGCACGGCGAGGAAATTGGTGACGGTGCCGCCGAAGCAGAAGCCGACCGCGCCGAGCTTGCCGGTCGAGTCGGGGCGCGCCTTCACCCACTTGGCGGCGGCGATGAAATCCTGCCGCATCTTGCCGCCGTCGACCGTCATGAACAGCTGCGCGCCTTTCTCCTCATCGCCCGGATAACCGCCCACCGAAGTGAGCCCATCGGGCGCCAGCGCCATGTAGCCGGCAACGCCGAGGCGACGCGCCACGTCCATGACATACGGGTTGAGGCCGCGGTTCTCGTGAACAACGATGACCGACGCGATCTTGCCGGTCGCGCTCGCCGGACGCACCAGATAGCCCTTGATGCTGCCGTTGCCCTGCGGGGAATCCACCGTGACGGTCTCGGTCTTGAGCCGCGAGTCATCGGCCGGGACCTGCACCGCCCAGGCGAAGTTCGGCTTGAGCATCTCGAACAGAGCAGTCGCGGTCACGCCGCCGACCGCGAACTTCTGCGCGCGATCTAGGAACGCGCGGCGATCGATGCCGCCGTGCACATATTCATCGAGCAGGTCCAAGAGCTCCTGCGGAAAATCTGACGCCTTCTTGCGCTCCAATTTGTTCACTCGTTCCATGCGACATCCTCCTTGGGGGTGATTGAAAGCTGCGGCAAAGCCGGTAGCGGGGGAGAGTGCGGAAGAATATCATCGCTCGCAGGATTGTCACCCCCGCCCTGCCACCACCCATGCGGGCGCAGGGCGGCTGCCGCAGCGCAATACCGGCGCGAGCGCGCGCGACTCTCGGGCCGGCGACAATTGTTGGAGCGCAGGTGATGTTGGAGCGCAGGTGAATCCATGTCGCATCTGATCGCCCGCCGTCAAATGCTCGCCGGCATGGCGGCGCTTGGCCTGGGCGGGTTGTCGCGCGCCGCGGCCGCAACGGCGCCGCTTGCCGAGCGCCTCGCCGCCTATGCGCTCGCCCTGCGCTATGCCGAGCTCGATGCGGCGACCATCGAGAAGGTGAAATCGCATCTCATCGACACGCTCGGCTGCGCGATCGCGGCCTTCGACGAGCAGCCGGTCCGCATCTGCCGCGAGGTGGCGGCGGCGGGCGCCGGCGGCGGCGCCACTTTGATCGGCACCACGCAGCGCGTGAGCCCGGACCTCGCCGCCTTCGCCAATGGCGGCGCCGCGCGCTACTACGACTTGAACGACATCTATGTGAACCGCCTCACCATCCATCCGAGCGACACGATCAGCGCGTGCTTGGCGCTCGGCGAGACGCAGCGCGCGAACGGGCAGGCCCTCATCACCGCGATCGCGCTCGCCTATGAGATCAATTGCCGGCTGCTCGACGCTTTCGACATCTCCCAGCGCGGCTGGGACACCCCGGTCTTCGGCCTGCCGGCGGTGGCGCTCGCGGCCGGCAAGCTGATGCAGCTTCCGCTCGCGCAGATGACCGAGGCCGTGAACCTCGCGATCAACGATCACATCCCGATGATCCAGACGCGCATGCAGACGCTCTCCGATTGGAAGGGGCTTGCCGCCGCCGAGGCGGCCCGCAATGCGGTCTTCGCCACGCTCTTGGCGCGCGGCGGCCTCACCGGGCCGGCGCCGATCTTCGAGGGCAAGGCCGGCTTCTTCAAGCAGGTGTCAGGCGCGGCGGAGATCGATGTGGACGCGTTCGGGCGCGAAGCGTTCCGCATCAATGCCTGCGGGATGAAGCCTTATCCGGCCGTGGTCTGGGCGCAGACCGCAATCGATGCGGCGGTCGCGGTCGCGCGCGCGGCCGGCAGCCTCGATCAGATCACCGCCATCGAGGTCGCCGCGACCGCGCGCGGCTACCAGATGACCGGCAGCGAGGCGGAGAAATGGGCGCCCGACACGCGCGAGACCGCCGATCACAGCATGCCTTACATCGTGGCGCGCGCCATGTTCGACGGGGAGATCACCAACGACAGCTATGCGCCCGACAAGCTCGCCGACGCGCACATCCGCGCCTTCATGCGCAAGATCACGGTGCGCGAGGATCGGGCGCTGACGGCGCGGCAGGGCGACAAGGTGCCGACCCGCGTGACCGCGACGCTCGCCGACGGGCGGCGCATCTCCCGCGAGGTCGACGACGTGCCGGGGTTCGCGGGGCGGCCGATGCAGCGCGTCGACGTCGAGCGCAAGTTCCGCAGCAATGTCAGCAAGCGCTGGCGCGAGGCGCGGATCAGATCCATCCTCGATGCGCTCTGGGCACTCGATCAGATCGACGACCTCGGCGCGCTCCTCGGCGGGCTCACCATTCAGGCGACGTGACCCGCATCGCCTGCAAGCGATGCGAGACCGACGAAGGTAGCGGCCGGATGGATGATGATATTGGTCGGTATCGCTTCGAGATACGAACGGAAACGTCCCTTGGCCTCGAAGCGCGCGCGGAAGGCGGAGTCCGCGATGAAGGCGCCGATCCGCGGTGCAATGCCGCCCGCGATATAGACGCCGCCGCGCGCCCCGAACGTCAACGCGACGTTGCCGGCAAACGCGCCGAGAAAAGCGCAAAACGCCTCGAGCGCGGCGCGTGCGCTCGGGCACGTCCCGGCGAGCGCCGCTTTGGTGATCTCCGCGGCGGTCCGGGGCGGGACTTGCGCGCCGTCGAGCGCAACAGTGGCGCGGTAGATGTTCTCGAGCCCCGCGCCCGAGATCAGCCGCTCGGCGGAGACGTGCCCAAACTCCTGGCGCAGATGATCGATCAGCGCATCCTCGCGGCGCGATGCGCCCGCCATCGTGGCATGGCCGCCTTCGGTGGCGACGACCATCTCACCGATCAGGCCGGCAACGCCGAGCCCGGTACCGGGCCCGAGCACCACCACCGGGGCGCCCTGCACCGCCTGCCCGCGACCGATCGGCCAAAGGTCTTTCTCGGTGAGCCGCGACAGCGACCGCGCGGTCGCCTCGAAATCATTGACGACATGCGCCCGCGCAAGACCGAACGTGCTCTTGAGCTCCGCCGCGTCGATGATCCAGGGGCAGTTGGTGAGCGCGCAGCGCCCGCCTTCGACCGGTCCGGCAGCAGCGATCAGGGCCTGCGTGACCTGAGTGCCGTTCTCATGCGGCTGCAGGAACTCCGCCACTGCATCGGCGAATTTCGGATAACGCGCGACCTCGAAGCCCGCCACCGGACCGAACGCGCCGTTCACAAGCAGCGAGAGGCGCGCATTGGTCGCCCCGATGTCTCCCAACAAGGTGTACGTCGAGCGGCTCGACATGGGTGGCTGCGAGAAGCATCCGGAGATTTGGTCAGTATCTTGGATCAGGCGATCTTGGATCAGGCGATCTTGGATCAGGCGATCTTGGGTCAGGCGATCTTGCATCAGCTGTCCGGAGACCAGCGTCTGTAGGGGCAGGCGGCGCGCAGGTTGGACCACGTTCATGCCTTAGTCAACGACGGCGCCCGCTCGCCGGTTCCCTGACGCTTGCTGCCGGTATTTCGGCGGCCGCTCACCACCGGTACCGGCATATGTATTGCCACGAGACGTACAGAACGCGAGATTTCCATGTTGGTCCCTCCCTTGTGGTGCGCATTTAGGGCCCGCCGGAATTGAAAATGCCGCCCCGCCAGAGGCAGAGCGGCATCGTGGCTCAAGGGACCCCAATGGGTATCCCAAAAACACGGGACTTCAGGCGGCGCGGCTCGCCGCCGATTTCCCTTTGCCGGCTGCGTCCAGCATGGCGGCGACGTGTTCCCAATCGACCAGATGATCGAGGAACGCCTTGATGTAGTCGGGGCGCCGATTGCGGTAGTCGATATAGTAGGAGTGCTCCCAAACATCGCAGCCGAGGATCGGCAGCCCGCCATGCACCAGCGGGTTCTCGCCGTTCGGCGTCTTCATGATGGTGATCTTGCCGTCCTTGAGGGCGAGCCAGCACCAGCCGGAGCCGAACTGGCTGACCCCGGCCTGGACGAAATCCTCCTTCATCTTGGCGACCGAGCCGAGATCGGCGACGATGCGCTTCTCCAGCGCTGCCGGCATCTTGCCGCCCCCATTGGGCTTCATCCATTTCCAGAAGTGGGAATGATTGTAGTGCTGCGCGGCGTTGTTGAAGAGGCCGGCGTTCTTGCCGAATGCCCCTTTCACCACCTCCTCGAGCGTCTTGCCTTCCCATTCGCTACCGCTCACAAGCTTGTTGGCGGTGTCGACATAGGCTTTGTGGTGCTTGTCGTGGTGGTATTCGAGCGTCTCGCGCGACATGTGGGGCGCCAACGCCTCGTACGGATAGGGCAGGTCGGGCAGGGTGAATGACATGGGGGGTTTCCCTCGTTGAGCACAGTTGAGAAGGCGAGCGGGCATGCCCCGGCGAGCCAGGGCAGACCCCATTGCGAAACAAATCCCCGTAGCATCGGTTCCCAGCCGAGTCATGCGATTGGCGCGGCGACGCATGCTCACATATTGGTGGAGATGCCTTGGTGGAGATGTCCCGGCGACGCGATTGAGCAGGAGACGATGACAATGGGCAAAGTTGTCGCAACACGTGCCGGCGCGAAGGGCAAATCGGCAGCGCGGTCGCCCTCAGCCGCACGGCCCTCCCGCGTCGAGGCCGAGGCGGCGGTGCGCACGCTCATCCGCTGGGCCGGCGATGATCCCCGCCGGCAGGGATTGGCCGGAACACCGGGGCGGGTCGCGCGCGCCTACGAGGAGTGGTTCTCCGGCTACACCGAGGACCCGCGCGCGTATCTCAGCCGCACCTTCGACGAGGTCGCGGGCTATGACGAGATGGTCGTGCTGCGCGACATCACTTTCGAGTCGCATTGCGAGCATCACCTTGCCCCGATCATCGGCCGCGCCCATATCGGCTACCTGCCACGCCACCGCGTGGTCGGGATTTCGAAGCTCGCCCGGCTGGTCGACGTCTATGCGCGCCGCCTGCAGATCCAGGAAAAGATGACTGCCGAGATCGCGTCGTGCCTGGAGGGCGTGCTCAAGCCGTTCGGCGTCGGCGTGGTGATCGAGGCGGTGCATCAGTGCATGACCACGCGCGGCGTACACAAGACAGGCGTGACCATGGTGACGAGCCAGATGCTCGGCGTGTTCCGCAAGCGCGAGGCGACCCGGCAGGAGTTCCTCTCCGCCATCAGGCTGCGCGGCCCCGGCGAGTCCTAGACGATGCTCCCCCGCCGCATCGAAGGCTATGCCATCATCTCCGCCGACGGGATGCTGGCCAACGCGGATGGCATCATGCCGGACGCGCTGAAATTCCCGGGCGACCAGCGCTTCTTCGAACAGGGCCTCGACGGCGCCAACGCGGTCGCGCATGGCGCCCATTCGCACGAGCAGCAGACGCGCTCGCATCTGCGCCACCGCCTGATCCTGACACGGCGTGTTGCGACGCTCGCGCCCGATCCGTCGAACGCGAAGGCGCTGCTCTGGAATCCGGCAGGCGCTTCGTTCGAGGACGCCTGGAGGGCACTCGGCGCTGACGGAACTCTCACGGTCATCGGCGGCACCGAGGTATTCGGCCTGTTTCTGGCGCGCTACGACGTCTTCTACCTCTCGCACGCCCCCCACGTCCGCCTCCCGGGCGGGCGGCCGGTGTTTCCCGGCGTGCCGGCGCGCACGCCCGCTGCAATGCTTTCAAGCTCCGGGCTCGTGGCTGGATCGGTGCAGGTGCTCGATGCGGCGAACGAAGTGACGGTCACGACTTGGCAACGCGTCCAAAGGGCCACGGGGTGACACTCAGCCTGCCGTCTCGCCGCGCCCGCGCGGGAAGGCGCTGCACTGGCTGCCGTCGATCTCGATCGCGACCTGGTCGCCGATCTTGAATTGTTGCAGCGGGTGGGTCTGCACGCGCAGCGCCGCCCCTGACGCCAAGGTGACCTCGTACTCGCTGATATTGCCGAGGAAAACGTGGTTGGCGACGGCGGCGAGCGGGCCGCTCCCGGTGGGCGCGCTGAGGCGGATGCTTTCCGGACGGACCGCCACGTCCACGCGCTCGCCGACTGCGAGCCCCTCCGCTTTGAGGGCGACCGCGAGCGCCGGCGTGAGCGCGATGGTCGCGACGCCGTTCTTGATGTCGCGGATCTTGCCGGGGACAAAATTCACCAGGCCCATGAAATCCGCCACCATCCGGTTCGCCGGATGCGCATAGACCTCGGACGGCGTACCGAATTGCTGCAGGCGCCCACCGCTCATCACCGCCACCTGATCCGAGAGCGCCAGCGCCTCGGCCTGGTCGTGCGTGACATACACGAAGGTGATGCCGGTTCGGCGCTGGATCTGCTTGAGCTCGACGCGCATGCGCTCGCGCAGCTTGGCGTCGAGGTTGGAGAGCGGCTCGTCGAGCAACAGAATGCCGGGCTCGACCACCAGCGAGCGCGCCAGCGCCACGCGCTGCTGCTGACCGCCGGACAATTCCGCCGGATAGCGCGTCTCCAGGCCGGCAAGATTCACCAGCGCCAGCATGTCGGCGACCTTCTGGCGCGCTTCCGCGCCGGCAAGCCGGCGCAGCTTGAGGCCGAACACGACGTTCTCGAACACGGTCTTGTGCGGCCAGACCGCGTAGTTCTGGAACACCATGCCCATGCCGCGCGCCTCCGGCGGCACCACCGACTGCGGCGACGACAGCTGCTGCCCCGCCACCGCAATGGTGCCGGCATCGGGCGTGATGTAGCCGGCGATGAGGCGTAGCGTCGTGGTCTTGCCACAGCCGGAGGGGCCCAGCAAAGTGACGAACTGATTGTCCTTGATGTCGAGCGTGAGATCGGCGACCGCGGCCGGCTCGCCGGCAGCCGTGCCGAAGCGCTTCGACAATCCGCGGATCACGATGGCGGCCATCAGGTTCCCGTCCCGGCCTCGCCGCGCGTCAATACGCGGCCGCCGCCGATCTTGTTGGCGAGCCAGATCGCGGCGCCGATGATGACCATGTTGACCATGGCGAGCGCCGCGACCGGCTCGATATAGCCGGTTTCGTAGAGATTGTAGATCGCGACCGCCAAGGTGATCGAGCTCGACGAGAACAACAGGATCGACGCACTCAGCTCCTGGATCACCGGCACGAACACCAGGAGCCAGCCGGCGAACAGGCCGGG
>Ga0126381_100001202_pt1 | contig 28041 bp, 33 predicted proteins | sample PanSoiMetPlot_28_FD_96465 | JGI IMG/M metagenome (GOLD analysis project Ga0126381, IMG submission 96465) | Tropical forest soil microbial communities from Panama - MetaG Plot_28 | ecosystem: Environmental > Terrestrial > Soil > Tropical forest > Bulk soil | place: Panama | collected 2016-02-17
GCTCGCTCCGCAGTCCGTCACCACGCCCATCCTGGCGGACAAGAACGTGACCACGGCGAAGATAGCCGATGCAGCCGTGACCAATCAGCAGCTCGGGCAGTCGTGCGTGACGACCTGGAACATTGCGAACGGCGCTATTCAGACCATCGATATCGCGGACCGCGCCATCACGGAGCAGCAGCTTGCGCCCAATTCCGTCGGCACGCCCGAGCTGATTACCGCCGCCGTCACGACCGCGAAGATTGCGAATCTCGCTATCACGAATGCGCTGGTCAATGACGTCGCGTGGTCGAAGATCACGGGAGCGCCGACCGCGCTCCCCCCGTCGGGCAATGCGTCCGGAGACCTGACCGGCACCTATCCAGGACCACAAATTGCCGCCAACGCCGTCACGACTGCGAAGATTGCCGACGCCCAGGTGACAGACGCGAAAATCGTCTCTCTCGCGTGGGGGAAGCTGACGGGGACGCCGTCGAGCATTGCTCCGTCGGGACCGGCCACAGGAGACCTGACGGGCACCTATCCGGGACCACAAATCGCCGCTGGTGCCGTGTCGCAGACGAAGCTCGCCAATGCGTCCGTCGGCACCGCGCAGCTCATCGATGCGAACGTCACGGACGCGAAGATTGTCTCTCTCGCATACTCGAAACTGACGGGTGCCCCGGCGGGCTTGCCGCCGACGGGCACGGCGGGCGGATCGCTCAGCGGGAGTTACCCTTCGCCTGTCATCGCGGCGGGTGCCGTGATGCGCTCCATGCTGGGCACAGACGTTGCGCCTGCCGTGCCCCCGGTTCCTGGCGTCCCCAACGCCAACATGATCGTCGCAGTGAACGGCACGGGCAGCGGGCTCATCTATCAGGCCGCGCCCCCGGCGACGCTGACGCCCGGTCAGGTAACGACCCTCTACCTGAACGACGGTGCCGTCACGACGCCGAAGATTGCCGATGGGGCAGTCACCACGCCGAAGATCGCGGACGCGAATGTGACCCGCGCGAAATGCGCGACCGATTGCTGGTTGCCGCCCATCCCGAGCGCGCCCGCCGATATCGGCAAGTCGCTCGTGGTGCAGGCAGGCCCAACGCTCTCCTGGGTGACGCCCGCCGCCGCGACCACAATCAGTCCGACCGCACCCGTCGCGCCGAAGGTCGGACAATTGTGGTGGCGGAACGACCCCGACGGAAACCTCTTCATTTTCTACGATGACGGGAATTCGCAGCAATTTGTCCCCGCCGTCCCGTCGAATAGCTATCCGTCGGGACCAGCGGGTGGCGACCTTCAGGGCAATTATCCTTCACCTTTACTGTCCACAGGCATCTCGCAACGGATTCCGGGCTACAGCCAGGACCCTCAAGACACCGGCAAGGCGTGGATCGCGCAATCGACGGGTTTAGGTGCGTGGACCCGGCTACCGTGGTCTGCCTCGCAAGTGACGGGCGGGACGCTCACGCCGACCGATGCGACAAAGCGCGTCGTGATTCCCGGTCCCGGCACCGCGACAGGTGTTGACCAATCGTCACTTCTGCTCGGGTCGCGCGCTGCGAAGATGCGTCTAGAGCCGATTCCGGGATTGGATTACCACGCACTCACTGCCAACTGCTACTGGAACGGGACTGCTTGGACGCAGGAATCGGCATCGCTGGCAAGCTGGTTCATTGCGATGGACCTTACCAATGACGCTATCCAGTACCAGCGTATGCCGGTGGGGGGTGCGGCGGGCTCAAACGCTGCTCTCTTCCAAATGTTTGGCACCGGGCAACTGCGGATCACGAATCCGAACACGTCTGCGTCTGACCGTTTCGCCATCCAGACCGGCAACGATTCGACCAAGTTTCACTGCGGGAGTCTGAACGGTGCGCTTGGCTGGGGCGGCATGTCGATTAACTCGACGTGGAATGGGACGTCATGGGGTGCGGACGATAGCACGCGACCGCAGTGGCGCGTCGTCATGCAGTGCGCGGGTGGCAACGACTATGTTGGCTTTGAGCGGGGTGCGGCGACCACGATGGCGCAGACGACTCCGCTATTCCTTGACGCCAGCGGCAACCTGACGATTCTCGGTCCGACTGCGATTAAGAACACCGGAACGACCTGGGCGAATCCGTCCGACCCGAGACTCAAGACGGATATGGGTCCGTACCCCAAGGGACTCGCGGAAATCGTCCAGCTCGAACCCATTACCTACCATCTGAAATCGGACCCCGACGGACCGCTCTGTTACGGCTTCGATGCGAGCCAGGTACAGCCCATCTTTCCGGAGTGTGTCACGGAAACCAGCATGAAGCTGGACACCGCAGACACGCAACCGACCGACGGTGTCCTGTCGCTCGATATCCACCCGATTCTAATAGCGCTGGTTAATGCCGTGAAAGACCTAGCGGCAAAGGTCGGGTAATGGCTGCGCTCGATTTTCCCGCATCGCCCACCGTCGGACAGCAGTACGCGGCGCCGAACGGTTCCCTGTACTCCTGGGACGGCGCAACGTGGGTCACGACCGCGATGGGACAAGCGGTCTACATCGGCGCGAATGCGCCGCCCAGTCCGCCGACTGGGGAAATGTGGTGGCGCTCCGACCCGGATCAAAACCTCTTCATTTACTTTGACGACGGCAACAGCAAGCAGTGGGTCTCTGCGGTGCCGTCCACGTCGCGGCCCACGGGACCGGCGGGCGGGTCGCTCGCGGGAACCTACCCGAATCCGACGCTAGCGGTTGGGTTGCAGACGTACATGGTGGCGTCGAGGGATGCGACACAATCCATTCCTAATAACACGAATACGCTCGTCACGTTCGATAATATCCGTAACAATTTTGGTGGTATCGCTCCTGCTGCACCAACGTCTGTGTTTACGATTCAGCAATCGGGACTCTATGCGTTTACGGCCACGGCAAGTTGGGCCATGTCAACGGCTGGCAGCATACGTCGTCTGGTCATTTTTCGCTCTAGTTCTGCGTTTGGCGTGGCGATGGCAGATGGCGCTGCAAGCATAGGAGTGGCTGCGGTTTCGTGTGCGGGGATTTACCCTGCCAATGCGGGAGATACGTTTGGGGTGCAGGTGTACCAGGATACGGCAGCGGCACTAAATCTTGCGGCGCAATGGAACGTCGGAGCAGTGCAGTTCACTATTGCGAGGGTTTCATAATGGCCGCGCCCGATTTCCCCGCATCTCCGACCGTCGGTCAGACCTACACCGCTCCGAGCGGCATCGTCTACACATGGGACGGGAAGGTCTGGACCACCACCAGCACGCCACAGAATGCGTACTGGACGGATACGGGCACCGCGCTGACGCCGACGGATGGGACCAAAAATCTCAGCGTCCCGTCGGGCGTGCTCTATCAGGGTTTCGGCTCGCGGGCGGTTGCCGTTGCGAACCTCTACCAGAATTCCGTCAACGAAGTGGGAGTGCCGGGGCAAGATACGACTAGGCCGGCGTGGCGATGGAATGGCAACGCGACCGCTGGACAAGATAATTTCGCGGTGGCACGTGCGCCCGCGAATACGACGGGCTTTGTCCAATTGTTTCAGCTCGACAACGCGGGCAACGCCGCGATTCCCGGCACGCTGACGCAGAATACCGTGGGCGCGCAGATGACTCGCACCACCGACCTGATTCTCACTACTGGCGCGGTAGCGAGCGTTCCTTTCGATACGGCAGTAATCAATCGCGGTAGCTGCTGGGTCGCTGGAACGCCGGTACAATTCAACCTGACGATACCAGGGGCTTATATCGTCGCGGGCATGTTCACATTCTCTAACACAAACACGACTGGCTCGCGCCTGGTGAGCATCGTGAATAAGGCTGGGACCACCCTCGCGCGGCACGATATTGCGCCAGCACTAGTTGCGTGGATGTGCGCGGTGGTAACGTGCATGTACGTGTCTACCGATCCAACGGACTACATAGGATTTCAGGCGATGCAATCCTCCGGTGGCAACCTGAACCTCGTTGCGAGCCAAGTTCGCGCGTTCGTCTGGCGATTGGGGAACTGATGACGCTCGCGGAACGCCGCACGGACATGCTCGGTACCCTGCAGAAGCTGCAGGACACACGGGCCAAATATCAGACTGCCGTCGTCCAGCTCACCACGTCAATCGACCAACTGACGGGTGCCATCCAGATGCTGGACCAACTGATTGCGGAAGAGGGGAGCGGCGATGCCATCGGTCAGCAAGGCACAGCAGCATTACATGGGGATGAAGTACGCGCAGGCGCAGAAGTCGAAGAGCGGCAAGGCCCGAATGGACGGCAGCACGATGACAGCGGGACAGCTCCGTGACTTCGCCGCGACCAAGACGAGCAAACTGCCGGGGCATGTGAGGAAAAAGCGCTAGATGCCAGCGGCAACATCCGTCGATACCTACCAGCCGTCCGACGTCCAGAATCGGTTTCACGGGGACGGGTCGAAATTCCGTCTCCTGCTCGGGGCGTGGCGCGCGGGGAAGTCCGTGGCGATGATATGGGAGTGCATCCTGCTCGGACTGGAACATCCGGGCGCCCGCTTCGTCATCTTCCGGAAAACGTATCCCGCGCTCCGGGACACGACCTGGCGGGATTTCCTGCTCGAATGTCCGCCGCAGCTCATCGATGGCGAACCCCGCCGCACGGAAGGGCGGGAGGAAGTCACCTTGCAGGGCGGGACGCTCGTCATGGCGCGCTGCCTCGATGACTGGCGGAAGCTCGGCTCATCCTCATTCGATGGCGTGTTTGGAGATGAGGCTTACGAATTCACGACCGAAGATCACACGATGCTCAGCAAGGGGCGGCTCTCCGGGAAGGTCGGGCCGCGCCGGCTCGTGTACGCGACCAATCCGCCGAACCGGGATCACTGGCTCTACAAGACGTTCGTCTTGGAGAAACAGCCGAATATGTCCGTCCACCACTTCGCCACGCTGGACAACTGGTCCCGCTGCTACAAGCGGCATCCGGGCGTCGCGGAAGAGGATGCGGACGAAGAGACCCAGGACGTCCCCGTCTGCCAGCGGCACGTGGACAAGCTCCTGCATGACGGGTCGGTCGGGCATTACAATATCTCGGACGATTACATCGCGGAGCTGCAGAAGATGCCCGAGAACCGGCGGCGCCGGTTCCTCGATGGGCAATGGGGCTTCACGGCTACCGGCACGCCCGTCTTTCCGGAATTCTCGGAGACGCGGCACGTCACGGTCCTGCAGCCCGAGCGCGGCGTTACTCTCATTCGCGGCTGGGACTTTGGGTATCGGCACCCGGCATGCGTCTTTGTCCAGGTGCTGCCCACCGGGCACGTCCACGTGCTCGATGAGCTGCTCGGCACGAATGAGGATATCGAGATGTTTTCGCGCCGGGTGAAACAGCGCACGGTGGAGCGCTTTGGCGACCTGGCAGTGCAGGACTATTGCGATGCGGCCGGCGTGCAGAAGAATGACATGGGCTTTTCCTGTGTCCAGATTCTGCGCCGGGGCGGCATCGTGCCGCGCTTCCGCAAGCTCAAAATCTGGCCCACCATCGAAGCGCTGCGCGACCTGATAGCCCGGACCTATCTCGGCGTCCCGCTGCTCCGCGTCCATGCCGAATGCACGTGGGTCCGGGAAGCGCTGACGGGCGGCTATCGGCTGCACGTCGGCGTGGACGGCGTCGAGACCCCGAAAAAGGACGGGCTCTATGACCATGCCGTGGACGCGCTCCGCTATGCGCTGGCGGACATTCTGCATCCCGTGGCGAGTGCGGTGGAGAAAGATCGGGCGTTAATGCGGCCGATAGAGGGGCAGCGGGTGGATGTATGATGGACCCGAAGGTAGCGGACCAACTATCCCAGGAGTCCAGCCCGCTCTCTGACCGGCTCTGCGCCGCAATCCGGAACCGCGTCCGCGCATCCGAACAACGCTGGGGCGGACGTCACCAGCGCTGGCGGGAGTCCGAGCGGCTCTATCGGTCGTTCCGGTACGCGGACCAGGACGATAAGCAGACGCGCTCCCGGTCGCTCACGGAAGGCGTCCAGAAAATCGTTGTCCCGTACACCTACGCCCAAATCCAATCGATCCTGGCGTTTCTGGTCACGGTGTTTACGGACCGGAAGCCGATTTTCCCCGTCGAGCCGGTGGGGGACTACGTCAAGGCTGCGATGCTCCACGAGCATCTCCTAGAATACCAGATGGACCGCATGCGTCCGCGTGGCCTGCTCATCCTCATTCAGTGGATGTTTGACGCGCTCCGCTACGACTGGGGGGTCATAAAGAACGTCTGGACCATCCGCGAGTGGCCGCAGCTCGTCCGCACCTTCGCCCCGGACCTATTCGGGACGCCCGGCGCCCCGCCCGACGATTATCTCTCCGAGCAGGACGTTGTCTCCTACGAAGGCAACGAAGCCATGAACGTCTCGCCGTTCGATTTCTTCCCCGACCCGCACCGCTCGCTCGCGGACTTCCAGCGTGGGGAATTCGTCGCGCACCGGATGCGCCGGTCCCCGACGGAGCTGGAAATCAAAGAGGCAGAAGGGATGTATGCGGGCATCGAGTTTATCCCGTATCGTCCCGGCGGCTACGGCTATCCCGACGTGACGTCCTACGCGGGCGGACGCTCGGCGCTCGGGGAGACGGTCAATCTGTCGCAGGAATGGACGCGCGGCCGGATCGACCAGTGGGACAAGGGGTATGTGAACATCCATGAAATGTGGTGGTTTTGTAAGCCGAATGAGCTGGGACTGCCCACCACGCGGACGAATAACCTGCCGTCACTCTGGGTTTTCACGATGGCAAACGCGGCGCGCATCATCCGCGCAGAAGCCGCGAACCTCCCCGGACGGCGCTTCCCCTTCGCCGGCATCCAAATCAATTACGACGTTCACGCCCCGGCCACGCCATCGATGGTGGAGACGGTGTCGGGCCTGCAGTATCATCTTAGCTGGCTCTTCAACAGCCGCATGGCGGCGGTCCGCAAGACTCTCAATAACGAAGTCATCGTGGACCCGTCGCTGCTCGAAACGGTGGACTGGTCGAATCCGAACCCGTCGGGAATCTGGCGAATCAATAAAGAGCACTACACGACCGGCGCCACGAAAGACGCCGTGTTCCCGCTCCCGGTCCAGGACACGACGCAAGGGCATCTGAACGACGCCGAAACGGTAATGAACCTCATGGAGACGGTCTCGGGCGCGAACCGACTCCTGCAGGGTCTGGGCAACACGGGCCGGCGTCCCGCGACCGAAGTGCAGGCGCAAATGTCGCTCGCGTCCGGGCGCATGAAGCTCATAGGCGTGACCTGTGCCGCACAGGGCATGACCGAATGGGCGGAAATGATGCTCGAAAATACCAAGATGTTTCTCTCGCAGCGGCTGCAGGTTCCGACGCTCGACGTCTACCGGAAGATGCTGCAAGAGCCCATGCTGAATATCGGTCCCGAGCTGCTCCAAGGGGAGTTTCGTATCCCGATGCTAGAGCAGGGAATCCCGACCGATAAGAGCATGTGGGTCAACACGCTGCGGGAAGTCCTGCAAATGTGCATGCAGAATCCGCAGATGGTCACGACCGGCGGCGCACAAATCAACGTGCTGGAAGTGTTTACCGAGCTGCTCCGGATCACGGGCATTCGGAACCTGCAGGATTTCGTCCAGGTCCAGGTCATGCCCGACCAGATGGCGCAGCAGCAGATGCAGCAAGGGAACATCGTCCCGAACGGTGGGCCGGGTGGACCGTCTGCGCCCCCGCCGGCTCAGGGCTCGGATGGCTTCCCCGTCGGCGCCAATCCGAATGGGGCGATGGGTGGGGCAGCTCCGTGACCACGACCAAGAACGTCGGGGAAGTGGCTTTCCTGCTCGGCGTCCCCCGGCGTCGGGTGCAGTGGTGGATTGAGTGCGGCTGGCTGCAGGTCGAACCGCGTCCGAATGGTCGGGGCTACTACTTCCGGGTCTCCCAGGACGAGATTGACGTGGCGCGGCGAGCCGTGAAGCACCAGCGGGATTTCGGGGTGCAGGCGTCGGGCGGGCTCTTCGCCCGGATGCGAGAACGCGATGGCAGGCGTCAGCCGGCGAGCATTGGTCAAGATACAGCGGCGAGTGCCTGACGATCAGGCCCGCCGCATCTTCCAGCATCTGAATGCGGAAGGGTCGCTCCCGATTATCCTGGACGTGCTCCGGGACCATCGGGACACCCTGGTCGCGCGTATCGAGCGCGCATACATCCACCACCTTGCCGTGACCGAAGAGCAAAAGGCGGCGCTCTGGGCACGGCACGGCGCCGCGTCCGAAGTGGACCGGGTGATTGCCACGTTCGAAGCGCTGGGCTCGGCGGTCGGACAGGGGACGGGGACCGCACGTAACAGTTAGGGTGAGGAACCAGTTTCCTGTTTCTATATTTTGCTTGCGTAGTACCCGTGTGCGCGCTACACGCGCACTATGGCGCAGTCTCAGGATTTTGCTCGGGGTCTCGCGGCAATGGCTGGCGTCAAGCGGCCCGAGCGCCCCGGTCCCGACCCGGACGAGCTAGAACCACAGCGAGACGATGACGTCCCGCTAGAACGTCCGGACGATCAAACCGAAACCGAGACCGACCCAGACAGTATCGGCGGACGGTCCACCGTCTCGGAAGAGATAACCCGACTCCGGGAGAATCTCGCGGCGGAAGGTGCGCGCCGCGAGCAGATGCAGCGCGAAGTGGAATTCCTCGCGCGTGCATCGATGACGCAGCAGCAAGCGCAGCAAGCACCCGCCCCGGACCCCGTGCGCGAAGCGATGAACCTGTTTCGCATCGATCCGCACACGTGGAATCAGATGATCGCAGACCCCGAGCGCGGCGCGGAGCTGGCGACCAACGCGCTGCAGTCCGCCGTGCTCATCGGTTCCCAGCTCTCCCAGAATCAGCAGCAAGCGGTGCTGAGCCAGGTCGCTCAGCACATGCAGGCGCGCGACCAGCAAAACATCATCGCCCGCGAAGGCGAAGAGATGAAGCGCATGTTTTGGGAGCGGAATCAGAACCTGCTCCCTTACGAGCGGCTGGTGCGGCAATTCGCGTCCGAAGTCGCTGGCGAAGTGAACCAGGGACGCGGCTACACGTCGGAGCAAGTCCTGCACGAAATCGGCTCGCGGACTCGCGCAGAGCTGCGGGCCAATTACGGAGTCGAGATTGACGACGGGACCGGCGGACGCCGGGCGCGCGTCTCTTCGATGACCGATGCGCGGCAACGGTTGCGCCCTGCCGCTGCGGAGATGGGGACCGGACTGGGCCGGCGCTCGGCGCCGCTGACGCCCGTTCAGAAATCGCTCTACCGGCTAGCGCGGCGGGGCTGAGAGAGAGGGGATAGCCGATGGCAATTCTGGGCATGTATGGCACCGGCAATTTCACGGATGACGAGCGTCCGAAGAATTGGCGCCAGGGAATCAATCTCGTTTTCCCGAACGGCGACACGCCGCTGACCGCCATCCTGAGCATGCTCCCGGACGAGCGGACCGACGATCCGGAGTTTCGCTGGTTCGAAAAGGGCATGCCGCTGCAGCGGGCGAACGTGAACGGTGCCAAGACGACCGACCCGCCCGCCATCGGGGACACGGTCGCGGCCGGCGCGGCGGACGATACCACCACGTATCTCCTGGTGGACGACCCGACCATCTTTTCTCCCGGTCAGGTGCTTATGAACGAGACCACGGAAGAGAATCTCCTGGTCATCTCCGTGAGCACCACGAATAGCTCAATCGCCGTCCGCCGGGACCACGGACACAAGATCGCCACAAACCCGGCGATTACCGGCGGCGCGTCGAGCGGCGCGGGAGACGGCACCGGCTCGGGAGACCCGATTCTGATTGTCGGGAACGGCTCGCCGGAAGGCGCCGACTCCAAGGACGCCGTCACGTATATGCCTTATCGGCATTTCAACTTCACGCAGATTTTCCGCAACAGCATGGAGTTTACCCGGACGGCGCTCCGGACCCGGACCCGCTACGACTCGTCCGGTCCGTACACGGAAGAGCAGCGCCAGTGCTACCAGCTCCATGCGCTCGATATCGAGCGGGCGATTCTTCTGGGTGAGCGCGCGGAAGTGACGTCCATTCCCGGCGGCGCAGGGAACTTGACCGGGACGTCCCAAGGGAAGCCACTCCGCACCACGCGGGGCGTTCTCAACTGGCTTCCGCCGGTCTCGACAGACCCGAACACGCCAGCGCTCAACTGGGACGTCGGGACCGCATTCGGCGGGACGCTCAACGAGCGGGCGGCGGACAACTGGTGCGAAAACGTGTTCCGCTACGGAGCGAGCGAAAAGCTGGTGCTCTGCGGGTCCACGTTCCTGAACGCTTGGAACCGGATGGCGAAGAATAAGTTTATGATTGAAGCCGTCCCGACAGACGAGACCTATGGGCTCAAGCTGACCCGGTACCTGACCCCATTCGGCTCGCTGCTCTTCAAGCAGCATCCCCTGCTCTCGATGGACCCGGTGCTGCGGAAGGACGGCTATGCGCTGGACGTCCAATTCTTGAAGCTCCGCATCCTGGACGATACCGATTTCAAGATGAACGTCCAGAATAACGGGGTCGATTCGAACAAGGACGAATTCATCACGGAGCTGGGGCTAGAGGTTCACTTCTCCGGTGCTGCCCCCTCGACAGCGGGCGGACTCCCCGGAACCGCCGGCCCTGGCGCACACGGACGCCTAAAGGGCGTCGCGGACTACACGCCATGAGTGCAACCGTCACGGACAAGAAGAGCGACATGGAGCGCTTCCTGTCGCGGACCGTGCAGCGGACGTGCGCCGACATTCCCAAGACGACCAAGGAAAAGCTCGGGAACTACGGGGCACAGGGCGGACCGGCAGTCCCCAGCGATGAGACGCGCTGGCGGGGTCAGCCGCCGCCGGGGAAGGTGCGGTGATGGTGAAGCACACGCACACACAGGACGCGGAAGCCGACGCGCCCCCGCCGGAAGAGAAAGTTGGCGGACCGGAGCAGCTCGCCATCTCCCTGTCGCCAGACCAGAATCTGGGCGGGCTCAGATTCGGGGATCGCTTTGCGAAGGGCATGGGCTTCAAGGTGCTGGGCATCCGGGTGAGCCCGGCGGACTACACCGCAACCGGCGTCAAGCTCGCCACTATCCTCCCGCAAATCGGCTGGAAGAATGTCTATGCGCTGGTCGGAGTCTCGTGGGCGACCGCGCCGACAGGCACGCCGCAGACCTGGACTATCAAGCCCTTCCTCATGGTCTGGGACGCAATCAATCAGACGCTCCGGGCCTACAAGGGCAGCGCGGGTGCGCTGACCGAAATCGCGGGCGCCGATATCGCCGCGAATGACTTGGTCCGGGTCATCGTGGTGGGAGGGTGAGATGCGACCGCCGAAACCGCAGCGTCCGAGCACGTCCAAGCCGCCGCTCAATCCGGCCAGCATGAAGTCGGGTTTCAAGGGTGGCGCCAAGTCGAAGCTCATAAGCTCCAAGCCGCCGAAGCTGGCGCCGAAAGGATACTGACCATGCCGAAGATGGACGGCACCGGGGCGGACTCTCTTCCTCCCAAGGTGCAGGGCGCACAGGCGAACCAGGACAAGCGTGCCGAAGGTGGCGGGGACGACTGGACCAAGTCCAAGGGTGGATTCCATATCGAAGCCAGCCGCACGAAGCCGCTGGGCAGCGGCGGCGCGACCAAGTCCGACGCGAAGTAGCGAGTAAGCCCACGAGCCTGCGACGGCTCGCGGACAGGTGAGCCGTGATTCTCGATGATATCCGGACACAGTTACGCGCGCATACCGTGCTCACGAGCACGGACCTGACCGACGCGCAACTGAATGAGTTTATCTGGACGACCATCGAACGGCTGCAGCAGACGGCTGACTGGCACTACCAGGAAAACACGCTGCAGCTTCCCTTTCCGGCGAATAGCTACACGGGCGTCCCGCTCCCGAGCGATTTCGTGGTGGAGTCCGCCGTGTACCAATTCACGCCCCCGTCCACGTCCGGTCCCGGCTACATCGTTCCGATAGGACGTCTGCCGGCCGGGCGCGTGGACTGGGCGGTCCAATCGACGCGGCAGGACCGCAACGAATCCTTCCCCGTGCCGCCCCCCGCTGGGCTCTCGTATTACATTTGGATGGGGCAGCTCTGGATTGTCCCGACGCAGTCCAACGATATTACCGTTCAGCTCGATTACTACTCCGACCCGGCGAATCCGACGCAGACCACGGACCAGACCGGCATGCTCGGCGTCTCGCCGCGTGCGGTGCTCTGGGGCTCGCTGCAGCTCACATACCTGTACCTGCATGAAGTCGAGCTAGCGGCTGCGGTGGGGGAGATTTACAACCAGCTCCTGGACGCCGCATTCAAGCGCGAGCAGGGCCGGCGGATGGGCGCGAAGCAATACACGCGGACCCGGTGATGCAGCGCATATATCCAGTCCAGGTGCGGTCTCAGCTCGAATTGTACGAGCGGGATATCCGCGCCGGTATCGATACGATCCTGGCGAGCGCGCACAAGTATGGGCGGGACATTCGGACGCCAGACGAAATCTGGGACGAGCTGGTGGACCATATCGAGATAGCGCCGCACGGTCGGCTTTTCGTGGTCATCGAAGATGGCGCGCTCGTGGCATGGCTCGCCGCGAAAATCTACGTGGACGGGAAGCGACGAAATGGCTGCATCACATGGGCATGGGCGCGGACGGGCTGCACGGTCTCCGGGAAAGTCGTGGAGCAGGCAGAAGCGTATTTCCGGGAGCGGGACTGCCAGGCGTCCTATCTCGGGCGCTCGTTCCTTCAAGCGTCGTTCACTCGGCTTATGCGCCGATACGGATACGCAATGTCATCGGTGGTTTATGAAAAGCGACTGGACGGAGTGAGCTATGGCGGGACTGTCGGACATTCTGGTCGGGAAAGCGGAATCGACCAAGCAGGGCGGGACGCAGAAGCAATTTCAACGGACGACGGCGCCCCCGCAGCAACAGCAGCTAGCGGACCTGCTCAACCGGGCGATGATCGGGCAAATGGCGAAGCCGCCGGAAACGGCAATCTCGACGCCGATGCAGCAAGCGGTGTCGAGCTACCAGCAGATGATGCCGGGCCTGCAGCAAGCAGCGTCGGGCTCGCTGGCGGCGCGACTGTCGGGACCGGCGCCGGGGTCGGGAGTAACGGGGACGGGCTCGGGGGGAGCGTCGCAGGACTGGACCCCGGCAGCGGGAGCGAATCAGGCGGGACTGCAGACGAGAGAGCAGCTCGGGCTTCCTGACCGCTCGTCTTACTTCACGTTCATGCCGTCCGCGCAGCAAGTGGCGGATATCGGGCTCGCGCCCGTCCGTCCGGGTGGCGGACAGGAAGTCCAAAAGGCGTGGCAGGCTGGGCAGAAAGTGAAAGCGCAGCAAGCTGCCAAGGCAGTGCGGCAAAGCATGCCGAAGGGACCGGAACGCAAGCAGGCAGTGCAACAGGCCAAAATCAAAGCTCGGCAAGGCCCGAGCTACCTGTGAGGTAGGACATGCCCTGGTTCGCAGCATTGGCAGGAGGGGCAGCGGAAGGTGCTGCAGCGGGCGGCGCGGCGGCAGGAGCTGGCGCGGCGGGCGCGGGAGCGGCCGGCGCTGCGGGAGCTGGTGCGGCGGGTGCAGCGGAAGCGGCTGCGGCGGCGGAAGCCGCTGGGGCTGCGGGCGCGGGTGGCGCGACGGCGGCGGGGACGGCGGGTGGACTCGGCGCGAGCATGGCACCGGAAGCTGCAGGAGCGGCCGGGACGGGTGCTGCGTCGAGTCCCGCGCTCGCGGGTGCCAACGCGCTCGCAAGCGGCTCGCCGGAATACGCGAGCGGACTCGGCACGGGTGGGACCGGCGGATTCTCCGGAGCGACGGAGACCGGCGCCGGCTACTCCGGGATGAGTCAGCCCGGCATGGGAACCGCCATCACGCCGCAAGGGACGACCGTCAGCACCGTGAACCCGGCTGCGTCGCCAGGCTCAAGCTGGGGAGACATGGCGGGGCAAGCGTGGTCGAAGCTCAAGAGCGGCGCCAATCAGCTCATGCAGCTCCGAGATCCACACTGGGAGCAGGAAACGCCGACCGCGAAAATCGGGAGCATCATCCAGGGATTAGACCCGCAGAGTCATCCCGCGAAGAGTACGCCGTGGATGCAATTCGGACTGCCGGGTGGCGCGGGCATCCAATTCAACCCGCCGAACCGCCCGCAGCTAGACCCACAAGCACAGCAGCTTGCCATCATGCAAGCCTTCAACATGCAGTGAGGGTGCCATGCCAGGACTCGGACTCGGCGCGGGACTGAACCGACGGCAACAAAACCGCTTCAATGCGGCGGCGCAGCAAGGGCAAGGGCAGCAATGGCTCGGGGCGCATCCGAACATTCAGCAGCGGACCGCCGGCAATCAGGCAGTCCAGAATTTCGCCAACACGGGACAGGTCGGAGCGAACGCTGCGCCACGGTTCCAGCCCGGCGGGGCACAGGCGCCGCAAGGCTCGGGTGCCACGGGCTCGCAGAAAGGTGGGGGTGGCGGCGGCGGGCAAGCAATGGCCGGCGGGGGCGGACAACCGCAGACGCCGCAACAGGGCTTAGGTCAGGCGCAAGCCGGTCTGCAGAATATGGGCACCGGGCAACAGGGTGGCTTTCAGCAGACGCCGCAGCAGGGCGGCTATAATCCACCGTGGGGACAACCCGGCTCGCAGCAGTGGAACAACTACCTGCAGGCTCAGGACCAGCAACAGAAAGCATGGATGGCTGCGAACCCCGGCATGGGCAATCCGTTCATGGCGACCACGACCATGCGGAACATGCCGCAAGCGGGACAGGCGGGACAGATGGGCGCGGGACTCGGGCAGATGGGCGCCATGCAAAATATGATGGGCGCGCAGATGGCGAACCAGGGTGCGGGCGGCGCGAATCCCGGCGCGCAGCAGCAGATGAACCCGCAGACGATGCAGGCGTTACTGCAGGCTCTGATGGGCGCGCAGAGGTAGGGTCATGGCAAAGGTCGCTGGTTCGCAGCCGCTGCAGCAGTGGCAAAAGCAAGGACTCCAGAAAGCCACGGCTGCGGGGAATCAGCAGCAATTCCTTACGAATCATCCCGGTGTCCAGAATCGGCTGAACTTCCTGCAGCAAGGGAACCCGCAGCAGCAGCAGCACGCGCAGACGCTGCTCTCACGTGGGGCGCCGGCTGCACCCGCCGCACCGCAAGGCTCGGGCGCGACAGGCGCGAACAAGCCCAGTGGTGGCGGGGGCGGACAGCCACCAGCGGCGGCGCCTGCAGCCCCGGCAGCACCGGCAGCGCCGGCAGCGCCCGCAGCGGACCCCACATTCTCGGGCGCGCTGACGTCGCAATTCGGGCAGGGCCAGCCGTTCAATCTCCAAAGCTGGTATGGCGATAACCCGCTCGAAACCGGCAAGGCTGCGGCGACCCAAAATCTCAACACGAATCTCGCGGATATCCGGAACCGCTTTGGTAGCATGGGGACAGCGAATTCCGCTCAGGAAGCGCTGGCGGAAGGGACGGCGACGGCGCAGATGAATACCCAGCTCGGACAGTACCTGTCCTCGCTCGGGCAGCAGTCCCGCGCCCAGGACGTTAACACCGCACTCAACGCCTTTCTCGGTGCCGGGCAGCAGCAGCTCCAGGGCCAGCAAAACCAGATTCAGGCGACGCAGGGACAGGGCCAGCTCGGGCAGCTCCTGACCCAAGTGGGCGCGATGGAGCAGAATATCCCGAATGCGAACCTGATAGCGTCCATTCTCGGGCTCTACACACAGCAGCAGGGTCAGGGGAACATTCAACAGGTGCAGCAGACCAAGGGTGGATTCCTGGGGATGTAGATGCCGAACGAGCTGCATTTCAACTGGCCCGGCATCACGCCCGCGCATCTCGGCGGGGAAGGGGAAGGGCTCGCCGGGGCGAAGCTCCTGGCGAACCTGCTTGCTCAGCCCGAAGAGATTTACCAGCAACGGGTCGGGACGGCACAGATGCGCGAAGTCGCGCGCTCGATGGGCGTCCCGGAAGAGCAGCTCAATACCGTGATGCCGGGAGACGACGTCCCGACGCCACTCGGCGGGACCGGCATCATGGGCAAGATCATGTCTGGGGTGGGCAAGACGGGGGCGACCCTGTCCGCCATTCTCGGATCGCCGGTCAAGCCGCCGCGATTCGGCCCGACCGAAATCAAAGACTTGGAAGAGGGGTCGGCGCGGGAAGCGCTCATTAACACCCTGAACAAAGATGACCCCGACTATGCGAAGAAAGCCGCCAAGATACGGCTCGGGAAGTATGACGACGTATTCCCCGGTGCGCCCAAAAACATCATGCAGCTAGCGAGCGCGGAAGCGGACCGCCAGCAACTGACGGGCGCGGAGCGGTACAACTTCATTCGGGATGAAGTGGTCCGCATGACCGGGCAGCAGACGCAGGCCCGAACCGACGTCACGACCCAAGCAGACATTGATAAGAAGAATGCCGAGATTGACAAGCAGAATGAGGGTATCGACCAGTGGAATAAGGACCATCCGGAAGCGCAGCGCCCGCGCATTCCGCATCTGTCGCTCGGCGGCGGGGGTGGAGCAGGCAGCGGGACCGGCGGCACGACCGAGCCGGGCGGCGGCATGGGTGGCACGAGTGGCAATCTGCCGACCCGGACGAATAACCCCGGCGATATCACAGACGGTCCGTTTGCGCGCAGTCAGCCGGGCTATGCGGGCTCGACGCGGACGCCCGACGGGCGCGTGTTCGCAGTGTTCGATACGCCCGACCACGGGCACGTGGCGATGCGGAATCTGCTCTCCGGTCCGGGATACAGCGGGCTGACGGTGGATGCCGGGCTGCGGAAGTGGTCGGGTGGGAGCTACGGTGCCAATCTCATCCAGGGTCTGGGGATCGACCCGAACCAGACTATCGGGTCGCTGACTCCGGACCAGCGCGAGCAGGTCCGTCAACGGATGTACTCGCGGGAAGGGTACAAGGGACCGGCGCTCGGAGCGCATCCCACCGCACCCGGACAGCCCGGACAGCCGCCGACGCAGGTCGCGGCGAACGTGCAGCCGGATACCACGAGCGACGTCGGCGCCCCTGGCGCTATCGGCATTCCCCAGGATGCGGTGACGGACCAGCAAGGGAACGTCTACAGCCGCAATGACCTGACCAAGCCGCTCGGGAAGGCTGTCCCGAATCAGCCCGGCAAAATGATCGTGACCAAGGACGTCATGTCTCCGACGGGTCGGACGACCGAGACCGTGGACCCGCGAGGCAAGTGGCTGCAAAACGACCAGCGCAACATGGCAGTGGACCAGCTCCGTCAACGGCAGGCTCAGGGCGAAGCCGGCGTGAATGCCGATGACCCGCAGCAGATTTATGACCAGATGGCGGCAAACTCGCACGGCATGCGTGGCTTCACGGAAGCGGATGCTGCCTTTGCCGCCGTGGGGCTCAAGCCGGGGCAGACCCCGAACGCTGAGCAAGCCCGCCAGATTCTGCAGATTCTGAAAAACAAGGGTGGCGAGACCGGCCCACAGGCAGCGCTCGCGCGAATCAACTTGCAGCGGGCGGACAACGCGCTGCTCCTGGCGCCTGTCGAAAAGACAGACCCGCACACGGGACAGGTGCTGCGCGACGCCAACGGGAACGTGCAATATGCCATGTGGACCGACCCATCGGATGGGAAGCGGAAACCCATTCGGCCGGTCGATACACTCCTGCAGGATTGGCAGATTGCTGCCTTGCCCTTCGCGGCGCAAATCAACATGCGGCAGATGCGGAATGACCCGGACTTCCACCTTGCCGCCAATCGGCTGAATCAGGCGCAATCGAACCTGACCCGCTTTGCGACGTTGAAGGGCGACGCCAAGCGCATCGCGGATACCGAGCGCCAGCGCATGGTGACGCTGGTTCCGCAGCCGGGAGACACCGTCCAGGAAGCTATTGACAAGATTACGGACTCGAATCGCTCCCTCGATAACATGGAAGCGCAGGCCCGGCACGAGCTAGCGCTATCGGACGTCGTTCCGCAGGGTCCGCAGGGGGGTGCCCCGGCGCCCGCCGCATCCGCCCCGGCGCCGGCCGCGAAGCCGCGCCAGCTCAAGAACGCGCCCAAGGGATTCACTATCGAGCCGATGGGGCAGCAGTAACATGGCGGACACCACGAGCAGCGACATGCAGATTCCCGTCCACGATGCCGACGGGACGCCGTCCATCATGCGGGTTCCGAAGGGGACGCCGAAGGCGCAAATCCATGCTGTCATGCGAGAGAACAGCCTGCAGCACTATGACCCGAGCGCCGGCCAGACGGACCAGGGGGGACAGACGGACCAGGGACAGGCGGAAGAGAAACCGGGCTGGCTAGGGTCCATCTGGGAAGGCGCAAAGGACGAAGTGATAGACCCGTTCTTGCGGGGCGGACAGGGGCTCATGGAGCTGACCACGCCGCAGGGCACAGCCGCCGCCCTAGAGCGCGCGAAAGAGCATCCGGTGCGCGAGCTGCTCCACCAAGCGGGGAACGTCGGGGGAGTCGTGACGCCCATTGTGGCGCCGGAAGCGGCCATAGCCTCGACGGCTGCACACACGGGCGCCCGCTGGCTGGGATTCGGGCGCGGCGGGGCGCAGACGGCTGGGACCATCGGCGGGCTAGTCGCGCCGGGGGCTCGGGTCATCTATGAGGGGACGAATGTCCCCGGACAGCTTGAGCGGCTCGGACACGAAGCGACCGGGGAGTATCAGGCCGCGAAGGCAGCGACACAGGCGGACCTGCGAAACGTCATCACGGAAGCCGACAACCGGGGCCTTGAGCTGACGCCGCAGCAGCGGACGGACCTGGCGAGCCAGATTGACCGTCGCTATGTGCCCCGTGGGCAAGTCCCCCGTATCGACCAAATCGAGACGGAGCTACTCGACCCGAACCGGACAATCCGCATGTCCGACCTGGACCGCTACCATACGGACGTGCGGACGCGGCTGTCTCAGAATCCGACCTATCCGCAGAGTGAAATGTCGCGGGTGGCGGACTCGATTCGGGACAGCCAAGCGGACCTGTTGAGCCCGCACACGGACCTGGCGCAGCCGTGGCGGGAAGGGCTGGACAGGTGGGGGCATGACATAACCCCCTCGCAGCGGATCGTCGGGCGGGTCGCGCGGAATCGGTCCAGTATCGAGTCGCGGGCCATGTCGGACGAATTCACAGCGCAGCAGCGCGCCGAAGGCGGACCGCTTGGCGTCCCCGCCGTCAATGAGCGACTGAACCAGGCCCGCTCCCTGATTGAAGCGCAGCGGTCTGCCCGGCGTCTGCAGTCCGTGCTTCCTGTCGCTGGTGCGGTGCTCGGGGGTGGCGGGTCGCTCATCGGGGGGGAGCGCGATCCGGGCACACTCGCTGCCGAGACGATTGCGGGTCTGCTTGCGGGCGAAGGGTTGCGACACGGGCGGGTGGGACTCGCCACGCCCGCCGGCCGGGCTGCGGCGCTCCACTATCTCGCGGTAGCGCCGACAGCAGCGGACCGGATGACCCGGCGCTAGCGGCGCCGTGGCCGGCTAATGACAAACGCCAGGACGACTAGGACCGCCATGCCTGCGAGAAAGCCCATGTCAGTGTGTCCAACGGGATAACAGACCCGTGGCGACGATGAGTGTCCAGGTGATGCCGAATCCCCACATGGCATAGCGCTCTAGGGTCTCTAGGCGTTTCTCGATGCCGTCTAGGCGCCCCTCGATATGCCCGAGCGCTCGGCTGAACGGGTCTAGCTCCATCGCTGGCTCAGCCATGCTTTTTCTCGATGGGCCAGACCCGGCTCGCGGACCGTGACCCTTTCGCCCGGACGAGCCCGAGCCCAGCCAGATTCTTGAGTGTGCGCTTTACCACGGGGGCGTCAAGCTGCAGGAGCGCCGGCAGGTAGGCCACCCGGAGACCAGGATGCGCGCGGACCATCTTGGCGACCGCCGTGGCGATTTCGGGGGCGCTCGTGAGCCGGGGCGGCGCGGGTGCTCCCTTGGGGCCAAAGACGCCATAGGTGCCGTGGCGCTCCACGAGCCCGTCCGCGACCAGCGCACGCATGACGCGCCCCAGATGCTTGACGATATGGTCGCGGCCCGTCCCGCCTTTGAGTGACACGCCATTCATCGCCAGGGCCATGTCATCGAGTGTGAAGCGCTGGTGCTGGCTCTTCAAGAACGCTTGCGCTGCAGTGGCGAGCTTCGCGGTATCGCTCCCTGGCATCGCGCCGATGCCGACCGCCCGGCCGCTCTTGGGATTGATATGGCGCTTCAACGTCGGCGCCGGGTCGCTCGGCTTGACGGGCGCCGGGAGCATCTTCTGTCCGTTGAGGTTCCCGACCATTGCCTCATAGGCATCCGCGCAGACGTCCACGCGAAGGATGCGGGACATGCCAGCGGTTTTGATCCAGACGCTAGTGATGGCGGCATGCTCGCCATCGTGACGGTCGCAGAAGAGCACCACCTTTTTCATTGCGCTGCTCGACGCGAACCGTTCCGCTTCCTGGGTGCAGTCTCGCGCTTCTCATAGCCCTTGACGGTCTCAAGCAGTAGCTGCAGCCCGTCTCTTCTCAGCCGATGCTTTGGCGGACGGTGCTTGCCCTGCAGGTCTAAGAGGTAGCCGTCGGGGTAGTCGTAGCCACGCGCTGCGACTTCTCCGTTGAACGCTGAGACGTTGTCCCGCCGCTTTGACCCGCAGTGTTGACACTCCAAGGTCACTAGGAGCTGGCGTCCATGCCACTCCATCTTTGGCGGGAATTCCCAGGCGTGATTAGCAATGCCGCGACAGAACGCAAACTTGCTATCAGTGAACCATGCCATAGGGTACCCTCCCGTATGTTTGGGGGCTGGCGCCCCCGGAAAATCAGGCTTTACTGCCGCTCGGGGGGTAGCGTCAACTATCCTCCGCTGCTCGCGCACTAATGCTGACGTCCTCGATGACCTGGACACCGGGCCAGTTGAGGGTCGGTCCCATCGCGCGGGCGAAGGTGTTTAGGACGGTCATGTCGGGTTTCAGACACTTGAGGGGGCAGCGTCCCTCATGCACGCTACGGACCAGGACCGCGAAATCGGACACTTCTGCACGGTAAATCTTCCGGACGGCGATGCCCGTGGTAGTGGGCACCGTGTCATCCTCCCCTGATTCTTGGGGGGGCAAGGGTGCTGCCGCCGTGGCAATCGCTAGCTCGTGGTCCCCGGCGGCTTCTAAGCTGGCGACTTCCGCCGCTCGCTGGGCGCGGGCCTTTTCCAGCCACGCCGCTAAGCGCTTCTCCTGGTCCTCCCGGCGCTTCGCAGCCTGATTGCGGAAGTATTCCGCCATCATGCTTTTGATCGTCTTTTCGGCGTCTAGCAGGGGTTCCTCTAGCTGCCGGCGCTGCTTGAGCGCTGCCCGGTGGGCGTCCAGCGCAGCCTTGACCACAGGACTGCAGGACGTCTCAATCTCTTTGAGCAGGGCCTTAATCCCAGTCAGGAGCTGCGCCGCGTAGGAGTAGCCTTCCGGACTGTCAATCACCAGACTGCGCGCCCGCTCGGGCCATTCTTGCGTCTTGGATGCTAGCTCAGGAATCGGGATCATGCGGCGACCCTTTCGTGGCGTTGCTGCCAGCGGTGGATGGTGACGGCTGCGAGGAAGGCGGCTTCATCCCCGGAGTCCGTGTACTCGTGAACGCGGAAGCTGCCGTTAGGCCGAAGGTGGACACTCAGCCGGTGGGCAACGGGCAAGTTATTGGCGCGGAGTAGGTAGCGGTACGCGGCAAGCTGGACGCCAATCGACGGCTCGGGCTCTCCCGTTTTCAAGTCGAGCACGGCGCCGTGGAGCTGCTCGCCTAGATAGCCGACGCGGTCCGGAGTGCCGGCGACTCCGAGCGTCGGGTCACAGATGGGTTGCTCACTCCAGACGGACGACCCGACGAAGATATGCGCGCTGCAGAAACTGGCGTAGGCTTCGACGTAGCCGGCGAGCGCGGGCGCGTCCGCCACTCCCGAATCCTCCCCGTTGTCTACCTTGAGCGTCGCGGCATGGATGAGCGAGCCGCGCCACCCGGCGAGCGTCAGCGTGGCCGGGTCGCAGGGAACGGGACGGCGGATGTTCGCAGCCAGGAGAATCGCTGTCACGTGGGAGAGCAGACGCCCCTGCCAGCGGTACTCATGGCGTTCCGGGTCGAAGGTCGGACGATAGGGGATCGTGTGCGCGTCAGCCATCGGCGCCGGGCTGGCGGGACTCTTCAATCCACTTGAGCACGTGGTTGACGTGCTCGAAAGGCAAATCCTCGATGGACGCGGACCCGAACGAGCGCCCGACGAAGTCCACCAGGGCTTGCTGGCTGATACCTGCAGCCTGAGCCTTCCGGAGCAGGATGGTCCGCTGCGCGTCCGTCATGGTCCGCATGAGCGGTCCCGGCTTCCGACTCTCGGGTTTCGGCGCCGGGTCGGGTCGCGGCGGGTCGGGGTTCCCGCCCGTGTCCAAATCTTCCACGTCCTGGGTGAAGAGCCCCGAGCTGCGCGTGACGGACAGGACCGCGTCCACGAGCGCCCGTTTCTTCGCCATCTTGAGCAGCGTGTTGACCAGCGTGCAGACGTCCTCATTCGGCACGCGCCCGACCGTCTGATTGAGAATCTCGGGCTCGGCATCGTGGAACTTGGCGCCGCACCCGCCGCGCTTCCGGAAGCAGAGCCACCCGCCGCCATATTCCTCTTTGCCCCGGATGATCGTCTCCCGGTTGCAGATGGGGCAGCGGCGGTCCGCCATCCGCCAGCGGTACCGGGACTCATACGAATTGCACGAGCCGAACCCGCACCCGATGATGCGGCCGGTCCGCTTGGAGACTAGGTCGCACCGGACTTCATAGTGGAAATGGGGCGTCTCCCAGTCCTCGATGCGCGTTACCACAGTGGGGGACTGAACGAGCCCGTATATCTCACAGAGCTTCTCTGCACCGGGCTTGTAGAGCGCCGGCTTTTCCGTGCCGGGAATCGTTCCGTAATCCTCCCCCTCAACCATGACTTCACGGACGAATGCCTGCAGCTCCTGCAGCCGGGCTTTCGCGCTCGCAATGTCGCTGACCATCGTGGGGACCAGCTCGGCATCGCTGCCCACAGGTACTAGCGCCCCGGCGTGCTCTTCCATTGGTCGTACCCCCTAAAGTCGAATGGGACGGGAGGGTCGGTATCCGGTTCCGGGCCGGGCCGGGTCTCCCGCGTGTGGCACGTGAAGCACTCGACTACGTCCAGCCCTGGACGGCGACTCTGGATATACCAGTCATGGGCGCACGGAACCGTCGGACGGGTCCGCAGCTCACTGTCCATAGCGACGGCTACCCTCCGACCGAAAACGAGTCAAGATTTTTCTCGCGTGTGACGTTCGACCGTCGGAATAGAACTTCTGACCCCCGCAGGTCCGCGACTTCCTTGTTAACTTGCAGCACGACGGCAGACCCCCTTGACGTCTACGAGATGACGAGCGCATAAAAGCAATTCGGCCCTGGTGCGTCGGCTGGATGACGTGTCCAGGGGGGGAGAACCGGGACCGAGATGCTTGTCCGTGTGGATCGTCTGCTCGACGCTCAGGAAGTCGGGACGATCCTGCATCTGACCCGAGAGGAAGTCCTGGCCCTGTCCTGCCGTCCCGTCGGAGACCCGCTCCGACTTCCGAGCGTCGGTCCCAGTCGGAAACGGAAACGCTGGGAGCTGCCGGAAGTCATGGGCTGGGTGGAGCGGCGACGCAACGCCAACGGTTTGAGCGTCTATCCGGATGCGACGGGAACCGACCCGCCGACTCATCCGGTGCGCCGGGGACCGCTCCCGCCGACACGGGGGCGCCCGGTGCGCTCCCGAAAGGCGCACTAGCTCATGGCATTTGGACAGGTCAGGAAACGGACTATCGGCGGGATCGTCCGCTACACGGTTGAATGGCGCGATGGATTCGGCCGGCGCCGACAACGGAAATTCGCCCGCGACGATGACGCCCAGCGCTTCGCGGACCCGCCGCAGGTCAAGGCACAAGCAGGGCTGGACCCGCAGGTACCCGTCAGCGCAGCCCGCACGTTTGGCGAGTGGGCGAATCACTGGCTGACGGAATTCGTCACGGTCACGCGAGCGCCGAAAACGGCGCGCTCCTACCGGGACACCATGCGGCGCTTCATCCTGCACAGGTCGCCCGAGAACCCGCACGCCATCGGTAGCCTGCCGGTGGCGGGCGTCACGGTCGCGCACATGCTGCGGCTACTGACGTGGTGGAAGGGACAGGGCTACGCCCCGGACTCGCTCCGCATCATGTGGGCTGCGACGTCGGCATGCCTGACCGATGGCGTGGACCACCAGCTACTGAGCTTCAATCCGCTGGCGTCGAAGCCGAAGAGTATCAAGCGACTGCTCTCCGGGATGGAGAACGAGACCCGGAAGTCGTTTACCCAGGACCAGGCCAATGCCTTCCTCTTCGCTGCCCGGACGTCTCCCCTCTATGCCCAGTTTCTGACTGGGCTGGACGCCGGGCTGCGGATCGGGGAATGGCGGGCGCTCTACCTGACGGACGTCTCCCAGGCAGAATCGAGTCTGGTAGTAGCGCGACAGCTTGCCGAGACTGGGACGCAGGTCGGACCGACGAAGGGCAAGCGGCGGCGGGAGGTAGCGCTATCGAACCGGCTGCGGACGCTGCTCGGGAAGGTCATTGCGGACCGCCCGGCGCTGCTCCTACGGTCGCGCTGGCGCCCGGCGCCCCCGTGGGTATTCCTGACCCGGAACGGGACGCCCTACACGCAACGGAATGTGCAGCGCGAGTTTCAAAAGGTGCTTGCTCGCGCGGGGCTGGCCGGGCTCGGGTTCTCTGCCCACTCGCTGCGGCACACGTTCGCCTGTCTCCACTTGGCGAATGCCAGGGACGTCAACATCGTGCAGTGGGTGCAGCAGCAGCTAGGGCATTCCTCGATTCTCACGACCATGAAGTATAGCAAGATGATTCGCATATACGATCCGGCTGCGGCGGACCGGCTGGAATTGCTCGTCCACGGCGACGTCAATGCGACGATGGTTGCGACGAAGCCGGAATGAAGCGGCTGAATCCTTAGCGTATCTCGACGCTTACCGAAGTCTGACCTTCCTGCTACGAATCAGAAGGTCGCCCGTTCGAATCGGGCTGGGCGCACTCGGGATTCCCAATACTTACCGGGACTTGTGGCCCGGAAGCTATAGCGGATTCCCTGAGATAACGCCCGATAAAAGGGCATTCGTCGCAATACGGGGGGGTTCCGTTGCGACGCTCCGTGCGACGCTCCGCAAACCCGCGCCAGATGCGGGTTTCCCGATGCGACGCTTTGAGCATCTTACTGACGGTCAGATGCTCAACCGAAATCCCCTGTGTTTTCCTGAGCGTTACGGCTGCGTCCCGTGCGACGCTAGCTCACAGTCAGATGCTCAACCGTGGCGGGAGGGGTGGCGATGGCGACCCGAAAAGCCAGCGCAAACGTGGCTCGAATCCCGGAGATATTCGAGCCCGATATTATTCTACCCGAGCAGTACACCGTCCCGCGTGGGATGCCGGCGCAAGGCGAGCGGGCGCTGCTCCTGGCGGTCCTGGAAATTGCGGTCCGCGACCTGGAGCTATTCTCGGGGAAGAAAGCGCGCCTGCTCATCCCGCCGAAGGACTGGGACGGGCTGCGCTATCGGTACTGGAAAGCCGTCCGCGAGCGCGATGCGCTCCTAGCGTGGTTCCGCTCCGAATCGACCGCGCACGCTTTCACGTTCGTTTCCATCTGTGAGGCATTCGGGCTGCACCCGGACGCCATCCGCCGACAGCTCGAAAAGCGGGGCTGGGTACCGGCGCGGTCCCCGACCCATCTGCATGCCACGGCGCAGCATCCCCGCCAACTGCACGGGGGCTATCAGGGTGCCGGATGAGCTGGGTGCTGATTGACGATGCGATTTTCGACCACCCGAAAATCCTGGCGGTCGGACCCCATGCCGCGCTGCTCCACCTTGCCGCCATCGTCTGGTCCGCCCGGAACCTGACGGACGGTTTCGTGCCAGACGCGAAGGTCGGAACGCTTGTCAACTGGGATGACGCAGCGGAGTATGAACCGCTCGAATCGGACAAGCCGGGCGGACTCGTTTCGGCGTCCCGCGTGCAGCCCTACGACCTTGCCAATGCGCTCGTGGCGGTCCGTCTATGGCAAGAGACGGACGACGGCTATCGAATCCACGATTACCTGGAATATCAACGCAGTAGGGAGCAAATCCTGGCGAGTCGCGCTCGGGACCGGGTCCGCAAAGGCTGCGGTCCGAATGGAATCCGCGCGGAATCCAGCCGGATTCCGGCTGCTCCCAACCCCAACCCTACTAGAGACGTTCCGTCTCCGGATGTTCTTCCGGGTATCTCCGGAAGGTCTGAAGCTAGATCGACTGTCGGGAAGGGGAAGCACGGCGCTCCGCGCCGCGCCCCCGCGACACTCTGGCCCGATGACTTCAAGCTCACGGAGGAACGCCGCGACGTCGCGCGTGCTTTCGGGATCGACCCGGCAACGGAGTGGGCGAAATTCAAGGACTCGGCACTGGCCCACGGGCGCCGCTATGCGAATTGGGACGCGGCGTGGCGCTCGTGGTGCCGCAACGCGGAGAGCTTCGCAGGGAGGGGCGGGAATGCAGCTCGCTGACTGGCAGGAGCGGGACTGGCTACGGGCGCAGCGCTGGGCGGACGCCTGCACACGGGGGGACTGCAAGTATGCCGTGAACCCCGAGACCTACGCCGGGGAGGGATGCCCCGGCTACCACGCGACGCTTTACTACCAGGACACGAGACCGACGCTGCGTTACTGCCTGTGCGTCAGACGGCAGGCGTGGCACAAATTTCAACGGGAGCACCGCAAACCCGTTCAACGGGTCTCCCGCCGGCTCGCGTCAGACGAGACGTGATTTTTTCGTTGAGTCGTTTTCCCTTTCGAGGCAGACCGACGCATGCCGGCGACGTGGTATCTCGGGATTGACCCAGGACTGCGGGGCGCGCTCGCGCTGCTCCCGCCCGACGGCGAATGCGTGGCCTGCACGGACACGCCGATTGTCCACGTGAAGAAAGGCACCACGACCCGCGCGCAGTACGCCCCCGGCGACATGCGCGGCGCGCTCGTGGCGCTGCTCGCCAAAGCGACCGTGGCGAACGGGCCGGAAGCAACCGAGCCGGCGCACGTCGTTGCGGTCATCGAGCTGGTCCATGCGCTGCCGGGGGAGGGAGTCCGCAGTGTCGGAACACTCATGCGCGGGTCGGGGCTCTGGGAAGGCATGTGCGCCGGGCTCGGGATTGCCGTGCGGCTGGTCACGCCGCTGGCGTGGAAGAAGCACGCTGGCTTGCTACGGACCAAGAAAGGCGCGAGCCGGGTAGTGGCGTCCACGATGTTTCCGACTCTCGATTTAGGGCCGAAGTCCCAGACGGGCCGGGCGGATGCGGTCCTGATTGCGGCGTATGGACGCGCAAACCACTTCTGACGGCTGGGAATCCATCGCCCAGTCGTTTGTGTCGGCGCTCGACGGGCAGCGCGCCGGCTACTGGGCGGCGGCGGACGTCGTGCGCGAAGTCCTGGACGGCACGGACGCGGACACTCGGCAGGCCCGCATCCGGGAGCTGGCGAAGGTGGCGCACGCATCGAGCAGCTACATTGCGCGACTCGCGGACCTGTCGGCGGCATTCCCGCAGCCCTACCGCTACCCCGACGTCCACCAAGCGTTTTACATGGCGGTTCTCAATGCGTCGAAGCGGACGAAGGAAAAGCCGACGTTCCTGCTCGACAAGGCGCTGCGGCTCGGCTGGCATGTCCAGAAGCTAAATAACATCGGGCAGCACTACTCCCGGCATCGCATCCACATGCAGGGCCAGTGTCTGGCGTGCGGGGGATTCCTGACGTTCACGCGGCGGGGCGAAAAGGGCGGGCTCTGCATTCCCTGTCCCGGCTGTCTCGCGGATGCGCGCGAAGCTCGGCGCTCGCTGCTCGATGCGTTCGTTATCGTGGGGCAGCTCACCTAGATGGCGTTCCAGTGGCATCCGGTTCCGTCGTTTGGCGGCGGACTGAATCTCGGCGCGGACCCGCTGAGTATCCAGGACGACCAATGGACGTGGTGCCACGGGTTCTATCCCGAGCAGGACCAAGCGCAGAGTGCCGGGAAGTTTCTCCGCGTA
>Ga0126381_100001203_pt1 | contig 28040 bp, 24 predicted proteins | sample PanSoiMetPlot_28_FD_96465 | JGI IMG/M metagenome (GOLD analysis project Ga0126381, IMG submission 96465) | Tropical forest soil microbial communities from Panama - MetaG Plot_28 | ecosystem: Environmental > Terrestrial > Soil > Tropical forest > Bulk soil | place: Panama | collected 2016-02-17
ATGATGGTGTTGCCGCCTTTGTTGTTCATGCCCTGAATGCGTCCGCGGCGGGAGTTGAGATCGCCCATGATGGCGCCTGCGAATTCGTCGGGCACCGTGATCTCGACGGCCATAATCGGCTCGAGCAGCGTGGGCTTGGCCTGCTCCATGGCTTTCTTGAAGGCGATTCGTCCCGCAAGCTGAAACGAGAGGTCGTTGGAGTCGACGTCATGATAGGAACCGTCGTAGAGCACGACCTTGAAGTCAACGACCGGGTATCCCGCGAGATAACCGCGGGCGGCGGCATCTTTGATTCCCTTCTCGACCGCGGGAATAAAGTTTCTGGGAATCGCGCCGCCAAAGATGTCGTTGACGAACTCAAACTCGCTGCCCCGCGGCAACGGTTCCATCTTGATTTTGCAGTCGCCGTATTGACCGTGGCCACCGGTCTGCTTCTTGTGGCGCCCTTGCACATCGGCGCGCCCGCGAATGGTTTCGCGATAGGGCACCTTCGGCGCTTTGAGGTTCACTTCCGTGTGATAGCGCTTCTTGAGCTTCGCAACCGTGACTTCGATGTGCTGCTGGCCGGTTCCGGCGATCAAGAATTCCTTGGTCTGAGCATCTCGAAAGAAGCGCAGCATGGCATCTTCTTCGATCAGCTTGTGAATACCGACTCCGAGCTTGTCTTCGTCGGCACGTGATTTAGGTTCGATCGCGAAGGTAATCGCCGGTTCCGGCAGCTTCACTTTGGGATACTGAATGGGCGCGGTCTTGTCCCCTAGCGTGTCGCCGGTGAGTGTGTCTTTGAGTTTTGCCACGGCGCCGATGTCACCGGCGTGCAGCTCGTTGACGGGGACGGCCGTCTTCCCCTGCATGACGGCAATGTGTGAGAGCTTCTCCTGCGATCCGCGGCCGAAATTGGTTAGCGATGCATCGTTGGTCAAAACCCCGGAAAACATTTTGAAGTAAGAGATGCGTCCAGCGAAGGGATCGGAGACGGTTTTGAAGACAAAGAGCGAAACCGGCTCGGAATCGCTCTCCTTGCGCGCCGGTGGCTCGCCGTTGCCGGAAGTGACTTCGCCACGAATGGCCTCGTGCTCGATAGCGGTGGGAGTAAATTCGACGATGAAGTCCATCAGCCGGTCGGCACTGACGTTCCCCAGTCCCGAGGCGAACAGTACCGGGAAGATCTTGTCTTCGCGGATCGCATTGTGCAGAGCCGGAACCAAATCTCCTTCGGACAGCGTACCCGCCTCGAAGAACTTCTCCATCAAGCTATCGTCGCCCTCTGCAACCAACTCGACTAGCCTTTCATGCGCGGCCTGAGCCACATCCTTCATGTCCGCGGGAATCTCCCCCTCTTTTCCTTTGCCGTTTCCACCCAGCTCGTACCGATACGCCTTCATGCGAACCAGATCGACGACACCGGATAGACTCTTTTCTTTCCCAATCGGAAGTTCCAAAGGAATGACGTTTCGTCCAAAGGCTTTCACCAGTGATTCCAAGACTCGCTCTGCATCCGCCCGATCGCGATCCATGCGGTTGACGACGATGACGCGCGGCGTCTTGTATTCTTCGCAGTAGTTCCAGACACGCTCGGTCACGACTTCGACGCCGGCTACGCCGTCGACCACGACGAGGGTCGCGTCGACCACCGGCAGCACCATCTTGGCTTCGTGGACAAACATGTTGAAGCCGGGAGTATCGAGAAAATTGATCTTGGTCTGCCCCCACTCGGCATAAGCGAGGGTGGCGGCAATCGACATCTTGCGGGAAATTTCTTCATCGTCGTAATCGGTGGTGGCGCTGCCATCATCGACGCGGCCCAGCCTCGGCGTGGCCCCCGCCGTGTAAAGCATGGCCGAAACCAGCGAGGTTTTGCCCGCGTGACCGTGTCCCACCACTGCGACATTCCTTACGTTTTCCCCTGTATAGACCTTCACGGGATCTCCTTCGAGCGAAGCAGAAAATCTAACACAGTGAAAATAGAGGCTCAACTCAGGAAAGGCCATCGTCGGTCGTCAGCTCTACGGGAAAGGTCACCCCCTCAGGGAACCTCTCATGACTCCAGACCGCTAAAAACCTCGTCCATTTCACTGGAACTCCATCCGACAGGCCCACGAGTGGGCGTTTTGACGGAACATTTGCATCTGGCGCCAATTCATAGCATCCTAGTTCCCATGCGAAAGTTCGCAGCGCACCTCGCGTTGGCTGCGCTCTGGGCAGGGCTCGGAACTCCGTTCCTCCAGGCTGCGGAAGGGCCACTGGTCCCCACCTGTTGCCTGCGAACCGGATCCCACCATTGCCAAAGGCTTTCCTCCCAGGATTTGGCATGGCGTTCCGAGCGAATTCCCTGTCCATATTCCACCCCGCGTCCGTTAGCCAAGTTGACCGCTCTCGGTGTGGGAAACCGACAACTGAGTTCGCTTCGAGTCCTCGAGTTCATTCTCCCTGCCAACCCCGGTTCGGGCCCTAGCCTCAGTTCTCAACGCATCCTCTCCCGCGGACCTCCGGGACGCGCTTAGCCTCGACAGCAACAGATCTTAGCCTGAAATTTTGGTGCCTGGTGCCACCGAGGGTGGGCGTCGTGACCCAGAATTCATCCGATTCCCTATTCGGCGTTTCGCGGCAAACCTAATCTCGAATACCGCAGCTCGAGGAAATCGATGCGACAACTGGTCCGCTTCAGCGGGTTCTTACTCGTGGCCTCTTTGAGCGTCAGCGCCACCATCTTCAGTTCCGTCACGGGTTTGATTCACGATCCCGAACACCGTCCCGTCGAAGGCGCGAAGGTGACCATCCATGCCGCGGATTCTGATTGGATCGAGAGCACGACCAGCAATAGCGCCGGTGAATTCCGGTTCGGTAATGTTCCACTAGGCAGCTACACAATCGAAATCGAAGCCGCGGGCTTTGCCGAGCAGACGCAAAAGCTCGCGCTAAGCTCCGGCGCGGAAGCACGCCTGCACTTCGCGCTCACGGTTGCCGCCACCAACGAGTCGGTCGAGGTCCGGGACACTCTCGCAGGCATTAATCCCGATTCTTCAACCCCCACAACCATCGTCAATCGCGATCAGATTGCGAAAACTCCCGGGGCCTCGCGAACCAACAGCGTCGCCATGATCACCGATTATGTCCCGGGCGCCTACGTCGTCCACGACCAACTGCACATTCGTGGAGGCCATCAAGTTTCCTGGCTGCTCGACGGGGTCCCGGTTCCGAACACCAGCATCGCCTCGAATGTCGGCCCACAATTCGACCCCAAGGACATCGACAGCATTGAAGTCCAGCGTGGCGGCTATTCGGCCGAATACGGCGATCGCACCTATGGTGTCTTCAACGTAGTCACGCGCTCCGGCTTCGAGCGCAATCGGGAAGCCGAATTCGTCTCGAGCTACGGCAGCTTCAATCAGACGAACGATCAATTCAGCCTCGGCGATCACACGGAGCGCTTCGCTTACTACGGCAGCATCAGTGGTTACCGCACCAACCTGGGACTCGAAACTCCCGTTGCGCAGGTGATCAACGACCAGGCCGCGGGTCTCAGCGGATTCGCGTCGTTCATCTTCAATACCGACACCAACAACCAGCTGCGCCTGATTGCTTCGGTTCGCGGCGATCACTACCAGGTCCCAATCAACCCCGCCAACCCACTGCACGATGTGGAAAACGAGCGCGATGACTTTGTGAATTTCACCTGGCTGCACACCGTCGCCAGTGGAATCTCGCTGACGGTTTCGCCGTTCTACCACTTCAATCGGGCTCACTACCTGCCCGGCCAGGGAGATACCCTGGCCTCGAACTACGACCGGGGCTCGAACTATGAAGGCGGTGTGGGCACGATTTCGATTGCCCGGGGCAGGCACAATTTTCGCGCCGGAATCCAGGCCCTCGGAGAGCGGGATAGCCAGTTCTATGAGGTCAGCACAGTTCCCCCAGCGGGCCCCGGCACCGTCGCGCCCAGCCGCACCATTCCATGGGCAAATAGCGAAGCCGCATTCTTCGAAGAGCAGTTCAAAGCCACCTCCTGGCTGACCCTCAACGGCGGGCTGCGCCTGACGCATTACGGCGGTCCAGTGAGCGAGAACGCCGCCGATCCGCGCATCGGAGCAGCCATCCAAGTTCCACACCTCGGGTGGGTTCTGCGCGCATTCTACGGACGCTATTACCAGCCTCCACCGCTGGTAACGGTGAATCATCCTGCCCTCTCGTCCGCTCCGTGCCTGAACCCGGGTTCGCCTCAGTGTTTCCTGCCACTTCATGGGGAGCGCGACGAGCAGCACGAGTTCGGGGTGGCCATCCCATTCAACGGCTGGATCCTGGACGTGAGCAATTTCCGCACCGGCGCAATCAATTTCTTCGATCACGATGTCTTGGGCAATTCCAACGTCTTCTTCCCCGTAACTCTCAGCCACGCGCGCATCCGAGGCTGGGAAGCCACAGCGACGTCGCCGAAGATTGCCGAGCGCGCGCAGGCGCACCTGGTTTATTCCCATCAATACGCGGAGTGGTCAGGAGCGGTGACAGGCGGCCTGATCGGCGGCGATTCCTGCGCGACGCTCTGTTTTCTCGATCACGACCAGCGCAACACCGTCGCCGCCGGTGCGAACGTTTTTCTGCCCTGGAAAAGCACTCTGAACTTCACCCTCAGCTACGGCTCAGGGTTCCTCGACGGCAATGGACCGGCACACCTGCCCTGGCACACGACCTTCGATCTGGGTTTCACGAAGACATTCGGCGAAAGCCTGACGCTGCACTTGACAGCGCTGAATCTGACCGATAACCATTACTTGCTGGACAATAGCAACACGTTTGGCGGCACCCACTTTGCCAATCCGCGCGAGGTTTGGGGGCAGCTGACGTACCGGTTTCATTACTGAAGGGTGTCCTCACCCGATCGCAAGCGGTGTCGGAGCAGAACATGAGATTCTTGGCAATTGGGGCAGCTATTATCCTGGTTCCCTTCGTTTTTGTTTCCTGCAACCAGGGATCAAATCAGCCCCGCGTACAAAATCCGGTGCAGGTTCAGCCCGCCAAGCGCTATCACTTGAAAGGAAAAGTTGTCTCCGTCGACCAGCGGGCCAGGATGGCCAACATTGACGCGGAGGCGATCCCCGGCTTCATGGAGGCGATGGTCATGCCTTATCCGGTCAAGCCGGCCGATGAACTGAATAAACTCTCCGCCGGCGACACGATTACGGCTGACGTGGTGGTTCAGAACGACGAGGCCTGGCTGGAAAACGTACTGGTGACCGCTCATGCCGGAGGCCCGGTATCCAAATAGTCAGAATTGGGCTATGTTGTTCTTGAACGAACAGGGACAAGGAACGGATGTGAAATACCTTCTCATAATCTTCGCCCTGATTGGCGTCACGGCCTCTTCTCTAGCCCTGCGCGAGCACTATCGCCCTTACGGCGAATCGCCTTGCGACATCAACGCCCGCTGGGACTGCGGGATCGTCAATCACAGCCCCTATGCCATGATTCCGCAAGGTCCTACGGGTGGGATTCCGGTGGCTGTGATTGGAATTGCGGGATACTTGCTGCTGGGGATTCTGGCGCTGATAAGCGCGTACCGCCTCATGCTTATTCTGGCAGTCCCCGCGGTAGCTTTTTCGCTCTATCTGGCCAATATCGAGGCCCACAAACTCGGGGTCTGGTGTCTCTACTGCGTCATCTCGCTGGCCACGATATCGTTAATGACCCTGCTGCTCGTCGCCGCCGTAATGGCGAATACCCGGCGCTAGAAACGATCTTGAAGGGAAACCGCGGTCCGGCATCTGCTCCCAAATCATGCTCAAACTGTTAGGATAACCAAAGCTACGGAGATGCCCGGCCTGCCCTGGTCGCGACCCGAAGACTAGCTAGGCGGATCTGTTGCGCGTGGGCTGCGAGTTTGTATGCCAAGAAACGTCTCTTTTGATATGGGCTTTCCCCCGCTGCGCGGCGCGGTGCGGCAGATCATCCTGGCGAGCGCGGCCATTTACGTTTTCATCCTCTTAACTGTGGCCTTCGCCCGCCCGCTGAGCGAGAAAATTCTTGCTTTCGGAATTCTGGATCCCGACCGCGTGCATGCCGGCCAGATCTGGCAGTTCGTCACGTACGCGTTCATGTACGTTGACCCAATCCAATTTGTGCTTTCATTACTGGGAATTTATTTCCTCGGGTGGGCAGTGGAAGAGCGGATTGGGTACGCACGCTTTTATGCTCTCTTCTTCGGTAGTACGATCCTCGCGGGCGTCGCTGGATTCGCACTATCGGCCGCCCCCGCGCACTTGGCTCACGGCACAGTCATGGGCTCCGGGGCCGCAGCGAATGCGATCCTGATGGTCTTTTATCTCTTCAATCGCGGCGCGCCCATCATGCTGTTCCCCATACCCATCCAGATCCCGGTCAAGTGGATCGTGCTGTTCGTGGCGGGCATCGAAGTCGCATACTTGCTGCTGAGCGGATTCGCTCTGTACTATTGGGTGCTGCTCCTGGGCCTGGGCGCCGGATACGTGTGGTACGCGTTGTTCCTCACCCGGAAAAGCACGGTTGGTATTTCCGAAAAATACTTCAGCCTCCGCAACTCCTACTACCGCTGGAAGCGCCGCCGGGCGGCCCGTAAATTCGAAGTCTACATGCGCGACCACAACCGCACGGTCAGCTTCGATGAGCACGGAAACTATATCCCGCCAGAAGATCCGGACAAGAAGAACGGCGGGTCGAAGTCGGGGTGGGTGAATTAGGAAGCGATCGGCTTCCCCCCGCTCAGCTATTTAGGTCCGAGCGTTGCAGCCGCAAGGATTCTTACGCCCCTCATCACGCGCTTACCAGCGACCCGATCTTCTCTCCGGTCAGCACTTTTCGAATGTTCCCGCGCTGATTCAGATTGAAGATGATGATGGGGAGATTGTTGTCCTTACAGAGAGAGATGGCGGTCGAGTCCATCACCTTCAGTCCGCGCTTCAGCACTTCCATGTAGGTGATTTCGGTGAACTTGTGCGCGTCTTTGACGATCATGGGATCGGCGTCGTAGATGCCGTCGACTTTGGTCGCTTTGAGGATGGCGTCGGCCTTAATTTCCATCGCGCGCAGCGACGCGGCCGTATCGGTCGAGAAGTAGGGATTCCCGGTACCTCCGGCGAAGATGACCACGCGGCCTTTTTCGAGGTGCCGGATGGCGCGCCGGCGGATAAACGGCTCGGCAACCTGATTCATCTCGATGGCGGATTGCACTCGAGTGTAGACGTTCTGCTTTTCGAGCGCGTCCTGCAGTGCCAGCGCATTGATGACCGTGGCCAGCATGCCCATGTGGTCGGCCGAGACGCGGTCCATGTCGCGGGCTTGCTCCGCTACGCCACGAAAGAAATTACCGCCCCCGACCACGATGGCGATTTGCACGCCGAGCGAATGGACATCAGCAAGTTCGGCGGCAATCTCGTGAATGCGGGCAGTATCGACGCCAAATCCCTTGTAGGCGGCAAGGGCTTCGCCGGAAAGCTTCAAGAGTACGCGCTTGAAGATTGGTTCGTGCATACTCTTTCATATTACCGCGAACCTCAGGGGCTAAAACCCGGGTCTTTTGGGGGATCCCTGTTTCGGCAGGTCTCGAAGCCGTGCCCTCCGCGGTGGCAAATGTCGCTAGGGGGGAATTTTAGAGGGAATCCCTGCGGCAATCCAGGGACCGCAGGGGCTTCACGGGACAGACAACAAAAAAGACGCCTCTCGGCGCCTTTTTTGTCCTACTCAGCCTTTTGTTCCGGCTTCGATATGGCTATGGTTTCGCCGACATCGCCGACTTTAAATCGCGCAAAGCGGCGAACGCTGATGTTCTCGCCCAGCTTGCCGATCTTGGTCGTGATCAGCTGCGCGATCGTCTGCGTCTGGTCCTTGATGAAGGGCTGCTCGTAAAGGCAGACCTCCTCATAGAACTTCTCCATCTTGCCCACAACCATCTTTTCGGCGATGTGCGCGGGCTTGCCGCTGGCCATGGCCTGCGCGAGATAAATCTCCTTCTCGCGAGCGTAGTCTGCGGGCGTGACGTCATCCTTGCGGACGTACTTCGGGTCGCTGGCCGCGATATGCATGGCGATGTCATGCACCAGTTCTTTGAAGTCTTCGGTGCGAGCGACGAAATCGCTCTCGCAGTTGACCTCAACCAGCACGCCGATCTTGCCACCGGCGTGAATGTAGCTGGCGACTGAACCTTCGCTGGTCACCCGGGTCGCCTTCTTGGCGGCCACCGAAACGCCCTTCTTGCGGAGAAAAACGATGGCCTGCTCGAAGTCACCTTTCGATTCGGTGAGGGCCTGCTTGCAATCCATCATGGGCGCTCCGGTCTTTTCGCGGAGCTCTTTGACTTGCGCGGCGGAAATATTTACGGTAGTTGTGCTCATAAAAGTTCGTCTTCGGTGCAGCCGGTCGCGAAAACCGCTCGAACGACGCAGCCAAAATCATCCTTATAAATTTTAACCCGCGCTTTTTGTCCTCGCGCGGGCTCTGACTTCCTTGCTATCGGAATTTGTGCCCCTAAGGGACTCGATCATTCACGCGCTACCCAGGACTTGGTTCTGGGCTATCTAAATTCCGCGCTTCGGGCTCGGGCTCATCCGGGACCGGCTGCGTACCCAAAACTCAGAGCAGCCTGAATACACATTGCGTATTCCGGGCGACGGCCCTGGGCCGACCACGGTTCTAATACGTCTGGTGCTCCACTTCCGGCGTCGGTGCCGGAGTTTCGGCGGATACAGCCTTTTTGCGCGTTCCCGGCCCCAGCACGTCTTCCATGCTGATGTCTTCCGCGGCTTCGCCGGGGAACTCCGGTGCCTGGTCAGCACCGGAAATCGATTCCGAACCTTCCACGGGGGTCTCGACGGCAGCTGCCTCAGCCTGCTGCATTGCGCCGCCTGCGGCCGCCAAATCCGCCGCTTGTTTATCGCTCAACAGCTGCGAGCCTTCGATCACAGAGTCGGCGATTTTCGACGCGAAAAGGCGAATCGCGCGCAGCGCATCGTCGTTGCCGGGGATCACGTAATCCACTTCGGTGGGATCACAATTCGTGTCGACGACGGCGACCACAGGGATGCCCAGCTTGCGAGCCTCGCGGACGGCGATCTGCTCTTTGTTGGAGTCGATGACGAAGACCGCGTCCGGCAGCTTGCTCAAATTCTTGATGCCGGCCAGGTTGGCCTGGAGGTGCTTGCGCTCGCGCTCTAGCTTAATCACTTCTTTCTTCGGCAGCAGCTCGTATCGGCCATCCGTGGCCATGTCGTCAAGTTCCTTGAGCCGCTTCACGGACTTCTGCACGGTCACCCAATTGGTGAGCAGTCCACCCAGCCAGCGCTGGTTGATATAAAAGCTGCTGGCCCGGGTCGCTTCCTCGGCAATCGCATCCTGGGCTTGCCGTTTGGTGCCGACGAATAGAATCGTCTTGCCTGCGGCGGTCATGTCGGCGACGAACTTCGACGCCTCTTTGAACATCTTGAGCGTCTTCTGCAGATCAATGATGTAAATGCCATTGCGCTCGCCGAAGATGTATTCCTTCATCTTGGGGTTCCAGCGCTTCGTCTGATGCCCGAAGTGAACACCCGCTTCGAGCAACTCCTTCATGGTGATGTTAGCCAATCAACCTCCTTGTTAAGTCTGCATCCTCTGTTCAATCTGCGAACTCGGGATTGCTTTCCCGTCCCCGTGACTTGTGGGCACGGGAAGAATTGAAAACAGCTTTGAGCCGTGAGCTATGAGCGGCCCAGTGAAGTGCCAAGCTCAACGCTTCGAGAACTGGAACCGCTTTCTCGCGCCCTTCTGTCCGTACTTCTTCCGTTCTTTGCCGCGAGCATCGCGGCTGATCATGCCTTCTGCCTTCAGCTTCTTGCGCAGCTCAGCATTGAACTCCATCAGCGCACGAGCGACGCCCAATTTCACGGCATCGGCCTGGCCGTTGACGCCGCCGCCGGAAACCGTGGCGAACACGTTGAAGCTCGCCGCCGATTCGGTCGAAACCAACGGCTCCTTGGCACTCGAGCGCTGCGACTCAGTGACGAAATATTGTTCAAACGCGCGTCCGTTGACCTTGAAGTCTCCGCTGCCCGGACGCAAAAACACCCGGGCCACGGCCGTCTTGCGCCGCCCCGTTCCGTAGTATTGGACTAATTCAGCCATTAGCTCCTAGCTTCTAGCTCCCAGCTTGTTCTTGCTGGAGCGAGCTGTCCCTTTCTCAATATCAGGTTTCAAACTTTGAAACCTTATGCCAGCGCCTTCACTTCCGGCTTCTGCGCCTGATGCGGATGCTTGTCACCCTTGTACACTTTCAGCTTGCCTAACATGTGATCGCCGAGCTTGGTCTTCGGCAGCATGCGCTTGACCGCCGCTTCGATGATCATCTCCGGCTTGCGTGCAAACCGCTTCTTGAACTCTTCCGTGCGCAGGCCGCCCGGATATCCGGTGTAGTGCTGATAAACCTTGCTCTCCGCCTTCATGCCGGTGATCTTCACCTTCGCGGCATTGATCACAACCACATGGTCGCCGGTATCGATGAACGGGGTATAGCGCGGGTTTTCCTTGCCCATGAGGATTCGCGCCACTTGCGACGCGACCCGACCAAGCGCCTGCCCCGAGGCATCAACGACATACCATTTGCGCACAATTTCCCCCGCTTTGGGGAAATAGGTTGACATACTGATCTCCCAGAAATATGAAAACTGAAAGAAGACCGCTGATACCCCAAGGAGCACCGAAAAACACGCACTCCAGAAATCCAAGCGCCGAAGGCGCAGGGTTACCGGGCGGGCAACCGCAGAATACTCAACTAACGATATCCGAGGAAGTGCTTGATTGTCAACGAAGAAGGTGGTAGGCAAGGCCAAGTCAGGACTGCACCGCTAGGGACCATCGCCTTCGCTGATCCGGCGAGGGAACATCCAAACGATCGGTCCGTGATGGGCTTCAAAACACGGTACGCTACTTCTTTTCGGTGCCTTTCGAAGTTTCCGCTTTGGGCTTGCTCTCTTTTTTCCCCGAATCTTTGCTCGAATCGGCTTTGCCGTCGGAGGCCTCAGACTTGGCTGCCGAGCCGCCCGCCGGCTTCTTCGCGTAGTCGGTGACGTACCAGCCCGATCCCTTAAACTGCACGGCGGGCGCGGAAAGCAACTGCTCGACCTTCCCGCCGCACTCAGGACACTTCTTCACCAAAGGATCGGAGAACCGCTGAATGCGCTCAAAGCGGTGACCGCATTTCTTGCACTGATATTCGTAAAGGGGCATTTAATGTGTGGCGCAGGCACCCACGCCCGCGAAAGCAACTGCTTCGATTCTAGCAAAGCCGGGTCTGGCGCGGACATTCCTGTCCAAGCACGTAGCTTCCGCTGACCAGCATGGGAGACTCGTTCACAATCTCGATGCTACACTCCCCGATGTGACCGAGGAACGCGAACTGGCGCCAGGGCTTTACCTGGTCGCCACGCCGATCGGCAATCTCGAAGACATCACGCTGCGGGCGCTTCGCGTCCTGAAGCAAGCCGGCCTCATCGCCTGCGAAGACACGCGCCACACGCAAAAGCTGCTGAATCACTATGGAATCAAGACCTCGACCATCAGCTACCACGAACATAACGAAGCCGAGCGCGCCGCCGAACTGGTCGAGCAGCTAAGCAAAGGCGCACGCATTGCGCTGGTCACAGATGCCGGAACTCCGAGCATTTCCGATCCCGGATTCCGAGTCGTAAAAGAGGCCATCGAACGTGGTATTCCCGTCATTCCGGTGCCCGGGCCCGCCGCCGTGGTTGCGGCTCTCGGAGGGAGCGGCCTGCCATCCGATTCGTTTTCCTTCCGCGGCTTCCTGCCGGCCAAGAGCGGCGCTCGAAGACGCGAACTCGAAGCCATCCGCACCTCGACAGCCACGGAAATCTTCTATGAAGCCCCGCACCGGCTGAAAGAAACGCTCGAGGAGATCGTCACAGTGCTCGGCAGCACCCGCTCGGTCGTAATTGCGCGCGAGATGACGAAGATCCACGAAGAATTCCTGCGCGGACAGGCGGGAAGCGTTCTTCAGATGATCAACAATCGCGAGATGGCCAAAGGGGAAATTACGCTCCTGATCGGCCCGGCCGGAGCGGAAAAGACGCCTGCTACAACTTCCGTCAGGAATCGCGTCCAGGAACTCACGCGCGACCGGAAACTAGACGCGAAAGCTGCGCTGAAGAAAGTTGCGAAAGAACGCGGTATTTCGAAGAGTGCAGCCTATCGGGAACTACAGCAAGGGCGTTAGCGGATCCGCCGTCGGCTTCGAACGCTCCCCACTCCTTCTCGCAAAAACCGAACGGAATGGAATGCCGTCCTGAGCCTCTCAACAAGAACCCTTCGATTCCGCGCACTCAGGAAAGCAGGTCATCGCCAAGGCTGGATACAACTGTGCTGGGCTATTTATGCTTTGGCAGCACTTCGACCGTCGCGAGCACTTTCTGCCCCGTGCCCATCCCGCCCACCACCATCAATCCCTCCGATGTCACTGCCAGCCCACGGTGATCCATGGTGGGTGTGCGATCGTTCTCCTGGATTAGCTCCCAGGCGTTGGTTCGAAGGTTATACGCGAACACCGCCGGTGAGGGCTCTCCCGGTTTGCCGTCCGGCCCGATACCGTTGTAGTCGTAGATGGCGTCGGTTCCGCCCACGAAGTAGACCTTGTGATCACGATCAGATCCGCCGGCCGCGATGCGGTACCGCGCTGAACCAGGGTGCGGCGGAAGTTTGCTCCACTGAATTTTCTCGGGATGATGACGATCAATCTTGCCAATCCAGCATTCCGTCGAGGGCAGGTATCGGGGAGTCTGGCCGCTCGCATTGGCTTCGGCGCCGTCAACATAAATAATGGCATCGTCTGCCACCGTTCCCGCATGCCCAAACACTGCCCGCCCGGGAAACGAAGTGGCCGGCAGCCATCTTTGCTCGTGCGCATCATAGATTTGCACCGCATTGGTGGGACCTTTGCTGGAGAAACCACCCACCAGGTATACATAGCGATCCCGATACACCCCCGCAATCGCATCGCGTACCGGGGTCGGAATATCCGGTCCGCGATACCACTTGAGCGCTACCGGATCATAAATGGAAAGATCGGGAACGATGGCCTGCATGCCCCGGTTATCCGGGACAAATCCGCCCATGAGCAGGATCTGGTCCTGCACTGCAACCGCAACCGCACCCAAGCGCCCGGATCCAGGAACTGAGCGGACGGTGGTCCACTTGTTGTATTTCACATTTAGCGCATAGGCGGCGTTGGTCACCGCCTTCCAGTCCTTCTGCGGTCCCAATCCCGTAAGCGAGTAGACGAGTTCCTCTTTGTTGACCTTCACTACGGCCACGGCGTTGTTGGTAACCGGTGCGGGCAAAGATTCGACCGCTTCAGCCAAAACTGCTGGTGCCGCTGCCGCCAGGCCGATAACCACGGTTGCGATAGAAACCGACGCGATCCTCATCAGTTTCACAAAATATCATGCTTGTACGAAAACCGCTGGACATCCCTTACACAATCCCAATCTACCCCGCCAGAGCAACATGCGTGGAATCACACCCCATCCGCGGAGTGAACAGATGGGGAGCTGATGACCCGCGACAGGTAGCTGGCTTGTGTCCAAACTGCCATCGCCGCGCCCGCTACCCCGATGACCCCGAGGAGTGCAATAGGAAACTGGCTGCCAGAGTATTGGCAACGGAAAAGCAGGCTTAAAACGTGGTAGGCCCGCTCGACTATTTGTGTTCTCTCAGGATCTCTTCAATCCTGGACCTAGGAAAAGGCAGATGGTCTTCATTCTGCTTCAGCCATTGGTAATAGTCCTGTTCAATGGCGTCGCTCCAGTGGGCATCAATCTGGCCGGCGGTGTATTTGCCTTCTTGCAATCGCTGGTGTCCAAACATGTCGCGTAGATGCGTCTCTTCGGAGTACTTGACGACCTGCTCAGCCAATTGCGGTGGGATAAAGATAACCCCACCGTTGCGTCCCAGCACCACGTCTCCGGGCATGACCATGACATGGCCGATGCGGATTGGAGCATTAATGCTCACCATCGTGGAGTTCAGAAGTCTGCCGGTCTTTAGTGATCCATAGTGGTGGGAAGGATCGTAAGCCCGAACAAAGGCGACGAAGTCCGGCAGTTCTTCGAGGCCATTGATGTCGCGGACGGCCCCGTCGTAAACAATGCCGTTTTCCGATTTGGCATAGATTGCGTTTCCGACATTGTCGCCGATCGATGGCCCACCCTCCTTCAGTCCGAAGTGATCACAGGTGTAGACATCGCGCTTTTGCAGCATGTCCACAGGCCAGGCGTTCATTCCTCCAATCCTGTGCATCCTTGCGCCTTCATCCTCCAGCAACTTCTGCACGTCAGGTCGGCCGGGCATCCAGGTAGCTGTGAGTGCGCGCCCAACCAGTACCTTTTCCGGATGAATGGAGAGCCAACCATCCTCATACTGATGCATGAAGCTGTTTTGCTGGAGTACAGCCCACGCCTCTTCGAGTGTCACTCGCTTCATGCGATCCAAAATATCGTCGGGTACCTTGGGGCGGCCATCTGGAAAGCGATCTCCGTGCCAGTCCGGCGTGTACTTGATGACATCATCACGGGTAAAAAATCCTTGCTGCGCGCGCGCATTTTGCGCTGTCGTCGCAATCAGACCCAGACATAAAATCGCGCACAGCATAGGGTTGAATTTCTTTTTCATCGTTGATTTCGCTCCACGATTCAGGTCAGGCATTCACGTTAGGCCTTGCTCGGTTCGAACCAGGTTGTTCCCGGGATTTGTGCTTTTCGCGCCACTTCTTCATTCATCTCGACGCCGATCCCAGGTTGATCACTCACAGTGACGTAGCCCTGCTGGATGATTTCGCCTTCCTTCACCCAGTTCTTCCAAAGATCGGGGAAGTTGATCCAGTGCCATTCACAAACCAGGAAATTAGGAATGGAGGCACAAACATGGGCGGTGGACATCACACCGATGGGTGACACGACGCAATGCGGGGCCACCGGCACGTAATAGGTCTGCGCCAGGTTGGCTACCTTTCTGCCCTCCGAGAGGCCACCCACCTTTTGAATGTCCGGCTGAATGATATCCACCGCGCTTTTATTCAGAAGGTCGCGATATCCCCATCGCAGGTACAAGTTCTCTCCGCAGGCGATGGGTGTTGACGTCGAGTGTCGAATGTCAACCATGGCATCAATGTTTTCGGGTGGTACAGGTTCTTCCAGCCAAAGCAAGCGGAAAGGCTCAAGTTCTTTGGCCACTCGCTTGGCTGTCCCGGCGTCGTATCGGCCATGCATGTCACATGCGAGCTCCATTTCTTTGGGAATGGATTCGCGCACATGTTTGACCCAGCGCACCATGCGATCAACCTCAGCGTTGTTGGCGGTCCAGTTCACGCGGTCGAAACGGTTCGGATCGGTCGCATCATCGAGGTCAATCTTCATGGCGGTGAAGCCCCGATCTTTAATCCAAGGAAGCTTACGGTCGGACTCCGGCCCGGTGGGATCCTGCATATCCGAGTCGCAATAGATTCGCACCTTGTCGCGGAATTTTCCGCCTAACAATTGATAAATGGGCAGGCCCAAAGCCTTTCCCGCCAAGTCCCAGAGTGCTATCTCGATGCCGGCTAACGCCGTGACATATTGCCCGCCCTGCGCACCAGCAAAGATGCCGGAGACGCGGAGTCGCTCCCAAAGCGCGTCGACATTCAGAGGGTCCTGGCCTACCAGAAATCGTCGGAACTGGTTTACCAATGCCGCGGTACCAACGGCAGCGTCGGTTGACTCGCCTTGGCCGTATAAGCCCTGGTCGCTGTATACGCGAACGTGTGTTTGCAGCCCATGCACGCGGACCTGGGCTGTACGCACATCGGTGATCTTGAGCTTCGGGCGCTGGTAGGGACGGCTCACATCCTGAATCGCTGCTGCCAAAGAAGGGAGCGCAAACGTCCCCGCCACGGGAGCTACGCTCTTAAGCATCTTCCTGCGCGTGAGGGGACTCATTCAGGAATTTCTCCTCGTATGAATGTGTTTCGGTCCAACGCTTTCTTGACCCTGCCGCGATGCCCTTCCCGAACCCGTCCGGGCGCATGGCACAGTGTAAATGGAGAAGCTTCGCGGGAACGAGCCGCAACCTGGGGGCATGGTGGTTCCGCCTTCTGTCGGATTGACCCTACCTATATGACCCGATGCGGATCGGCCGAAACCGTCCCGTTGCCAGGCGGCGGCCGGAGGCTGGCATTCGAGCGCAGGCGCGGGACAGTTTCAAGGTCAGCCGCAACGTTCCCACGCGGGGCACCGAACCATTATTTAAAGAGGTCTCATTGATTCTGGAGCTGGATATGATCCAAGGTCGCTCAACTTTTGCGACCCCATCGGGGTTCCGGCGTTGAGGGCGCCGAAAAAGCTAGAAAGCCTGATATTGCCGACGCCTCCGCCACCGAAGCTGTCACGTTGCAGTCCAGCAGGGGCGGAGCGTTGTCCACGCGGGTGCCCCAACCACCGAATTCCACATCAAATCGCTAGGAGCTACGAGAGCAAACGGGCATGGCTGCCCTGCGCTTGTAGTAAAGAAACTGCTTTCGAGTCAAACGAAACAAACTCCTCGGCGCCCAGCCACTCTCCTTCATAGGAAATTACGCCATCCGCAAAATCCCCGCCCGCATCGAGCGCGGACAATCCGGCCTCTACCGCCGGCCGATTCATTGTCACATTGGCGCTCCTCATGAGGCGACGAATTGCGTCGGAAACGTCGGCTGCTGATTTCTTGTAGCCTCGACGAAGCACCCACACAAATTCACAAAGAACCGGGACTGGCACGGCAATGAGGTCGGCTTTCGCTAAGATCTTTGCTGCTCGCCGGGCTTGATGAAGATCGTCTTGAACAGCGGCGCGAATGAGCACGTTGCTGTCGGCGGTGACTTTCATCTGGCCTTCGCCCATCCCTGCGTCGCAATCTCGTGTATTTCATCGATCGTGAATTTCGGCCCTCGCCGTTGTGCCAGACAACCCACAAAGTCAGTGATGGCGCCATCCCGTGCCATAGCTCGCACAACAATTCGGCCATCAGGCAACTTGTCAGCCTCAATCTTCTCCCCGGGGCTGACACCGAGATGTTTAAGGAGATCCTGTTTCAATGTGACCTGCCCTTTCGCGGTAATTGTTAGGACAGTCATTCTGCCTCCTGCGTCAAATATAGTGTAAGGCATTATTACCTTACCGTCAATCTCCCCCCGACCGCCCTCCCAGTTGAGCCAGAATGGGAACAATATCCGCTCCGACCGGTGCTACCCCGATCTGCTCCGCCGCATGAGTCTCCCTGTCGATTCCGCCACTGTCCCTACTGCACCGAACCAACTCGGGTAGTTGCCTTGTTTAGGGCAACATTTTCAGAACTAGGATAGGACGTAAATGATGGGACAAGATCAGCAAGGCGCCGGTGACGGAGTGACTTCGCAATCACGACTATTGCGAATGGGGTTGCGGAGCAATACTACTGCTTGCTGCTTCGTCGCGGCTTGGAATCGACAACCCTTCTTACTATTTCTTTACCATCGCCTCTTCGTAGTGAGCCTTCTCCAGCAGACTTCCATCCTTCGCGTGTAGCTCCTCGTCCACAACGATGCGAACCGGGCATCCTTGCGAAGTCACCCACACGGTTCCTTTCTCGGAGCCGCCGGGACCCAGAATGCTCTTGTAGAGCGCCTGCTCGCCTGCTGTCGCGCGCGCCGTGTCGATCGAATACTTGACTGTGTTGTAGCTGTTCACGTCTTTTTCCGCGCCCTCGTTAACAACGGCCGAGGTGCCGTGCACCGTCGCAAAGAGGCTGGCCATTCGCCCAATGGCCATGAGATTGGACGAGACTTCCCGAGGAGTCCCATGGAATTGCTGGGGCGTGGGCAGTGTATTGTTCGAGAAGCTGCCGTCGATCCGCTGAGGCGTAACGTCCGCTTCTTCTTCCCAAGGGTTGTCGGACTCAGCTTTGAAGGCATAGTGGAACGATTCTGGCGGATCCTGAATATGGCTGACGACGCAGTTCAGGTCAATATCCGGATCGCCGCCGCGCGGTGCCGTCCCAAGGCTCGTTTGCGTCGATCCAGACGTCGGACCCACGGTCTTAGACCGGGGGGAATTGCAACCCAACAGCAAGACGACCGCCAAACCCACTACGACACAACCTCTCACAAACGCCACGGCATACCTGAGCAAGCTCATCTATGTTCTCCTTTACTCCGCGACCGGAATATCCAGATGGCTCAACCCGCAAGGCCCCTGTGCACAATATCGCCCGTCTGCACGGCAATGCGCGGCTCCGAGCCTTCGAAGACAAAAATGTCTCCGTCTATACCAACGCTCTTCAGAATGCGGGTGGGGGTCTCATCGATTCGGACGGTGTCACCCCTTACGGTGAGGTCCGCAACCGTGCCCGGAATTTCCCGCAGGTCATGAAGTGGGCGCGCAATGGGCATCCCCGAAGCTGCGAGCGGCGTGTTCGTTTTCGAGTAGCCGGCCAACAATGCGAGCATCAGCCAGCACAACCAGATACGCTTCGTCAAAAGCGGCAAGCGCCGCGAAGTTGTTGGCATCGCTACTCCGCATCTTCCGAGATTTGGAATGTCCAGATTGCGTCGAACATCAGACCGTCGCCTTGAGCGCGCGCCACGTCGCCGCCCGAGAACTTCTTTTCCTTGGACACTGGACGCAGGACGATGCCATACTCGCCGGGCGCCAGCTCAGAGTCGGCAGCGAGCTTGTATTTGCCCGGGGCGAGTTTCTGCGGCGTGCTGGGGGCACGCTCTTCGAGGAAGTGTGAGTAAATTTGCCAATCCGCGGCAGGGCTGGAACGGACGTCTTCTTTCCCCTGGGTCGCGCCGACAATACGGCAAGTATTCTGCGCCGGTGTGAGCTTCACGATCACCGGTTGGTAATCCTCAGGATTGATTCCAATGGTGCGGGAGAAGTCGATGGTGAAAGTCGGTTTGCTGCTCTGCAGAACATTACTGGATGCAGGACTCGGTACTCCCCAGACATAGGTGACCGTCGGGGTGCGGTGCGTCATCATTCCCGAAAAAACACTTCCCGCCTGTTCCATGGCGGAGCTCCCAATTCCGGAGTTCATGTGAGTCGCAGCGCTGTACGCGACGGTGTTGACTCCCGCCTGCATGGCTTGGGTCACGGCTGAATCTGACGCCAGAGCCTTCATGGACGAGGGTTTTGTCTTCGTCTCCGCGAGTTGAGTCTTTTCAAGGGGCAGCTCTTGCGTATTTCCGCCGGCGCTCACGATGAGCATCGGCACTCGCCTTTTTGGAACCGAAGGTCTCGAATTTTGTGCAGAAGAAGACGCTGCCGCCCCATTCGAGCCGGCTTTGCCTGACGCCGCGATCATCGCGTTCAGTTCGTTTTCGGTTACACCGGCCTTGTGCAAACTGACGAGCGCATGGGTCGAGGTGTCGTATTTTCCAGGGTTCGACTGAATAGCCTGGACCACAACCGATTCCGGCAACTTGCTCCGTACCATGTTGATGACGTCAGCGTTTTTGAGAGGTCTTTGGGCCTGCTGCGAAAACGCTGCCGGGACGAGCAGTCCGATGATCCATAGGGCGCAAATGCAATTCTTCAGTTCCATGATGTTCTCCCAATGCTCCGTCCAGATGCTGTCGTTTACGAGCTTGGCTTACCGGTCCACGGATCAACTCCGCGCGGTCCAGTCACCCAAACGTCGATGCCGTAGTTCGACTCTGGCGGGTTCTCGAAGCAGTCGCCCTGAAAAGCGCCGCCGCAACTTCCCGGAGTGTTCCTGCACATTTGTGCCTGCCAGCTGACTTGAATTCCGGCCGTCTGGTACCAGGCAATATTCCAGTTGTCCTTCGAGGCTTTGAACTGGTTGTAATTCGGATCGGTACAGGCAACGTCCTTCCACTCCATCTGTGCGTCCGAGAGTACGAACGTCGAATGCAAATGACTGAAATCGTAAAGATCGTTACCACCAGCGATCACGTCGTTCGCATCGGTCGTGAGGTCCCAGTGAATTTCTGCGCTCAGTCCTGTGAGATTGGGCTTTACATTTGGCGAAGAACCCGAAGTGTAAGTGGGCTTCCAGTTTTGGATGGTTGACTGGTCAGGACGGAATTTGTTCAGAGAAAAATAACGTTGTGGAATCTGCTTTAACAGGGTGGTGTCGCGAGCCGCGTAGAACTTGTATCCCCCCTTGCTTGTTTGCTTCCCGTCCGCACGTTGCACGACCAGCGTGAGATTGCTCTGATCGTCAACTCCTGTCAGCTTTGGGTCGAGATGGAGCTTGATCCAGTTATCGCTCCACTCTTCGATCTGAAAGTCTTCGTGAAACGAGCCCTGATAATAGACGTAGGCTTTTGAGTTTGGCCCTGGGTCGCCAAATGAGCAGCCGGTGATGGTGTAGAAGTTGTACTTGTCGTCCTGGGTGAATGTTGTCGGGCCTGCGCCGCTTACGGTAAGGATGCGCAAGCTAGGATCGTGCCCGCATTGCAAAGCCACGCCGGGGATCAAGCCCTGCGGCAATGCACCATATCGACTGCCAGATGGTGTATTTGAGTTTTGAGGTGCGCCTGCAGCGATTGAGGCCGGTTGCGTGGCAGCTGACGGAATCAGCGTATTCCTATTGCCGCCCGCAGACATCGTCCGTGACGGCGCGGTAGACACAGCCACCGGGCGAATTCCCAGCTTCATTTGGTTGGCCTCGGCATCGGCAGCCTGTCGCTGCTTTTGCAGGACGGCAATGATGGCGGTGTCCTGCAACGAAGCCTTCGGATTCCTGATCTTTTGACTCTCATTGGCTGCGCTCAGAGCTACCGCGACTCGACGCGTTGGCGGGCTGGCCTTGCGGGCTGGCGAGGGGGAAATGCCCTTGGGTGGAAATGGCTGCGGGTTCAGATCATCGCCTGCATTTCCCATTGCCGAGCGAACTCCTCCGGTGAAGCATGGACGAACACTACCATCGCCCATCGCGTCGAGAATCTTGGGACTTACAGCTGCCCGTGCAAGCGCCAGACAGCTCGCGGGGGAGAAATCGAACTTCTTGTTCGAAGAATTGATCTGATGGATGATCGCGGATTCGGGAACGCCGCCCTTCACGAGCCCGATCACGTCGGCATTCGTGAGCGTTGGCGCACCGGATTTCGGCGGCAAGAGCTGGCCTGGAGTTCCCTTGCTGCTGGAAGGCGAGCTAATTGGGTCCGGGTCTTTTGTCCCTGAGAGCATGCCGCGCGGAGGCGATTGCCGCGACCCTGAATTTACGCCACCCAGCATTCCACGCGACGGAGATTGAATTGGGCCTGGATTCACAGCGCCTTGGTTCACGCTGGACAACATCCCGCCCGAGCCTCCACTGGAGTTCCTCACCTGTAGTGCAGGCACCAGCGCAAAGTTCACGTCATAGGCGCGGTTCTGACACGAACCCCAATGAGCCGCAAGGTCTCCGACAGCGGAAGGAATAATCGGAGGCAACATGTTGCATTGGGCGTTGATGATCGTGATCGGCGCAATCTTCGCGGTCTGAGGAGCGACGGCCTGAGAAAATGCGTTGCGATCCGTTATCACGAGCTGCGCTTGCAACTGCGGCCCGACCGGCTGGTGATCGTATGCGTACATGCAAACGTCATACACAGCCACTTTCCCGTCCGACAAAAATGCTTTGACCTGTCCCGCGTACTTGAAGTGATTGCCGGTTGGTATGGTGTTGGTGGGCGATCCGGCTGCGCTCACCTTCACTGCGAGACCATTGCATGTCCCGGCAGGCTCGTGAGCAATGTTGTTCGTGTCCCAGTACACGAACCCTTCCACATCGCCTGAGTTAGCCGTGAGCGCGCTGTTCTGGGGCGGCGCCTTGGCGATGGAAGGCGGATTGCCGGCGGGTTGCTGTCCGCCTGGAGGTTCGTGGCGCTGCGGCCCGAGCGCGGTGATGTTTGGGCTGGGCGGCTTGGTGGAAGTGATCTGAGCAGTGGCCGCCGCGCACATCAATACTGCAAGCACGCTTATTGATACCCATGGATAAACCGACGTGTATGTTCTTAGCTGCATATCGCTTCCTCCAGACAGGCAGTCCATGAATCAGTTGATCCGGTGAGCGCTGATGCTTATTTGCCTGGCCTTAGGTCCACTCCAGTCTGCGCTGAACCGGTGAAATCCGGTTTTCGCGATTGTGTGATACGAACCGTCCGCCAGAAATGCATCCGCCTGCATCGAGGCCATGTTCCAGTTATCTCCGCCGGAGCCGCCGCTGAATGTGTCGGAGAGCGAAATGCTCTTGATCCGGTCTATGGTCACAGGCCGGGTGAGGAGGATTTCGGCAGCTTTCGTGCTTCCGTCCGGCCACCTCTCGCTGTGATTGACGTTCGGCTCGGATTGGGTCGAGCCGTCGGCGAACAGGATGCTTATGTTGAGGTTGTCACTTCCACCGCGGAGGTCGTCATCCGCGGTCCGGAACGTGAAAGAAATCTTCGTGACCTGATTCCTTGCCGGGCACCCCACTCCCGGCTGGGTATTGACGTCCAGTGACGGATTACTTCCTGTAAACCTGTGAGAGCCAAATGAGGCGATTGGCACGTTGACTCCATTCCCCAAGCCAAATGCCTGAAACTCAGCCATATCCCAGTTGTCTTCCGTTTGTACTCCTTGTGCAGCGTGAATCGCTGCCAGGGCTGGGCCCGCCACCGGAATGGTTGTTGCGCCAACCTGTCCAGCGGAGGGAGGGACATAGCCGCCCTGGGCGGAATGGACCAGGCGTATCTGCCTGATCTCGTTTGGGGCGACCGGGTGATTCAGGTGAATTCCAACGACGTTGACACTATGGTTGGGCCAGTGGGCACCCTTGTTTACATTGGTCGCAGTCAGCATGTCACCGTTGGCGAAGCGGACTTCCACATCAAGGTTATTTTTCCCGCCACGCAGGTCGTCGTTCCCGGTGGTGATCCGTAGGTTGAGCAAGCCGAGCGTGCACGCACCGCCGGAGAGTAATGCGGAAGGCCGTGGGGCAAGCAGAGTTCCTCTGTTTTGTCCTTGGCCAAAACAGGATGTTGCAGCCAGAACACAAAGTGCCATTGCCAATACCTGCGAGCTGATCGCTCTCACAGGGCATGTCTCGCTGTTCTCATTTTCAACGACTCCTGCGCGGTAGGTTTCTCGCGACGTCATGCGACTGAAATACCCCTCCGGAGCGAGCCGGTCAAAGGAAACACAAATTAAATTCAACTGACGCAGTAAGTCATGTTGTTTGAGTGGCTTGTAAGGACAGATGACACGGAGAAATCACACCCAAAGGAGAAAAGACGAGACCTCCGACCGTTCGAGGGACAGGACTTACTGGGTTGAGCGGCTGTGGGGAAGTGCGGTCCCGCGAGACAGAGCCCCCTCGGCCTGGCGGGCGAGGAGTTCAAGACCACGGTTGTGGGTTTCTGAGGCGAGATCCTTGAGATGTTTTTGGCCCGCAGAGGAATTAATTTTCAGTTCCAATTCCCCGAGCAGAAGCCGCGCCTCGCACTCCAGCTTATAGTAACCAAGCCGATTGGCGGTAGCGATCACTGACAGGAGGCGCCGAGTCGCCGCTAGAAGTCTTCTGTCGGTCTTTGCGTTCGCCGCCTCGACGCGGATCTGCTGAATCTCTGCCGGGAGTTTCAAGGCAGGGTCTGAACTGGTCAGGCTGAGTTCGGCCCCTCGCTGGGCCGCCGCGCGAGCTTCGTCGAGTTTCCCCTGCATCAACAATGCCCGGCTCAACAGCGTATAAGCGCTACTCGACTCTGGGTCGCTTCTCTCTTTCTCGAATTCCGCAATTGCGCCGCGAAGTGCGGCTTGGGCCTGCTCCGGGTGGTTCTCTTCAATAGAGAGATGCGCAAGTTCTTCCTGGCTCTCAGCCGCGTTAACTTGGGCTCCGATCTTTTGGGCAATCGCTAGCGACTGCTCGAATTGGGATCGCGCTCCGGACAGGTCGCCTTGCGCCTCCAGAACTTCGCCGAGATCAAGCATTGCGGCGGTAAGGTACTGATACGATCCCTGGGTTGCCTGATAACCATCAACGCCCTGCTGCGCCAGCCGGCGGGCATCCTGAACACGGCCACGGGTCAGGTCGAGGTCGGCAAGCCGGTACTGCAGATAGGGATCGCGAATGTCCACCGAATCTGCTGTTCGCAGCGCTTCCTGATAGAGTTTCTCCGCCACAGGTAAATTGCCACGAAGGTAAAGGACATCACCTATATTCTCCGTCGCCGTGATCTGATTGTTTATGTCCCCCGCCTGCTCGAATTTAACTTTCGCGGCACGGAACAACTGTTCGGCGCGATCCAGATTACCCATATTTTCGAAGTTGTTTGCCATGTTGTTGAAGACAGCGCCGGTCTTGTTGTGTTCTCCCAACCCCTCCAGCAGGTTCAGCGCTCGCTCATAGGTTTCAACCGCCTGCTGGTATTTTCCCAGCGTGCCCAATGTGTCACCGATGATGCGCAGTGCGTCAGCCGCCGATGACTTGTTCCCCGCAGCGAGAAACACGCCATAGGCGTCTTCGCAGTACGGCAGAGCCTGATCGGGGTGATCGCTGTAGTTCCGAATCGTGCACTCTTCCTTCTTTGCCAGTGCGTAAATGAGCTTTTGCCCCCGCTCGGATGCTTTTCCAATTGCGTTTCGCACCAAGGCGAGTTCCGCCGGAATGTTGGACTTCATCGCGCGTTTTTCCGCCAAATCAATGCGCGGATCATCCGATGACGGAGAAGGCAGCCTTCGAAGTTGATGGATAATTTCGAGGGCCTGACTGCCGTGACCCGACAAAGTCTGGGCCGCCACCAGTCTTAAACCATAGTCAATATTGTCGGGAAATAACTCGAAGAGCGCGTGGTACACCGACGCAGCCTGTTCCTGCTTACCCAAGCTCTCATAGTACTCGCCCTCAACGAGCATGCGTTGGGCATGCGGCAAGTCGATGGCGAGGTCCAGCGCCCTCTTTGCTTCCTCGCGACGTTTCTGCTCATAGCCGAGTTCTGCCCATGCCCGCGCCAGCATGCTGTGTACGAGAGAAAACTTCGGGTCGGCCTGGGCCGCCTGCTGCAGCAGGTCCTTGGCCGCAAGGGCGTCAAACTCGCGCAACCTTGCGACCCCAAGCGCATAGAACCGTGCCGCTTCCGGATCCAGTGGCAGCGAAGCCAGCACGCCCGCCTCCTCGGTGCTCTCTAACTCCTGGATGCCCAAACGATCGCGCAACTTGGTGCCCAGCCGTGAAACCAGATGAAACAGATCCTGGGTGCTGCCGACTTCCGCGACTACCGTCAGGATCTCGCCGGTCTTGCCATCCTGCATGCGCACATCGAGCCGCACTTGAGCATGATCGGAGGGGCCGATCGTCGAGTAGGAGCCCAGAACCAACACGTCGCTATTCAGGGCGGCGCCAATTCGCGCCGTTGTGCTGCGAAGCAGCGTGTCGGTTTGCGGCCAGGGTGAGGAAAGCCGCAGGTTGGCAACCTCTTCGCCGGAAACCAAGCGAAGCTTCTCGCCACCGGCCAACTCAGTGCTCAACATCTCCGAGAGCGCGGTGGTTAGCCAGGCATCCTCGGTACGCCCGGACAGGTTCCGGAATCCAAGGACTGCTACGGACTTGCGCACGCGGACCGGTGCGTTCTGTGAGAACTGTCGTCCTCCCAGCCCTCTGTGATGCCATCTGAGCCAGCCGCCAACGGCGACCGCGAAGACTGCAAGTGCAGATATCGCGTATATGAGGTGGCGCCGCCATAGCGGCTTACGGCCCACCGAGACTACTGCCGTCTCAGACAGCTTTGCCGGGGAATGGAGCGTTTTGACAGGTATCGGCGACGCGGAAATCGGAGAGGCCCGCGATGCATCTTTTTCTAAGGTCCTTGCAATCGTGGAAACCGGCGCGATGAAGCGGTAACCGCGCCTTGGAATCGTCTCAATGAATCGCGGATTCTCGGGATCGTCATCAATTGCCGCGCGCAGCCGCTTCAGGATTACATTCAGGCTCCCGTCAAAATCAACATAGGTCCCTTCCGGCCAGAGCCTTTGGCGCAGTTCCTCACGGGTGACGACTTCCCCCGGCCGCTCAAGGAGCAGGAGCAGAAGGCGGAAAGGTTGTTCCTGGATCTTAACCTTCGTGCCGCTACGGCTCAGTACTCCGTCAACCGGATTCGCCTCGAACAATCCAAAATGAAAGACGATATCCGACGCAGCCGCGCGCTCCATGAACCCTTCCCCAGGAATGTGGCTGAATCATAGCATGGCCCCAGATCGAGTCAGCAGAGTTCGTAAGCACTTCATTGCAGAAGATTTGTCGTGTCAGGCAGATTTAACCTGGGTTTCCTTTGAACTTCCTCTTCTCCCCGACGCAATCTATCCCCGTGGAGCGCGAAACCCGCAATTTCAAGGGCGGAATGCGCCTCGAAAACCTCGGGAGGTAGAAAAGATGAAATCTACGACAAGAAGATTGGTTGTCGTTGCGGGTACGCTCGCGGTGGCAGGTTGTTCAATCTCTTTTTCTTGGGCACAGACGCAGAACTCGACAAAGTCGGCTACGGAAACGCAGGCACCAGCCGCCTCGCAATCGAGCGTCAAGCTACAGCCGCTGAACATCAAACCTGGTCTTTGGGAGAGCACACGAACCCTCAAGACCGTGGGCGAGATGCCAATTCCCGCAGAGCTACTGAACCGAATGACGCCGGCTCAGCGAGCCAGGATGGAGGAGAGAATGAAGGCAAACTCGGCAGGGCACTCAAGCACCGCCACCGAGAAGCACTGTGTAACCAGGGAAGACCTGGAAAGGGAGAGATTGAAGCTCGCCGAAACCAAAGAATGCACCACGACGGTACTCAATTCCACTAGCACGAGGGTCAGGGCAAAGCTTGTCTGCGACACGGAAGGCATGCACGCAACCGGTACCCTCGAACTGCAGGCGGCTGACTCAGAACATATGAACGGTTCGTACCATTCGACGATGAACGGCAACGGTCACACGATGAATGTGGAGGGTACTTGGACCTCCAAGTGGCTGGGTTCCAGCTGCGGCAACGTAAGATAGCCGTGAGTTCGCTGTCTGGGGAGCGCAACGGGTTGTTGACTATCGCCGGGCGAATGCCGCCACGTCGCAGACATCGAACAGTCCCTCGACTAGTTTTAGTCCTGACCCTGATTTACGGTGCCATGGTCTTGCTAAATCCTTGGGCGATCCACATTGGCGGCCGGTGGACACCCTTTCTGACTTGGACCGGAACAGGCAAGCTCGTCACGGCTAACGGAACGTATCCGCTTCTTGTCACATTCAGTCCTTCCGCCCACGGTTCTAGGTTGCATCTGGATGGGCTGCGTCCTACGGGTGGCGTGAGCGGCTGGGGCTGGCTATGCACACCCCAGGGCACGACCATACGCCTTCGCCTGTACGGGACGATTTATGGCGGCTGGGGCAGCACCGATGGCGCACTGATGCAATTTCGCCTGCTGGAGAGGATCCAGAACTTTCCTACAATCCAGGATGGGGGTTATTTTGATCTTTTTGGGCATTGGCACGGCCCGCAACTCGTCATGGAGGATCGCGGCGAGTGGTCCGCACCGTTTCGGTCAGGGCTGAAAATTACGCATGCGTCAGTGGCCCTGAAACAGGGTAATAAGTCAGAATTTAATGCCGCTTGCGCAGCAACGAGCAATTTCCGACGCAGCAGCCGTGACTCTGGCGCAAAGCCCCTCGAGAGATCTATAGAAACTCACTTCGGTTCCCGTGCTTGCAGCTCGCCCGAGGAACGTTACTGCGCTCCGCGCACAGGCGCCTCGATATCACGTTCCTCTACTTTTGCGATGGACGCTCCGGCAAAGCTGAGTTGATCGAATGGTCGCAGGTCGATCTGAAACGCAAACTGATCCGGATCGAGGACGATCAAACCAAGGACAAAGGGGCGACGACCGGGAATTCCCTTGCCTCAGCACCTTGGATTGATGCTAGAACGAATCGAACCGAAACCGGGCCGTGTATTCAATACAACCAACATCCGCAAAGAATGGACAAAGGCTTGTGCTGCTCTGGCCTGGGCCGTATCATCGCAGTGG
>Ga0126381_100001205_pt1 | contig 27973 bp, 39 predicted proteins | sample PanSoiMetPlot_28_FD_96465 | JGI IMG/M metagenome (GOLD analysis project Ga0126381, IMG submission 96465) | Tropical forest soil microbial communities from Panama - MetaG Plot_28 | ecosystem: Environmental > Terrestrial > Soil > Tropical forest > Bulk soil | place: Panama | collected 2016-02-17
CGCCCGCGAAGGCGGCGAGGCCGGCGAGCGCGAGCAGGATCCGACGAGCGATCACCATTTCACCCCCGAAAACTTGTGGCCGGACGAGGTCGCGTTGACGCTCGTGGCGGTGGTCTGCCCGACGATCGCGGTCCAGGTCTGCCCCGCCTCGAGGCGGAACGTCGAGCCGTTCCCGGCGAGCGTCGCCGGGTTGCCCGTCGGGTCGACGTAGAGCGGCTCGGTGTTGGCGAGCCCCTGGTCGGCCGGCGCCACTGGGTTCTGGATGAAACCGCCGCCGATCCCGCCGGGGGTCGCGACGATCGCGTTGACGGGCGAGCCGCCCACCGCGACCGCCGTGGCGTCGGCCGGGACCGGAGTGACGGCCATCTCACGCCGCCTTTCTGGCGAAGCCGAGCGGAAAATTGTCGTTCGCGCCCATGATCTCGCGCCAGAACGCGCAACCGTTGGACGTGACGCTGGTCAGCGTACCGCCGTCTGGCCAGGTGCTGTTCCCCAGGGAAGAACCCTTGACGGTGTAAGTCGGCGTGGCGGTGCCGGGGAAGTCGATCCACTGGGAAATCGCCGCCGGCACCCGCGGCGCCGCCGTCGCGGCGCTATCGTTGATCGAGCGAGCGACCGGCCCGACCTGAGTCGTCCCGCGGAACATGGCGATCTGGGCGGTTTGACCGACGCCGCCCATGGCGATGCTTCCGCTCGCGGAGAACTCAATCGCGTTCGCCGCGGAAGAAAGCGTCGGGGAGGTCGTCACCGGGGTCGAGGTATAGCTCCCGCTCGCGAGAGTGGTCGGCGACGTCGTGCAGACCTGGATAGCGGGCCCGACTTGAGTGCCAGGGCGCGCGACGCCGGGGCCGAAAAGTTGTACGAAATTCGGCGTCGTCCAATTTCCGGCGGTCGTCAGCGTCGTGTACTCGACGTAACCGATATAACGAACGGCGACCCCAGACAGCGACGAGGCGTTGCAGAAGATCGACTGCGTGGCCGACCCGCCGCCCGTGCCGGCCCCGCTCGACTGAAGCGTTCCTTCGTTGACCGCGAGGATGGGGGTGCTCCCCGAGGCGGACGCGGCGTTGTAGGCGCACACCTGAACCGTGCCGGCGTTGTCCGCGGCGAGGAGCCACAGCCGGCACGGGCTTGCGGAGACGCAACCCATCGTGTTGCCGCCGCTGATCGTGAACGAGGCCGCCGAGGTGACCGTGCGCCAGACGACACCGCCGTTCGCGGAGGTCGCGTTGCGAAACGGCACGTAGATCGGGGAGAGCGCGCTCGGGTTTCCGCCGGTCTGCCCGGAGAGCATCGAGCAGGTCAGCGCGTTCGAGACGGCGGTGCAGGACAGCGAGAGGTTGATCGGCGACGAGAAACCGTTCTGCGCCTGGACCGTCCCCAGGTTGAGGTTCGGCCCGGTCAGCTCGAACACCGTGCCGTCGAACGTGAACTCGTTGATCTGACCGGTGACGATCTCGCCGCCCGAGAGCGCCGCGAGGCCGGCCGTCGTCGGCTTGCTTACCGTCGTCGCGACGAGGCTGTTCACCTGCAGGGTGACGGGGCCGCTCGCGTTGGTCGACGACATGAGCACGCGCAGCGGCACGCCCTTCAGGTCCGCGAGCTGGCTCACGTTCGGCACGATGACCTGGATCGCGGTCCCCGACCCGGTGGAGGAGGCCACGTAGGTTTGCGGCGCGTCGAACTGCGCCGCGGCCGGGACGACCGCGGCGAGGAGGACGGCGAGGAGGGCGAGGGCGCGGGTGATCCTGGTCACTGCTTGAAGCTCCACGTGTTGGCGGCCGCGACCCATTGCAGGATCGCGACCTGACCGTTGACGCTCAGGGTGGCGTTGCCGGGCAGGCCGGCGATGCTCTGTCCCGCGTTCGGGACGACCGTGATCGGGAACTGCTGGAAGTTGCGCGCGCCGTCCGAGAGCGTGACGACCTGGCCGTTCGCGGGCCCCGGGGGCAACGTCACCTGCGTGGCGGCAGGCGCCACGGTGCGGACGAACATCACGGCGCCGTCGCTGTTGCTCAGGATGATCGGCGTCGAGGTCGTGACCTGACGAGCCGGGAAAGCCTGCCCCTGCTGGAGGAACGACGACGAGGTGCCGGCGGTCATCTGGTGGGCGAAGATGTCGCCCGCGAGGTAGCTCTGGGCGGTCGTCCCCTCCTGGCCGCGGACCATGGTGGTCACGTTGTCGCCCGAGATGGCGGTGACGAGCACGATCTCCTTGATGAGCCCCGTCGCGGCGTCGATCAGGGTCGCGAGGAACCCCTGGCCCGGGATCGGGTTCGGGAATTTCACCCCCGTGCCGGCGGCGAGCGCGCAGTTCGTCTGGGTCGAGTTGATCGCGCCGGCGAGCGTCGACGAGGCGTCGTTCGTGAACAGGAGGATCGTCATCGCCTGCCAAGCCCCTTCTGCAGCGCCTCGATAGACGCCGAGTCCCCGCGCCTACAGGCGTCCATGTACCCCGAGATCGGGTCGGCCGCCGAATCGACCCCACCGATGGTGCCCTTGTTCTTGCTCGCGTAAAAGACCCTCTCGCCTTCTTTGGCGCCGTACTCGCGCTCCATGGCGCCCTTGATCTTCTCGCCTTTCGCCGTCAGCGGCATCGGGACCTCCCCCGGGGGTTAGATCGTCACGACCACGTTCGAGAATTGGAACGGGAGCTGGAGCGCGCCCGACTGGAGAGCCTCCTGCAGGATCGCCGCGTTCGGCAGCGGGGTCAGCGCCTGCGTCGTGACCGCGGCCTGGTTGAACACGCGGCTGTTGAAGGTCCATGTGTCGTACACCATGCTCTTGCCGAGCTTGCCGACCTTGTTGACCAGCGTGATGTTGACCTGGTTGGCGACCCCGAAGGTGATGCTCACCTGGTAGGTCTGGTCGACGTTCGGCGCGGCGCCGTTCGCCCCGTTGATGAAGCGCATGATTCGCCGCTTCAAAAACGCGATGTTGAACACGCGCCCGTCGCCCTTCCAGAAATTCCACGTGATGATGCGCTTGAAGATGTCGTCGGTCGTGACGGTCACGTTCTGCGCGCCGACCACCTTGTCGCCGTCGAAGGGGATCGAGTTGAAGGTCCACGTGTTGTAGGGGCCGACGTTGCGGTTGCGCCCGCTCGAGAGCGACGGCCGGACGATCCCGTACAAGCCCTGCGCGACCCAGTCGAGGAGCGGCCCGGAGATCGAGGCGTCGGTGTAGATCGGCAGGGGCGTGTCGTTGAGCCAGTCGAGGTATTCCTGCGCGATCTGATTGTAGCTCGCCACGAACGCCTGCAGGTCGTCGTCGTCCTGGTACTGCTGATAGAGGTACGACGGGATGATTTCGAGGACGGTCGTCTGCTCGGCCGGCGGGAACGGCCCGGGCTGCGGCGTCGGCGGAAATTGCGTCGGCGGCTGCAGGACGATCGCGCTGAACTGGTGGCCCGAGGTCCTCGCGTTGACGCTCACGTTCGTCGTCTGCCCCGCCGGCACGACGAACCACTGCCCGGGCTGGACCTCGTAGGTGGTCGCCGTCTCGGCGAGCGCCGCCGGCCCGACGAGGTCGACGTAGAGCGGCTCGACCGGGCTCACGCCCTGGTCGGCGACGTTCGACGGGTTGACGATCAGGCCGCCCGCGACGCCGCCGAAGATGGCGACGACGGGCGAGCCCCCGGTGGTCACCACCGTGACGGCCGCGCGGTACGGGACTATCGGCGCGGTCATCCGCTCACCCCTGCGTGATCGTGACGCCGGCCGAGGTCGCGAAGAAATACGACTCAGGGTCGCCCGCGATGACGCCCGTGCCGGCGCTCGGCGGCGTCGATATCCCGTTGATGCTGACCGCGAACACCATGCGGGTGAGCAGCTGCGCCGGGATCACGCTCTCGATCGACTGCTGGAAAACGGATTGGAGCTCGAACAGGTTGATCGGCTGGCCGACCGCGATCGAGTTGACGTAGTCGACCAGGGCCGGCGCGCCGAGCTGCGAGACGGCGGCGGCGCTCACGAAGTTGGTGGCGATCGTGTTCCAGGTGACCGAGACGGTCACCGTCTGCTGCGGCGGGCTCACGAAGCGCACCGCGTACGTGTCCGGGTAATTGTTGATGTTCACCGTCACGTTGCGCAGGACCGGCGAGAGCGTGCCGCCGCCGGTGTAGGCGCCCGAGCTGGTCGTGTTGGTCCCGGTGGTGAAAGTCTTCTGCCCGGTGACGGTGATCGTGAGCGGCACGCCGTTGATGCCGCTGATCCCGGTCGCCCCGGTGATCGTCGCGACCTGCCCGGTCGCGTAGTTGTGGTTCTTGTCGGTCGTGACGACGCCCGGGTTCGCGTTGGTGATGGACACCACGTTGAGCGTCGACCCGACGAGGTTGTTGATGTCGAACAGCGCTTCGAAGATCGCGAGCGCGACCTGGTACTGGTCGCCGCCGCCGACGAGGACCTCCCAGAACCCGCCGCTCTGCTGCTGCACCGAAACGAGGCGCGGCTGGACGCCCGGCACCCGGGCGAGCGCGGTCTTCAGGTTCGTCGTCATGCCCTGGGAGATCGCGAGGCCCGCCTGCAGCACGCTCGCGCGGTAGTCGGCCGGGTCCTGCGGGCCGGTCGCGGGCGTGCCCGAGGTCGGGTTGTTCACCGAGAGGGTGATCCCCGTCGGTACCGACGTGACGAGCTGCTGAACGGTGCCCGACGGGATCGCCCAGGCGCCCGAGAGGACCGCGATCGCGAGCACGGGCAGGCTCGAGCCGCCCGCGCCGATGATCGCCGGCGCCTGCGTCACGTACTGGTAGGTGCCGTCCGAGACGACGAAGCCCTGCGAGACGGTGAACCCGACCGAGCCGCTGAACACCACGGGCACGCTCGTGTTCGTCGCCTGCCCCTGGGGGACACCGTAGATGTTGCCGAGCTGGACGAGGAGGAACTCGTTCGCGCCGAACGGGGTGAGCGAGTTGACGAGCTCCACCTTGGCGGCGTCGATGAGCGCGAGCGCCCCCACGTCGGTCGACGAGATGTCCTCGACGAGCGAGCCGGGGAGGTTCGCCGTGTAGCCGGGGTTCGTCGCCGCCACGTTGGCGAGCAGCGCGGCCAGCAGGGTGGCCGGCGGGGTCGGCTGGAGGCCCGCGGCCGTCACGACGGTCGGGATCTGTGTCATGCCGGGACGCTCGTCGCGATTTTCACGCCCTGGTGGGTCGTGACGTTGATCTTGTAGGTCGGGACCTGCGAGCTTTCGCGCGCGACCACGAGGTTGGCGAAGCGCGAGGCGAACTGCTGCTGCGTGCGCGCGACGTAGTAGTCGGGCGCGATCTGCTGCGCGACGGACTGGCGCGCCGGGATGCCGTAGTTCGCCCAGAACGGCGACTCGCCCAGGCCGAGCTTGAGGCACTGCAGCAGCGTGGTGAGCCACACGTAGTCGTCGAACCCGTTGGCGTCGGTCGACACCTGCGCCCACTGCGGGAATCCCGCCGGCTGGGGAACGCGGCGCGAGCCGTCCGGGTTGAGGGCGAAGATGCGGCCGTAGGTCCTCACCTCGGTCAGCTCCCCGGCGTCGGCGGGCTCGTCGTGCCACCGCCGCTCTGCGGGTGGGTGTGGGTCTGGAGGCCGACCTGGTCGGCGCCGCCGACGCCCGCGATGACGTTGCCCGAGGTCTGGATCGCGCCGCCGTACGTCCCGCCAGCCAGCGCCTGGATGGTCCCGCCGAGGAAGATGCTTCCGGTCACCGCGAGGTCCCCCGTGATCGCGACCCTATCGCCCGCCTGGAGTGTTACCACGATTCCCCCCGCGGTCAGCGTCACCTTCGTCTTGCTGTTCGTGTCGCGCAGGATCACGCCGTCGGGCCCGTAGATCACGACCGCGTTCGGGTCGTCGGGCGCCGTCCACGCCTTGCTCGCGACCGGCACGAACACGAGCGCCGAGAGGTTGCCGGGCATCGTGAGGTCGGCCGTGCCGTGGCCGAGGCCGTCGATGCCCCCGAGGTCGGCGTCGGCCGGGACCACCACGCCGGTGTCGCCGACCTGGATCGGGATCCTGAGGTACTGCCACATGAGCGCCGGGATGGTGACCTTCGGGAGCGTGAACCGACTCTGGACCTCGAACTTGACGGTCACGATCGAGCCGCTCACCGCCGTGACGCTCGCCGGCAGCGCCTTGCCGAGCAGCTGGATGGCGTCGAGGGCCTTGCGCTGCGCGAACAGGTTCGTCGAGCGGACGAACGGGAGTTTCTGTGCATTGTCTGCCACGGCTCAATCCCCCTGACCCACGCCGCCGTTCTGCGCCGCGTCGATGATCGTGCACCACGAAGCCGCGTCGGGCTGGCGCGAGCTCCCCACGTGACGGAGCTGGATGATGGTGAACGTCCCCTGGAACGCGCTCGAGGAGCGGAACTGCGGGAACGACTCGGCCGTCACCGTCGCCTGCGCCGGCGGGAGCGTGATCTGACCGCCCACCTGCAGGTCGCCGCGCATGACGACCTTGGCCTGGACGGTCTGCAGGCCGAGCCACGTCGGCTGACCGATCAGGTCGGTGAAGGCGATCGCGGTCGGCCCCGCTCCGCCGCCGCTCGACTGCGAGCCGTCGTACACGCTGATCGTCGTCCCCGACACGGTCACGTTGACGCCGATGTAGGTCGGCGAGTTGTTCAGCTTCTGGCTCAGGTCCTTGATGTAGGAGGCGTACTGCCCCATCGTCTCGTAGTAGCCGACGTCGTCGCGCGGCAGCGAGAGGTTCGCGCCGATGTTCACGTTGACGGTGTAATTCGGGAAGGCGGTCCGCAGCGCCTGCTGCACCGCGTTCGACAGCGGCGTCCCCTGTTTCCAGTTGTGCACGATGTTCGCGACCTGCCCGCCGGGCGGCGCACCCTGGCCGACCTGCTGCCCGCTCGCGCCCCCCGGGGTGCCGAACGGCGGCGCGATGATGAGGTCGAGAGTCTGGTCGGTGCCGATCCAGTTGGCGAACGCCGGGAAGATCGTGCCCTGCACGAGGAGGCCCGCCTGCGCGGGGTTCGCGAGCGGCAGGCCGCGCGCCATGCCGCCGAACACCTTCACACTCTTGTTGTTGAGGTCCTTGGTCTGCGCGACCTGTTGCAGCGGGACGCCCCACACTCGCACCCAGGCGGCGCCGACCGGCGTGGCGTAGGGCGCGACGGGAACGTCCATCTCGACCTGCAGGGCGGCGGGGTTCGTCGAGCCGTCGTCGTTGAGGCTCGTGAACACCGTGCCGCCGTCGTCGATGTCGATCTTGTAGTAGCGCACGTCACCACACCCTGCGCATCGCGGCGATCGCGTCGTCGAGCTGCTCGTCGGTCGGGGGCGAGCCCCGCCGCCTCCGGGGCGGGAGGCGCGCGATCTTGGTCGGCTGCTTGCCGTTGCGAGGAAGCTCCGGCGGCTCGGCCGCCGGCACGAGGTGCCGCGGCATCTGCCGGCGGAACTTCCACGCGAGCCGCTCCAGGCACAGCGCCTGGCGCCCGCTGATCGGCTTGCCCGGCGCCTTGTCGGCGCGCTCGCCCATGTCGCTGGCGAATTTCTTCTCCCAGGTGCCCGGGAGGAACGAGCACTCGCTCAGAGCGCGCGCGACCTCTCGCTCGTGCCGCGTCACGGGTTCACCTCGAACTGGCCGTCGCGGAAAGCGAGCGTCGAGGTCTGGAAGTACCCGGCCGCGAGGTTCACCGTGTAGGCGGCCTGCCCCACCGTCGTCGCCTGCCCCGGGTCGGACGAGAGAGGGTACGTGAACGTGATCGGGTCGATCACGAAGGCGTCGACCGCCCCGTTGTAGGCGTCGGGCGCGCACCCGCTCACCGTCAACGCCACCGTGGCGTTTAGGTCGAGCTTGTGCGGCGCCGAGGCGACCGCCGTGACGAGGCCGTTCGCCCAGGTGATCTCCTGCAGCACGATCCCGGCCGGCGAGGCGATCAGCGGCAGCGTGAACACCGGCACGCCCGCGACGGTCGCGAGGTTGAGGTACCAGCGCGCGCCGAAAACGTTCCACGTGACCGACGCCGAGTACTGCGCGCCGTCGAGCGTCGGCAGGAACGTGACGGGCCCCTGGGGCGTCGGGTTGAAGGGGAAGAACGTCGTCACGGCGCCCCCGTGGTGAATGCTGGCTCGGCGACGCTCGAGCCCGGGAGGTTGGCGGCGGCCGGCGCCACGTTCGGCGTCATCAGGCTCGGCGGCAGGCCGACCGAGGGGTTGAGGCCCGACCACGTCGGCTGCCCGTTGATCTGCGTGCCGGCGGTGATCTTGCTCATGAGCGAGTTCTGCGCCGCCGCCGCCGCCGAGAGCGAAAGGAGCGGCTGCTCGAAATCGAACTGCCACGCCATCTGCACCTGCTTGGACGCCGCCGGGGTCACGTCGAACATCTCGCGCAGGAGGCAGTCGGTGTAGAAATACGACGGCGTCGCCACCGTGTAGGTCCCGCCCGCCGCGTTGTGCTGCTTGAGCGTCGCGACGAGCGCCGTCATGGTCGCGAGCTTGGTCGCGTAGCCGCCCGACCCGCGGGCCGGCGCGAACATGATGAGCGACACGTTGAGCGGCTTTCCGATCACGCTGTTCGCCGCGGTCTGCTGGTTGGCGAACGGATACTTCCCGAACTCCTGGCTGATGAGGCGCGCCCCGGGGAGCGGCTCGAACGCCGAGAAGAAGTCGTCGAGGTCGGTGTCGACCCCGCCGCCGAGCAGGCCGAACGCGAAGTCGACCGCCTGGGTGATCGAGATCAGCGGCAGCATGCCGCCGGGGATGAAGCTCGCCACGCCGCCGTTCAAGATGACCGGGCAGTTTTGGAACGAGAGCTTGAAGGCGACGAGGCCGGGGCTGAGGTTGCTCATTGCGGGATCTGGCTCGCGCTGACGACGGCGTTCCCGCCGGTGTTGTTCGTGATCTCGACCTTCGCGTTGTAGCCGGTCATCGCGTGCGCGCGCGACAGGTAGCCTTGCGTCTCGCCCGGCAGGGTCGCGGCGTTGTCGCCCGCGTCGCGGAACCGGTTGGCGCGGCCCGGCCCGGCGTTGTAGGCGGCGAGGACCTCGTCGACGTTGCCGTGGTAGCGGCGCACGAGGTCGCGCAGCACGGCGCGCGCCGCCTGCTCGTTGTAGGCGGGATCGGTGAGCCGCCCGGGGTCGTAGCCGTACTGGCGCGCCGTCCCGGGCATGATCTGGTAACGGCCGATCGCGCCGGCCGGCGACACCGCCTGGTCACCGCTCCGCTCGAGGCCGCGCACCATCGCGAGCAGCTGGTCCTCGTTGAGCGGCTGGCCCGGCGTCGCGGCGGGGGAGTTGAGGCCGAGCAGGCGCCCCAGGACCGACTTGCTGGACACCGAGCCGAACCCGCCGCCGGCCGCGGACGGGGCGGGCGCCGTGGTGGCGACCTGACCCGGCGCGATCAGGCGGGCGACGCGCATCACCGCGCCGGCGAGCACGCCGATCCCGTCCACGAAGTTGCGCACGTCGTTCTGGAACTGGTCGGAACCGACGTATTTCGCGGCCTTCTCAATGCCTTCTCCGAACTCGTTGACGAAGGTCTTCAGCTTCTCGCTGCCGAGGAACGTCTCGATGGTCCGCTCGACCGAACCGGAGAGCTTGTCGAGCGGCCCGGCGAGGCCGACGAGGGCGCGAACGAACGTGTTTTCAATGCGATCCCCGGCGCGGCTCATCTGGGTCGCGAAGTCTTGCCACGCCCTCGTGGTGCTCGGGTCGAGCGCGAGGCGCTCCACGTCGCCCCGGTAGCGGCGCTCCTGCGACCTGCGTTCCTCGGGCGTCGCTTGAAGATACCGCGTTACGTCCTGGACGCTAAAGAGTTCGTCGAGGTTGAGCGCCTTCAGGCGTGAGCCGAGCAGGGCCTGGGGCGTGCCGCCGAACAGCGAGGGCAGGCGGCGCAGCAGCTCGACCGACACCTCGGCCGCGTCCTTGCCGGCGAGCGTCTTCGGGTCGAGCCCCGCCGCGAGCAGGCCCACGTACGAGCGGCTCGTCACGTCGCGCAGCGCGCCCGAGACGCCGCCCAGGACCTGGGAGGGTTCGACGAACCGGCCGAAGTTGAGCCCGAAGGCGCGCGCCTCCCCGGGGGTGACGCCGAGACCGGCGGCGCCGCGGCGCAGGCCCGCCACCGACTCGGCGAGGCGGTCGAGGCCGAACAGGCTGCCGACCGCGAGCGCCCCCGTGACGGCGGTGCCGATCCCGCCCCACTTGAGGACCGAGCGCGTGGCCGTGGCGATCGATTCGGAGGTCGACTTCGCGTGGGCGGCGATCTTGCGCCACGCCGACTCGCTCCGCTCCGTCTCGCGGCGCGAGGTCTCCAGCTCGCGACTCTGCCGGCGCATCAACTCGCCCTGCGCGAGGAGCGCGGCCGCGACCGCCTGGAACCCTTTCACCTGCTGCTGCTGTTCCTTGGTCGCCGCCGCCCACCACGCGGGCGCCTTGGCGAGCTGCGTGTTGTACTTGTCGAACAGCGCCTGGAATCGCTTGAAGGCCTCGTCTTGGACGTCGACCTCGATGATCGACTTGACGGCCATGACCTCAACCTCCCCGTCGCGCCAGAATCAGGTGGCGCTGCCGAAACTCGTGCGCCGAAGCATACTCGAATCCGTTGCTTCGCAGGAAGGCCGGGAGGCCCTCGTTCGCGAGCCAGTCTAGGAGGGAATGGACGACGGTGTCGGCTTCGCGCTCGAACTGTCTGTCTCGGTCGACGTCCGCAAGGAAGCGGTGAACCCCGTACAATTCAGCGAGGTGTATTCCACGCCCAAGAGCGCCGCCGTCATCTGACGCGCCGTCTCGAGCTCCTCCCCCCGCTGCATCGCACAGGCCACAATAAAAAAAACCAGGATGTTCTCCACGTCCTCCCAGTCGTCGGCCGAGATCACGCCGCGGTTGCGCGCCTCCTCGCACGGGATCGTTTCCCAACCCCTGGGCGTCGGCATCGACACGTTCGACAGGCGGCGGATCTCGGCGAGTAGCCCGTCGGCCTCGCGCGCGGCGACCTCCGCGGCTTGCGCGCCCGCCCCCACGGGGGCGAGGTCCTTCGCCGTCTCGCGGAGGAGCAACGCCGCGACCCTCGGGCCGGCGAGCGCGCCGAGCCCCTGGTTGTAAATCCGCGCGAAGGTTTTCGCGATGATGAGGTGGTAGCGGTGGAACGCGTCGGTCGAGATCGGCATCGAGTGAACGTGGACGAGGCCCGTGTCCGTCTCGACGGGGATCACGATGTTCAGGTTGCGGTCGATGCGCACGGATGCCTCCTTGCCTGCCTGCGTGCGAAGATGCGGGGGACGCGCGTCGTCTGTGGGTGGATGGGTGGAACGCGCGCGCCCCCCGCGGGATAGCCCGGGGCTTCGCCCTGGGGGCTATAGGTTGAACAGGCTCGAGTTGACCGGGTAGTAGCCGCGGATCGTCACCGCGAAGCCGGCGTCCTCGCCCGAGAAGTTGAGCTCCCGCACGCTCTGGATCGCGCAGTTGATGATCCCGTAGGGCGGCAGGGTGATGCTGTCCGGCCGCACCGTCCCGTCGCCGAGTAGCGCGTTGAGCTCCATCTGCTGCTTGTAGAGCGACGAGAGCGACTGCGTCTTGAGCAGGTTCATCACCAGCGAGACGGGCATGTACGGCTCGGGCGACGTGACCGCGCCGGTCATCGTGTTGATGAAGGTCGTCGTCTCGCCCTCGAGCGCGAGCCGGACGCCCTCGCGGCCGAGGAACGACGCCGTGACGTTGAGCTGCGGGAACGAGGTCCACACGACGCTCGCTCGAAGCCGGTTGAGCGTGCCCTGGGCGATCAGCGGATTGGTCGCCATGTCCTAGCCTCCCCCGCTCAGGCCGCCACGAACTGCGACACGAGCACGTTGAACACGATCGCCTTGAAGCCCCGCGCCGGCACGTAGACGATGGTGAGCCCCGCGTACTTGCCGAGCTTGTAGTCGCCCGGGTTGAGCTGGCTGTAGGGGATGAAGGGCACCGCGTTGACGTCGGTGATCCCGGTGAAGGCCCCGGCGGCGATCGCCGCGTTGAGGTCGTTCGGCACGAGCGCGGTCTGCGTCGGCACGCCGAGCACCAAGCCGAACGCGACGCCGCTGTTCATGGTCGACGTGGCGACCGCCTGCAGCCGGTTGATGCCGTCCTGGTTGTAGTAGAGCGGGTTCGCGGGGTTGTTCGACCCGTTGAGGATCGCGTTCGCGATGGCCTGGTCGACCGTGATCTGCACCCAGTCGATCGAGTACCAGTACGTGAAGTCGTTGCCGTCCGCGGTCGTGCCGTTGAACAGCACCGCGTTCGACAGCCCGCCCTCGGCGCCGGTCCCCACGTAGTTGACGTTCGCGGCGAGGATCGCCGCCAGCACGGCGTTGTTGCCCTTGAGCGGGTACGGCGTGACGCCGACCAGGAACGAGAACGCGAACGGCGTGACCCGGTTGGAGCTCGACGGCGCGTAATTGAGCATCACGTAGAACGCGGCCGCGAGCGAGAACTCGGTCGACGGGATGCCCGGCGCCTCGACCAGCGCGACCACGTCTTTCATCAGCGCCGTGTAGCTCGTGTAGGTCCCGGTCGTCGTGGTGACGAAGAAATAGGTCTTCGCCGTGGTCGACTCGAAACCCGCCAGGAAGGTGAGGAACGACGCCGCCGCGTCCCAGAACCGCGGGACGAGGTAGGCGTAGAACGCGTTCGGGTTCGCCGTGATGTACGTCCCGAGCGCGGTCACGCCGTCGGCCGCGTTGCCGGGGCCAAGCTCGAGCACGAACACGCCCTGGTGGGTGCCCTGCGCGAAGAACGTCGTCGCCATCGCGAGCAGCTCGGTCACGTCCTCGGGCGTCCACGTCCCCGGCACCGTGTTGACCCCGGGGTTGCTCACCAGCGGGTAGGTGAACGTCGACACCCCGGTGACCGTGCACTGGAACGTGCCGTTGTAGCCGGACGGGCTCGCGCCCGCGATCGTGAGCGGGAGCACGTCTGCGTTCGTCAGGCCGTGCGGCGCCGCCGTGGTGACCGTGACCGTGCCGGAGCTCCACACGAGCGTCGAGTTCGCCAGCGCGCCCTTGAGGATCGCGGTGAGGTCCGACAGCTGGGTGAGGAACGTCGAGGTGTTCGGCGCGGTGGTGGTGGCGCCCTGCGAGATCAGGGCGCCGGTCTTCTGCAGCGTGTTCGGCGTCGGCGCCGACTGCTGCGAGACGTTGACCGTCACGATGCCCATGGGCTCTCCCCCGTTGGGTCGGGCCCGTTACGGCGCGACCTCGTCCCACTCGATCGAGCCGAGGAAGCCCGACGCGCCGGACGCCAGCAGGTTGCCGAGGGCGAGGTAACCGCCCGGCGGGATGATGAGCGCGCCGCGGCAGTCGTAGTTCGCGGTCGGGAGCTGCGTCGCCACCGGGTCGGTCGCGAGCCACGACGCCCACCGGGGCGTGCCGACGATGGTGCAGGCCGAGTCGACGTGGGCCTTCGAGGCCGTGATCGTCGCCGAGCCGCTCGACGTCGCCGCGCCCACGTAGTTCGGGATGATGTTCGCGTCGAGCGAGGTCGTGTGGGTCACGACGCCCGCGGCGGACCACCCGGTGATGAGGCCGAGCGCCGTCTCGCCGGCCGCGGCCACGATGTTGAGGATGTTCACCCGCTTGGGCACGAGGTTGACGCCGGAGCCCGCCGGGTTCGACAGGCAGAGGCCCACGTAGGTGGTGGCGAGCGCCGCCGACGAGGTGACCGCCGAGGGGTTCGCGCACGAGAACGACTGGCCGGCGACGCCCGACGCGGCCTTGTTCTGCCCGTAGGTCGCGGCGTAATAGTCGGGGGCGAGCTGCGAGGACAAGAAGCCGCCCTGGTTGTCGAGCTTGGCGGCGGCGAAAACCCGACCGAAAGTCAGGGCGACGAAAGCCTGAAGCGGCGACTGCGGCATGATCCCTCTCCCGTTAGCCCGATAGCGCGATAAGCCTGTGCCGAATCTGCGGGCGCGAGCGTAGCGCGACTCGCCCACCCCCGCATAGGGGGTTAGTCGACGGCGGCGAGCGGGCCGACGACGAACGTCGGGATGCAGGACGCGATGAGCTGCGTGCCCACCCGGCGCGAGGTCGACTGGTAGTAGCTGACCTCGATCTCGATCTCCTTGCGCTGCGCGAGCGTGAAGAACTCGACCTGCCCCTGCTTGGCGTCGCGCGGGATCGGCATGTTCATGAGGCCGATGTTGTCCGTCTCGAGGCTGTACTGGTCGACGGCCGCCATCAGGTTGAGCACGTCCGCGTTGCGCAGCCCGAACGTCGTGAGCTTGACGAGGTCGCGCGCGAGTTGGGTCTGGCCGAGGTTCGCGTCGAACAGCGGCGCCGCCTGCAGGGCGCGCGTCGCCTCGGGGGCGACGTGGACCACCACGTAGGGCGGCCGCTGGTTGTCGGGGACCGCCATCGAGGGGAAGAACGGCGCCGTGACCGGGAAGAACCCCGTGGGCGACGCGTACCCCGGGATCTGCAGCCACATCGGCAGGCTGTTCGACACCACGGGGCCGATCGCGTTGAACTGGAGGGGCGAGTCGACGATCTGCGTCGCCATGTTCGAGGTGATGCTCGCCCCGAGGTAGTGATACAGCGGGCCCGCCTGCTGATAGAGGTTCTTGCGCGCCGAGAAGGCGTAGCGCCGGTTGTGAGGCTCGCTCGCCGGCAGCTGCGCGATCCACATCGTCTGCGGGTCGATCGAGTTGAAGAAGTCGAGCGGGATCTCGGACGTGAACACCACGTCGTTCGCGGCCGCGTTCGCCTCCTCGCTCTGGTAGCGGCGCGTCGCGAAATGCAGCGACCCGGTCGCGACGATCGTGTCGGCCGCCACGACGGTCGGGCTCTTGTCGAACAGCCAGTCGTCGTAGGGGCCGGCCGCGTCGAAGATCGCGCCGCCGGTGACGAGGTCGGCCTTCACCCAGAACACGAACCCGTCGACCGGCAGGACCACGCGCCGGTACTGCGTGAACGTGACCTGCTGGTTGAGCGAGATCGCCTCGACGCCCGCGGCGAGGTCGGCGCCGAGCGGCGTCCTAGCGGCGGTCGCTTCGGCGGCGCTGGTCACGGCGCCCCCGTGGCGAGCTGCGCGAGGCCGGCCCGGTCGTACTCGGCCCACACCTGGCCGAGCCACGTGAAGACCTTGCCCCGCAGGGTGCGCGACTCGTGCTTGCCGGCGAACTCCGAGAACGTCCACGCGTCGCGGTCGATGAGGCCCGCGGCCTTGTCGTCCAGGTGGGGGATCGTCACCGCGGAGAGCTGATCGAGCACGGAGCTGACCTGCGGGTCGTCGGCCCACTGCAGGTAGTCCGCCGTGCTCGACACGTAATTCTTGACCGGGAAATGGTGCGCCCGGCCGATCGACCGGACGACCTCGAAAATCTCGCCGAGCGACTGCTGCGTCGGTCCGAGCACGTGCAGCACCGCGAGATTGACGGCGCCGTTCTTCACGTCCTCGAGCAGGCGGACCTCGTCGAGCATCCGCAGGAGGGGCGAGAGCATTCCGGCCCGCACGTCGATCAGGATGTTGCCCTCGACCTTGTCGAACACCGCCATCTGCCCGTCGATGGTTTCCAGGTTGACGACCTGCGCGAGCGGGTGGAACCGCTTGAGCCCGCCCTTCGGGTGCTCGGTGTCGATGTCCTCGCGCACGACGCCCTTGCCTTCGAGGTACTCGCCCAACGTCCTCGCCACCGTGGTCTTGCCGGTGCCGCCCTTGTCGGCGCCGACGATGAAGATCGAACCCATGAGGTGCCTCCCGTACTGCCTGCCTCTCGGCGTGAAACCCGGCCCGGGCGACGATTGCCGCCAGACGTGGTCCACCCGAACCTCCCTAGTCGACCCAGGCCCTCGCGCTCGCGCTGTAGAGCCCCGAGTCCACGAACGAAACCGCCGCCCCCGTGGCGCGCGCCGACTTGAACCGCGCGCCGCGCTTCGCCCCCGAGGCGCGGTCGAGCGACGCCTGCGTCGGGATGCCTGGGTAGCCGAGCGCGTCGAGCTCCCGCTGGTCGAGCATGCGGCGGAACCGCTCGGCGATCTTCTCGGTGCCCGTCTCGAACAGCGAGGGCGGCGGCGGCGCGCCGAGCATCAGCGATTCGAGCGACCCCGCGAGCGCGTCCTCGAGCGCCGGCACGATGGTGTCGGCCAAGTGGAGCTGAACGAAGTGCTCCATGACGTGGTAGCGGTCCTCGAGCCAGCCGGCCACGTCGCCCGTGGTCTGCGTCCCGCCCGCGCCGCGGCGCCGCCGCCGGCCGCGCCCCGAGGGCGGCGACCGGACGTAGGGGATGTCGACGACGCCGAGGTGGAGCGTGGGCATCAGCCGTCCGCCGGTTCGAGCGTGATGACGATCAGGCCGCCGACCGCGTGGGTGAGGAGCACGCGCTGCGCGCGACCGATCTTCTCGTGCACGGCGTCGGCGTAGTCCTGGGGCGAGCCCCGCATCGGCCCTTTGACGCTCACCTGGATGTGGTCGGTGTTCGTCTCGTCCACGTAGGCGCCGTCGGGGTCGGCGTCGCTCGGGGCGACGCGCACGCCGCGCGGGAGGGGAAGCAACTCGATGGCCATGGCGTCCTCACTTCGACGGGCACACCGACAGCTGCGTGATGCGCAGCGTCCCGGTCGCGGTGCCCGCGAGGGCGGCGACCCAGGTGTTCGGCCCGATGTTCAGGCACACCCCGTTCGCCGGCAGAGCGGGGCTCGTGTTCGTCGCCGTCACAGTGTTGTCGACGCCGAACTTGTAGAAAATCTCGTTCGTCGAGGCGCCGACGCCGTACTGGAGCATGACGAACGGGTAGGACGACGGCGCGCCGGTGAGCTGCACGTTCGCGCTCGTCGTGGTCGCCGAGATCGAGAAATTCCCGCCGATCGCCTGGGCCTCGGCCGGGGCGGCGAGCGCGGCCGCCGCCAGGGCGGCGAGCGCGAGGGAACGCAGAAACCTCATGGGGCCTCTCCTCACGTGATGGTGACCGGGACCTTGCCGCCGACCAGGAGGCCGGCGCTGTTGTAGGCCTTGCCCGAAAACGACGCCGCGACGGTCGTCTGCTGCGTCGCGCCGTACCGCCCGTGGTGGGTCTGGATCGCGGTCACCGCGTTCGCGTCGGCCGCCTGGATGACGAGCTGCCCGCCGGGCGGGATGTCGCGCCGGTTGCCGAGGCGGATGTCGTCGAGCGAGGCGGTGCTGTCCAGCACCTGCCTCGTCCCGTTGTACAGGTAGAGCGCCGTCGTCATCGCCGATCTCCCTCTCGGTCGCCCGTCTGCTCGCCATCGACCGTCTCGGCGACCTCGCGCTTGAAGTAAGCGGTCACCACGCCGTGGTTCTCGACCGCGACGAGATCCCACCCCTCGGCGCCGAACCGGTCGAGGACGAGCTGCTGCGCGGCCGCCTGGCCGCCCGAGATCGGCTCGCCGCTCGCGGTGCGCAACTCGACCACCTTGTGCTCGAACTTCGTCGCCATCGGCCCGCCTCCCCTCAACTGATCCCGACCAAGTACCCGCCCTGCTGCGCGAGCGCCATGTACTGACGCCCCCACGGGGTCTTGAGCGTCTGCAGGTCGAGCATCGTGAACAGCTCGGCCGCCTTCTGGACGACCATCGACTGCGACGTCGACTCGTCCGCCGAGGAGCTTATCACGCCCGACACGAACTCGTTGATGTGGAGCTTCGTCCGCAGGTCGGAGAAAAACGTCTGCGGGGGCGGGCCCGCCTGGTCGGGGCAGACGTTCACCAGCGCGTCGGCGCCCAGGTTGTAGAGCGCCTGGGCGTAGTAGTTCGGGCTCGTCGCCGGCGAGGGCACGCTCGCGAGCGTCGGGTCGACGATCATCACGGCGAAGTCGTAGGCCGTCTGGATGAAAGGCGAGTTGTCGGGGAGCGCCGTGGTCGGGATCGCCACGGTGGTCCGCAGGAAGTTGAGGAACCCCGCGAGCGTCGGCCCCACGGCGCGCCCCCCTCGGCTCTACTGCTTGCCGCGAGAGCGGCGGCGCCGCGCGGCGGTCTTGGCGTCGTCGCGCGTGACCCGCACGCCCTCGCCGAACGGCTTCTCGCGGTACCCGCCGCGGGGCTCTTCCTCGGCCGCGCTCATCTCGACCTCGCGCAGGCGCGTGCCCGTGCCCATCTCGTCGAGCTGGCCCTCGATGACGTTGTTCACCGCGATCGCCGCGTCCCTGCGCAGCTGCTCGCCGCGGGCCTGGAGGACGATCTGGTTGGAGTCGATCGCGAGCTGCAGGCGCTCGACCTTGATCGGCTTGCCGATCGAGTAGCAGAGGCCGGCGAAGTTCTTCACCTTGCCCGCCTCCTCGGCGGGGATCAGCCCGTACACGCGGTGCTGGTCGACGATGGCGTCGATCTGCGCCGTGTTGAGGTCGCCGGAGATTCTGACCTGCGTGCCGATGGCGATGTCCTGCACGCGCACCCCGCCCTGCTCGGGGACGCGGTAGCAAAACTGCTGCACCTGTTTCGTGGCGTTGCCGATGTAGAGGTCCATGGTCCTTAGTCCTTCCTGTCCTGCCTCTCCGAAAACTTCTCGATGGTGTCGCCCTGGCCGTTGAGCACGTAGGCGGTACCCTTGAACACCACCCGCTCGGTCAGCCCGCCGCTCGGGGAGGTCACTTCGGCGTACACGAAAGGCCCGCCGTCGTCACGCCCCCGGCCGAACGTCACGCCCGCGATCTCGATGAGGCGAAACCCGTCCGGGCGCCCTGGCTCGGTCACCTTGAGGAACACTGCCTGCCTCCTGAAATCGAAACCGGGGGCGAGGTCGGCTCCTGATGCCCTCGCCCCCGGCCCGCCTCTCCCCCAGCTCCGAGGCTGGAGATTACTGATACTGCATCGAGATGATCGTGACCGCCTCGGGGCGGACGCCCCACCCGGAGGTCACGCGGAACTCCGACAGCACGTCGATCGCGCCGCCCGGCAGCGGGGTCGGGATCTCCTTCGGCGCCGCCATGTCGCAGAGCATGAGCGTGCACGCCTCGAGGCCCGGCGCGAGCTTGGCGAACTCGTTCGTGTTGAAGTTCGAGCCCTGCGGCTTCTCGACCTCGGGCATCACGATGATGACCGCGTCGACGCCGCCCGAGCCCTTGCCGATCAGCGTGTCGTCGTAGACCCAACTGATCTCGTCGTCGTTCATGTTCGCCGCGTCCTTGACCACGCCCGCGGTCGAGGTCGAGCCGGCGCCGACGCGCTGGTACTGAACGAGCTGCACGATGTTCTGGTACTCGAAAGCGCCGAGCACGCGCTGCGGGCCGAGGATCGTGAACTTGCGACCGATGCCGAGCTGGTTGGTGCGCGTCTTGATCGCCGAGAGCTGCGCGATCAGGAAGAAGGCCATCTGGCCGTTGTCGTAGGTCACGACGGTGAAATTGCCGTTCGAGTCCGGCGGCAGGTTAACGGCCGTCGCCCCGTTGGTGTTGATGAGGCCTTCGCCGTTCGCCGGGTTGAAACCGTACAGCAGCGCCGAGCGCGCGAGCTGGAAGTGACCCTGACGCATCCCGAGCCGTTGCGCCTCGACGATCGACACGCCCCAGTGGCCCATGGCGGCCGTGTCGTGGTGGTCGTACTCGGCCCTCACCCGCTGGAGGTAGGTCGGCGTGCTGATCTGGCTCATCGCGACCGAGCAGGACGGCAGGAGGTTGTAGGCGCTCTGGCCGGCCGCCACGCGGGTGCGCACGTCGACCCGCTTGATGTAGGCGACGAGGTCGCCGTCCGAGAGACGCACGAGCGGCTCGCCGGTGGGCAGCAGGTGGAACGCGCCCGACGCCTGGCTGTACGGCAGCAGGAGCTCGGGGACCGTGTAGGACGGGTGGACCTGGATGAAGGCCGGGGCGATGTTCGCCATGGTGGTGTGCTCCTAGGAGGGTTTGCCTGCCGACCTCAGATGAGGATGACCGCGACGTTGCCCGCGCGGTTCCAGGTCGCGAATCCGGTGTTCGGGTCGAACGACACCGTCATCGAGTTGCCGAACTGGAAGTCGAGGACCTTCACCGGCACCGCGCCGCCGCCGGCCGGGACGATGCCGCCCGACACGTAGGCGCCGGGGTTGCTGGCGAGGGCGACCACGATGGTCGAGCCCGCGGTGCCGGCCAGCGTCTTGTAGAAGCCGTTGTATCCGGCCGGGACGACGCCGCTCACCTGGATGTCCGAGCCGACGCTGATGCCGTGGCCCGCCGAGGTGGTGAACGTCGCCTGACCGCCCGAGGTCGACGCCCACGTGGCGTTCGTGATGGTCGCCTGCGACCACGCCGCCTGGAACGGGGAGAGCTGCTGCGCCCCGAAGTCCCACGACACCTGCTGCGTCTCGGGCGAGCTTTCGAGCGAGGCGAGCGCGGGGTCGCACGCGACGCAGATGCGCGCCCCCGAGCCGAGCCGGAAGAAGTTCACCAGCATGCCGGCGGCCGCGAGCGGCACCGGCGACTGCGGGCTGTTGATCATCGCGTGGTCTTGGTTGAACACGCTGAAGCCCTGCAGGGCGCCCGCCGCCCCGGTGGCGCTGATCGTCGTCGCGCGGGCGACCGACGGGCCGAGGTTCGGCAGCGGCGTGCCGGCCGCGCCCGGGATGCCGAGGTTCACGCCGACGCCGCCCCACATGGGCAGCGTGTCGGTCGAGGCGAGATAGCCGCCGGCGAGCTGGTTGCGGATCGCCGGGTCGTCGAGCATCGTGCCGGCGATGAAGCCCTCGCTCGAAACCTGGAAGGAGCCCGACGCCACGGTCGTGGTGATCGGGTTGAAGGTGATCGTGGAGACCATGGCGCTCTAGCTCCCCTGTGGGCCGCCGGTTTCGGGTTTCTGCTCAGGCGTCCTGGCGCGTGACGATGCGCCCGACCTTCCGCGCCGGCCGGCTGAGGCCGGCGATGAACGTGTTCTTGCCGAAGAACATGGTCACGCGCCCCCCGGTGGCGGGGTTGACGCGGTGGACCTCGCGCATCTGACCCGGCTGCAGGTCGGTCGGCGCGTTCGCCGCCGTCACCGAGTCGGCGTAGATCTGCCGCTCGGCGATCGTGAAGGCGGCGCCGTCCGCGGCGACCACGCCGAGGTTGACGTCCTTCCACGCCGGGCTGTGCGTCTTGAGCTTGTTCGCGACGCGCAGGCGGTAGGCGGCGAGGCTCTCGCCGACGAGGGGGCGCGGGGCCCGCTCGCCGAAGGCGCACATCACGTCGTCGGCGCGCGACTGAGCGTCGGCGAGGTCGTGGTAGTCCTTGTCGGAGAGCTGCATGGGCACCAGGCGCTCGACCCGGGCGAGGCGGCCGAGGACGTCGGCGCCGGCCGAATCTTTCTTGGCGTCTTCTTTGCCTTCGTCGTCGTCGTCGCGCTTGCGGCCGTCGCCGCGCGCGGGTTCCTTCTTGTCAGGTTCCTCGGCGTCGCGGCGCTTGGCGTCTTTTTTGTCGGCTGCCTTCTCGTCGTCGCCGTCCTCGTCGTCGTCTTTCTTGCGGGAGGCGTCGTCTCGCGCCTTGTCGTCGCGGGCCTTGTCGTCCCGGTGCTTGTCGTCGCGCTTCGCGGCGTCGTCGCGAGCCTTGTCCTTCGCCTCCATGGCGTCCATGCGATCGTGCAGGTTTTTCATGGAGTCCTTGACCGACCCGAGCCCGGCGAGGATCGTGTCGAGCTTGTCGCCCGCGTCGGCGTCGGCCTTCTTGTCGGCCTTGTCCCCGCCCTCGTCTTCGCCTTTCTTCGGGGGAAACTCGTCTTTGCGCTTCGCCGCGTCCTCGCGCTTCTCGTCCGCGTCGGCTCGCACTGCATCGGCCATGGCTAAGTCTCCCGCTGCCTCTGTCCGCACCCCAGAGGGTGCTTTGCCCTTGTCCCAGACGCCGACCTCGCAGACCGCGAGGTGATCCAGGAGCGATGGTTTGCCCTCGATCAACAGGGTGGAGCCGTCCTCGAGCTTCACCTGGTCGTTCACGCTCGGATCGCGGAACACGACCGCCGGGGAGGTCGACAGCTGCTCGGTCTCCATCAGGCGACCAGCCGCCTCGTCGTAAATCTTGGCGACCCCCCAGACCTCGTCGCCCTTGATGTAGGGCAACAGGATCGTGCCGATGACCCGATCGGCGAACTCTTTCGAGTTGAGCGTAGCACGAGTCGGGTGCTCCCACACAACGGGTAGCCCGTTGCACCGCGCGAGAAACTCGGGGTTGAGGTAGTGCTCGGGCCGCCGGTAGGCGTACTCGTCGAGCTTCTTGCGGTAGGCCGTGCCGGTCCCGGTCACGCGCAGGTCGAACAGCCACAGCGTCTCGTAGCGCTGCGGCGAGGCGAGCTCCCCCGCGGCGATCAGGCGCGCGACACCCAGCTCGTCGAGCGCGAGGCGCGCGAGCGCGACGCGGCAGCCGGGGTGCAGAGGCTCGGGCGGCTGGTCGGGCGGCGCCCACGCGTAGCCCACGTGCTCGTCGTTCACCTCGGGGTCGAACGGTTTCATGCCGCGCGCCGCGAACGTGGTGAAGTCGACGGGCTCGACCTCCGGGGCCTGCGCGGGGGCGGTCGGCGGCGCCACAGGGGCGGCTGCTGGATTGCCGTTCGCAGCCTCGATCTGCGCCCTCGCCGTCGCCTCGACCGACGCAGGCGGGGCCGAGATCACCGCCCCCGGGGGATCGGCTTTCACGCGGCGCGTCCACGGCAGCAGGTCGCCCTTGAGCGCGACGCCCGTCTCTTCCTTGAACTCGCGCCGCGCCGCCTGCTCGGGCGTCTCGCCGTCCTCGACGCGCCCCCCGGGCAGGCACCACTCGCCCGGGTGGTCGGCCGTCGGCGCGCGCTTGAGGAACAGCACGCGGCCGTTGACCATGCAGAGGACGCCGGCGCCGCGGATCGTCATCGATGGTCAGCCTCGCCGTGGCTCGCCTCGCCGCCGCCCGGCATCGGCTTGCGGTCGCCCTCGTGGTCATTGCGTTTCTGCCACGCGACCTCGCCGTCGTATTTGCCGCCCTTCGACTCGACGTATTCGGCGCCCTGCTTTTTCGCCTCGGCGACTGCCTCACGGAACGTCTTGCGCGACCCGATGACCCGGTCGCCCTTGTAGATCAAATATGATTCCGCATCATCGTCGCCGCGCCGCTGCGCGCGGTCGGCCGCCTCGCCCGCCGCCTCGATCGCCTTGACGACGGAGCCGCGGTCGTAGGTCCCCGGGGGCGGCGCCCCGTAATCCTCGGCGCCCTCGGGGCCCGCCGCGTCGCTGCGCTTCCCCGCCTCGGTGACCTTCCACCCGGGGTTCTCGGCTTCCGCCTGCTCGGAAGGGTTCTTGTACTTTTGGTCAGGCGACAGCGTGACCGTCTTCGTCTCTTTGCCCTTGCGCAGCTTGGCGTAGTACGTCCCGGCGTCGCCACGCGCGAGCCCCTTCGACAGCGCGAAATCTCCCTCGGCGCGCTCGAGCCGGGCCTCGGCGGCGCGCACGTCGAGCTGGCTGCAGTCGCCGTTCTCGAAACGTTGCCGCGCGAGGCCCAGCTCGTCGCGGGCGCGGGCGACCAGGATCTCGTTGATCTCGACCTGGGTGTGGTCGTCGCCGCGGACGATGCTCTTGACGGTGGCGACCCCGGCGTCGAGGCGGGCGCGGTCGAGGATGGTCATCGTCGTTGCTCCGGGGAAACCCAGGGATCGAGCATGCCGGCCGTCGTGCGCCCCTGGAAGACGCAGCCGTACTTGAAACCGAGGCGGCGCCGGCGCCACACGCTCTCGGCGCGCGCGCCGTAACAGACCTGCAGCACCGCCCACTCGATCAGCGCCTCGAGGGTCGCGTTCACGGCAGCCTCGTGCCCGGGAAGAACGGCAGGGCTGCTGCGGGCCCCCTGACCATGATCTCGATCGCGAGGGCGACGAGGCCGAGCAGCACGGCCCAGGCGCCGACGAAGAGCAGGACGTCCATCGGGGCGCCTACTTGCCGCGCATCGCGGCGACGATCTCGCGCAGCTTGCGCTTGATCTGGGCCTGGGTCTTGCCCTTGACCCACCGGTCGACGACGAGTTTCGCGCCGATCTGCTGGAGCTTCTTCATGGTGTGACCTCTCCCCGAATCGAAACCACGACGCGCCGCGACGATAACACCGCCCCGGGGGCGATCACAATCGGCCGCGCCAAAACTCGCGCAGCTGGCCCGGCATGTCGAGGTCGAGGCAGAAGCGGGCGTAGCTCTCGGCGAACACTTCCTCGGCGAGCTCCCGGCCGCGCGCGCCGCGCCGCCGGTGCGCCGTGTTCGCCATCGACTTGAACGCCGCCCCGGTGGCGAGGCCGGCCTTGACGAACGCGTCCCAGGTGGGGCCGTCGACCTCCTGCCCCCGGTGGCCCGCCTCGTGCAGCAGCATGTGGACGCGCTCGTCGAGCGGGCGCTTGGCGAAATTCGGCTTGAGGCCGATCTCGTCGTCGTCGGGGTCGTACCACGAGTGGAAGTCGTCGCCTTCCTGCTCGACCTCGCCGACGCGCGAGAGGCCGACGAGGTACTCGAGGCGGTCCGCCCGTTTCGCCGCCGCCAGCGCGCGGGCGTTGCGCTCGCTCAAGCCGTCCTCCGCGTCCCCGGGGGCGTCGGCCGAGTCGGCGATGGCGAGGCGGACCTGCGCGAGGCTCGCGCGCCCCTTGGCGGTTAGCATGTCCGCCGGCAGGTCGCGTAGGTTGAACAGCCACTGGTACTTGCAGCGGCAGAACACTTCCTCGCCCGGCTTGGTGACCTGGTCGGCGTAGCCGGCCGGCCCGGGCCTCACGAGGCCCTCGCGCTGCGCCCACGAGCCGCGCACGAGGAAGACCTCGCCGTCGCGGTCCTTGTGGTCTTTCCGATAGTCGTACCCCGGCTGCCGCCAGCGCGAGCGCCACGTGCCGGCGATCGCGCCCCCGTCGGTGGCGATGATCTCCGAGAGGTTCGACAGGAACTTGTGCCCCTGGTCGATCGCCACGCGCCGCTCGCGGAACGGAAGCTGCGTGAGGCCCTTGCGGATGTCGCGCTTCTCGTCCGCCTTGTCCACGGCGCGCGAGCCCCCCGGGGGGATCGAGGTGGCCCACCCGCGGAAGCGCCGCAGCGTGTCGCTGATCGCCTCGCGCCGGTTGAGCTTGATGAGGTCGGCCGACGCCAGGATCCGACGGTCGAGCTCCAGGCGCAGGCGCGGCTTGACCTGTTGCAGGGTGAACCGGTCGGCGAGCCCCTCGCGCACGGCGCCGCCGCGCTCGACGAAACGGTCGTAGGTCGCCTGCAGGGCGTCGCGCAGGCGCCGTTGCGCCACCGCCTCGGGGACGAGGGCGTCGGCCGCGGCGCGCTCGATGCGCTCGACCCACCGCTGCACCCGTTCGGGCGAATCGTACCCGCTCGCCGCGATGTCGTTCACGGCCGCGGTCAACACCTCTTGGAACGTCTCGGGCATGATTCGCGTTTCACCGTGCGGAGGCTGAACCCATGTGCTTCTCGTGGCAATGGCTCGGGCACCTGCTGGTGTGGCTCGTGATCGTGGTCGCGATCATCACCATCATCCGCATCCTGGTCCCCTGGCTGCTTTCCTTGGCCGGGGGCGTCCCGGCCCCGATCATGGCCATCATCAACGTGGTGCTATGGGCCATCGTGGCGATCGCGTGCATCTGGATCGTCGTCGACCTGTTGTCCTGCCTGACCTCCGGGGGCGCCGGGTTCAGCCTCGCGCCGCCACACCGCTAGCTCCGCGTCGGCCGCCCCATGAAGGTGCGCACGAGTCCGCCGATCACGGCGGTCTGCACCTGGGGCGAGCCGGGCAGCGTCGGGTCGATGACGATCGCCCCGTTCACGTACTCGGTCCCCGTCGGCCAGAGGTTGCCGTCCACGTCGTTGTGCGGGCCGATCATCACGTAAACCTGGTCGCCGACGAACTGGCTGCGGGGCGTCCCCTGGATCGGCACGTTGAAGTAACCCACGGCGGCGACCTCACCTCGTCGTCGAGTTGTCCCGCCCGATCATGCGCACGACCTCGTGGGTCGGGCCCTTGCCCCGGTGGCGGGGCAGGAAGCGCGGCAAGGCCGCGCCGGTGTTCGCGCGGTCGCCGCGCCCGGGGTTCGGCGCCTCGGGCTCGTCGCCCTGTTCCTCGGCGGCGAGCTCCGGCGTCGGCGGCTGCCACTCGCGCAGGGCGTCGACGTCGATCTCGAGCGGCGTCGGGACCATCATCTTGTTCGAGTTGAGCACGTCGGCCGCCCAGGCGAGGAGGTTCGCCTTGTTCTCGGGGTCCATGAGCGGCGCCATGACCTCGATGGTTTTCACCACCATCTCGTGGCGGACCTTCTCGGCCTCGGATTTCTCGCTGTCCGGCTCGGTGAGCAGGTTCGGCCACTTCGTCTCGAAACTGTTGACCCACTCGTAGAACGCCTGCCGGTACGGCTTGCGGCCGTACTGGTCGGGGAACTCGCGCTGCAGGTCGGCGTAGAAACGCGGCGTCCAGGCGCGGTACTGCGCCACGGTGGTGAAGAACGCGTACAGCGGTTCCAGCTCGCGGCGCATGCGGTCGACGTACTTCGCGACGTACTTGGCGTCTTCGGTGCCCTCGCCGAACCCCTCGGCGAACGTCTCGGCGTTGAGGATCTTCGCCGGCATGTCGGCCGCGCTCGCGATGTTTTCCAAGATGTTCTTGCGCGCGAACCCGCCGGCGCCGTCGATGTTCTGCAGGTTGAGCGACTCGACCGCCTCCTCGTTGTTGACGCTGAGCACGTTGCCGGTCGCCGCGCCCTTGAGCAGCGTGCGCTTGACGCCGGCGAGCGCCTGCATGGCGGCGTTGACGATCGACCCCGCCGGCTTGAGCTTCATGATGAGCAAGCCGGCCTTCGTCGCGATCATCTCGTCGGTCAGCATCGTCTTGATGAACGATTTCATCGGGAAGAGCGCGCGCTGGTAGACCGAGCGGCCGACGAACCCGAACGCCGAGGTCGTGAACGCGATGTAGATCGGCTGCTCGTTCATGTGCACGACGCAGCGCGAGGGGTGGACGCGCTGGCCCTGGACCGTGATCCCCCCGGGGGATTTCATGAAGTCGGGCGCGCCCGGGTTCTGGTTGAGCACGAGCGAGCCCGACGTGTTGAGCGGGTCGTACACGTTGAAGGAGACCGAGAGGTTCGGCAGCTCCTTGAGGTCGACGGGCCGGTAGGTCGGCACGCCCTCGGCGATCAGCGCGACCGAGGCGATGCCGTACACGCGCGCGAGCGTCGCGACCTGGAAGATGACGTCCTCGGCCTTGAGCGCGCACCATTCGTCGACGAACGCGTCGCGCACGCGGTCGGGGCCGTTCTGCACCGTGACCTCGCGCGGCTGGCTCTGCGCCATGCGGATCGGCCACTCGGTCATTTTGAGCCCGAGCGGGTGGTACAGGTAGATGTCCTTGCAGAGCTGGTAGGAAGGGTCGAAGCCCGGCTGGATCTCGTCGGCCAGCAGGATGTTCATCAGGGCCGTGCCGAGGCCCGAGTTGCCGACCGAAACGCTGGCGGTGCCGTCCGAGCTTCCCACGCTCCCCTCCCCGGGGCGCCGCTACCCCGGGGGGCGCGGGGCCTGTTGCGCCGCCCCGCCCGCGACCGCCACGCTGGCGGGCACCGAGGCGAGGCCGGCCTCGAACTGTTTCTTGATCTCGGCCCGGTACCGGAACATCGTCGGCAGGTCCGCCGCCTGCATGCCGGCGCCGAGCGTGCGGCCGAGCAGGAAGGCGAGCCTCGTCATCACGCGGTCGAGCGGTAGGAACGCCATCAGCGACGCGCTCGTCCCGTTCACCACCACCGCGGTCACGGGACCGAGGAAGGCGTCGATCTGCGCCTCCACGGTGCCCGCCTTGCCGTTCTGCTGCTTGACCGGCTCGGGCGGCTGGCGCGCCGCGAGCCTGTCCGCCGTGAGCTGGTCGATCTCGTCCTTGGTCATGTCCGGCGCCATCGTTCTCTCCCTGCCTGCCTCGGGGCCCGAACCGCCTTTAGGCGCGGGCGACGTACGCGCTCACGTTGACGCTCGCGCCCGTGAACACGTTGTCCTCTTGCCAGCTGAGCGAGCCGGAGACCGACACGCCCAAGTACTCACCCTCGCCGGGGTCGCGCACGACGGCGACGAACGCCTTCACGGCGTCCTCGGCCGCCTGGCGGTCGCTCGCGTGGGTCGGTTGACCGACGACGACCTTGTCCAGCTCGGCGGCGACTTCC
>Ga0126381_100001206_pt1 | contig 27967 bp, 22 predicted proteins | sample PanSoiMetPlot_28_FD_96465 | JGI IMG/M metagenome (GOLD analysis project Ga0126381, IMG submission 96465) | Tropical forest soil microbial communities from Panama - MetaG Plot_28 | ecosystem: Environmental > Terrestrial > Soil > Tropical forest > Bulk soil | place: Panama | collected 2016-02-17
GCGAATGAATGTGTGCAGCGCGTTCCAGATGAGGTCGAATGCCGGAACCTTGTCCGCGAAGAACTCGATCGCGAACAGCACAACGCTGGCGCCGATGATCCACCAGCTATCGAGGCGATGAAGCTGCGTCGGCAGGCTGACCAGGCCGAAATGCCCGAGCAAGCCTAACGTCGCCACCGTCGCATAGACATTCAATCCCGCGGCAAAGCTGGTTGCCACCAGCAAAGCGACAATTTCGTTCCCCGTCGGCAGTGCCACGCTTCTAGCATTTTACCCTGCGGGGGTTCCGGTTCGCTGCCGGTTGAGCAACTCGCTTCTCCGATGAACGCAGGCCCCTTCCATTACAATCGTCTGCTAGCCCATGAAACTCTCTGCCATAGCCCAGGCGATCGGTGCCCGCCTTGATCATGGCTCGCCGGAGACGGAAATCACCGGTGTGGCCGGCATCGAAGCCGCGGCCCCGGGACAGATCACGTTCGTTTCCAATCCCAAGTACACACCGCTGGCGCGAACGACGAAGGCGTCCGCCATCATCGTTACCGACGACTTCCCGGCAGTCTCGACGGCTTTGCTGCGCAGCAAGAACCCCTATCTGGATTTCGCTCGGGTTCTCGAGTTGTTCTATCAGCCGCCGCGATATGCGCCGGCCCTTCACGCCACGGCCGTCATCCATCCTTCGGCAAAGATCGCGCCCAGCGCACATATCGGACCGTACGTCGTGATTGGGGAAGACGTGCACATTGGAAGCAACGCGGTCTTGCTCGCTCATGCGGTCATCTATCGTGGCGTAACGATCGGTGACAACTTTTTCTGCCACTCGCACGCGGTAGTGCGCGAGTTCTGCCGCATCGGCAATAACGTTGTCCTGCAAAACGGAGTGGTTGTAGGCGGCGATGGCTTCGGCTTCTCGAAGGACGAGAACGGCCACTGGCGAAAGATCGTGCAATCTGGGCCGACCATCCTCGAGGACGATGTCGAAATCCAGGCCAACTCCTGTATCGACCGGGCCAGCGTCGGCGAAACGCGTATTGCCCGGGGCGCCAAGGTGGACAACCTCGTGCAAGTGGGTCACGGGTCCAAAGTCGGCGAAGACACGCTGCTTTGCGCTCAGGTAGGGCTTGCCGGGTCGACGGAGGTGGGCAAGAAGGTCATTCTTGCCGGACAGGTTGGGGTGGCCGGACACTGCCATATCGGCGATGGCGCCATTGCCACGGCTCAAAGCGGCATTCCCAACGATGTTGCCAGGGGCGCAGTGGTGAGCGGCTACCCGGCAATCGATAATAAACTCTGGCGGCGCTGTGTGGCCGGCTTCAACCGACTGCCGGAACTCGTGAAACTGCTGCGCAAGTCTGAGCAGCTCGGCCGGCGCCCATAACTCCGAGATTTCGGAGCCTCTTCTGTAACGAAGTTCTCCCCATCCTCACCATGCAATTGAGCAGGTAGGGAAACTCTGGCCGAAGAACGTCCTTTCCGAGTTCCGCGCCACTACCAATTGGGAACAAAAGTGCGTTTCTGAAAACTCGGGTCACCCGGCGCTAGACTCCCGCGCCTGCCACATTCGTCCGCAAAGGAGTTCCCTATGCCAGAAGCCCACTACAAACTGGGCAAGCAACGCCCCCAGATTGACCGCCGCACGCTACAGTTTGGCGCCTATCTGACCAAGTCATTGGCCGCTCCGCCTGCTTCTATCGATTACACGAAGCCCGTGAAGGAGTGGCCGATGATGGGCAACGACAACTTCGGCGACTGCACCTGCGCCGCGGCGGGCCACATGATTGAAGAATGGACTGCCAACACCGGGCAGGTGAACATCCTCTCCGATCCGGTAATTCTGAAAGCCTACAATCACTTCGCCCACGGCAAGGCCGATGCCGGCGCCAATATGCTTTCCGTTCTCAAGTACTGGCGAAAAGACGGAATAGGCGGCGATAAGATCCTGGCCTTCGCGCAACTCGAGCCGCAGAACGATGTGCAACTCCGCGACGCCGTCAGCATCTTCGGTTCGGCCTACCTGGGATTGGCTCTGCCAGATTTTGCGGTTCCGCCGGGCGCGGATTTTCTGTCCATCCCCTGGCTGGTTCCGGGCAAAGGGCCGGTCGGGGATGCCGCCCCGAATCCCAACAACGGCCACTGCGTCCCCGCGGTCGGCTACGACCAGCGCTTTATCTATGTGGTCACCTGGGGCGCCATCAAGACCATGAGCTGGCAGTTCTATGACGCCTACGCCGATGAAGGATTCGCGGTATTGAGTCCGGATTGGATCAACAAAAAGGTCGGCACATCCCCTTCCGGGTTTGATATGGCGGCGCTCGAACAAGACCTTGCAGCCGTAGGACAAGGTCAGGCCGCTGCGGCCGATTAAGCTTTCGCCTTCTGATAGCCCTGCTCGAAAGAGCAGGGCTTTTTCATGCCTCGTCTAGGGCTGGATCCACCTGCCCAGTCTTTTCGGTCAGCATTCGAGAAGTCTCTCCGTTGTCGGTGCGATTGTGGTCCATTCCTGCAGCGTATTCGACTGTGGTATGATAGCGAATAAAAAGCGAAGACGCGCTTATGTCATCCCTACCCCTGCTCCCCAATTCCGGCCCTCGCCTTGTCGGCATCGCCCGCCTCGCCTCTCACAGCGAAAGCGTACGCCAGGGCCATGAAGTCGAATATTTCACTCTGCCGGTGCGCTCTCTCCTCAACCGTTGCACGGGCACGCGCATGCCCTTCGACTGGACAATCAACCCCTATCGCGGCTGCGAATTTGCGTGCAAATACTGTTATGCCCGCTATACCCACGAGTTCATGGAACTGCGCGACGGCATCGAGTTCGAGCAGAAGATTTACGCCAAGCAGCACGCGGCGGAACTTCTCCGCCAGGAATTGCGGAAGGTGAAACCGGGGGAGGACATCGCGATCGGCACTGCAACCGATCCTTATCAACCCATCGAGAAAAGACTGGAAATCACCCGAGCCATTCTGGGGGAACTGGCGCGCCACGCCGGCCTCGATCTCGGCATTGTGACCAAGTCTGCCATGGTGGCGCGTGACACCGATGTGCTTCGCGAAATTGCGCGTCACAACCGCATCTCAGTCAGCTTCACCGTCACGACTACGGACATCGAACTCGCTCGCCTCCTCGAACCTCGAGCGCCCCGCCCGGACCTGCGCCTCGAGGCTCTTCTTAAGCTGCGCGAGGCCGGCATTCGTGCCGGGGTAATCTGCGCGCCGGTTTTGCCTGGCATAACCGATTCTCCCAAGCAACTTGAAGCGGTGGTTCGCTCCGCGGCGGAAGCCAAAGCCAACCATGTCTACGCCAATCCGCTTTTTCTGAAACCGTGCTCGGCGGCTGTCTTTCTGCCCTTTCTCAAAGAGCACTTTCCCCACCTCGTTGCCGATTACGACAAACGCTTCCAAGATCGCGCCTTTCTGCCGACCGCCTATCGGAAGCGCATCCGCGAGCTGATGTCAAAGTTAAGAGCGAAATACAAGATCCGAAGCGACTCGCGCTGGGAGCGGGAAGTACCGCCCTCAGAAGCAAATCCGCAAATGAACCTGTTTTGACACGCCCCCATCTTCCCCGCAACTCTTTGCCGTCGCCAGGGTTTATGCGATGTTAGGAACACCATCGCCACAAATCTGTGAGGAGAGGTATGAGAAAGCTTTTCGATCGCGTTGGATGTATCCGCTCCACCGTCCCCCAGGCATCTTTCTTGGTACTTCTCGTTCTTATCTCCGCCTACACCCTGCCCGCCCAGGAGGATGAGGGGGGGCAGGGCCTCAGCGCAGGCGGCAAATGGACGCAATACAGTTCCGAAGATCGAATGACCGCGCAGCACCGGACACGTTTCGAACTTCCCGCGGAGAACCTCCCTAACAGCGACAATGAGGCACGCATCGTTCTCTACTGCACCGATGGCCAGCTGACCCTGGCAGACTTTCATCCTGGCTCCAAGCTGGCACGTCCGAATTGGCCGGGTTTCTGGGGACAGCCACAGATGCGGGTTCGGGTCCGCTTCGATGACAGCCACGACGAGCACGGCTGGAACTGGATCCGCGGACATTTCCTGGCGATGGACAAGGGCACCACACGGGCGATGCTGGGCGCAAATATTTTCCGCATCGAGTTCCAGACCCCGCAGGGGCCGGAGGTTGCCGAATTCGCTCCGGCAGGAATTGATTTGGCTGCCGTTCACAAGGCGTGCGGCCTCACCCCGAAGAAGCCCTAACTCCCGCTCCGGCTATCCGCTCGGGACTTAGAGGGGTTTTCGATAATGCACGCAACGGTCCACCACCGCGTATCCCATGGCCTCGTGTGCCTTTTGCGATGTGGGGTTATCGATCAACGCGTCCGAGGCCATTTCCCGACAGCCTTCGCTCCGTGCCCATTCTTCAGCCGCAGTCAGAAGGCTTTTGCCGATTCCCTGCCGCCGCCAACCCTCGACGACGTACCAGCCTTCAATAAATCCAACCGCTCGTGACGGATCGCATCCGTCCGCATGCGACCGCAACCCTGTTTCCAGAAATCCCACCAGCCTTTCGTTTGCGGCTTCGGCAACAAAAATTGCGCTAGGCGTCGCCGCTGTTGGACCCGAAAAAACCTGCTCGAGCTCGCGACGATGTTCTTCTGCCGATGCGTCCGGCCAGAGCAGCGCGCGCAAGCGTGCCAGTTCGGCACAATCCGCCTTCGCGGCAGCTCGGATCCGGACTGGTTCTGGAGGTTTCACCGTATGAGCAGCACGAGACGATCAACCCGTTTCGGACTGGAGCAGCGCCACCGGAAGATGCGCGAGCGCCGACGAGACCTCAAGCTCGGTACGCTCCCGTGTACTAGCCTTCGAAATTCTTTCTCCGGTAAAGACATTTCGCAATAACATGCCAGCCGATATCGGGAGCTCAACCCTGGTATCGTGCCAGACGCTTTCACCCAAGGGCAGTCGCAATTCGCCGCCCAAGAGAGGCGCACAAAGCCGGGGCACGACGATCACCACCTGCGACTCGCCAAGCTTTCTTGCGAATGCCAGCACATGCTTGCTCTTCGCCCCCTTGCTTGCGAGCTGGATGTAATCACCGCGAAGAAACAAGTCAGGGTTCTGGTTGCGAAGTCTCAGAGCTCGCCAGGTAAGGTATGCCTTCATCCTGCCATCTTGCAGGTTGCGAGCAAGCTCACCGGCAAAGCCGCAAAGGCAATCAGCATTCTCCGAAGCACGACGCAACTCCTCGAGAATCCGCACTCTCTCCTTGTAATTCACGGGTCGGCGATTGTCCGGATCCACCAAGCTGAATTGCCAAAGCTCGTTGCCTTGATAGATGTCCGGCACGCCCGGAGCCGTGAGCTTAATCACCGTTTGTGCGAGGCTGTTGAGCATCCCAAAATGCGAGATCACTCTCTGAAACGGCACAAACGCTCTGCGGAACTCCTGGCTGCTGACTACAGCCTCTATGAAATTCGTGAGCGCGGACTCATATTCCCGATTCTGATTCACCCAGCTGGTCTTCTCTTTTGCCTCGCGAACCGCTTTGAGCATGTACTCGGTCATGCGCTCCGTGAAATTCTCGGGCAGCCGCTCGCTCTCGGCTTGGAAGGGCCAGGCTCCGACCAGAGTTTGATAGAGCAAATACTCGTCGTTCGGAATTGGAATCTCCTCTGTCCCTTTGTGGCGTCGGTTCATCTGGCGCCAGCCCGCAACGCATTCTCTCCAGGCATGGGGCATTTCGGAGAGCACGTTGATCCGCGCCCGCACATCTTCCGAACGTTTCGAATCATGGGTGGAGGTTGCCAGCAATGCATCGGGCCAGTGCTCCACCCGATGCCGCATGGCGGCATGAAAGCGCTCTGGCGCGGCGCCAAACTCGACCGGATTCCCACCCACATCGTTCAGCGAAACCAGACGGTGATAACGATAGAAGCTGGTATCCTCGAGCCCCTTCGCCATCACCGCGCTCGTGTACTGCTGAAAGCGCATGGCGAAATGACTCACCGATTTCCCGTAGTACTCGAGGTGTCCCTCGCGTTGCCGCGTCAGCAGCACTTCGCGAACGAAGTCATAGACGCTCGCCTCGGCGGCGCTAGCTTGCTCCTTGGCGCATTCGACGGCTTCGGCGATGTATTTTTCATCCAGCGCCGAGACCTGCTGCTCGGTGACGTAGGTCCGATACACCGGAAAGCAAGCGACGATTTCGGTCAGCGCATCGCGCAGGCTCTTCACCGTGAAGTCGCAGGTATGGCGGTCGGCCAGAGCGATTCGGCTCAGGTGATTTGCCAGCACGTTGAGTTCACTGTTCAGGGACCGGTCCATGACCAGTTTTTTGCATTCATACGCCAGTTCGGCGAAATTCGGGCGCTCGCCCAGGAACGACCAGTACACGTCGGTTAAGCTTCGTTCCGACTCCGGATCCACAAACAATCCGTTCACGAGATTGGCGAACTCATAGCCGGTCGTGCCCTCAATGGGCCAGTCGCGAGAGAGCTGTTCCTGGCCGCTCAAAATCTTTTCCGCCAAGATGTAATGCGGTTTCGAATTGCAATCGGCCCCAGCGTCGGTCCCGGATTGCAGCCGCTCGAAATACTGGCGAGGGTTGTAGAGGCCATCGGGGTGATCAATACGCAATCCGTCTATTTTTCCCTCACGCAGCAATTGCAGCACGAATTCATGCGTCTGCTTGAACACGTCTGCGTTCTCCTGACGCAGCGCGGCCAGGTCATTCACATCGAAGAAGCGCCGGTAATTGATGTCGTCCGCGGCCACTCGCCAATACGCCAGTCGGAACGTCTGGGCCTTGATCAACTCGTGCAACGGATCGAACGACGCGGAATCGCTCGGAGTGCCGTTCATCTTCGCAACGCTCTGTTCGACAGACGCCATCACCCGGTGCGAGCGGGCGCACAGCGCCGCCAGCCTGCGTTTGTGAATCTCCTTGTCGCGAATCCGTTCCGCACGCTTGTCGGAAGAAGTTTCGCTGCGCCCGGGAAGATGCCCGAAGGCCGAAATCAGGCTCTGCAGTTCGAGCAAATCGTCGTCGGTCGATTCCGATCGCGCCTGCAACTGCTCCGCCGCCGGGATCAGAATGCGCGGGTACTCACGCGGGTTCACCGGAAACCGATGCTGGAAGTACCAAATGCTGAATTCGCCTTTCTCGGCATCGAAGTTGAGCTTCAATTCGCCGCGATCGAGCACCGTACCATACTGATCGCCCAAAACCGGCACCAGCACCTTTCCCTGCAACTCGTCTTTCAGCGGCTCCCAATCAATATCGAAGAACTCCGCATACGCCGAGGACTCGCCGTTTTCGAGAACATCCAGCCACCAGGCGTTATCGCTTCCCATTACGCCCATATGGTTGGGCACGATGTCGAGAATCTGCCCCATGCCGTGCTCATGCAGCACCGCAACAAAGCGCTCGTAATCTTCCGGCGTTCCGATCTCAGGATTGAGATGGTGATGATCGATGATGTCGTAGCCGTGCATAGAGCCGGGCCGGGCGCGTAAATAAGGAGACGCATAGCAGTGCGAAATGCCAAGCTCGGCCAGGTATGGAACGATCTCCGCGGCTTGCGCAAAGGTGAAATTCCGGTTGAATTGCAGGCGATAGGTCGAGAGAGGAACCCGGGTCATTCGTTCAGCAACCATGCAGCTGAATACGCTGACAGTATCTCGTTTCGCTCAAGATCAGCGTTCCCGGTACTGTACAGCAATCGTCCTTCGAATCTCTGTGTGATGCCGATTTCCTTAGCCGCGAAATTGGCACGGAGGTGCAACCCTCCTCCCCCGATAAAAGGCCAATCGACGGACACGGCTTTTTCGCCGACCACCTGAAACTGCGCTGTTCCGGTTCTGATCTTCGCGATTCGAGGCACAATCTCGTTGCGGCGGCACGCCAGTAACTCGCGGTGAAACTGCAACCACTCGAGATGTTGCGGCTGTTCGAGCGAAGCCCAATCGAGCCGGGATGTGGCAAACGTCGTCAGGCGGTTGGGATCCGGAATGCGTGCCCGCGCCTGGGGCGAACTGAACTGGACAAACTTCGCGAACTCTGACCGGCGCCCGTCTCTTACCTTCGACTCCAGTTCCGGCCCAAAGTCGCAGAAGAAGAGGAAGGGCGTCTCCGCCCCGAACTCCTCTCCCATGAATAGAAGCGGCGGCGACGGCGCGAGCAGCAGGCACGCCATGGCCGCGCGCACGGCTGCGGGATTCGCCAGTCTGGTGATGCGCTCGCCCAGCGCCCGGTTTCCGATCTGATCATGATTCTGCAGAAAAGAAACGAAACACCCGGGCGGCAGCTCGCGGCTGGGCTCTCCACGCGCTTTGCCCGCGTCATAGAGCGAGGGCTCCCCCTGATAGCTGAATCCCTCGGCCAGGGTGCGCCCGAGATGCCGGGCAGGATTCTCCGCGTAGTCACGGTAGTAGCCGTCTTTTTCGTCCGTCAACAGCACGTGCAGCGCGTGATGAATGTCGTCGTTCCACTGCGCGGTGAAGAGTCGCGGTCTCCCGTCGACGGCGCGGCGCAGATAGTGTGCGGCATTGTTTCCATTCTCGAGAATCAAGTGAACGTAGCGATGCCCAGCCAGGCGGTGGCGAATGGTTTCCCCGAGCTCGGTGAGAAAATCAGGATGCGAGTCATCCACGATCGTGTGCACGGCGTCGAGGCGCAAGCCGTCCAAATGAAATTCCTCCAGCCAGTAGAGCGCATTGTGAATGAAATAATCCCGAACCACTCGACCGCCGGGCCCGTCGAAGTTGATCGCCTGTCCCCACGGCGTGTGATGACGATCGGTGAAGAAGGCGGGCGCATACAGGGGTAGGTAATTTCCTTCCGGCCCGAAGTGGTTGTAAACCACGTCGAGAATTACCATTAGATTTTTCGCATGTGCGGCGTTGATGAAATGCTTCAGATGCTCCGGCCGCCCATACACACTGGTCGGAGCGTACGGCAGCACGCCGTCATATCCCCAATTGCGCTTTCCGGGGAAACTGGAAACCGGCATGATCTCGATGGCGGTTACCCCGATGCCCGCAAGATAGTCGAGCTTTTGCTCTGCTGCCCGAAACGTGCCCTCGAGCGTAAATGTGCCGGTGTGCATTTCATAAATCACGGCATCCGGCCACGGCCGCCCGCGCCATCCGCTATCCGTCCATTCGAAGGCTCTCGCATCGATGACCTCGCTAGGTGCATGCACGGAGGAAGGTTGAAAGCGCGAAGCCGGGTCCGGCACGGGTGCGAGGTCATCGACTCGGAAGCGGTAATGTGTCCCTGCCCGCGCTTCCTGGGTAGACACTTCAAACCACCCTTGGCCAACCGCAGACATGACCAGCTCACACTGCCGAGAATCTTCGAGGGCAACCTGCACCGACCGCGCATTGGGCGCCCAAAGCCGGAACCGAACCGAGCCATCGTCGCGGCATTCCGCCCCGAAGGGCATCTCGTGCTTGCGTTTCATGCCTCCGGCGTGCGCCTCCGGTCGGCTCGGCGTATCCGCTCCGGAGTGCGTTCCACCAGCAAAACCAGCGAACGAGCCTGGAGAGGATAGCGGGCGGTTGCGGTGTAAAACGCATCCGCCCGATTGGTGGTTTGACAAGAGGTATCGATGATTGCGACCCAGCCCGAGTTCGAAGGAGGCGCCGGCAGGACAAACGGAATTTCTTCGTGATGAGCATTCATGAGCAGCAGAAAGTTGTCATCACGAATCCGCTGGCCGCGTTCATCCACTTCAGCCACGGCGTCACCGGAAAGCGCAACGCCCAAACAGCGCGCGAAATGTTGGTTCCATTCTTCGTCGGTCATCTCCTGCCCGTCCGGGGTGAGCCAGGAAATGTCCTTGATACCGGCGCCGCGAATTCCTCTGCCCTGAAAGAACTTCCAGCGACGGAAAACCGGATGCGCTCTGCGCAACGCGATCATGCGCTGCACGAAAGCCAACAACTCTTGATCCATATGTTCCGGATTCCAGTCGAGCCAGCTGATCTCATTGTCCTGGCAATACGCATTGTTGTTTCCCTGTTGGGTATGGCCCATGGCATCCCCAGCCAGCATCATGGGTACGCCTTGCGACAAAAATAGGGTCGCCAGGAAATTCCTCTTCTGCCGTGCGCGCAGTTTCCGGACCTCGAGATTGTCCGTCGGTCCTTCCACTCCGCAATTCCAGCTCCGGTTATTGTCGCTACCGTCGCGGTTGTCTTCCCCATTCGCCTCATTATGCTTGGAGTTGTAGCTGACCAGATCCTGCAAGGTGAACCCGTCATGTGCGGTGACAAAATTCACGCTGGCATAGGGACGCCGTCCGCTGCGGGCATATAGATCACTCGATCCGGTGATCCGATACGCTAACTCGCCAATGATGCCGCCGTCGCCTTTCCAGTACGCGCGCACCGCGTCGCGGTACTTGTCATTCCACTCTGCCCAGCCCACGGGAAATTTTCCCACCTGATATCCGCCCTCGCCCAAGTCCCATGGCTCCGCGATCAGCTTCACCTGCGAAAGCAACGGGTCCTGATGAATGATGTCGAGAAACGCCCCCAGGCGATCGACTTCGTGCAACTCGCGCGCCAAGGTTGCCGCCAGGTCAAAGCGGAATCCATCCACGTGCATCTCCAGCACCCAATAGCGCAAGCTATCCATGATCAGCTGCAACACACGCGGATGCCGCATGTTGAGCGTATTTCCGGTGCCGGTGTAATCCATGTAGTAGCGTGGATTATCTTGCATCAGCCGGTAGTAAACGGCATTGTCAATTCCACGAAACGACAAGGTCGGCCCAAGATGATTGCCTTCGGCGGTGTGGTTGTAAACCACATCGAGGATCACCTCGATTCCCGCCGAGTGCAGCGTCTTCACCATCGTCTTGAACTCGGTTAGAGCACCGGTCGCCGAGTACCGCGGCTCGGGCGCAAAAAAACCGATGGTGTTGTATCCCCAATAATTGTTCAATCCACGCTCCACCAGATAGCGATCGTCGATGAACGCGTGCACCGGCATCAACTCCACGGCTGTGATCCCGAGCCGCGTCAGGTAGTCGATCACCGGAGCCGTCCCGAGCGCCGCGTAGGTGCCGCGCAGTGCTGGAGGAATATCGGGATGGCGCATGGTGAACCCCTTCACGTGCACTTCATAAATGATGGTGCGATGCCAGGGCGTGCGCGGCGCCTGATCTGCTCCCCAGGTGAATGCGGGATCGACCACCACTGCTTTGAGCATGCCCTGTGCACTGTCGCGCCGATCGAAGGACAGATCCTCTTTCGGACTGCCGATTTTGTACCCGAAACGCGAATCGTGCCATTTCAGTCCATTGCGAATCTGCTTTGCATAGGGATCGAGCAGCAGCTTGTGATGGTTGAACCGCAGGCCCTTATTGGGATCGTAAGGCCCACGAACGCGATATCCGTAGAGCAGGCCCGGCCGCGCTTCCGGCAGGTAGCAGTGCCATACTTGGTCGGTCTGCTCGCGGACGGCAATTCTGTGAACTTCGCGACGCCCGGACGGATCGAAGAGGCAGAGCTCGACGTTTTCGGCACGCTCCGAGAACAGGGCAAAGTTCACCCCTTCCCCATCCCAGGTAGCGCCCAAAGGATACGGTTTGCCGGGCCAGACAATCAGCTCTGTTGGTTTGATCATGCGCAGCTTTTGCCATCAACACTGAGGACGTACGAAGAAAGAATCACCGATTGCAACCGGCTCGTTCTCGAGCCCGGTGCGGCGTAATCAGTTCAAGGGACCCTTAGCATAGGAGAACGTAACCGCTGCGGCCTATAAGGTTTCAACCGTACATACCCGGCGTATTTCGCTGTACTGCGGCGCACTGCTGGCACGTGTGCACTCTAGCGGCGAGTTTCAGCAACCTCGAGCCCTCCGATCGTCCCCCTTTGTCAGGCCGAAGCCGGCTGCCGACGGCCGGGGGTTTCCACAGTAAGATGGTCGCGAGCGGCAGTATTCTGGTTCCGACGCACCACAATGGGTGCGGGAAACATTCCTCGCCTGATCGACAAACGCCGACGGCGGCGGGATCAAGGAGCAAGGAAATGGCGGGTCTGAGCGGAGACAAGGTCGACGAGCGATCCCGCTATTCAGGTCTGCTTACCGACCTTTACGAACTCACGATGGCGGCCGCGTATTTCGAACTCAACCTCACGGCCAACGCCACCTTCGAATTGTTTGTACGTTCCCTGCCACCAGAACGAGGTTTTCTCGTGGCGGCCGGTCTGGAACAGGCGCTTGACTATCTGGAGCACGTCCACTTTGACGAGGCTGAGGTCGAGTATTTGCGCCGGCAAGCTCCCTTTCAACAAATCGAGGGAGGGTTCTTCGAATACCTGAAGAGGTTCCGCTTTACGGGTGAGGTGTGGGCAGTTGCGGAAGGAACGCTCATATTCGGAGAAGAGCCCCTGTTGAGGATCACGGCTCCGATCATCGAGGCCCAGATTGTGGAGACCTTCCTGCTGTCGACCTTGAGCTTCGAGACCATGGTGGCATCGAAAGCCGCCCGTGTCGTAAGCGCGGCCCGAGGGCGATCCGTGGTCGAATTTGGCTCGCGGCGAGCTCATGGGCCCGAAGCCGGTGTGCTGGCGGCGCGAGCCGCCTACATCGGTGGCGCGACCGGCACTTCCAACGCCGAAGCTGGACGGCGCTTCCATATTCCCATCTTGGGAACTCAGGCGCACTCCTTCGTGATGGCTTACCCCGATGAAGAAGATGCCTTCCGGAAATTCCAAGAGCTTTTTCCGGAACATAGCGTGTTGCTGGTTGATACCTACAATACGTTGGCAGCGATTGACAAGATCATCGACAGCCGTCTTCATCCTGTGGCAATTCGACTCGACAGTGGAGATCTGGTCGCGCTTTCGCTCGAGGCGCGTCGACGGCTGAATCGGGCTGGACTCAAGGACACCGAGATTTTTGCCAGCGGGGACCTGGATGAGTACGTGATCGCCGACCTGCTTGCTCGGGGAGCTCCTATCGACGCTTTTGGAGTAGGCACAGCCTTGGCGACCTCCAAAGATGCGCCGGCGCTTGGCGCTGTGTACAAGCTGGTCGAGATCGAAGCTCACGGAGCCAGCGCTTACCGCGCGAAATTCAGCGACGAGAAGATCACCCATCCCGGGCGCAAGCAGGTGTATCGCTTCCACGACGAGAACGGGAACTTTCGCGGAGACATTATCGCCTGCGCAGAGGAGCAGTTCCCGGATGGTGAGCCCATACTTCGGTGCGTGATGCGCGAGGGAAAGCGACGCGAGGCGGCGCCTGATCTCGGGATGATTCAGCGCCATGCGCACGAGCAGATAGAAAGATTAGGGAAAGGCTGTCGCCGGCTGACGAAGCCCGATGCTTACCGGGTCACCTTCAGCGAACGTCTCGAAGCCTTATTGCGATTAGTCCGTCAGACCGTGAGAGCGCCTCGAGAGAAGGCAAAACCAGGTCAGGTAGCGTGACACGATGCGCAGAGCGGAGCCGGGGATTGGGATCAAGCTGCACGACTGCCGGGAGCGGTGCCCTCGCTCTCCCCCTTGATCACGGATTCAAGTGCCTTTCGACCAGCCCGTTCTGCTTCCTCCTGGGTTGACGCCTCGCCGGAGCCGAGGAGTTCGTGGTTAGGCCGAACTCTATAGATCTTGTATCGCCAGCCGGTGTAGAGCTGCGTGGCCGGGTCCTGCACCCGCTCGACTTCATAGGCATGATCTCCTTCATAGAAACGCATAGTGCCTGCTCCCGAGTGATTTCGTGACACGACTACTCTCGCTAAGCTCCCCCGGCGATTCTGGGGCATGATTCTGTTTCGCTCTTGCCTCCGATGGCGATGATGGCGATCGGGATGGCTATAATTTCACGTCGACAAAAGCAAATTCGGCTCTCGTGCGACTTGGCGTCGCGTTCAAGCTTCTGAAACATGCGTTGACCCACAGGTTGGTTCCCATCCAGGATTCAGGTGAGGTATTCATGGAATTCTCGATCTCCGTTCCTCAGACGTATCCAGATCCGGCCCGCATTCGGCGATTCCTGAAACGTGCGGAAGAACTTCCTTTCGTAGGCGCATGGTGTATCGAGCAGGTAATCGGCAGCGCGCCCGTGCTGGAAGCGGTGACCACGCTGGCGTACGCGACGGCAATTACCGAGCGGCTGCGCCTGGGCATTGCGGTTCTGATCCTCGGCCAGCGCAATCCCGTTGAGCTCGCGAAGTCGTTATCGTCTATCGATGTGCTCTCAGGGGGACGGCTCGTGGTTGGCGTTGGACTTGGTCACAATACCCGGTTTTATCCCGCCTACGGACTCGCCTCCGAAGGCAGGGTGTCACGATTTCGTGAAAACCTCGAGATCATGAAGCGTCTGTGGACGAAAGATCGAGTGACACTGTCGGGGCGCTTCGCGCACCTCGAGAAAGTTCCGATGGAACCGAAACCCGTGCAGAAACCACATCCCAAAATCTGGTTCGGCGGCCGGGCCGAAGCTGCACTGCGGCGGGCCGTCGAATTAGGGGACGGCTACATCGGCGCGGGCTCGACACCCACGAACCTGTTCCTCGAAGATATCAAGCTTTTGCCTCGGGAATTTCCTAAAGCCAAGCGCCTTTATGTGGCTTTGGGAGATGCTCTGCCGCGGCTGCGGGAATGGTTCGCAGCGTTTTACGGGAAGGCTGAGATGGCGGAGCAGGTGGCGGTGTGGGGATCGGCCGAGCGGATCGCAGATGAGATTGTGCGGATTCGAGATGCGGGGATTCAACAGGTCCTGCTCCATCCTGTTTTCGACGAGGAGCATCAAATGGAGCGTCTGGCCAACGAAGTTTTGAGTCGCGTGTAAGCATCGCATCTGGGATCAAAGCCATCGAGGTTTGGGGGCCGCCGCGCTAGCAGCAGAGAGCCGTGATCAACCCGCAAACCCGAACTTTAGGCTGGTGTAGCAGCCTGGATAGCGCTCCGAATTTCCTCCCGAATTACCAAAGTCCAATCATTCCCAAGCTTCCGGAACAAGTTACAGAAAGCTGGGTTAGGTAGGATGGGGGACGAAATGCGTGAGCTGCTGAAAGGCCGTAAGTCCTTTCTTTTCTGTTTGGCGGCCCTGTTTCTCTGGGCTCCGGCGCAGTCTCGCGCGCAAGCCACGCTTTTGCTCGAGGAACCCTACAGCTACGACGGAACCTTCGCCGGGACTGGTCATGCGGCAATCTATTTGTCCCGGGTCTGCGCGGAGACGCCTACCCGATTGCGCCGCTGCCATCTGGGAGAGAACGGCGTGGTGCTCAGCCGCTACGACGGCATCGCCGGCCACGACTGGATGGCGATTTCCCTGATTCCGTATCTATACGCGGTCGACCAGGTCGAGAACATCCCGCTGTTCGTGGACCCCAAGCTGGTCGCACTCTTGCGTGAACGCTACCTTCGAACTCTGCCGCTTCCTCCAGAGAAGACCGCAGGCTCGGAACCTCGCTATGAGCTTGCCGGGTCGGCATACGACCGCACCCTGTATGGTTTTGCTTTTGCCACCACGCAGGAGCAGGACGACCGGTTGATTCAGTGGTTGAACTCATCGTCGAACCGCGAGAGCTACGAACTGATCAAGCGCAATTGCGCCGACTTCGTAAAGGGGATTGTCAATTTCTACTATCCTCATGCTATTCACCGCGCTCTCATCGCCGACCTGGGTGTGACCACTCCCAAGCAGGCGGCGAAATCCTTGGTGCGCTACAGCAGGCATCACCCCGAAATGAGGCTCACGACATTTCTGATACCGCAGGTACCGGGTCTCAAACGGAGCAAGCCGGTGCATGGCGTGATTGAATCGCTGGTTCTGGCTAAGAAATACGTCACTCCGGTTCTGCTTTTCCATCCCTTCGTGGTCGGAAGCGTAGAGGCCGCGTACTGGGCGGGATGGCGCTTCAACCCTGGAAAAGGTGCCCTGATCTTTGATCCGGCCTCCGGGGACCCGGGCCGTGGGCTGGAGAAACCGCTCACCGCGGCGCAACGCCGTTCCTATCAAAACCTGGTGGAAACGATGAAGAGGCGTGAGGTTGAAACCGAGGCTTTACCGCCGTGGGGAACGATCGAAACCAGGTCGCAGGTGGGCTTGGACGCTGAAGGCAGGCCGGTGCAGCAGGTCTTACTAGAGGGTCGCATGGTGCCGGTTGGAACTTGCCGAGCCAACGCTCTCCGTATTTCGGGGTCCCCGGAGTTAGTAGAAGGTCTGGTGCTGGCGCGCATTGAGACAGAACTCAAGCCTAAAAGTCCCATCCGCACTTCGGAATCGGAAATACGAAACGACTGGAAGCTGCTCGAAGCTGCGCGCGGAGCTAGCGAAGCTGCCGTGACGGTGAAGCCTTGATCGCAGGGGCTTGCGATGATTTGCGATCGCACCCGTGCGACGGCGAGAGGCATGCTGATTAGCGTAAATGCACCGGCGCTTCGGCGCTGGCTGTGATCTTGCCTTTGTGCTTAGTCAGCCGCGGCGGTCCATATTTCGGCCTAATCTCATGGCAGCCGTTCTCGCAGTAGACGCCGCCCTCGGCTGATTCCGGCGGCGGCAAAGGGGAGTTCACTGCAATCTCGCGCTCTCGGTCCACGCAGGCGTCAATCTCCGCCTGAAGCTCTCGATGCTGTTGGCGGGTGAGCCATTTCTTCACGTTCAGCAAGTAGTTCTCGAAGCGCGCAATGGGATCGCGCTTGCGCCAGTACTCAAACATTGCCTTAGGAACGTAATCGGCCGAATCGTGTATGGCATGCCCCTTCATGCGCATCATCTTGGCTTCAATCAAGGTTGGGCCGTCGCCTCGGTGCGCCCGCTCCACCGCATCCCGCGCGGCGTCGTAAACCTGGCACAGGTCGGTGCCATCCACGATCACGCTCGGAATTCCATAGGCAACGGCGCGCTCTGCGAGGTCGGTCACGCGATACTGCATCTCCGAAGGAGTGGAGTAGGCCCAAAGATTGCTTTCCAGCAAGAGCACCAGGCCGAGATTCTGCACCGCCGCGAAGTTAATGCCTTCGTACGTCACTCCGGTAGACTGCCCGCCATCGCCGATATAAGTCATGACGGCGATGTTGCGCCCCTGCAAGCGGGCGCCCAGCGCCACTCCCGCCATGACGGGAATGAGATCGCCGAGCATTGAGATTGGAGAAACCACATTGCGTTCGTAAATATCTCCGAAGTGGGAGGTGCCGTCACGGCCCTGGGTCGGCGAATCGGCTTTCGCCATATACTGCATCATGATGTCGCGAGGCTGGAATCCACGCACCAGCAGTGAGCCCTGGTTCCGGATCATGGGAGCCAACCAGTCATCTTTTTCGAGGGCATAGGCAGAAGCGCACGAGCAGGCTTCCTGACCAAGGCCGAAATATACGCCGCCAACTACCTTCCCCTGCTTGTAAAGATTCTCAAGAACCTGCTCGGTTTTGCGGTTGAGGATCATCCAGCGGTAGAGCGCGATCGATTGTTGCTTGGACAAGTACTTAGAGTCACGGATTGGCGGGGCGGGAGCGCTCAGGTCGCCCGAAAGTTCGTATCGGTATTCTTCACCGCTCTCGACTTGCCGCGCTGTAAAAGTGGGTCTCTCCAGGCGATAGTCCGGAATCGGATAGGTGCGTTCCTGAGGAAGAGAGGGGGGGCGGCGCGATCCGTTGTTGGAGCTGCCGCGCTTTGCCGCGGATTTGGATGTTCTGGTTCGATTGGGCATCGGCAAAAGTAATCCTACTCCTGGCTGTGGACAAAGACCACGCGTTCCCGGCCTCGGGTTCAGCCAAGCAATTCCGAATCAAACTTCTCAAACAACGCGCGCATGAGCGAGGGCGTCCGTTCTTGGGTGGCGTGGATTTCCTGAATCAGAGAATGAATCCTGGGCGTCATGACCAGCAGGTAGCGAACCCGATGCGGGGCTGGATTCCAGTAAGTATGTGGGGTGCCGCGTGGCACCAGGATGGCAGATCCCGCCCTCAATTCGACCTCCTCTTCGCCCTTTTTCACGCACAAGCGCCCTTCGAGAACATACCAGGCTTCGTCGTCGCTGCGATGAAGGTGCAAGGGCGCAATCCAACGCGGCGGACCCGGCGGTCGACCCTCGTCCTGCCACTCCGCAATCACAAAGTTATCGGCGGCGGAGCCAAGCATTCTGCCCGCGAGAGGAGGCACGAGAACTGGGGAATTCATGAAAGCATTAAATCACAGGCGTGACGACTCAAGCCCAGGTGACTTCGTCGTCGCCATGAATCTTGCGAAGATTCTCAGGGATCTTCATGGGAATGCCGAGATCTTTGCCCAGCAGCGCGTCGAGATTTTCGAGCCACAGCATCTGGCGTTCGAATACGCTTCCGAAATTCCGTGATAACGCGTGTGCTACCTCGAGCACGGGCAGTTCGCGACCAAGCTCCTTAGCCATGGAGGTCACCGGCTTTGAACCGATCCCGCAAGGGACGATGAGGTTGAAGAAGCTGAGATCGGTATTGACATTCAGGGCGATGCCGTGGGACGTGACTCCGCGGGAGACATGAATGCCGAGCGCAGCGATCTTAGCTTCCTCGGTAGGGGGAGTAGAGGGAGCGGCGCCTTCGCCTGGGGTCCCGGGCGGCGCCGGGGTTGGCGCGACCGGGTAGTCGCTCGTCCAAACGCCGGTCAAGCCAGAGATTCTCTTTGTGTTAATTCCGTAGTCCCGACAGGTACCTATCAGCACCTCCTCCAGATCGCGCACAAACTCGATTACGCCCATGGTTCGGCGGGATTCGCTCTTCGAGGGGAGTCCTCGGAGGTCGAATATCGGATATGCCACCAACTGTCCGGGACCGTGAAAGGTGACATCTCCCCCGCGGTCGCATTCGAACACCTCGACTCCACGACGAGCCAGCAATTCGGGCGAGGCCACGACATTCTGTGCCTTGGCATTGCGGCCCAGAGTGATCACGGGGGTATGCTCGAGCAGCAACAGCAGATCGCCGACGCCGCCCTCTTTGCGCAACCCGACTAGCTTTTGCTGCAGGCGAAGTGCGGTGCGGTAGTCGACGGTGCCGAGTTGAAGAACGGAAATCACATCCAAACCATTTCCCCTCAGAGATCAACCAAACTGCGATCCATCTCTAGGCGTTGATGGCCAATCCATAGACGCTGTTCGATGCATCCAGCATTGCCTCGGCCAGCGTGGGGTGGGCGTGGATGGTCCACATTAAATCTTCCACGGTTGCCTCCAATTCCATAGCCGTGACTGCTTCCGCAATCAACTCGGTGGCTTGAGGTCCGATGATATGCACGCCCAAAATCTCGCCGTACTCGTTGTCGGAAACAATTTTGATAAAGCCTTCGTGCTCGCCCACAATCGAAGCTCGCGAATTCGCCGTGAACGGGAACTTGCCCACCTTCACGTCATAGCCCTGCTCGCGTGCTTTTGCCTCGGTTAAGCCAACACTGCCGATCTCCGGATGGCAGAACGTCACATTCGGGATCCGCAGCAGATTGATTGGCTTGTCTTGCTTGCCAGCAATTTTGGAGACCGCGACAATCCCTTCCATGGCTCCCACGTGGGCCAGCAGGGGCGTACCCAGCACAATATCGCCGATGGCATAGACCCCCGGCTCGGCGGTCTCCATCCACTGGTTGGTCTTCACGAATCCGCGCTCGGTCTGGATACGCGTCTTCTCCATTCCCGCATTGTCGGTGTTCGGCTTGCGTCCGATGGCAATCAGGATTTTTTCCGCTTCGAGCTTCTGCTGCTTGCCCTCCACGGAGAACGTAACTGCGACGCCGGTCTTCGTCTTCTCGACTTTATCGACCTTCGCTCCGACATGCGACTGAATGCCGCGTTTGCGATAGACCCGGGCCAGCTCTTTGGACACGTCTTCATCTTCGAGCGGGACCAGGCGCGGCAGCATTTCAAGAATTGTGACCTCGCAGTCGAAGGAGCGGAAAATCGAGGCAAACTCCACTCCCACCGCACCCGCACCCACCACGATGAGCGACTTCGGCACGGTGCCAAGCTTCAGAATTTCAATATTGGTGAGAATGCGATCGCCCGGCTCCAGGCCAGGAATCATGCGGGCCTCCGACCCGGTCGCGAGAATAATATTCTTCGTCTGCAGCTGGCTGGTCTTATTGCCATCTTTGACTTCGACGATATGGACCCCGTTCTGTGCCGGTCCGGTAAGCCGGCCATAACCTTTCACGGTCTCCACCTTGTTTTTTCGCATCAGAAACTCAAGACCCTTGGCATGCTTGTTCACAACCTTCGCCTTGCGATCGAGCACCGCTTCCCAATTGAGCTTGCGCGAGGCAACGCCTTCGATCCCGTATTCCTTGGCTTCTTTGAGATGATCCCAAAGCTCGGCGTTGAACAGCAGCGCCTTGGTTGGTATGCAGCCCACGTGGAGGCACGTTCCGCCGAGATAGGGATCCTTTTCAATCAGTGCAGTCCTCAGCCCGTACTGCCCGGCGCGAATGGCGGCAGTGTAACCAGCAGGCCCACTGCCGATGATGACCACGTCATAGATATTTTCAGGCAAATTCGTGCTCCTCTATAGAGTGGATGCCCACAGGCAAACCAACGATTCTAACAGCGGTCAGGGACACGGAACTGCTAGAGTGACCACATGCAAAGCATTACCATGACGCCCATTGGAACCGTGCGCAACCAGATCGGTGCCAAGAAAGAAGATTTCTGGGGTGACTCGGAATCGACCATCGAGCTTGACCCGACCTGTTTTACCCCTGAAGCGCTGGCTGGGCTTTCAGAGTTTTCCCATATCGAGGTGCTCTTCCATTTTCATAACTTCCCGGAAGAAAGAATCGTAAGGAGCCAGCGGCACCCCCACGAAAACCCCAATTGGCCCAGGGTAGGAATTTTCGCCCAGCGCGGGAAAGCGCGTCCCAACCGGATAGGGGCAACCATTTGCCGTTTGCTTAATATCGACGGCCTGCGGGTGCGAGTTTCGGGCCTGGACGCGTTTGACGGAACTCCGGTGCTCGACCTTAAGCCGGTTATGGCAGAGTTCGTTCCCGAGAAGCGTGCGATTTGCCAGCCGGCATGGTCGCGCGAGCTGATGGCGAGCTACTTTGCCGTTCAAAAACCGCCGACCGGCCGTAACTGACCTAGAAGCCACGGAACACCCTTCCAGGAATCGTCGTATAGTCCTTCAGGAGTAGACTGTCGTCGAGAGGAGGTCGAGTCATGCACCTGGTTGCATTTTTCTTCCTGCCCATCTTTGGATTCGGCTTCGTCCTCTACTTCCTGCCCTCAATCATCGCGTTTGCACGCAGCAAGCGGGATGCAGTCTCCATCTTGATCCTCAATCTACTGCTGGGATGGACGGCGATCGGCTGGGTGATCGCGCTGGTTTGGGCAGTGAAGCAAGATGCGCCGATCGCGATTCGATGAATGTCTTTCAAGGTTACGCCAGCAGCCTGGCTGCATCTTTCGCGAAATAGGTAAGAATGATGCTTGCGCCAGCGCGACGGATCGAGGTCAGAGACTCGATGATCACCCGCTCGCGATCGATCCAATGATTTCGCGCCGCGGCTTCGATCATGGCGTACTCGCCGGAAACCTGATAGGCCGCGATGGGCAGATCGAAGCGATCGCGCGCCGCGCGAATCACATCCAGATACGGCATGGCTGGCTTGACCATAACCATGTCCGCGCCCTCTTCGACGTCGAGTGTGATTTCGCGTATGGCTTCGCGGAGGTTCGCCCCGTCCATCTGGTAGGAACGGCGATCGCCGAACTGAGGAGCAGAGTCCGCGGCTTCCCGGAAGGGACCATAAAAAGCCGAAGCAAATTTCGCAGCGTAGGACAGAATCGGAGTGTTCTCGAAACCGGCTACGTCCAGTCCCTTGCGAATGGCGGCCACGCGGCCATCCATCATGTCCGAGGGAGCGATAATGTCGATCCCGGCGCGCGCCAATGACACCGAAGTTCGTGCCAGTAGTTCGAGGGTCGCATCGTTCACGATTTCGTATTCTGTCCCAGCAGCGGGAGGATTCGCCACCGCCGCTCCCAGCGGGTGCGGGGCGGCGGGTCTGACGATTCCGCAATGCCCATGAGACATGTATTCGCACAGACAGACGTCGCCGACCACGAGCATTTCTGGGACTTCGCGCTTGATCGCCCGGGTCGCCCGCTGCACAATGCCATCATCTTCCCAGGCCCCGGTCGCGACTTCATCTTTGCTCTCGGGCAACCCGAACAGGATCAGCGCTGGGATTCCAAGCCCATGCGCCTCCTCGGCTTCGCGAACCGCCTGATCCACGGAGAGGTTGAACACCCCGGGCATGGATCCTACCTCCTTGCGTACCCTATCCCCGGGACAGACAAATAACGGGTAAACAAACGATTCCGGCGTAAGCCGCGTTTCCCGGACGAGGGAGCGCAAGGTGCCCGTGCGGCGCAGTCGTCGCAAGCGGGTAGTTGGGAATGCCATAGGGAAATTCTAGCAGCCGGTTGCTGGATTGACCTCTAGTCGGCGGCCGCCGCCTGCACCCGTCGGACGGGACGGCTCCGCAGGTACTCCTGGACCTGGAGAGCAATATCTCCCACCAGCACCGAAAATCCTATGCAGATCCAAACAATGGTTTCGATCGCCCTGGGGTTGGAGTCCCAGCCGCCCAAACCCCCGATCACCCGAACTTCCAGGAATATGAGCGCGACGGCAAAGCTGCGGGTCATCCACTGGCGGTGTTGTTGGACCTTGCCGGCGCGAATGAAGGCAAACGCGATGCCGGTGGTGATCATCAGCAAAGCGGCATCGACGCCCGCCGCGATACTGAACGAGCGCGGACCGCCCATGCGCTCCTCGAAATATTGAATGTAGGTTCCGAGCGGAGCCACCACGAACGCGCCGAAGACGTAGATTCTGCCGATCACGCGATGGAGCTTCCGGAAGCGCTGCCGCAGGCGGTCGGAAAATTGCATGGGTCCCAGAAAAATCGCGCACGACCCGGCCAAGGCATGCGGCAACAGCCACCACCGGAAGGGGTGATAGTGCTGCCAGATGGGATTCTTCGGGTGAACCAGAAAGCTCTCGTTGTGGACGAGAACATAGGCCAGCATGAATCCAAATAGAGCGAAAACGACATACTTCGGGCGCACCGCAGTTCTGGGGCGGACGACTACGGAGGTCGTTGCCATGGTTTAACTCCTGGGTTTTTATCGAACGCGAATGAAAGACGGCTACAGCTAGATCGCACGATCAGGAACAGTCGAACAATGGGGAATAAAGTACCATGGAATCGTGCCGGAAACCATGAAAAACACCAGCGCCCAAGTGCTCGAATTTGAACTCTTGCGGGAGTTGGTGCGTGGTTATGCGGGCTCGGATCTGGGCCGGCGATCGCTCGCGGCCCTGGCGCCGTCGACCGAGCTGGAATGGATCGAACGCCAGCAACAGTTGACGAGCGAGGTTCGCGAATTTCGGCGCGCGGGCGGAAGCTTTAACTTTGCCGGCCTGGTGGACATTTCCCTGCTGCTCGATAAGTCCCGAATCTCCGGCGCGGTGCTCGAACCACTGGAAATTCTCGACGTTGTTACCGTCGTCGATCGCGCCGCCGAGTGGCGAGAGATCGCGAACCATCCGCCACAAGGCATGAAATCCGACTGGGCTCGAGTTCGCGAGCTCTCGTCCGGTATCGCCGAGTTCACCGAGTTCCTGCGGAACTTTCGCAACAAGATCCTGCCGGATGGCACGCTCGACGACCGCGCCTCGCCTGAACTCGCAAGCATTCGGCGTGAGATTGAGAAACAGCGCCGGGTGATTCAGGAATCTTTGCGCGTGTACCTGCGCCGGCTGGCGGAAGGCGGCAGCGTGCAGGAGGAAGTCGTCACCATTCGGGGCGAACGCTTCGTCATTCCGGTAAAGTCGGAACAAAAACGCAGGGTGCAGGGCGTGGTCCATGGCGCCAGTTCGAGCGGCCAAACCGTTTTCATCGAGCCGCTCGAAACCATCGAGCAGAACAATGAACTGGTCCGATTACTCGAAGAGGAACAGGCTGAGGTGCGGCGCATTCTGCTCGAAATGGCTGCGCGTATCGGCGAGCGCTCGCATGAGGTGGCCGCGGCAGTTGAGGTTCTCGCCGAACTCGAGCTGCAGTTCGCTAAAGCACGCTTTGCGGATGACTATGACTGTGTGGCCCCTGGGCTGCACCAGGCTGCCAAGGGGCCAGCGCTGATTCTCCGCGACGCCCGCCATCCCTTGCTCGAACGAAACCTGAAGGCGCATGGCGGCAGAGTGATTCCCGTGAGCGTGGAACTCGACGAAGGCCGGCGCGAGCTCATCATTACCGGCCCCAACACCGGCGGCAAGACCGTAGCCTTGAAAACCCTAGGCCTGCTGGTCTTGATGGCGCAGTCGGGAATTCCAGTACCCGCCAGCCGCATGGAAGCGCCGGTCTTCGACGGTGTACTGGCAGACATCGGCGATTACCAGTCGATCGAGCAGAATCTCTCGACGTTCTCGGCGCACGTGAAGAACATCGATTCCATTTCGCGCCTCGCGACTTCCCACTCGCTGGTATTGCTTGATGAACTCGGCTCGGCCACCGATCCGGAAGAAGGCGCGGCACTCGCCGTGGCCATCGCCGAGCACTTCCTGCGTGTGGGTTGCTTCGCCATCATCTCTACGCACCACACATCGTTAAAGGTGTTTGGGGCGAATGCGCCGGGAGTGGTCAATGCCGCCGTCGGTTTCAACGAAGCAACCTTGCAGCCGACCTATGAGCTGAAGATCGGCATTCCCGGTGCCTCCGCGGGGATCAATATCGCGTCGCGACTCGGTCTCAACCCGGCCATTATTCAATCCGCACGCTCGCGGCTGGGCACGCAGGCGCGCGACGTAGCTCAATTTCTCGACCGCTTGCACGCCGAACTACGCGAAACCGAAGCCGAACGGCTGCGCTTACGCGACCAGGAGAAAGTCCTCGAGCGCGAGAGGTCCCGATTGGCGGCGGAGGGCAAGCGCGAGCAGCAGGACCAGGTCAAAGCGCTCGAGAAGAAGCTCGACGGGCTGTTCCGCGATTTCGAGTATCACGCGCGGGAGGCGGTCAGCGCGGTTCAAGATCGCGCCGCGGCTCAGAAGCTCTCCAAAGATGCCGAGCGTCGTATCGCGAAATTGCGCCGCGAATTTCGCGAGCAATTCGATTCGACCGTGGTAGCGCACGCCACCGGTGCGGATCGTGGCGACCCCAACGCGCAGCCCCACTTGGTCGAGCAGGTTTCTGAAGGCGATTACGTCAAGCTGAAGTCGGTCGGCAGAAATGCCCGAGTGGCGCGCCGTCTCGACGACAGGCACTTCGAAGTCGAAGTCGGCACCATGAAGATGCGAATCGCCCGCGAAGACATTGCCGAGGTGGTTTCGCACGCCGCCGAAACGCCGGTCAAAGCCGCGCGCGCCAAGGGCGTTTCGGTGTCATTCGAGCGAGAAGCCGAGAACGTTCCGTCGGAGATCAACGTCATCGGCCATAACGTGGACGACGCCACCCGCGAGGTGGAAAAGTTCGTCGACCGCGCCTTCTTGGCTGGGCTGCCGCGAGTCCGCATCGTCCACGGCAGCGGCATGGGAATCTTGCGCAAGGCGCTGCGCCAATTTCTCGAGAAGCACCCGCATGTGGAGTCGATTGCCGAGCCTCCCCAGAATGAAGGTGGAGGGGGAGCGACGATCGCGGAACTGAGGGTCTGATATCTTTCTGGGGGGACGGACATGCTCCTCTCCCCCCGTAGGCATCATGCTGACGATTCGCCTCGCCACCCGCGACGATGTTCCCCGATTGCTGGCGCTCATCCGGCAACTGGCGGCTTATGAACGGAAAGCCGACCAGGTCGTGACCACGGTCGCAGACCTTCTCCGCGACGGCTTTGGCCCCCAGCCCAAGTTCCGCGCGTTACTGGCCGAATGGGATGGCGAAGCCGCCGGCTACGCCTCGACCTTTTATTTCTATTCCACCTATCGAGGCCGCCCGGCCATCTTCATCGAAGATCTGTTCGTGCTCGATAAGTTTCGCGACCAGGGGATCGGGAAATCGCTGTTGTCCGCGGTTGCCAAACTCGCCATCAACGAGGGCTGTTTCGGGCTGCGCTGGGAGGTTCTCGACTGGAATCGGCCGGCGATCGCCTGGTACGAGAAGCTGGGGGCAATGTTCCTCGACGAACGCAGAGCCGTAGCCTTCGACGTTGAGGCCATGCGTAAACTGGCCGAAGGTTCAGAGTAGTGGAGTCCGGCGGTATTCTTTTCTCGAGCGCGCGAGATGTTACTCTGTCCCACATTGCATGAGGTTTGCGAATCCGAAACTGGCGCTCTCCCTGCTTGCCTCCGCCTGTCTGGTTGCATGCGGAAGCCCGGGCGTGCCGATCCCGCCCTCCCTCGAACTGCCGCGACCGGTCAACAATTTGCGAGCTTCTCGGAAAGCCGACAAAGTTACGCTCACTTGGACAAGGCCTACGAAGACGACCGATCAGCGCAATATCCGGCGCTCGGGGGTTGTCGACGTTTGCCGCGATTCCGCGCCTATGAAGAAATGCGTCGAAATCGGCCAGCTTCCATTCGCTAAACCGTCCGCGGGTCCTACGCAAACTACAAATCTCGATTCCTCCACCGACCAGATTCCCACCAACTTGGGAGCCCAGAATCCGTTAGGCCATTTGTTCTACGCCGTAGAGGTTAAGAATTCCTACCAGCGCAGTGCGGGACTCTCGAACCAGGCCCAAGTGCCGGTGGCGCCGACCCTCGCGGCCCCCACAAACTTCCGGGCCCAGCTGAGCGCCAACGGAATTCGCACGACCTGGGATGCAATCGCGAATGTCCCGGACATTTCGGGCCTGCGGTTTGTGTATCGCGTGTACCGGCGCAACCTTGCCGCCAAAACCCAGGTGGTCGCGGGCGAACTTCCGGTTGGAGACGCATCGCCCGAGATCCTCGACACCGGCTTCGAGTGGGAGAAGACCTATGAATACTGGCTCACGGTCGTCACCATCGTCGCCGAGTCCAACGGAAATGAGGAAGCGATCGAGGGGGACGACACACCCACGCTCACGGTTTCGGCGCATGACGTCTTTCCGCCGGCAACGCCCACCGGATTGCAGGTGGTATTTTCCGGTCCGGGTCAGAAACTGTTCCTCGATCTGGTATGGCACCCGAATAGGGAAGCCGATTTTGCGGGATACAACGTCTATCGGCACGAACCGGACTCGGATCCGGTGAAGATCAACTCAGAACTGATCAAGTCTCCCGCATTTCGCGACTCCAATGTGCTCGCCGGCCACACCTATTTCTATTCCGTTTCTGCACTGGATGTGCGCGGCAATGAGAGCCCGCGATCGGAAGAAGCCAGCGAGACGGTCCCGGCGCAGTGACGGACGAGGGAGAAGTCGAGGGTATGCTGCGGAATGGGTTTCGCTCGAATGCCTCTGTTACCCTGATCCGGCCGGGAGATTAGAGGACCCAGGATCATGAAATACTGCCGATTTGAATATCAGAACACCGCTCGCTATGGAGTGATTGAAGGCGTTCGCGGGCGCGAAGCGATCGTCGCTGTGTTTCTGGATTCGCCCGGGTGCGATCGCACCCAAGAATTTTCACCCCTGCCTCTGGACGAAGCCGCCCTGCTCGCTCCGGTCGAGCCGTCAAAAATTGTTTGCGTCGGACGCAACTATCGCGAGCACGCTGCCGAACTTGGCCACGATGTCCCCAAGGAGCCGCTGATTTTCCTGAAGCCGCCGTCTTCGCTGCTCTCGCCCGGTGGGACCATCCTTCGCCCCAAAATTTCGAGCCGCGTGGATCACGAAGGAGAGTTGGGCGTCGTAATTGGCAAGCGCTGTCGCAATCTGCGTCCCGATGAGGACGTTCGCAGCTACATTCTGGGCTACACCTGCGGGAACGACGTTACCGCCCGCGACTTGCAGAATCAAGAGAAGCAGTGGGCCCGAGCGAAGGGCTGCGATACCTTTTGTCCGGTTGGCCCCATCGTCAGCGATGCTCTAGATCCGTGGCAAGGCGCGAGCGTCGAGACCCGAGTCAATGGAGAACTCCGCCAAAGTGGCAACACCCGCGAC
>Ga0126381_100001207_pt1 | contig 27958 bp, 13 predicted proteins | sample PanSoiMetPlot_28_FD_96465 | JGI IMG/M metagenome (GOLD analysis project Ga0126381, IMG submission 96465) | Tropical forest soil microbial communities from Panama - MetaG Plot_28 | ecosystem: Environmental > Terrestrial > Soil > Tropical forest > Bulk soil | place: Panama | collected 2016-02-17
GAAGGTGGTGTTGCGGTTGGTGAAGTCGTTGTCAGGGCCGCCGGAGCCTGGGTCGAGGTAGGACGGGCCGGGCCCCGCCTCGCCGATCCAGCCGGCATCGGCTTGCGGCGGGATGGCGTACCCGAGGTGCTGCAGGCTGTACAGGATGTTCATCGCGCAGTGCTTGACGCCGTCTTCGTTCCCGGTGATCAGGCAGCCGGCGACCCGGCCGTAGTAGGCGTACTGCCCGGCGTCGTTAAGCAGGTGTGAGCAGGCGTAGAGCCGCTCGATCACCCGCTTGGTGACCGAACTGTTGTCGCCGAGCCAGATCGGCCCGGCAAGAACCAGGATGTCGGCGGCCAGCACCTTCTCATACAGTCGCGGCCACGCGTCGGTGGCGGCGCCGTACTCGGTCATGTCCGGCCACACGCCGGTGGCGATGTCATGGTCCGCGGCACGGATGACCTCAACCCGCACGCCTTGCCTGCGCATGATTCCGGCGCTGACGTCGATCAGGCCCTGGGTATGGCTGAGCTGCGGCGACGGCTTCAGGGTGCAGTTTACGTACAACGCGACGAGGTCGTCGTAGCTCGTGTCTGACGTGGTCATCGGTGCTCCTTGTGCGGCAAGGCGGATCACTTCTAATAGTCCGCTCCCGCGGGTATCCGTTACGGTCGGCCAGGCGGACGAGTTCCCGTGCCGAGACGCCTTTGGTATATACGGTGTGTCGTGTTTTTCGATCCTCCGTAGCGTGAGGTACTTATGCGGCGTTCTTTGTGGCTCGCTACCGCGCTCGGGGCGGCCGCGGCGCTGGCCGTCGGGGTAGTCCCGGCTGTCGCCGCGGCGTCAGCGCCCTCTCCCTGGCATGTCGTCTACCGGCACCAATTCGCCGCGCACAGCTATTCAGACTTCGGCACCGTCACGCCGGGCGGACCAGGCGAGTTGTGGGCGGTTGGCGGGTATGGCGTCGCCGGCAACGGCGCGGCCGGGGCGGTTTTGTGGAAGAACCACCGCTGGCAGGTTACGCCGGTACCGCAGCCAGTCACCCTCGGTCTCATTACGGCCGTCAGCGCGGACTCCGCTTCCGACGCTTGGGCGGTGACGGCGAACGGCTATGTCATCCGGTGGAACGGAACTCGCTGGCGAATCGCCAAGCGCCTCGCGGAACCGAACCTCGGGCCGCCGGGAGATGTGCCAACCGGCGTACTGGCAATCAGCGCCCGCAACGTATGGGTGTTCTACGGCACCTGGCGTGATGCTGGGGGCCTGCACGGTGGCGCGCTGCATGACCTGAACGGGGTGTGGAAGCAGGTCACCGGCCCGGGGCGGACCATCCTCAGGGCGAGCGCGGCAACGCCGTCACAGCTGTGGGCTATTGGCGGACCCGACAGCGCTCACGCGGGGCTGCTGCGGTACGGGCCGCTGGGCTGGCAGCCTGTCCGTGCCACGGCGCTGGCGGGCCTGACATTCGGCGGCGTCCTGGCGCAGCGCAGCGGGCCGGTGTGGGCCGTTGGCTGGCCGTCCAATGGCAAAGGGCCCGGTGCGCTGATGAAGCTGTCCGGCGGTGCCTGGACTAGGCATCCCATGCCCGCCGCGATCCAGCCGGGGCCTGGGGCGTTCGCTGGCGCCGCTGCCCTGGCCGGCGATGGTCACGGCGGGGTATGGATCACCGCGCCCGCGTTCTTCCCGGGCTCAGGGCATCTGCTGCACTTCGCCAACGGCGGCTGGCAGCTGATCGGCCTCGGAGTGAACGTCAACGCCGATTCCGTCGCGTCGGTGCCAGGCTCGGACACCCTATGCGCCTCAGGTCATGCAAATAACTATAAGCAGGCCATCGGAACCGCCCTCGTCTGGTCGACCGGCACGTCCTGCTAGCCGACGCGCCTGATGAACTCCTGCCACGCTGCCTCGTCGTCGGGGTGCGTCCTGGCGTGCGGACCTCCCCGGGCGATCAGTTGCTTGTCCGCGCAGGCCAGCGCGTCGAATAGGTCGAACTGCCCGTCGCGGGGGAAGATCTCGTCATCCCACTGCACGTGATAGAGCACGGGAGCGCAGATGGCACGCGCCGCCCCCGCCATAAAGGCGGGGGCGCACAGCCCTGGGTGGAGCGGCAGGACCTGGCTGATCCCGAACTTGCCGAGGACGGCGCAGCGCAGGCGCGGTCCGAGCGCGGCCGCGGTTGGCAGCCCGAACCGGGCGCCCATCGACATCCCGAACACGCTGACGCGCGTCTCGTCGGCGAGCCCTAGGCCAGCGAGCACGGAAACGGCCGCCAGCCAGTCCGCGGTCATCCTGGCCGTGACGCGCTCGATGCCCTCATCGACGATCAGCTGCTGGTAGACGGACGGCGCCAGCGGCGCTGCCACCCGGTCGCCGTGGTGCGGCCCGTCGATCGCGATGACGGCGAGGCCCGCGGTCGAGGCGAGCCAGCGTCCCATCCTCAGATGACGCTCGCAGCGCTTATGGCCGCTCCCGCCGTGGAAAAGCAGCACCGTCGCACGCGGCGCCGTGGCCGCTGGCGACCACAGCACGCCGGGGACCGGCCCCTGGACGCTGTCCAGCAGGAAGAGCCGCTCGATGCAGCCCGCGCTGGTTTCTTGCCCCAGCCACTTGATCATGCCGGGCGCAGGGGTCACCAGCCGGTCGGCGAGCCGTAAGGCGCGACGTAGCCCATCGCTTCGATCTCGTGGAGCCGCCGGTCGGGCCCGATCTTGAAGATGTGCGCGGCAGGCAGGTCGAACGGTGCGAAGGCCGGGGCGTGCATCGTGATGGTGCCGTCGGCGAGGATGATCTCGTACGGCACGTTGTCCATCGGATGGCGGAACATCGACAAGCCCATTGTCAGGCCGGTCACCGGGTCGGCCGCGAACACACGCCGGTTTTCGATGGCGGTGATGTAGGTGAACGCCTTGCTGTCGATCTGGGCGGCGCAGGCGCCCGCGACGGCGGGGAAGCTGCTGCCGGGCGGCGGCGCGCTCGTGTCAGGGCCGGCCGTGACTAGCCCGTTCTCGTGCCGTTCACAGTCGTCGGCGAAGGGAGCCAGGCTGCTGTCGTTGCCCTCCAGGGCGTCGTAGTAGGCCGCGCCGATCGCGCGCAGGTCCTGCTCGGGCAGCCGCTCGCCAGGCGGGATCTCGGCCAGCAGGCCAGGGCGCGGCGCCCGCAGGTTCGCCAGACTGGTCTCGGCCAGGCCGGAAGCGTACAGGTGCTCGGCCTCGACGATCTGGCCGTCCTCGGTCGCCAGCCGCAGGCCCACCAGGACCGGGCCGCCGCCCGCCTCCATCATGCCGATGAAGCCGGCCGTCTGCCGCTGCGGGTCGGGCACGTAGATGGCGAAGGCGGCCGGGCCGCCGCTCGCCGTCGTCCACAGGCCCTCGCCCGGCTTGACCTGCTTGAGGTTATCCACGGTCCGCACGCCGTCGGCGAGCGGCACGGCTTGCGGATCGTTCGCCACGAGGGCGGCGAGGTAGCGGTCGGTGAGGCGGTTCAGGCCAAGCCGGTCGTACGGCTGGCCCGCGGGATCGTTCATCGAACTCCCGGATTTGTCGGCTCGCGGTCCGGCACCGCCAGTCTGCGGGGGCCGTTGTTCAGACGTTACCGCTGATTTGTTCCCGGTTTACGTCGTCCTGGTAGTGCTGGAGTTTCGCAGTTCTGCGGCGGGTGCCAGTCTCCGCAGGCCTCTTGCGGTTCGATGGTGGTCTGAGCGGGCGGCGAGCATGATCATTGCGAACAAATGTTTGTCTTAACTGTCGCTATAACTACAGTTAAGACAAACATTTCGACTAAATGATCTTAGCCTGGGACAGGATGGCCCCGTGTGGCCCATGCTGCAGACACCCGAGCTTCGCACTTGACCCGCTGGGAACAGTCAACCCCTCAGCCCCGGCGGCCCCGGGACAGGAAAGTACGCGGGCTCAGACCGTAACACAAGCCTCCGTTTGGAATAATGCCTTTTAGTCCTATTCCGAACGGCGGGGGCGTTATCGGTGCACTTCACAAGCTTCGCCGCTAATCGGCGCGTGGCGATCGTCGTTTTTGGCGCGGTGCTCACCGTGGCCGCGCCCGGGCTGGCCGGCTGCACGTCATCAGGGCCGGCGGCGCCGGTCGCGCAGCTGCAGGTGCACGTCAGCGACGGGTGGCTGCGGGGCACGGTCTCGCAGGGGGTCCGCGAGTTCCTCGGCATCCCCTACGGGGCGCAGCCGGTGCGGTTCGCGCCGCCGCAGCCGGCGCGGCCATGGAACGGGGTCCGCCCCGCTTCGGCGCACGGACCGGCCTGCGTCCAGTTTCAGCCCATGGGCGTGCCCGCCGGCCAGGCCACCAGCGAGGACTGCCTGTACCTCGACATCTACACCCCGGCCGGCGCCCGGCCCCGTTCCCGGCTGCCGGTGCTGTTCTGGATTCACGGGGGCAACTTCACCGAAGGCAGCGGAGTGCTCTACGGCGGCCAGCGGTTCGCCTCGCTGACCAATTCGATCTTCGTGTCCATTAACTACCGGCTCGGCGTGTACGGTTTCCTCGCGCTCCCCCAGCTCGCGGCAAGCCCGCAGGGCACCGGGAATTACGGGCTGCTCGACCAGATCGCCGCGCTGAAGTGGGTGCGGTCGAACATCGGCGCGTTCGGCGGTGACGCGCACAAGATCACCATCGACGGGCAGTCGGCGGGGTCCGGGTCGGTGTGCGACCTGCTTGCCTCGCCGCTGGCGGCCGGGCTGTTCCAGCGCGGCATCCTGGAAAGCGGGCCGTGCACCACCGTCGCCCCGACGTCGCTTGCGGACTCCGAGGGGGCGGGCGAAGAGTTCGCCGCCGCCGTCGGCTGCGGCACGCCCACGACCGTCGTGACGTGCCTGCGCGCCGCGCGGACTTCGGCCCTGGTCGCGGCGGCGCAGCAGGACGTCGTCAACACGCCCGCCTACGGCACTCCCGTGCTGCCCGAACCGCCCGCGGAGGCCTTCGGGAACGGCCACTGGAACAAGGTGCCGATGATCGTCGCCGGCACGCGCGACGAAGGCAAGCTGTTCTTCGACACCGTGACCGACATGACCGCGGATCAGTACGAGTACGCCATGGACACGATGTACGGATCAAACGCCGCCACAGTACTGGCGCACTATCCGGTGCGCGGCTACCCTGCGCCGTTCTACGCCCGGGCGGCGGTGTTCACCGACGCGCTGGAGGCCTGCCCCGACTACATGGGCGCCAACGCGTTCGCCTCGCAGGTGCCGACCTGGGAGGAGGAGTTCGACGACCCGGCCTCGCCGACGTTCGTCGCGGATCAGCCGCGGGGCATCGACATGTCCAACGCCCACAGCGCGGAGCTCGACTTCCTGTGGAACATCCCCCTGCTCTACACGCATCCGCTGACCCCCGCGCAGCAGCGGCTTGGTGCGCAGATGGACCGCTACTGGGCGGCGTTCGCCCGCACAGGCAACCCCAACGTGCGTGGTCAGGTGGCCTGGCCACCCGTCACCCCGGGCGCCCACCCGGTGCTCGACCTGCATCCGAGCGGAAATATCGTGTCGGCGGGGTTCATCGCCGAGCACCACTGCGATTTCTGGGGCCCTCCGGTCGGGGGCTGAGGGGTCGGCACGTCACGGGGACAGCAGTTCGGTCAGCGTGACCGGGCGCAGCCCCCGCCTAGCCAGGCCGCGCACGACCGCGGGCAAGGCGGTCACCGTGCCGGGGTGCCCGAGGTGCATGCTCACGATCGACCCCGGCCGGGTCTGACCGAGCACTGTGGACACGATCGCGTCCGGGCCTGGATCGGTGTAGTCGAGCGAGTCCACGTCGTAGGACACGCAGGTCTGGTAGCCAGCCTTGCTGGCCTCCCGCTCGATCAGCGGTGTCGAATACTGCGTTTGCGATGGCCGGAACCAGCGGCCGATCGATCCGGTCAGGGCGTGCAGTCGCCGCGCGCAGCCAGTGATCTCCGCGTAGGCGTCGGCGGCGTCCATGGCCTTGATGTCCAGGTGGTGCATGGTGTGGTTGCCCAGGTCGTGGCCGCCGCGCAGGATCCGGTGTGCCATCTGCGGATACTGCCCGAGCCAGGTCCCTACGGCGAGCACCGTGACCTGCGTTCCAGCCCGTTCCGCCTCGGAGAGCAGCGCGTCAGCCAGTGGCACCGGTCCCTGACCGTGGAAGGTGAGCGCCACCTGGGACCGGTTCCGTGGCCCGTGCACGACCTGCGAGGGCAGGTGCGTGACCGCGTCAGCGTGCGACGGGCGCGCCGTCGGGGACCCGCTCGATTCCGGGGACGGCGTGGCGGCTGGCGTGGCAGCGCCGCCGCCGGGCGTCGTGCTCGCGGGCGTGGTTGGCTGCCGCGCGCTGGTGCACCCCGCCAGCCCGGCCCCGGTGACGGCCGCCCCGGACAGCAGCAGGAATTTCCGCCGTTCGACAGGCACGTGCCGAACCCTACCCGCCCGCGGGTCGCTCAGTCCTGGCAGGAGACGTTGATCACGGCCTGGCGGTGGTCGGCCTGGACCGATTGCAGCGCCCTGCGCAGCGCCGGCACCAGATTCCGGCGGTCGGCGACGGCCTCGCCGTACCCGCCAGAGGCCGCCGCGTACTTCTCGTACGCGATCGGCGGGCCGAGTTCGGCCAGCGGGGTTAGCTGGCCGGCGCCGGCGGCGTGGCCTTGCGGGTACATGGCCAGCGCGGAGCGCTCGACCGCGGTCCACTTGCGGTTCGCGCAGACGACCGTCAGCACCGGAAGGTCGTGCATGGCCATCGCGTGGTGGCACGCGGCGGGGTTGGCGAACAGGTAAGAGCCGTCGCCGACGGCGGCGACGACGGTGCGTTCCGGCCGGGCCAGCTTCAGGCCGATGGCGGCCGGGACTCCCTACCCGAGGCCGCCGGTCGGGGGTGTGCCGAAGTAGCTCAGCGGCCCGCCGCGCGGCAGCAACTCGGGGCGCGCCCAGTATTCGCTGACGACCGAGGCGTCCTGCGTCAGCACCTGGCCGAGCGCCCAGTGCATGAAGCTCTTGGTGATCGGCCCCTCCGCGCGGCCCGCCGCGGCCAGCCCTTCGCTGATCCGGGACCGGCTGGCCCGCGCGGCTCGTTCGATGGCGGCGCGCCGCGAGTCTGCCTGGCCGCCTCGCCCGGGCAGGGCCGCCGCGAGCGCGGACAGCAGGTTCGCGGTGCTGGCGGTGATGGACAGGTCGCTGCGCTGCGTGCGGATCGGGTACCGGGAGAAATGCGGGTCCGGTCCGCACTGGACGACGACCGCGCCGGCCGGAGGCGTGGCCGTCGCTGGCATCCACGGTACGTCTACGTCGAGGAAGCACAAGACGTCGGCGTCGGGCACCGCGTTCAGGTCGTAGCCGACATGGAGGGGGTGACTGGTGTCCACGTTGTAGCAGCGCGGCCTGACCTCAAGGACGCCGATCGAGTAGTCGTCGCACAGCTGGCCGAGCAGGTCGGCCGTACCCGGCTCGATCCCCGACGCCGCCGTGACGAACACCGGGAACCGCGCGCCGGCCAGCAGGTCCGCGAGCCGGTCGACCGCCCCGGCGTCCGGCGCGGCGTCGGTGGGCGTGGCATTGCCGCGCGGCGGCGGGGCGTCCGCGCCGGACGCGCCGCGGGCGAGAACCTCCCTCGGCAGCGACAGGTACACCGGTCCCCGCGGCGCGGTCATGGCGATGTCGATGGCACGGTCCAGGACCGCGGCGACCTGCACGCCGTCGCGCAGTTCGTAGTCCCACTTGACGAATTCGCGCACCATGGACGCCTGGTCGTACATTTCCTGCGCCCAGTGGATGCTGCCGTCACGAGACCCGAGCACGGAGTCCTCGAACAGCGGGCTGCGGCCCGCGGCCAGCAGAATGGGGACGCGGTCGGTCGAGGCGTTGAACGTCCCGCAGACCGCGTTGGCGGTTCCGACGCTGGTGTGAACCATGACCGCCTGGACGCGCCCGTCACCCAGGTAGGCGCCATGGGCCATCGAAATGGCGAGGTTCTCGTGCGCGCAGACCACCAGTTCGGGGAAATCGAATCCCGACTGCTTCTGGCGCGCGTACGCCTCGACGAAGGGGGCGAAGTCGGTGCCCGCGTTCACGAACAGGCGGCTGACGCCGCGGTCCTTCAGCACGCTCAGATAAGCCTCGGCGACCGTGGCCGCCGCCCCATTGTCGTGGACTTCCACTCGTTTGCTCCTCTCCGCACAGCGACCATCATCGCTCGCACAGGTGATGATGGGAACCAGACTGGGCGGTTGGTGCGACAGGAAGTGCATGGGAGCACGTGAATGGCCTCAGGTCGCTGGCATGAGGCCTGGTGCGCAGGAGCGCGATGACGCGGCATTGCTGCGCGCCGTGGCACGCGGCGATGACGATGCTCTCGCCGCTTTGTACGACCGGCACGCCGGCTGGCTGACCGTCCGGCTAAGCCGCCGGTGCGCGATGCCGGACATGGTCGACCACGCGGTGCAGGACACGTTTCTCGCTGTGTGGCGGGAGGCGGGCTCCTACCGCGGGGACGCGGACGTGGCCGCGTTCATCTGGGGAATCGGCGTCCGCCGGCTGATCGACGCGATCCGCAGGGACCAGGTTTCCAGGCGGCTGCCGTGGCGGGCGGCGCAGCCCGAGGCGGTCCTGTCGGCGGAAGACCAGGTGCTGGTCGGAATCGAGCATGGCCGCCTGGGCCAGGCCCTGGCCGGGCTGTCGCCTGAGCTGCGCGGCGCGATCGAGGCTACCGTCCTGGACGGCCTGACCTGCGCGGAGGCGGGCATCTTGCTGGGCGTGCCGGAAGGGACCGTCAAGTCCCGCTGTCACCGTGCCCGGGTGGCGCTGCGCGCCGCGCTCGCCGGGGATCAATCAGGACCCGAACCGCCGGCGCACCGCCGGCAAGCCTGGGGGACATCATGACGAGCCCATTGCCCGCGGCGGGCGAGCACGCGGGCGAAGACCTGCTGGCCAGCTACGCCGCCGGGACGGTCGAACCCGTCGTCGTCTGGTCGGTGGAGGCCCACCTGACGCGCTGCGCGGCATGCCGCGGCGCCCTGTCGGGGCATGTGGACCAGCGGCGGCTCGCGCGCAACCGCGGCGTGCTGCTGGTGCGCGTCGCGATCGGCGACGGCGGGCGGGTGCACCGGCTGCTGCGCCGCTGCGGCGTCCCCGATCATCTGCTTCGGCTGCTCGCGGCGACCCCGTCGTTGCGCGGATCGTGGCTGCTGTCTGTCATCGGCGTGCTGGCCGTGGTGGCCGGCGAAGCCGCGGCGTTCAGGCACGGCCGGATGCCGGGTGCCGGGCCCGCGATCGGGTATCAGGATCCGGCGGTCCTGGCGCCGTTCCTGCTGGTCGCCCCCCTGCTGGTGCTGGCCGTTGTGGCGGTCGCGTTCCTGCCGATGTTCGACCCCGCCAGCCGGCTGGCGGTCGCGGCGCCCTTCTCCGGCGTCACCTTGCTGCTGGTCCGCACGGTCTGCGCGCTGGCCGCCGCGCTGGTCCCCGTGGTCGTCGCCGCGTTCGTCGTGCCCGGGCCGGGATGGCTGCCCGCCGCGCTGCTGCTGCCGTCGCTGGCACTGTCCGCGTTCACGCTCGCCGCGGCGACCCTGGTGGATCCCCGCGCCGCCGCCGTCATGGCGGGCGGGTTGTGGGCCGCGCCGGCGCTGCTGCTCGCGACGTCAAACGCCCCGCTGCTGATCGTGCAGCACCATGCTCAGGTCGCCTGCGCCGCCGTGCTTTGCGCTTCCGCCGTGGTGCTGCTTATCCGCCGCGACCGCCTGGAGATGGGATGGAAGCGATGAAAACGACGAACGTGCGCACCGCGGTCGTCCGCGCCGACGGCCTGTCCCGGCGCTATGGCGCCGTCCGTGCGCTTGACGGGGTCGATCTCACGCTGGGGCGCGGGATCACCGGCCTGCTCGGCCCGAACGGAGCGGGAAAGACGACGCTGCTGTCGATCCTGGCCACCGTCGGCGAACCGGACGCGGGGCAGGTGTCGGCGTTCGGCCTTGACCCCAGGAACGCGGCGGAGCGGGTGGAGATCCGCCGGCGGCTCGGCTACCTTCCGCAGGAGCTGGGGTATCACCGGCATTTCACGGCCGCCGCCTTCCTGGACTACGTGGCGATCCTGAAGGAGATCACCGACAGGCGCCGCCGCGCGCAGGAGGTGGCCCGGGTGCTCGCCGCCACCGGTCTTGAAGACCGCGCCCGCACCCGGATACGCGCCTTGTCCGGCGGGATGCGGCAGCGGCTGGGCATCGCCCAGGCCCTGCTCGGCGAGCCTGAGCTGCTGATCCTGGACGAGCCGACGGCCGGGCTCGACCCCGAGCAGCGGCTGCGGTTCCGCGAGCTGCTGTCGGGCCTGCCCGGCGAACCGGTGATCGTGCTGTCCACCCACCAGGCCGACGACATCGCCGCGATCTGCCCCCGGGTCGTCGTGCTGCTGCGGGGGCAAGTGCACTTCACAGGCACCCCGGCCGAACTGGCCGCCACCGCCGACGGACGGGTGTGGGCGGCCGGCGAGCGCGACCCGCGCGCCCACCTGTCCTGGCGCGGCGGCGACAACAGGTGGCGGCACATCGGGGAGGCGTCCCCGGCCGGCGCCGAACTGGTCGCGCCCACGGTCGAAGACGGCTACCTGCTGCTTTCGCACGCGGCGGACGCGCGATGACCGCCACGAGGACAGTGCTCGGCCTGGCCAGGGCGGAGGCGTTCCGGCTGGTCCGCAGCCTGCTCGTGCTGACCGGGCTGCTGGCGGGCGGCGCCGTCGTCTGGGTGCTCTTCGGGCCGTGGCAACCGCTGTGGTGGAACGCGTCCTGGCAGATCGGCTTCGGGCAGCTCGTCCTCGCCATGGCCGTGCTGGCGGCGGCGCAGCTAGCCGCCGGACGCGCCCGCAGGGATGCCATGTCCGACCTGTACGCGAGCTTCCCGGCCACGGCAGGCGCCCGCACCGCCGCCCAGCTGACCGCCCTGGCCGGAGCCGCGCCAGCAAGCGTGGTCCTGGTCGCCGCGGCCACCGCCGTGGCGCGGGCTCGCGGCGCCATCGGCACCCCGGACGTCGCGGTGCTGGCAGGCGGCGTCGTGCTAGTGATCGCCGCCGGGGCGGTCGGCGTCGCGATCGGGTCCAGGTTCGCGCACCCGCTGGCCGGCGCGCTCGGCGCCGTGGCGTTGCTGTTCAGCTCCGTGACGTCGCACCTGGCGACGGGCGCGAACATCTGGCTGGTCCCGTGGCAGTGGAACGAGGATGCGCTGGGCTCGCTGCCCGGGCCGCTTCCCGGCTATCCGCCCGCCGGCGCGCACATGCTGGAACTGGCCGGCGTCGCCGCGGCGGCCGCGACCGTGGCGTTCGCCGCGACGGTCGGCCGGGGCCGCCTCCGCGGCGGGCTGGCCGCGGCCGGCGTCCTGGCCGCGGCGGCGATCTGCCTCGCCGGGGCACTGCAGCTGCGGCCGATCCCCACAGCCAGCCTGGACCACCTGGTCAGCGAGGCCGCCGCACCGGCTTCCGTGCAGGCCTGCGCCACCGCCAACGAGGTCAGGTACTGCCTGTATCCCGGGTTCGCCGCCCTGCTGCCATCGCTTCAAGCGCCGGTCAACGGGGTGCTCGCGCACCTGCCCGCCCGGCCTGACCAGCCGCTGACTGTCAGCCAGGTGCTCGGCCCCGACCTGCTCGACTCGAGCCTCACGCATGGCCATCCGGCGCCGCAGGTGTCCGCGTGGCAGGCGCGGACGCTCAGCGCTCCGGGCAGCGCCGCCAGCGCGTCGGCCATCTACCTGCCCGTCGGCTCGTGGCCCGCCGCCAGCGGGCAGCTCAATGACGCGCGCTTCGAGGTGGCGCTGGCCGCCGCCGAATGGGCCGTCCGCCTCGCGCCCACGGTCAGCGCCCGCACCCTCAGCAGCCAGACGTTCCAGCAGTGCGTGCCGGTCGGCCAGGCGCGGGAGGCGATCGCGATCTACCTGGCGATCCTCGCCACCCACCCGCCAGCCGGCGAGCTCAGGGCCGGCCTTGGGACGGGCAGGGGCCTGTTCGGCAGCGTCGTCGGCAGCAAATTCATCCCTGACTGGGTTTTCCCCGGCTCAAGCGCTTACCTCACGCCGCAGGCCGGCCCGGAAAACACCGCCGCCGGGTACCTGCTTGCCAACGCGATGACAAGCCTGCCCGGGCAGCAGGTGGCCCGCGTCCTGGCCCGTTCCTGGGGCAGCTGGCTGAACTGGCACACCACCGATGCCCAGCTTGCCGCCGCGCTCGGCATACCAATGCCGAGCGTGCCGCCCGCCCCGCCCTTCCTGCCGGGCCCGGGGCCAGGCGGCGGGCCGCCGCAGGCGCCGTTGTGCACTACCTGACCCTCGCCCGGCACGTCGGCCGGACGATGCCCTGGAGCACGCTGTGCGCCGGCTGCCTGGCCGGCACCGTCTTCCTCGCCGTCATGGCCCATGTCGCCGACGTTTCCCATACACCGCTCGGCCCGGGCGATGTCCGGATCGCCTTTCTTCCCGCCATCGCGGCGCTGGCGTTCATCCCGCGGACCCCGTTCCGGCCAGTGGCCCAGGCCACCCCCGTCCCGGCCTGGGTGGCTCCGGCCGGCCGCGTCCTGCTCGCCGCCCCCATCCTGGCGCTGACCTGCTGGGCGCAGCTGACCATCGCGGCCCATGCCGTCCCAGTGCTGCTTACCGCCCACAGCCACCCACCCCTCGGCCACTCACCCGCCGTCTACCCGGTGATCGCCCAGCTCACCGGCTGGTGCGCGGTCACCGTGGCGGTGGCGGCCTGCGTTGACCGGTCCCGCTACGCCGACGTCGGCGGGGCCGTCGCGGTGCCGGTCAGCTTCGCGGCCATCGCGCTCGCCTGGTACGCGCCCCTGACCAGCAGGCTCGTGGCGCAGCCGCCCGCTACCCCGCACGGCGCGACGGTCGCCTGGTGCGCCGTCACCGCGATCTTTACCGCCCTGACCTGCGCGGCGATGCGGGACCGGTGGCACCGCTACACACGGGTGCGATAACGTCCGCGATATGCCCACGGCAGCGATCAACGGGACTCAGCTCAGCTACGCCGACTCGGGCGGCGACGGGCCGGCGGTAGTGCTCAGTCACGGATACCTGATGGACGCCTCGATGTTCGACGCGCAAGTGGCGGCGCTCGCGCCGCGGTACCGGGTGATCACCTGGGATGAGCGGGGCCATGGCGGCACCGCGGCGCCGGGCCCGTTCAGCTACTGGGACTCGGCCGCTGACGTGCTGGCCCTGCTTGACCACCTTGGCATCGAGGAGGCCGTACTCGGCGGCATGTCCCAGGGCGGCTTCCTCAGCTTGCGGGCCGCGCTGCTGGCGCCGTCGCGGGTGCGCGGCCTGATCCTGATCGACAGCCAGGCCGGCACCGAGGCGGAGGCCAACCGCGAGGGGTATGAGCAGCTGCACCAGATGTGGCTGGACCAGGGGCCGGGTCCGGTGCAGGAGATCACCGCCGCGATCATCTTGGGCCCTGGCCAGTGGGACGGCTGGTACGCCAAGTGGGCCGACCAGTACGCGCGGCTGGCACCGGACAACCTCAGCCAGCTCACCTGCGCGTTCCGCTGCCTGATGGACAGGGACGACCTCACGGGACGGCTCGGCGAGATCGGCTGCCCGGCCCTGATCGTTCATGGCGGCGCGGACGTCGCGATCCCGCTGGCAAGAGCCGAGGAGATGCGCGACGGCCTGGCCGGCCCGACCACGTTCGCCGTGATCGACGGGGCGCCGCACGCCTCCAACGTCACCGATCCCGACGCGGTCAACGCCGAGATCGAGACGTTCCTGAGCGGTCTGGGCTAACCAGGTAACCGCAGCCTCGTCGGGCACGCAGGCCTGCGAGTCCCAGACGCATTCATAGACGTGGGATAGAAATCGCCCCATAGGGCAATGCCGCCTAGCTGCCAGACCCGGCTTCGTCGGCGGCAGTTCCTGGCCGCCACGGGGTTCACCGGATGCGACAGCAGGCGCATGAGGGGCGGCTGAGCCCGGTGCCACGAGCCGCCGCTCCTAGACCGCCGCCGGTGTCGGCCTGGTTCCCGTTAATGTGAAGGATCCGGCACGTCATGACGTGCCGGATCCTTCACATTAACGGGAACCAGGCCGACACCGGCGGCGGTCTAGGAGCGGCGGCTCGTGGCACCGGGCTCAGCCGCCCCTCATGCGCCTGCTGTCGCATCCGGTGAACCCCGTGGCGGCCAGGAACTGCCGCCGACGAAGCCGGGTCTGGCAGCTAGGCGGCATTGCCCTATGGGGCGATTTCTATCCCACGTCTATGAATGCGTCTGGGACTCGCAGGCCTGCGTGCCCGACGAGGCTGCGGTTACCTGGTTAGCCCAGACCGCTCAGGAACGTCTCGATCTCGGCGTTGACCGCGTCGGGATCGGTGACGTTGGAGGCGTGCGGCGCCCCGTCGATCACGGCGAACGTGGTCGGGCCGGCCAGGCCGTCGCGCATCTCCTCGGCTCTTGCCAGCGGGATCGCGACGTCCGCGCCGCCATGAACGATCAGGGCCGGGCAGCCGATCTCGCCGAGCCGTCCCGTGAGGTCGTCCCTGTCCATCAGGCAGCGGAACGCGCAGGTGAGCTGGCTGAGGTTGTCCGGTGCCAGCCGCGCGTACTGGTCGGCCCACTTGGCGTACCAGCCGTCCCACTGGCCAGGGCCCAAGATGATCGCGGCGGTGATCTCCTGCACCGGACCCGGCCCCTGGTCCAGCCACATCTGGTGCAGCTGCTCATACCCCTCGCGGTTGGCCTCCGCCTCGGTGCCGGCCTGGCTGTCGATCAGGATCAGGCCGCGCACCCGCGACGGCGCCAGCAGCGCGGCCCGCAAGCTGAGGAAGCCGCCCTGGGACATGCCGCCGAGTACGGCCTCCTCGATGCCAAGGTGGTCAAGCAGGGCCAGCACGTCAGCGGCCGAGTCCCAGTAGCTGAACGGGCCCGGCGCCGCGGTGCCGCCATGGCCCCGCTCATCCCAGGTGATCACCCGGTACCGCGGCGCGAGCGCCGCCACTTGCGCGTCGAACATCGAGGCGTCCATCAGGTATCCGTGACTGAGCACTACCGCCGGCCCGTCGCCGCCCGAGTCGGCGTAGCTGAGCTGAGTCCCGTTGATCGCTGCCGTGGGCATATCGCGGACGTTATCGCACCCGTGTGTAGCGGTGCCACCGGTCCCGCATCGCCGCGCAGGTCAGGGCGGTAAAGATCGCGGTGACGGCGCACCAGGCGACCGTCGCGCCGTGCGGGGTAGCGGGCGGCTGCGCCACGAGCCTGCTGGTCAGGGGCGCGTACCAGGCGAGCGCGATGGCCGCGAAGCTGACCGGCACCGCGACGGCCCCGCCGACGTCGGCGTAGCGGGACCGGTCAACGCAGGCCGCCACCGCCACGGTGACCGCGCACCAGCCGGTGAGCTGGGCGATCACCGGGTAGACGGCGGGTGAGTGGCCGAGGGGTGGGTGGCTGTGGGCGGTAAGCAGCACTGGGACGGCATGGGCCGCGATGGTCAGCTGCGCCCAGCAGGTCAGCGCCAGGATGGGGGCGGCGAGCAGGACGCGGCCGGCCGGAGCCACCCAGGCCGGGACGGGGGTGGCCTGGGCCACTGGCCGGAACGGGGTCCGCGGGATGAACGCCAGCGCCGCGATGGCGGGAAGAAAGGCGATCCGGACATCGCCCGGGCCGAGCGGTGTATGGGAAACGTCGGCGACATGGGCCATGACGGCGAGGAAGACGGTGCCGGCCAGGCAGCCGGCGCACAGCGTGCTCCAGGGCATCGTCCGGCCGACGTGCCGGGCGAGGGTCAGGTAGTGCACAACGGCGCCTGCGGCGGCCCGCCGCCTGGCCCCGGGCCCGGCAGGAAGGGCGGGGCGGGCGGCACGCTCGGCATTGGTATGCCGAGCGCGGCGGCAAGCTGGGCATCGGTGGTGTGCCAGTTCAGCCAGCTGCCCCAGGAACGGGCCAGGACGCGGGCCACCTGCTGCCCGGGCAGGCTTGTCATCGCGTTGGCAAGCAGGTACCCGGCGGCGGTGTTTTCCGGGCCGGCCTGCGGCGTGAGGTAAGCGCTTGAGCCGGGGAAAACCCAGTCAGGGATGAATTTGCTGCCGACGACGCTGCCGAACAGGCCCCTGCCCGTCCCAAGGCCGGCCCTGAGCTCGCCGGCTGGCGGGTGGGTGGCGAGGATCGCCAGGTAGATCGCGATCGCCTCCCGCGCCTGGCCGACCGGCACGCACTGCTGGAACGTCTGGCTGCTGAGGGTGCGGGCGCTGACCGTGGGCGCGAGGCGGACGGCCCATTCGGCGGCGGCCAGCGCCACCTCGAAGCGCGCGTCATTGAGCTGCCCGCTGGCGGCGGGCCACGAGCCGACGGGCAGGTAGATGGCCGACGCGCTGGCGGCGCTGCCCGGAGCGCTGAGCGTCCGCGCCTGCCACGCGGACACCTGCGGCGCCGGATGGCCATGCGTGAGGCTCGAGTCGAGCAGGTCGGGGCCGAGCACCTGGCTGACAGTCAGCGGCTGGTCAGGCCGGGCGGGCAGGTGCGCGAGCACCCCGTTGACCGGCGCTTGAAGCGATGGCAGCAGGGCGGCGAACCCGGGATACAGGCAGTACCTGACCTCGTTGGCGGTGGCGCAGGCCTGCACGGAAGCCGGTGCGGCGGCCTCGCTGACCAGGTGGTCCAGGCTGGCTGTGGGGATCGGCCGCAGCTGCAGTGCCCCGGCGAGGCAGATCGCCGCCGCGGCCAGGACGCCGGCCGCGGCCAGCCCGCCGCGGAGGCGGCCCCGGCCGACCGTCGCGGCGAACGCCACGGTCGCGGCCGCCGCGGCGACGCCGGCCAGTTCCAGCATGTGCGCGCCGGCGGGCGGATAGCCGGGAAGCGGCCCGGGCAGCGAGCCCAGCGCATCCTCGTTCCACTGCCACGGGACCAGCCAGATGTTCGCGCCCGTCGCCAGGTGCGACGTCACGGAGCTGAACAGCAACGCCACGGCGCCGAGCGCGCCGGCCAGCGGGTGCGCGAACCTGGACCCGATCGCGACGCCGACCGCCCCGGCGGCGATCACTAGCACGACGCCGCCTGCCAGCACCGCGACGTCCGGGGTGCCGATGGCGCCGCGAGCCCGCGCCACGGCGGTGGCCGCGGCGACCAGGACCACGCTTGCTGGCGCGGCTCCGGCCAGGGCGGTCAGCTGGGCGGCGGTGCGGGCGCCTGCCGTGGCCGGGAAGCTCGCGTACAGGTCGGACATGGCATCCCTGCGGGCGCGTCCGGCGGCTAGCTGCGCCGCCGCCAGCACGGCCATGGCGAGGACGAGCTGCCCGAAGCCGATCTGCCAGGACGCGTTCCACCACAGCGGTTGCCACGGCCCGAAGAGCACCCAGACGACGGCGCCGCCCGCCAGCAGCCCGGTCAGCACGAGCAGGCTGCGGACCAGCCGGAACGCCTCCGCCCTGGCCAGGCCGAGCACTGTCCTCGTGGCGGTCATCGCGCGTCCGCCGCGTGCGAAAGCAGCAGGTAGCCGTCTTCGACCGTGGGCGCGACCAGTTCGGCGCCGGCCGGGGACGCCTCCCCGATGTGCCGCCACCTGTTGTCGCCGCCGCGCCAGGACAGGTGGGCGCGCGGGTCGCGCTCGCCGGCCGCCCACACCCGTCCGTCGGCGGTGGCGGCCAGTTCGGCCGGGGTGCCTGTGAAGTGCACTTGCCCCCGCAGCAGCACGACGACCCGGGGGCAGATCGCGGCGATGTCGTCGGCCTGGTGGGTGGACAGCACGATCACCGGTTCGCCGGGCAGGCCCGACAGCAGCTCGCGGAACCGCAGCCGCTGCTCGGGGTCGAGCCCGGCCGTCGGCTCGTCCAGGATCAGCAGCTCAGGCTCGCCGAGCAGGGCCTGGGCGATGCCCAGCCGCTGCCGCATCCCGCCGGACAAGGCGCGTATCCGGGTGCGGGCGCGGTCTTCAAGACCGGTGGCGGCGAGCACCCGGGCCACCTCCTGCGCGCGGCGGCGCCTGTCGGTGATCTCCTTCAGGATCGCCACGTAGTCCAGGAAGGCGGCGGCCGTGAAATGCCGGTGATACCCCAGCTCCTGCGGAAGGTAGCCGAGCCGCCGGCGGATCTCCACCCGCTCCGCCGCGTTCCTGGGGTCAAGGCCGAACGCCGACACCTGCCCCGCGTCCGGTTCGCCGACGGTGGCCAGGATCGACAGCAGCGTCGTCTTTCCCGCTCCGTTCGGGCCGAGCAGGCCGGTGATCCCGCGCCCCAGCGTGAGATCGACCCCGTCAAGCGCACGGACGGCGCCATAGCGCCGGGACAGGCCGTCGGCGCGGACGACCGCGGTGCGCACGTTCGTCGTTTTCATCGCTTCCATCCCATCTCCAGGCGGTCGCGGCGGATAAGCAGCACCACGGCGGAAGCGCAAAGCACGGCGGCGCAGGCGACCTGAGCATGGTGCTGCACGATCAGCAGCGGGGCGTTTGACGTCGCGAGCAGCAGCGCCGGCGCGGCCCACAACCCGCCCGCCATGACGGCGGCGGCGCGGGGATCCACCAGGGTCGCCGCGGCGAGCGTGAACGCGGACAGTGCCAGCGACGGCAGCAGCAGCGCGGCGGGCAGCCATCCCGGCCCGGGCACGACGAACGCGGCGACGACCACGGGGACCAGCGCGGCGGCCAGCGCGCAGACCGTGCGGACCAGCAGCAAGGTGACGCCGGAGAAGGGCGCCGCGACCGCCAGCCGGCTGGCGGGGTCGAACATCGGCAGGAACGCGACCGCCACAACGGCCAGCACCAGCAGGGGGGCGACCAGCAGGAACGGCGCCAGGACCGCCGGATCCTGATACCCGATCGCGGGCCCGGCACCCGGCATCCGGCCGTGCCTGAACGCCGCGGCTTCGCCGGCCACCACGGCCAGCACGCCGATGACAGACAGCAGCCACGATCCGCGCAACGACGGGGTCGCCGCGAGCAGCCGAAGCAGATGATCGGGGACGCCGCAGCGGCGCAGCAGCCGGTGCACCCGCCCGCCGTCGCCGATCGCGACGCGCACCAGCAGCACGCCGCGGTTGCGCGCGAGCCGCCGCTGGTCCACATGCCCCGACAGGGCGCCGCGGCATGCCGCGCAGCGCGTCAGGTGGGCCTCCACCGACCAGACGACGACGGGTTCGACCGTCCCGGCGGCGTAGCTGGCCAGCAGGTCTTCGCCCGCGTGCTCGCCCGCCGCGGGCAATGGGCTCGTCATGATGTCCCCCAGGCTTGCCGGCGGTGCGCCGGCGGTTCGGGTCCTGATTGATCCCCGGCGAGCGCGGCGCGCAGCGCCACCCGGGCACGGTGACAGCGGGACTTGACGGTCCCTTCCGGCACGCCCAGCAAGATGCCCGCCTCCGCGCAGGTCAGGCCGTCCAGGACGGTAGCCTCGATCGCGCCGCGCAGCTCAGGCGACAGCCCGGCCAGGGCCTGGCCCAGGCGGCCATGCTCGATTCCGACCAGCACCTGGTCTTCCGCCGACAGGACCGCCTCGGGCTGCGCCGCCCGCCACGGCAGCCGCCTGGAAACCTGGTCCCTGCGGATCGCGTCGATCAGCCGGCGGACGCCGATTCCCCAGATGAACGCGGCCACGTCCGCGTCCCCGCGGTAGGAGCCCGCCTCCCGCCACACAGCGAGAAACGTGTCCTGCACCGCGTGGTCGACCATGTCCGGCATCGCGCACCGGCGGCTTAGCCGGACGGTCAGCCAGCCGGCGTGCCGGTCGTACAAAGCGGCGAGAGCATCGTCATCGCCGCGTGCCACGGCGCGCAGCAATGCCGCGTCATCGCGCTCCTGCGCACCAGGCCTCATGCCAGCGACCTGAGGCCATTCACGTGCTCCCATGCACTTCCTGTCGCACCAACCGCCCAGTCTGGTTCCCATCATCACCTGTGCGAGCGATGATGGTCGCTGTGCGGAGAGGAGCAAACGAGTGGAAGTCCACGACAATGGGGCGGCGGCCACGGTCGCCGAGGCTTATCTGAGCGTGCTGAAGGACCGCGGCGTCAGCCGCCTGTTCGTGAACGCGGGCACCGACTTCGCCCCCTTCGTCGAGGCGTACGCGCGCCAGAAGCAGTCGGGATTCGATTTCCCCGAACTGGTGGTCTGCGCGCACGAGAACCTCGCCATTTCGATGGCCCATGGCGCCTACCTGGGTGACGGGCGCGTCCAGGCGGTCATGGTTCACACCAGCGTCGGAACCGCCAACGCGGTCTGCGGGACGTTCAACGCCTCGACCGACCGCGTCCCCATTCTGCTGGCCGCGGGCCGCAGCCCGCTGTTCGAGGACTCCGTGCTCGGGTCTCGTGACGGCAGCATCCACTGGGCGCAGGAAATGTACGACCAGGCGTCCATGGTGCGCGAATTCGTCAAGTGGGACTACGAACTGCGCGACGGCGTGCAGGTCGCCGCGGTCCTGGACCGTGCCATCGACATCGCCATGACCGCGCCGCGGGGACCGGTGTACCTGTCGCTGCCGAGGGAGGTTCTCGCCCGCGGCGCGTCCGGCGCGGACGCCCCGCCGCCGCGCGGCAATGCCACGCCCACCGACGCCGCGCCGGACGCCGGGGCGGTCGACCGGCTCGCGGACCTGCTGGCCGGCGCGCGGTTCCCGGTGTTCGTCACGGCGGCGTCGGGGATCGAGCCGGGTACGGCCGACCTGCTCGGCCAGCTGTGCGACGACTACTCGATCGGCGTCCTTGAGGTCAGGCCGCGCTGCTACAACGTGGACACCAGTCACCCCCTCCATGTCGGCTACGACCTGAACGCGGTGCCCGACGCCGACGTCTTGTGCTTCCTCGACGTAGACGTACCGTGGATGCCAGCGACGGCCACGCCTCCGGCCGGCGCGGTCGTCGTCCAGTGCGGACCGGACCCGCATTTCTCCCGGTACCCGATCCGCACGCAGCGCAGCGACCTGTCCATCACCGCCAGCACCGCGAACCTGCTGTCCGCGCTCGCGGCGGCCCTGCCCGGGCGAGGCGGCCAGGCAGACTCGCGGCGCGCCGCCATCGAACGAGCCGCGCGGGCCAGCCGGTCCCGGATCAGCGAAGGGCTGGCCGCGGCGGGCCGCGCGGAGGGGCCGATCACCAAGAGCTTCATGCACTGGGCGCTCGGCCAGGTGCTGACGCAGGACGCCTCGGTCGTCAGCGAATACTGGGCGCGCCCCGAGTTGCTGCCGCGCGGCGGGCCGCTGAGCTACTTCGGCACACCCCCGACCGGCGGCCTCGGGTAGGGAGTCCCGGCCGCCATCGGCCTGAAGCTGGCCCGGCCGGAACGCACCGTCGTCGCCGCCGTCGGCGACGGCTCTTACCTGTTCGCCAACCCCGCCGCGTGCCACCACGCGATGGCCATGCACGACCTTCCGGTGCTGACGGTCGTCTGCGCGAACCGCAAGTGGACCGCGGTCGAGCGCTCCGCGCTGGCCATGTACCCGCAAGGCCACGCCGCCGGCGCCGGCCAGCTAACCCCGCTGGCCGAACTCGGCCCGCCGATCGCGTACGAGAAGTACGCGGCGGCCTCTGGCGGGTACGGCGAGGCCGTCGCCGACCGCCGGAATCTGGTGCCGGCGCTGCGCAGGGCGCTGCAATCGGTCCAGGCCGACCACCGCCAGGCCGTGATCAACGTCTCCTGCCAGGACTGAGCGACCCGCGGGCGGGTAGGGTTCGGCACGTGCCTGTCGAACGGCGGAAATTCCTGCTGCTGTCCGGGGCGGCCGTCACCGGGGCCGGGCTGGCGGGGTGCACCAGCGCGCGGCAGCCAACCACGCCCGCGAGCACGACGCCCGGCGGCGGCGCTGCCACGCCAGCCGCCACGCCGTCCCCGGAATCGAGCGGGTCCCCGACGGCGCGCCCGTCGCACGCTGACGCGGTCACGCACCTGCCCTCGCAGGTCGTGCACGGGCCACGGAACCGGTCCCAGGTGGCGCTCACCTTCCACGGTCAGGGACCGGTGCCACTGGCTGACGCGCTGCTCTCCGAGGCGGAACGGGCTGGAACGCAGGTCACGGTGCTCGCCGTAGGGACCTGGCTCGGGCAGTATCCGCAGATGGCACACCGGATCCTGCGCGGCGGCCACGACCTGGGCAACCACACCATGCACCACCTGGACATCAAGGCCATGGACGCCGCCGACGCCTACGCGGAGATCACTGGCTGCGCGCGGCGACTGCACGCCCTGACCGGATCGATCGGCCGCTGGTTCCGGCCATCGCAAACGCAGTATTCGACACCGCTGATCGAGCGGGAGGCCAGCAAGGCTGGCTACCAGACCTGCGTGTCCTACGACGTGGACTCGCTCGACTACACCGATCCAGGCCCGGACGCGATCGTGTCCACAGTGCTCGGTCAGACCCGGCCGGGGTCGATCGTGAGCATGCACCTCGGGCACCCCGGCACGGTGACCGCCTTGCCCGCGGTCGTGCGCGGCCTGGCTAGGCGGGGGCTGCGCCCGGTCACGCTGACCGAACTGCTGTCCCCGTGACGTGCCGACCCCTCAGCCCCCGACCGGAGGGCCCCAGAAATCGCAGTGGTGCTCGGCGATGAACCCCGCCGACACGATATTTCCGCTCGGATGCAGGTCGAGCACCGGGTGGGCGCCCGGGGTGACGGGTGGCCAGGCCACCTGACCACGCACGTTGGGGTTGCCTGTGCGGGCGAACGCCGCCCAGTAGCGGTCCATCTGCGCACCAAGCCGCTGCTGCGCGGGGGTCAGCGGATGCGTGTAGAGCAGGGGGATGTTCCACAGGAAGTCGAGCTCCGCGCTGTGGGCGTTGGACATGTCGATGCCCCGCGGCTGATCCGCGACGAACGTCGGCGAGGCCGGGTCGTCGAACTCCTCCTCCCAGGTCGGCACCTGCGAGGCGAACGCGTTGGCGCCCATGTAGTCGGGGCAGGCCTCCAGCGCGTCGGTGAACACCGCCGCCCGGGCGTAGAACGGCGCAGGGTAGCCGCGCACCGGATAGTGCGCCAGTACTGTGGCGGCGTTTGATCCGTACATCGTGTCCATGGCGTACTCGTACTGATCCGCGGTCATGTCGGTCACGGTGTCGAAGAACAGCTTGCCTTCGTCGCGCGTGCCGGCGACGATCATCGGCACCTTGTTCCAGTGGCCGTTCCCGAAGGCCTCCGCGGGCGGTTCGGGCAGCACGGGAGTGCCGTAGGCGGGCGTGTTGACGACGTCCTGCTGCGCCGCCGCGACCAGGGCCGAAGTCCGCGCGGCGCGCAGGCACGTCACGACGGTCGTGGGCGTGCCGCAGCCGACGGCGGCGGCGAACTCTTCGCCCGCCCCCTCGGAGTCCGCAAGCGACGTCGGGGCGACGGTGGTGCACGGCCCGCTTTCCAGGATGCCGCGCTGGAACAGCCCGGCCGCCAGCGGCGAGGCAAGCAGGTCGCACACCGACCCGGACCCCGCCGACTGCCCGTCGATGGTGATCTTGTGCGCGTCACCGCCGAACGCGCCGATGTTCGACCGCACCCACTTCAGCGCGGCGATCTGGTCGAGCAGCCCGTAATTCCCGGTGCCCTGCGGGCTTGCCGCGAGCTGGGGGAGCGCGAGGAAACCGTACACGCCGAGCCGGTAGTTAATGGACACGAAGATCGAATTGGTCAGCGAGGCGAACCGCTGGCCGCCGTAGAGCACTCCGCTGCCTTCGGTGAAGTTGCCCCCGTGAATCCAGAACAGCACCGGCAGCCGGGAACGGGGCCGGGCGCCGGCCGGGGTGTAGATGTCGAGGTACAGGCAGTCCTCGCTGGTGGCCTGGCCGGCGGGCACGCCCATGGGCTGAAACTGGACGCAGGCCGGTCCGTGCGCCGAAGCGGGGCGGACCCCGTTCCATGGCCGCGCCGGCTGCGGCGGCGCGAACCGCACCGGCTGCGCCCCGTAGGGGATGCCGAGGAACTCGCGGACCCCCTGCGAGACCGTGCCCCGCAGCCACCCGTCGCTGACGTGCACCTGCAGCTGCGCGACCGGCGCCGCCGGCCCTGATGACGTGCAGCCGGCCAGCCCGGGCGCGGCCACGGTGAGCACCGCGCCAAAAACGACGATCGCCACGCGCCGATTAGCGGCGAAGCTTGTGAAGTGCACCGATAACGCCCCCGCCGTTCGGAATAGGACTAAAAGGCATTATTCCAAACGGAGGCTTGTGTTACGGTCTGAGCCCGCGTACTTTCCTGTCCCGGGGCCGCCGGGGCTGAGGGGTTGACTGTTCCCAGCGGGTCAAGTGCGAAGCTCGGGTGTCTGCAGCATGGGCCACACGGGGCCATCCTGTCCCAGGCTAAGATCATTTAGTCGAAATGTTTGTCTTAACTGTAGTTATAGCGACAGTTAAGACAAACATTTGTTCGCAATGATCATGCTCGCCGCCCGCTCAGACCACCATCGAACCGCAAGAGGCCTGCGGAGACTGGCACCCGCCGCAGAACTGCGAAACTCCAGCACTACCAGGACGACGTAAACCGGGAACAAATCAGCGGTAACGTCTGAACAACGGCCCCCGCAGACTGGCGGTGCCGGACCGCGAGCCGACAAATCCGGGAGTTCGATGAACGATCCCGCGGGCCAGCCGTACGACCGGCTTGGCCTGAACCGCCTCACCGACCGCTACCTCGCCGCCCTCGTGGCGAACGATCCGCAAGCCGTGCCGCTCGCCGACGGCGTGCGGACCGTGGATAACCTCAAGCAGGTCAAGCCGGGCGAGGGCCTGTGGACGACGGCGAGCGGCGGCCCGGCCGCCTTCGCCATCTACGTGCCCGACCCGCAGCGGCAGACGGCCGGCTTCATCGGCATGATGGAGGCGGGCGGCGGCCCGGTCCTGGTGGGCCTGCGGCTGGCGACCGAGGACGGCCAGATCGTCGAGGCCGAGCACCTGTACGCTTCCGGCCTGGCCGAGACCAGTCTGGCGAACCTGCGGGCGCCGCGCCCTGGCCTGCTGGCCGAGATCCCGCCTGGCGAGCGGCTGCCCGAGCAGGACCTGCGCGCGATCGGCGCGGCCTACTACGACGCCCTGGAGGGCAACGACAGCAGCCTGGCTCCCTTCGCCGACGACTGTGAACGGCACGAGAACGGGCTAGTCACGGCCGGCCCTGACACGAGCGCGCCGCCGCCCGGCAGCAGCTTCCCCGCCGTCGCGGGCGCCTGCGCCGCCCAGATCGACAGCAAGGCGTTCACCTACATCACCGCCATCGAAAACCGGCGTGTGTTCGCGGCCGACCCGGTGACCGGCCTGACAATGGGCTTGTCGATGTTCCGCCATCCGATGGACAACGTGCCGTACGAGATCATCCTCGCCGACGGCACCATCACGATGCACGCCCCGGCCTTCGCACCGTTCGACCTGCCTGCCGCGCACATCTTCAAGATCGGGCCCGACCGGCGGCTCCACGAGATCGAAGCGATGGGCTACGTCGCGCCTTACGGCTCGCCGACCGGCTGGTGACCCCTGCGCCCGGCATGATCAAGTGGCTGGGGCAAGAAACCAGCGCGGGCTGCATCGAGCGGCTCTTCCTGCTGGACAGCGTCCAGGGGCCGGTCCCCGGCGTGCTGTGGTCGCCAGCGGCCACGGCGCCGCGTGCGACGGTGCTGCTTTTCCACGGCGGGAGCGGCCATAAGCGCTGCGAGCGTCATCTGAGGATGGGACGCTGGCTCGCCTCGACCGCGGGCCTCGCCGTCATCGCGATCGACGGGCCGCACCACGGCGACCGGGTGGCAGCGCCGCTGGCGCCGTCCGTCTACCAGCAGCTGATCGTCGATGAGGGCATCGAGCGCGTCACGGCCAGGATGACCGCGGACTGGCTGGCGGCCGTTTCCGTGCTCGCTGGCCTAGGGCTCGCCGACGAGACGCGCGTCAGCGTGTTCGGGATGTCGATGGGCGCCCGGTTCGGGCTGCCAACCGCGGCCGCGCTCGGACCGCGCCTGCGCTGCGCCGTCCTCGGCAAGTTCGGGATCAGCCAGGTCCTGCCGCTCCACCCAGGGCTGTGCGCCCCCGCCTTTATGGCGGGGGCGGCGCGTGCCATCTGCGCTCCCGTGCTCTATCACGTGCAGTGGGATGACGAGATCTTCCCCCGCGACGGGCAGTTCGACCTATTCGACGCGCTGGCCTGCGCGGACAAGCAACTGATCGCCCGGGGAGGTCCGCACGCCAGGACGCACCCCGACGACGAGGCAGCGTGGCAGGAGTTCATCAGGCGCGTCGGCTAGCAGGACGTGCCGGTCGACCAGACGAGGGCGGTTCCGATGGCCTGCTTATAGTTATTTGCATGACCTGAGGCGCATAGGGTGTCCGAGCCTGGCACCGACGCGACGGAATCGGCGTTGACGTTCACTCCGAGGCCGATCAGCTGCCAGCCGCCGTTGGCGAAGTGCAGCAGATGCCCTGAGCCCGGGAAGAACGCGGGCGCGGTGATCCATACCCCGCCGTGACCATCGCCGGCCAGGGCAGCGGCGCCAGCGAACGCCCCAGGCCCCGGCTGGATCGCGGCGGGCATGGGATGCCTAGTCCAGGCACCGCCGGACAGCTTCATCAGCGCACCGGGCCCTTTGCCATTGGACGGCCAGCCAACGGCCCACACCGGCCCGCTGCGCTGCGCCAGGACGCCGCCGAATGTCAGGCCCGCCAGCGCCGTGGCACGGACAGGCTGCCAGCCCAGCGGCCCGTACCGCAGCAGCCCCGCGTGAGCGCTGTCGGGTCCGCCAATAGCCCACAGCTGTGACGGCGTTGCCGCGCTCGCCCTGAGGATGGTCCGCCCCGGGCCGGTGACCTGCTTCCACACCCCGTTCAGGTCATGCAGCGCGCCACCGTGCAGGCCCCCAGCATCACGCCAGGTGCCGTAGAACACCCATACGTTGCGGGCGCTGATTGCCAGTACGCCGGTTGGCACATCTCCCGGCGGCCCGAGGTTCGGTTCCGCGAGGCGCTTGGCGATTCGCCAGCGAGTTCCGTTCCACCGGATGACATAGCCGTTCGCCGTCACCGCCCAAGCGTCGGAAGCGGAGTCCGCGCTGACGGCCGTAATGAGACCGAGGGTGACTGGCTGCGGTACCGGCGTAACCTGCCAGCGGTGGTTCTTCCACAAAACCGCCCCGGCCGCGCCGTTGCCGGCGACGCCATACCCGCCAACCGCCCACAACTCGCCTGGTCCGCCCGGCGTGACGGTGCCGAAGTCTGAATAGCTGTGCGCGGCGAATTGGTGCCGGTAGACGACATGCCAGGGAGAGGGCGCTGACGCCGCGGCGACAGCCGGGACTACCCCGACGGCCAGCGCCGCGGCCGCCCCGAGCGCGGTAGCGAGCCACAAAGAACGCCGCATAAGTACCTCACGCTACGGAGGATCGAAAAACACGACACACCGTATATACCAAAGGCGTCTCGGCACGGGAACTCGTCCGCCTGGCCGACCGTAACGGATACCCGCGGGAGCGGACTATTAGAAGTGATCCGCCTTGCCGCACAAGGAGCACCGATGACCACGTCAGACACGAGCTACGACGACCTCGTCGCGTTGTACGTAAACTGCACCCTGAAGCCGTCGCCGCAGCTCAGCCATACCCAGGGCCTGATCGACGTCAGCGCCGGAATCATGCGCAGGCAAGGCGTGCGGGTTGAGGTCATCCGTGCCGCGGACCATGACATCGCCACCGGCGTGTGGCCGGACATGACCGAGTACGGCGCCGCCACCGACGCGTGGCCGCGACTGTATGAGAAGGTGCTGGCCGCCGACATCCTGGTTCTTGCCGGGCCGATCTGGCTCGGCGACAACAGTTCGGTCACCAAGCGGGTGATCGAGCGGCTCTACGCCTGCTCACACCTGCTTAACGACGCCGGGCAGTACGCCTACTACGGCCGGGTCGCCGGCTGCCTGATCACCGGGAACGAAGACGGCGTCAAGCACTGCGCGATGAACATCCTGTACAGCCTGCAGCACCTCGGGTACGCCATCCCGCCGCAAGCCGATGCCGGCTGGATCGGCGAGGCGGGGCCCGGCCCGTCCTACCTCGACCCAGGCTCCGGCGGCCCTGACAACGACTTCACCAACCGCAACACCACCTTC
>Ga0126381_100001209_pt1 | contig 27917 bp, 20 predicted proteins | sample PanSoiMetPlot_28_FD_96465 | JGI IMG/M metagenome (GOLD analysis project Ga0126381, IMG submission 96465) | Tropical forest soil microbial communities from Panama - MetaG Plot_28 | ecosystem: Environmental > Terrestrial > Soil > Tropical forest > Bulk soil | place: Panama | collected 2016-02-17
CCCGCGTTTTTCCCCAGTTCAACACTTCCCTCACCGAGTACACGCGGAACGACGGGCTGAGCTGGTACAACGCGCTCCAGACCAGCTTCAACCTGCGGACCCGTCGCGGTATCACCCTGAACACGAATTACACGTTTTCAAAAACCATGGAGCGAAATGGCTTTCTGGACAACCTGGCCGGCGTGATGCAGCAGGGATTATCTGCTAATGACCGCCCGCACAAATTCGTCTTCAGCATGATCGGCCAGCTGCCGGTTGGGAAAGGAAAACATTGGTTCAACGGTTCCCATGGCGTTTTCAGCCAACTGGTCAGCGGCTGGGAGAGCACGGTGATTTTTCAGATCTTCTCCGGGAAACCGTGGACGCTTCCCGGAAACGTGCTCTATCTGCGCGACGCTCGCAATCCGAACTTCACTTTTGATGCACCCAAGGTGCAGGCAGTCCAGCCGTGCGTGCTCAATTGGGACAACACCAACAAGATCTCGTGGGAGGCTTACAGCCTGGATTACGGCTGCACGCAGCCCAACTGGATCATCGTTCCCAGCTATAACCCGCGCTACACGCCATATTACGACGGCCGCGTAAGGCTCCAAACTGTGCGCTTGATGGACGCGTCGCTGAACAAGATGACACGCATCAATGAGCGCTACAGCGTCCAGTTCCGCGCGGAGTGCTTTAACGTGATGAACTCGTTCTTTATCAACACCGCACAATTCAATAGCGATCCGACCAACCCCAATTTTGGTTCCATCATCAAGGCCACCGTCAGCGCTCCACAATCGAACTATCCGCGACAAATCCAGTTGGGCGTGAAATTCCTTTGGTGACCTTTAGTCCCCGCCGTCCCGGAAGTTGAGCTGGCTGGGACTGGCTTACGGGAGCGGCTTACCACTAGCTATGAATGGATGGTTCGGCGATCCGTACAGAGGTCCGGCACGGCTCCGGTGACGGCATTCTCCAAGTCGCGCGTCATCCAGGCGGGCCCGCGATCTCACCCGTAAGACAGCGGCTAACCGCAGGCCTGACTTGATGGCGACATGGCAGCCGCGTGTGAGTTAAGTATTCGGGACTTTTTCAGCTCCTCCGCGTATTACTTCCATCATGCGCATCCGGCTGATTTTCCGGCAACTCGCTCGCACGCCCCTGTTTACCGCCATCACGGCCATTACGCTAGCGGTCGGTATCGGCGCTAACACCGCGATCTTCAGCATCATTAATGGAGTCGTTCTGAGGCCGCTGCCCTTTCCCGATGCCGACAACCTGATCACGGTGAACCACGCAGCCCCCGGCGTCAACCTGCCAGACGCTGGCACAGCGCCCTTTCTGCATTTCACCTATCATGATCAGGCGCATTCGTTTCAAGGCATCGGACTGTACCGTTGGGCCGACAGCGCCGTCACCGGAGTCAGGGAACCAGAAACTGCGCTCAGCCTCAACGTAAGCGCGGAGGTTCTGCCGGTCCTCGGTGTTCAGCCGGTGTTGGGCCGCTGGTTTTCCGATAGGAATGACGCCCCCGGAGCTGCGGCGACAATGCTTCTGACGTATGCATGGTGGCAGGCGCGATTTGCAGGCGACCGCGCGGTTATCGGGCGTGCGATTACTGTAGACGGCGTCGCGCGCGAAGTGATTGGGGTCATGCCCGCGAGTTTCCGTTTTCTCGATCGTGACGCCGCGTTCCTGCTGCCGCTGCAACTGGATCGGAATAAGACGGTGTTGGGTCAGGTCAACTATGAAGGGGTCGCGCGACTGAAACCCGGCGTCACGCTCGAACAGGCGGCCGCCGACCTAGCACGCCTGATCCCCATCGCCCTGCACAGCTATCCTCCAACACCCGGCTTTACGGTAAGAGCGTTTGAAGAAGTGCGCTTCGCTCCGCGGTTGGAGCCGCTGAAGCAGCGTCTGGTCGGTGATCTTTCGAAGACACTATGGGTGCTGATGGGGACGATCGGCGTCGTTCTGCTGATCGCGTGCGCCAACGTCGCCAATCTGCTGGTGGTTCGCGCCGAAGCGCGACAGCACGAACTGGCGATTCGCGCGGCACTCGGCGCGGGATGGCGCCATATCGCGCGCGAGTTGCTTATGGAAAGCGTCGCCCTGGGATGTGTCGGCGGCGTCCTCGCCCTCGGGCTGGCTGCTGCTGCGATCCGTGCACTGATTGCCATCGAGCCGGCGCATCTTCCACGGCTGCACGAAATCTCGATCGACCCGGCCGTACTCGTGTTCACCTTTACCGCTGCGCTGGCGAGCGGATTTTTCTTGGGAGTTATCCCAGTCCTCAAGTATGCGGGCCCGCAGATTGCAACCGCGCTACGCGGCGGAGGACGCACGTCGTCTCAAACCCGTGAGCGCCATCGCGCGCGCGGCGTGCTGCTGGTAGTGCAGGTCGCACTCGCGGTGATCCTGTTGGTCGGCTCCGGCCTGATGATCCGTACGTTTCAGGCGCTGCGCCATGTTGATCCCGGCTTCGATCCTAATGACGCGCTCACCCTCCGCCTCACGATTCCCACGGCACAGGTCCGGGACCCCGTAGCAGTTACACGTATGGAGCAGGCAATTCTCGACAGGGTCCGAGAGATTCCGGGCGTGACCTCTGCGGGAATCACCACGTTCCTTCCAACCGAGCCAGGCGGCAGCTATTATCAGGTTTACGCGCGGGACAAGATGTATCAGAAGGTGCCTCCCTTGCGCCGACAGATATTCATCTCCCCCGGGCTTCTCACGGCCCTGGGCAATCGCCTGGTAACGGGACGCGAGTTCACCTGGACCGACGTATACGATCACCATCCGGTCGCCATGGTGTCTGATAATCTGGCCCGCGAACTGTGGGGGGATCCCCGACTTGCCATCGGAAAACAGATCGCCGCCAATCTCAAAGATCCCTGGCGCGAAGTGATCGGCGTGATCGGCGACGAGCACGCGGATGGCATGCAGTCGAAGGCGCCGCCTATCGTCTACTATCCGATTCTCATGGACAACTTCGACGCCGCTCCAGTGGCTGCCCGGCGCACCGTCGCTTATGTCATTCGGAGCAAGTACGCCGGATGGCAGAGCCTGCGTGGCGAGGTGCAGCATGCCGTTTGGGCCGTGAACGCCGGCCTTCCCCTCGCCGGCGTGCGCACGCTGAAGGAGATATATTCGAAATCGATGGAGCGAACAGCCTTTACCCTGGTGATGTTGACGATCGCGGGAGCGATGGCGCTGCTGATCGGCGTGGTCGGGCTCTACGGAGTCATCTCCTACGCGGTGTCGCAACGGCGGCTCGAGATCGGAATCCGAATGGCGCTCGGCGCCCCACACCGGGAGATGGCCGGAATCTTCATCGTGAACGGATTGGTGTTGGCTATGGCCGGCATCGCGTGTGGGTTGGCGGGATCGGCGGTGCTGACGCGTGTGCTCGGATCGTCGTTGTTTGGCGTTAGTCCGCTCGATCCATTGACCTACGCGGCGGTTTCGCTGGCGCTGATCGTTGCCGCGGGGGCCGCGAGCTACATTCCGGCGCTGCGTGCGATGAAAGTCGATCCGCTGGAAGCGCTGCGTTCGGACTGAGCGATCGCCTGTTGATTCGCGGTGACCCCAACTCGACCTCCGTCGGGTCGTCGGCATTCCGTACAAAAGTCCTTGGACGAACTTGTGAGCATCTCCGCGTAACGCGTGATCCACTCGCGATATGTATAAGTGACGACTTTCAGTGGCTGTGGACGCTTTCTTGAACTTCACACTAGCTCATCCGCGCGGACTCCGAGAGAGAGAGAGAGAGAGGATCAGGACGGCCAGCCGATAGTCTGCAGGGATTCATTTACCCCTAACGCCGGATTCCTGTATGATTACGAAGAAGCAGTCGTGCCCGCGATCCCGGAGCACTGAATCTTTCTTCACGAGGGGTATCCCACGACCCAAGAATCAGGAGCTCGAAAATGCACTCCGATACTAAGAAATACAATGAGGCCCAGAGCCCGAATGATCGGGCGGTCTGTCAGCTCCTGGCAGAACAAATCGACGGCGACCTACCGGAAGCGGAGAACAAGATCTGGCATGGTCATCCCGTATGGTTTCTCGAAGGAAATCCTATTGTGGGGTACAGTAAGCTAAGAAACTGTGTCCGTTTGCTCTTCTGGAGCGGGCAGTCCTTTGCGGAGGAAGTCCTCAAGAAGGAGGGCAGCTTCCAAGCCGCCGAAACACGATATACGGCGGCCGATCAAGTTAACACAGAGGATCTGCGGCGTTGGCTGGCCAAGGCCCGAGATATTCAGTGGGACTACAAGAACATCGTCCGGCGCAAAGGTCGGCTGGAGCGATTGAAGTAGAGGTTCAGTAGCCTGACCGGAGCGTGGACCGGATCGGGAACGTAGCCCCGGGCGTCCCAGCTCGGCGCATACCTATCCTCGTCTGTGTAGTCGGCAAACGGACAAAGGTGGACATCCATTCGGGCATTCTCCGAGGTGGCGCGCGACTCGCTCCGAGCTGCGGCGAAGGGTCGTGGCAGATATACAAGACGCCACTACGCGCCAACTGAATTCGTAGAAAGTCATGCCGTTGATCGCTACTCAGCCCTTCGCCGTGCCAACTTGGAGCGTGCGAGGCGGCGCTAGTTTGAGGTCGCAGACGCGCGGTGAGAGCGCGGCGCGTCGCCGGGCCTGGTCGCCCGGGGCCTCGCATTTTGCTTTCGCGGCTCACTCGCGGTGCTAAGACTGCCGGATGCATGCCAGGCAGTATTGCGTTTGCTAGCGTCGGAGTGATATTGTTCGGCGCGTGAGATTCGCCCTCTTGCTATTGCTGTTAGCCCAGCCATTGGCATCCCAACCGCCGTTTACCAGGTTCTGTGCATCCTGCCATGGCGACGACGCGCGCGGAACCTCCAAAGGTCCGGGTCTCGCTATGAATTCGCGCGTGGCAGAACAGTCCGTCGATCAACTGAGTGCGTATCTGGCACACGGGAATCCTGGCGCCGGCATGCCCTCGTTCGGCGATCTTCCGCGGGCCGATCTGGTTTTGCTTGCCACCTACCTGCGCCGCCTCAATAACGACACCATCGTCGTACCCGTGACCGCCGCCGCATCCGCCCGCAAGATTTCATGGGGGGCGCCTCAACCCGGAGACTGGCTAACCTACAACGGACACGATTCGGCGAACCGCTACAGTTCGCTCCAGCAAATCCGGGTTTCCAATGTGTCTTCGCTGAAGTTGAAATGGGTTTTCCCCATCTCCTACTTCGGCTTGGAAACAACACCGATCGCAGCGGACGGCGTGCTGTACGTCACCGGTCCCAATCAGGTCTTCGCACTCGATGCTTTTACCGGCAGCCCGATCTGGCATTATTCGCGGTCGCCAAGTTTAGGGATGGTTGGCGACGCGCGGCTGGGCACCAACCGCGGTGTAGCCATACTGGGCGACAAGGTCTACTTCATCACCGACAACGCTCATTTGCTGGCGTTGGACCGCGCTGACGGAAGGCTCGTCTGGGAGACCGGTCTGGCCCCCGAGATGCCGGCGGGCGAACATCATACTTACGGTGGCACGTCGGCCCCCATGGTGGCAGGCGACCTGGTCATCGTCGGTGTTGCCGGCGCGGACGAAGGAATTCGCGGCCTCCTTGCCGCGTTCAACGCCCATACCGGAACCCTCGTCTGGCGTCACTGGACCGTGCCCCGTAAGGGCGATCCGGGTATTGAGACCTGGCAGGGAAAGGAACCGATTACCGGTGGCGGGTCCACCTGGCTCACGGGCTCTTACGATGCTTCCACGGAGACGCTCTACTGGGGAACTGGCAATCCCTGGCCTGACAGTGATGACCACGACCGTCCCGGTGCCAACCTGTACACCGATTGCGTTCTGGCGCTGGATCTGAAGACCGGAAGCCTCAAATGGCACTACCAGTTCACGCCCCACGACGTGAAGGATCGTGATGCTACTGAACCCAACGTCTTGATCGACACCGCCTATCGGGGCAAGCCATCCAAGCTCCTGCTGCATGCGGACCGCAACGGGTTCTTTTACGTGCTGGATCGCATCAGCGGGGCGTTGCTCCTCGCCAAGCCCTTCTTGCGGCGCGTGGATTGGGCTTCAGCCATCGGGCCCGACGGTCGGCCCGTCGTCACCGACCCCCGCGGGTGCCCCAGTGATGCCGCCAACTGGGACTCGACGGCGTTTTCGCCCGCGACGCGCCTCTACTATGTGCTTGTGCTGGAAGAGTGTGTGGGCAAGCCAACCGGTTATCCAGACCAGACCGGCCAGCGCCTCCTGCGGGCGATCAATATCGATACGGGCGAAATCGCATGGGAGATTCCCCAACCTGGCCCGGCACGCGCCAAAACCTGGTCGGGCGTTCTTGCCACCGCCGGCGGCCTGGTCTTCTATGGCCAGCCGAACGGAGGTTTCGAGGCCGTAGACCAGCGTACCGGCAAACTCCTCTGGCACTTTCCTACCAACGTTCGTATGAAAGCCTCGCCGATGACCTTTACTGTGCGGGGCAAGCAGTACGTCGCGGTAGCCGCCGGGCCGAATATCATGTGCTTCGGCCTCTGAATCTGAATTCAATTGGTCGCGGCGATGACAAAACGGTCCGCGCCCAGCCCGGCCTGCGGCACGTCTGATTGAATCAACCTGAGCCCTCTTCGCGCCTGACTTGTACACGAATTCCGTGCGGTTCGAGCGCCGGCAATACGTCTTCGTAGGCCACAGCGAGCGGCGTCAACACTCCCGGTTTGGTGAGCTTGCCCGTCGCGATGAGCTGCACCCCGCAGCTCATCGTGAACCCGACGGTGCGCTGCATGGCGGTGAAGCCGGTGGCGAGATCGCGATAATCGATCAGTTGGTACACCACGCGCCCGGGCCTTCCGTGCCGCAGTCCGCGCGCTTCCACTCGGATGAAACTCAAATCTCGCTCGTTTCCGACGTACTGAAACTGCCGCTGCCTGGAAAGCGCTCCGGCCATGAATTCCGTGGGCGAAATCATGGCGCCGGCTATCGCCAGCGGCTCGTTTCCGAGAAGCCCGCTTTTCACCACGGTGTTCCAGAAAGCGCAGTGCCCGGGATACCGGCCGGTGTAACGGCCTGACTCCCGCAAGGAATGCCGGATGCCCAGCAATTCTGCGTAGCGCACCGCGTCGCCATTGGCAAAACACTCGAGCGGAGATCCCAACTCCGGCACGTCGATGGCATGGCAGTTTCGTTCCTCGAAAATCTCATCTGCTGGAATCTCCACTGCTCGCCCATCGCGGATCAGCTTGGACGGCCGATGATACGACCGCATTACCCCCAACGGCGACCAGGAGAATCTGTATTGCAGCGGATTTCCGCGGGCGTCTGCTGCCGGCAAGCCTGCGCCATAGGTGTGCAAGACATGAACCTCGTCGAATTCCGAGACTGCCTTGGCGGCCATCAACAAGTCCAGCCCAGGGTCCATGCCGAACTCGGTGAGAATGGTCACGCCTCGCTGCTGGGCCAGGCGGTTTAGATCGTCAATTGAGGCGCGCTGAACCGCGGCGCTCGCAGAGTCGAGCCCCTCCAGATTGCAATAGTACATGCTGCTTACCAGCGATACGCCACAGCGCGCGGCCAGTTGTCCCGTGTACAGCGCCAAGGAGGCTGGGAGCGCCTCGGCGACCACATCGGATTCGCGCATTAAGCCGGTCAGGCGCAACTCGTCACGTGCATCGACCCGGACGGCCACTACTCTTCCTCCCCGATACCGGGCTGCTAATGATTCCAAGTCGGGCCGGTTGTCAGCCACCACAATGCGCGAAAACTCCGCGTGGCCGACCAAATCGTGCAATACCGCCTGGCCTTGCATGCCGAGACCTATCAGCAATAACCGCTGCTTCATTTCCGCGCCCGATAATAATAAAAGGGCAACGATACGAGCAGCAGGCAGATGCCGATGGCGGCGTTGCGCGTATCGTGCAACAGCGTGTTCCACAGGAACCATGCGACGACGGCCACGAAGGCCAGTGTCACATAGGGATAGCCCCACGCGCGATAGGGGCGGGGCGCATTGGGCATCTTACGGCGCAAAACAATCACTGCCAGCGCGGTGAGGGCATAAAACGCCCACGAACCGAAAACCACATAACTCGTGATCTGTTCATATGTGCCGCTGAGCGTGAGCAGCCCTCCCCACACGCCCAACGTGATGATAGCGAATGCGGGGGTGTGAAATCGGGGTTGAAGACGGCTGAAGGGCTCGAGGAAGGCGCCGTCCGCTGCTGCGGCATACAGGCAGCGTGGTCCGCCCAGCACACACCCATGCATGGTGCCGAATGTCGAGCACAGAATACCCATGATCACGAACGCTGTGCCGAAGCGCCCGAGCACGACGCTCGCCACGTCGGCTGCGATACGTGGCGAGGCCGCCATCGCCGAACGCGGTAGCACAAAGGCAAACGCCAAATTGGTCACAAGGTAAACGATGATGACCGCAACCGTGCCCAGCAGCAGCGAAAGTGGCACAGCACGACTGGGCGATTTCATTTCCCCCGCAGTGAGTGTCACCGTAGTCCAGCCATCGTACGCCCACAAGACTGAGATCATGGAGAGCCCCAGGCCGGATGTGAGGGAGTGACTCCATCGCTCCGGCCACAGCGGCAGCAGGTTGGCAGCTTGGCCCTTGCCGGAAAACAGCACCGCCAGGACGAGCCCCGCGATCGCAATCAACTTTGCCGCCGTGAAAATGTTCATCACCCACCCGCCCACACGCACGCCGCGGACGTTGATCGCGGTGACCAGTACGATTGTGATCACCGCGATGACCCGGATCTGCCAGGAAGCCATCCCCGGTATCCAAAAGCCCAAGTATGTGGCGAACGCCACCGCCAGTGCCGCCACACTGCCGGCTGTGTTGATGAAGAAGTGATTCCAGCTATACAGAAAACCCCACACCTGACCGAAACTTCGCTCCAGATACACATATGGGCCGCCAGTTTCGGGGAGAACCGAACTCAATTCGGCCAGGGACAGCGCTCCGAATAGCACCATCAGGCCGCCCAGCGCCCAGACCAGCAGGATCGGGCCGAGCGCCACCAGGTGCGCGGCGATCGTCGCCGGAACCAGGAAGATACCCGACCCGATGATCATTCCCATCTGGATCGCGATCCCTTCTCTCAGCCCCAGGGAGCGAACCAGGCGTACCGGAGAAGGCGCACTCATTGGATCGAGAACATGCTACCAACTCACGCCGGATTTTGCTGGCGCTTGGGATATGACAGGCTTTGAGGATACTCAGCGCCAAGATTGGCACCCTAGACACCTCGTGTGATCGGATGTCGCAGTCAGCGGCGCTGGCGCGCTGGGGTGGCCCTTTCGAGCCTCGAAACTCGCTGCGAGCGAACTTTCCGGCAGTCAGAGGCGAGCGTCGAATCACTCGCTCCTTGGCACGAATCCAGCAGCTTCCAGCGCCCTGCGCGAGCAGAACCAGCGCGTTCGTGCGCGTCTTAGGTCGAGCATAGTTGGGCGGGCACCGGCCCGCTGCACCGGATTGCCGCGTTTGGCGCATTCTGCGTCCGCGCCTCGCGCTTTCCTGCTCCGGCGCGGCGTTTCTCGCAGCCACCTCCGGCGCTTGGCGCGCCGGCCGGTGCAAGCGGGAAGAGTGCCGACACGGGTTTGGTCTTCCAGACGCGGTGGAGCGGCGACCCGATGAACCGTTCTCCGCGCGATCTCGTGGTAGAAGCAGGCGGGCCGACCCAGTTCTGGGCGCGAGCGGCCCCTTAACAAGCTCGTGTTAACGCAGCCCAATTTCGCCTTGTCGTCATCCACCAAATCCTGCACAGTCATAATGATGGTATGGATGTCGTTAGTCCAGTTATCGAGACCGATGTTGGTGACGAAAAAGAAATGGAGCCGTCTGGTCCGCGCATTCGCTGCCCGCTGTGCGGTTGGACGCCCAGAAAAACCGATACATGGTCCTGCACCTGCGGTTTCGCTTGGAACACCTTCGACACGGGCGGCGTCTGTCCCGACTGCCTGCATCAGTGGACTGAGACACAGTGCTTGTCGTGCCTTCGGTGGTCGCCGCACTCCAGTTGGTACGCGAGCGCGTAGGCCCGTTGCTCAGACGAAAGTAAGGCGGCGTGTGGGGGCGGCGCGAATCTTTACGTTAGAAGCACACGGTAAGCGCACGATCAGGTTCTCGACAAAACCCGGTCTGGCCCGCGCGGGCTTGGGCCAGACTGCCTGTTGGAGAGAACGCGCCGGACCTGAATTGAAAGATTCTTCTGGTGCCCGGGGCGGGAATCGAACCCGCACTCCCGTTGCCGGGAAAAGGATTTTAAGTCCTTTGCGTCTGCCGGTTTCGCCACCCGGGCGGAGGCGCGAAGCGTCCTCGACCAGTGTAGCGAAAATATAGCAGTAAACGAATGCCGCGTTGCAGGCCACACCAAGCTCGACGCGCCCAATCAACGCCTGCCTTAACCAAGGATATGCGCTTGGTACCCCCCGGTACTCCCATGACTATCCTTAACAAACTTTTCGAGTAATACTTCCAGTGGTGCTGCAACTCCTCTTCAGCCTATCTATCGAGCTTGCGGCGATGACCGCGGTGACGCTGGCGGCGCTCGCGTGGCGTTTCGTTTTCACCTCTGGGAACAAGATGCCCGACCTTTCGTTTGAGTGGCTTTCGAGTCTTTCGGCGGACCGCTACGCGCCCATGACGCGGCTGACGGATGAAGCCGACTTTCGCTTTCTTAGAGTGCAGCCTGGTTTCACGCCGGACATGGAAGAACGCGTGCGGGATCACCGTTACCGTGTGTTTATGGCATACCTACAGAGCCTGCGGTCGGATTTCGAAGGGCTTGCCACAGCGATGAAGTATATGCTCGCCAACTCCGATCATGATCGCGCGAACCTGTCCTCGGTTCTGCTCCGCACGCAAGTGGCGTTTGGTTGGGCGTTCGTGCTTGCTTCGGTGCGCGCATACGCATGGCGCAAGGGCCTGTGCAACGTGGACGTGCGCAATCTCCTCACCTTGTTCGATGCCGTTCGCGATGAGCTGCGGTCGGCTGCGCCAATTCTCAACGCGGCGTAACTTCGCATCTGCCTATGGGGCAGACGGTCGTCTTTTGCCGTCTGCCCGCAGGCCGCACAAACCGACAGCCTACCCCACGCTCCCTGACACCGCCGCCCTCGGCTACACCACCGCTTCGCGCGGCGTCTGGAACCACGCGACCGTCCGAGCCACGCCCTCTTCCAGCCCGACACGTGGTTCCCATCCCAGCAGGCGGCGGGCTTTTTCGATGTTGGGACGGCGCTGCCGGGGATCGTCCTCCGGCAGCGGCCGGAAGACCAACTTGGAGAGGCTGCCGGTCTGGCGCCGGATATGTTCCGCGAATTCGCGAATTGTCAGCTCGGTAGGGTTTCCGAGGTTGACGGGATAGCGCTCGTCGGAGAGCATGAGCCGGTAGAGGCCGTCCACCAGATCGTCGACATAGCAAAAGCTGCGCGTCTGCGAACCGTCGCCGAAAATCGTCATGGGAGCGCCGCGCAGCGCCTGGTCGAGAAACGCGGGGACCACGCGGCCGTCGTCGAGTTTCATGCGCGGACCGTAGGTATTGAAGATACGGGCGATGTTCGTGGGCAGCCCGAACTTGCGGTGGTAGGCCATGGTGAGGGCCTCAGCAAACCGCTTGCTTTCGTCGTAGCAGGAGCGCGGGCCCACGGGATTCACATTTCCCCAGTAGGACTCGACCTGGGGATGCACGTTGGGATCGCCGTAGCATTCCGATGTGGACGTGAGCAGAAAACGGGCGCCCTTCGCCCGGGCGAGATCCAGCATGTTGCGGGTGCCGAGCGATCCAACCTCGAGGGTTTCGATGGGGTGCTCAAGGTAATCCTTGGGGCTGGCAGGCGAAGCGAAGTTGAGCACCGAATCCACGGGTCCATCGAGCGTAAAAGGCCGCGTAATATCCTGCTCAGTGAAGCGGAAGGACGGATTGCTCGCCAGATGCGCGAGGTTCCCGCGGACGCCGGTCAGAAAGTTATCGAGCGCGACCACGGTGTGGCCTTCCGCCAGCAGCCGGTCGCACATATGGGAGCCGATGAACCCCGCCGCCCCCGAGATTACAATTCTCAATTTTCCCCCTCGAGTCATTTTATAGGCTGGAGGGTGGTTGCCGCTTCCGCATGCTACATTCAAGTGTTCGATGACCGGTCTATCGCACGCTGAGCAGCTTTTACTTCTGGTGTTCATCGGGCTTTCGCTTGGATTGTTTTGGGCCCGGTTCCAGCAAATGCTGGACAGGGTTCTGGGTGCCCGGGAAACACCTGGATTCGAGCTGCGGCCTGTCGGTCCCCGGATCCGGCAGTTCCTCTGGGAAGTGGCGCTTCAGGGGAAAGTCATCCGCGAACGCCCTCTGCCCGGACTGGCGCACGCCTTCGTCTTCTGGGGTTTTTGCGCCTTCGCTCCAATTACGATCAACCACATTGCCAGCGCATTCGGGGGGCGCTTTCTGTTCCCCAATAGCGGCTTCGGTCGGTTCTATTTGGGATTCGTCGCAATATGGGCCGTGGCCGTCGCCGTCTCGATCGCGGGCTTGGCCATCCGCCGTTTTGTAGCGCGTCCGAAGTGGCTGGGCGCCGTGTCGCCGGAGTCGGGAGTCATCGCTCTGCTGATCTTCGTGCTCATGGTCACCTACCTGGCAGGGCTGTGGCTCGACGAAGGGGGCGTGGCCGGCAGAGCGAGCTGGTGGCTGCACACGGCGGCGCTGTTGATCTTTCTGCCGCTGATTCCGCACACGAAACATCTGCACCTGGTCGTGAGCCCCGCGACGGTGTTCCTGCGGCGCCAGGGATTCAGCAGCATTCCGCCGCTGACGGGCGACGAGGATTTCGGACTCGATACGGGAAAGGACGTCACTCGGATCGACGCGCTGCAGGCGTATAGCTGCGTGGAATGCGGCCGGTGCACCGAGCACTGCCCGGCGTACAACACGGGCAAGGTGCTCAACCCCAAAGAAATTGTGCTGGGGTTGAGAAGTTACCTGAAAGAGTTTGGCCCGCACGGTGAAGCGCCTCTGCTGGGCAAGCACATCTCCGAGGAAGCCGCCTTTCAGTGCACCACGTGCGGCGGCTGCGAGTATCAGTGCCCGGTGGGCATCCAGCACCTGCCGATCATCGTGGGTCTGCGGCGCGGCGCGGTGAACACGGGTAAGTGGGATAACGAGTACGGCGCCAAGCTGTTCCTCAACCTGGAACGCAACGGCAACGCGCTCGGCTTTGCGTCCATGGAGCGGCAGAATTTCATCGAGAAGAACCAGTTGCCGATCTACGATGGCACGCAGGAGTACTGCCTGTGGCTGGGCTGCATGGGCGCGTACGATCCACAGGGCCGCGAGATTGTGCTGGCCCTGGCGCGCGTGCTGCGGCACGCCGGGATAACGTTCGGCGTTTTGCGCAAAGAGAAGTGTACGGGCGATCCGGCGCGGCGGCTGGGCAATGACCTCGCGGTTTCGCAGGTGGCCGAGGCGAACATGGAAACGCTGCGTGCTGCGGGCGTGGGCAAGATGGTGTCGATTTGTCCGCACTGCGTGAGGACGATCGGCACCGATTGGCGCGAATACGGCGCCGAGTTCGAGATTGAGCATCACAGCGAGCTTCTGGCGCGGCTGGGGAGCAGGCTGCCGCAGCCCGGTGCGGGAGCGGCGCGCGAGCGTGTAGTGTTTCACGACCCGTGCTACCTGGGCCGCTATCGCAACGTATTCGACGAGCCGCGCAGCGTGATCGCTCGCTACGATGAGACGACGGAAGCGCCCCGTTCTCGCGAGCGTTCCTTCTGCTGCGGCGCGGGCGGCGGCCTGATGTTCCTCGGCGAGGAGACGGGCAAGCGCGTCAACGTGGAGCGCGCGGAGGAGCTGGTGCGGTCCGGCGCGCAGACGATCGGGACGGCCTGCCCGTTCTGCCAGACGATGTTTCGCGACGCGCTGGGCGCGGCCGCCGCGTCCACCGGCGCAGCGCCGCCGAAGCTGCTGGATATTGCGCAGATTGCGGCCGCGGCGCTGGTAGAAGGAGGCGGTCCACAATCGTAAAAGCGTCCCACGGGATGCTATAATCGATTCGTGACACAGCGCGGGTCTTGTGCTGTGCCTCCCGCAAACCAGAACGGGCGCGTAGCTCAATTGGCAGAGCAAGTGACTCTTAATCACTAGGTTGAAGGTTCGATTCCTTCCGCGCTCACCATTCCAATCAATCACTTGGAGGTCATTGGATTGTGACCGGGCCTTCCACTACAGGGACTGCCTCCGAATTCTGCGGTTTGGTTTCGGTCTGCTCATGGAGTCGCACACCAGCAGTCGCATCGCGCTTTGCGACGATCCGAATATGGGAATAGCGTTCCAGCATGGCCCTGCTCATGTGACCCATCAGACCGAGCATCGTGGACTCAGAGACGCCATTCTCGGCCAGTCTGGTGGCGAAGGTGTGTCGAAGGGAAAACCCGCACTCGAACATCTATTTCCGGACGTGTTCCGCGTGCCGTTCGACCAGCGCTGGTCCTGGCGCGAGGGCTGGTGCACACCGACATGGATCGGCGAGACCGCAGAACGATGCTACGCCAGCGGCGTGCCCTTCCACCTGCTCTAAGAGAGATCGTTATTCCCGCTGTGATACCAATTCAATAACAGGTGTCAGCGCCCCGGCTCAGAGAAGAGTGACCGCAGAAAGAGTGCCCCGCATGTCGAAGAAGAGCAAGTCGAAGAAGAAGACCATCGGGCCACCCGCGCCGGGAAGGAGAAAAGGTCCATATCTCAAATAGCCGTTTGGCCCCTCCGACGGCTAAGGGGCCGCTCCGGGACATCAAATCATTATTAGGACTTTTTGATCCGAGATAAACCAAACGAAAATTCATCGTGACCTGTTCGGCCCACCCCAAGAATGCATCGGCAAAATCTCATAAATGGTTTCGAAGGGCGTGGATCGACCGGACTGTCAAGAGCCACCCAAGCACCGTCAGCAGCACACACAATCCGAAGTCGGTCGTGTGAACCAAGCCGGTGTTGCAGTATTTTAAGACCGGAACGGCGACGACCAAACAGGCTGCAGCCGCAGTGATCTGATGCTTCGTGAATGTGGAGATACACTCTCCCATCGCGAGGAGACCACCACCGATGAACACCAGCGGAGTATAGGTTGTCAGCAGGACTGCCCAGTTCGGCTCTCTCCATGGTGCAACGACGTACTCAGCGGCGCCTAACGCGATAAGGAGCCCATACAGGGAAAAGGCAGCAAGCCACTTTCCCAATACGATATTAGTTTCGGTCACGGGCGAGGTTAGCAGCAATTCGATCGTGCGTGTCTGCGTCTCTTCAGGGAAGAGCCTCATCGTAATCATCGGGATGATGTACATCGCGAGGATTCGCGCAAAGCCCACAACCAATAACACTGGATGCGGACGCAGTTCCTGACTTGGGCGGAAGCCTGTGAGTGCGAACAAAGGTCCTGCAATCCGAACACGTAGGGTGTCGTCGCTAGTTGCGTAAACCATCAGCGCAAAGAGGACGGTCGCTAATACGAGAAGCACGCGACCAATGGCGGTTGCAAAATAGCCTCGCAATTCCCGTCGGCAGATCGCCAGGGTGTTCCTCATTTCGTCTCAGCTTATATACCTCTGGGAGACATGCGCAACCTACCAGCACGGCTGGCTGTGCATCCGCTGCGGGCACGCTGGCTGCCCGGTGCCATCCAGCGTCCGGCCGGTGGACGACCCAGGGACGGGGAGGAGGTCAAGGTGAGGTTTTTAAGTTCCGCAGTAAGTCCGGCGGTGGGGGGGTGGTGGGCTTGAAAGAACTCGAATCTGTGACCTCCTGCGTGTCAAGCGGGCGCTCTAACCAACTGAGCTACAAGCCCTTATCAAAACTGAGGCAACCACGTCGTTGCCCCCTCCTTCCAACGAAACCAGCGGACTCCTCTTCCGTGTCAAGGTAGACCGACTGGTGGTCAGCCGACACGCGCTGATCATCCAAAGGAAGTATGAGATGGGGTGTGCATACCGTGTGCCAGCCTGTTCTCTTCTGGATCTGGTAGGGCCGCAGGCTCCGGTCGCATGCCACTTGGGCCGCTTGTCGAGGCTATCGTGATTTTCGGGATTGCCGTTTGCTCTTGATCTCTGTCACGCGTCCGGGTGTCTTTCGAGCCGCCCGAGTTTCTTGGACGGGTGGCTTGCGGGTCAGTGCGATGCTCTTCTTCAGCGCCTCCAGGATATCCACGACCGGCTGAGTCTCTGTCGCCGGTAGGGCGGCGGGGGCGGCACCCGCTTCAGACATCTTCTTCGCGATCATCGCCTGCAATTCCTCACGGTAGAGGTCCTTGAACTCTTCAGGAGCGAATGGCGCCTCGATGGCTTCGAGGAACGTCTTCGCTAATTCCAGTTCTTTCGCTCCGACCCCTTCCACATTTGCGCGAAACTCGTTTTCGAACCGAATCTCGTCAACGTAGAACATCGTGTGCGCCAGTATGCCGTGTTCGCCGGGACGCACAATCACCACGTGCTCGCGGCCGTACATGCCGACACGCGCAAGCGCGACGTGCTGCGTTTCTTTCAATGCCTCAAAGAGGATGGCGTAGGGCTTCTCGCCGCCGCGATCCGGCACTACGTAATACGACGTTTCAAAAAACACGGGATCAATTTCCGACAGGCGGACAGACCGGACGATTTCCATGTTCGCGGAAGTCCTACGTTGGAGGCTTCTCAACTCCTCATGGTCAAACGTGACGTACTGGTCGGGCTCGATTTCGTAACCGCGGAGAACGTCCGCTCGGCTGATCGGCCGCTCATCGCCCGCTGTGACCAACGACTGTTGGACGCGAGTGACCGGAGCCGGAGGAGGCGCTGTTTCCGGCTCTCCTGTGGGAGGGGCGGCTTCGAAGCGAGGAGATCCTGGTTCAGACTTGCTCGGCTCAGGGGCGCGCGTGCTGATGGGCTCGATCGCCGGCGGCTCCGCAGGTTCGGGCCGGTGGACGTAATGCAGGCGAACGCGCTCCCTCCGTGCGGCGCGGAATAGTTTCACGGGGATTGAAACCAGCCCGAACGTGAGATGGCCCTTCCATACAATCGATGGCATACTTTAGCGGATCATACTAAAGACGTGGTCGGAGAGAAAGTGGTGCCAGGCAGCCGCTGTGGCCGACCCGGCAACAGGCCACACGATATTTGCCGCCATCAAGGAAGACGGCCCGTCGGTGGACTCTTCGTCGCCGGCAGTTTCGCCGACGCGCTCGATGCGATCGAAGCTTGCCAATCCTCTACGCGCGGTATGCCCTTCGGCGCTCCTTTTCGTACTCCGGGCCACCCGCCCTCAACCTGAAGGTGAACGCCCTTCGGAAGCTCGCTCGACGCGATTCAAGCTTGCGCCGTCGCAACCTTTCACGGCGTCACCGGAATCCGCGGGTGGTCGAGGTTTGCGCGATAATTGAACGATAATTGAACTATGATGTCCGCGCATCCAAGCATAACGATCGAGGCTGATAAGCGCGACGGCAAACCATGCATTCGCGGGATGCGGATTACCGTAAATGACGTTCTCGGCTGGTTAGCCCACGGAATGAGTGAAGAGGAGATCCTGGAGGAGCATCCGGGCCTCGAGAAAGAAGACTTTGCCGCGGTGTATGCCTTCGCCGCGGACGTGGCTGACACCGCCTACGGCGGTCGTTGAACGTTGCGAGTACTGCTCGCTCAGAACCTCTCGCCGAAGCTGATTTGGAAGCTTGCGGACGTTCTCCCTGGCCTGGAAAGCGTATATGATCACGGCCTGATCGCCTCATCCGATCGGTTCATTTTCGACTGGGCCCGACGAACTGAGGTCTCATCCATAATCAGCGCGGATCGAGATTTCGTTCGATTGGCTGAGCGCTTCGGGCCACCCCCCAAGGTGATTCGAATCGACCGGTGTGACTTTCCGTCCCGAATGGTTGAACAACTTCTTCGACGCGAGGCGCTCCGTACTCACGATTTCCTAGAGTCGGATCGTCCTATTTTGCAGTTGGGCCTGTAAGGACCGCGTATGTTTCAAACAGGCTACTCACCTATGGTGTAACTTGCCCACTGCTGCCCTCTCAAACGTCATCCCCTGCGATCCGGTTGGGTCACCGGAATTTCAAGAGAGTCCGATCGGCCAGGACTCTGATGGCGTTGCCGATGCAGCGGAACGCAAGCTGGGCTACGCTCACGGTTTCCACGTTTTGCGCTAAGGCCCAAAGTCGAGCTTGGCCTGAACCAGACTGTACGAACTTTTGTACGAACTTTTGCCACAAGCCATGCGAAGTGGCACTAGGCGGCCTCTATAGAGACCTTGTCTTTTCAAAGGATTATGTCCTAAGCCGTGCGGGGCTTAGCGTCGAGTGGCATCGGAATCTGATTCGATCAGCCGAAGCAACCCCCATGCACAGACTCTTAATCACTAGGTTGAAGGTTCGATTCCTTCCGCGCTCACCAGAAAATCAATTATTTACAGGGTGTTGAATAGTGTCCGTCTCTCCTGCTGTGGGGACGCCAATCGAATGTGCCGGTTTCTCAGCGGGTGGAGTCACTGTGTGCTGACGGTTCAGTACAAGAGAGTCCACCGCGGCGCGCTTCGCCGCCATGCGAATGCGGGAGTACCACTGGCAGATCCCCAGGCCTCGACAGCGCCCTGCTGGTCCGACTCTGCGACTCGTTCGAAGGCCTAACGCCCGGCAGATATTTCCGTGTAGCCGTTCGGCGCAAGGAAGATAATTCGCGGCTTGTCAACGCTCTTTTCGAAACACTAAAGACCCATCAAGGCGCGCGGGCATCGTCGAGCGGTTCGTGTCGGATCGCGAATTCCCAAGGGGGACGTCCTTTTGCGGATTGCTGAGTGCACCTACATTTGATTGCTGTGCGCCTCGGCGATGGAAGGTTGTCGGGGTGCCTGGATTCCGTGCCTAATCCGAGTGTGCCTGTGCCTCCGCAGCCAATTCCGCCAGATTTGTTCGCACTCGTTCCCCAGCCTGCGCACTTTTTAGCATCGCTAAGAATTTCTTAGTGAAGTCCTGTTGCAGATGGAAATCCTGTGCGGCTTGCGACCTGTAGATCTCGTAAAAAACAAACGTGTTGGGGTCGTCCTTTCGCACGGTCAGGTAAAAGGCCTCGACACCAGGTTCTGCCCGCACGAGCGGCAAGTATTGGTTGGCGGCCTCGACCAGTTCCGCCCGGCGCTGCGGCTGAATCTTTGCTTCAATTAGCATGATTACTTTTTCGTTCGTCATCTGCGACTGCTCCTTTCGCTCACCTCGGCCGTAAGACCAACCGGCCAGGACCATAGCATGACCTGCGGCAAAGCAGGTTCCGTCGAAGGACCTGATGCTGGCTGCCTTCGCGCCAAGGTGGCCGGACTCGTAACGAATAGCTGTGTTTGTCCTTCCGTCGCTAAGCTGCAATTGTAACGGCCTGATGAGGGCGGGAATAGTCGCCGCCCACACACAACTGCAAGAGTTCACCGTCATGCACCGCCTGGAGTTTCCGTCCTTTCATGGCCATTCCAACGATTGGCCTGAGCTCCCTGCTCCATGTTGCCCGGCTATAGTGCTAGAAGATTTGTTGATTTGTTTAAGCTAAATGTTTTATAATCAATAATATATGTCGCCTGAAATATAACAAATCAGGTTTATGCTCGGAGATGTGGAAGGTGAGCCCATATGAACAGCCCGGCATTGGCTCAAGCACGGAAGAAATCCGGCCGTAGCCAAACAGACGTCGCAAAAGAACTTGGCGTGTCACAGGCTTACGTCTCTATGGTTGAACGCGGGGAACGGAGTTTGCCGCGCCGGCGTTCGGCGAAAGCCGTGCGTGTCTATGGATTGTCGCCTACCTCTCTGCCAGTTCAGGCTAGAGCAGAAGGACCGTCAGTAGTTGATCCCGATGTTGCTTCAAAAATCTCAGGTTGTTTGCTCTAGACCCATACGACCTTGCGTTGTCGAAGCTCGAGCGTAATAGTCAACGCGATAGAGACGAAGTCAAGCATTTATCCAAAGCTCTACCGCTCGATATCAGCATTCTCCGGAAACGTTACGAGGAGGACCGCCTTACCTTGCTCATCCGGATCGGGAAGACTTAACCCTAACGCTCTGGCTCGAAATGATTAAAAACAGCACCTAGTGAATGTCACTTCTTTCGAATTATTACTATTAAGGTCTCTTTATTATCAATTTTGAAAAGGGCGTGAATATGACGCGGACTGATGTCTGGAAGGGGATGGTCGCCGCTTGGCAACTTGGGGGGCGCCACCAGAGGGGCTGGATTTGGAAGGAGTAACGAGCCGATCAGTGGGAACTCCAGATGCAGTACGAAAACCAACCGTTTGCCTAAAAGTAAACTTAATAACTACTTGCCATTGATTTTATTGCCCAGAGCTTGGGCTCTTAGACGGCCGATTTCCCAATATATCGTTAGGGACGAAGCCCTGGTAACCCCGAGGGGGTGCCGCCGGCCTTCTGGGATTGCCAGTCCAGTGACCGGAGGCCGACGCGCCCGCGCGACGGGAATAGCGCGTAAGCTAAAAATGGTAGTAAGCCACTTATGAAACCAAATCGCTCCATCCCGGTTCTGCTCATCGTGTTTGGTATGCTGATCGGGCTGATCGCGATTTCCGGGCTCGGCGCTCTGCATCGCGCACGTGAGACCTATCGCGCCGTATCTGCGCTCAACGACCATTATCGCCGCACTGACGAGGTGCTAAACTCCATCGCTTCGGGCATCTACATGGTTGGCCTACTGACACGCGACTACCTGCTCGATCCCTCCAACGCCAATGCCGCTGAATACCGCTCCCAACTGCTGGCGGAGCGCTCGTCGATGGAAAAAGAGTTTCGTGAACTCAGGACAGCAATCCGCGAAGAGGACAGGCCGCGGCTGCAAACATTGCAGACGGAGGTGGAAGGCTACTGGGATGCTCTGGACCCGTTGTTCGAGTGGACCCCGAAGGAAAAGGCCGCCAACAGTTGGGGCTTCCTGCGGCGGGAGATCCTGCCGCGCCGGCGCGCCGCCCTCAAGATCACCGGCGAAATCTCAAAACTCACCGAGGCGAATTTCGACCAGCAGCGCCATGAGGCATACCAAAGCCAAGTGTCTATCGCGGGCTTCATCGGACGAATGCTGGTATTCACCGTCCTGCTGGGTCTGGGAATCGCCGCTCTGACTGTCCTCCGCATCAGAAAACTGGAAAAACACTCCGCCGAACAGCGCTTGAGAACCGAAGAAGCGGAAAGAGAATTGCGGCGCCTCTCGCGCCAACTGGTGCAGGCGCAGGAGGAAGAGCGAAAGTCCATTTCGCGCGAGCTGCACGACGAGGTCGGCCAGATGCTGACCGCGCTACGCATGGAGTTGAGGAGTCTGCAGGATCTCCGCACCGCTCCCGAGGACCAGTTCAGCGATCACGTTGGAACGGCCAAGCGCCTAGCCGAACAATCCTTGAGGGCCCTGCGCGATATGGCGATGGGGCTGCGTCCTTCCATGCTGGACGACCTCGGGCTGGGTTCGGCCCTCCAATGGCAGGCGCGCCAATTCGCCAAGCAGACCGGCATCCCAGTGAATGTGCAGATAGACCGCATGCCGTCCCGGGTTCCGGAGCCGCACCGGACGTGCATCTATCGCGTCGTGCAGGAAGCGCTCACCAATTGCGCCCGGCACGCCAAAGCCCGAAGCATCGACATTGAAATTTGCGGACAACCGGACGGCATCTCACTGTCGATCCGGGATGACGGCGTTGGCTTCGAAACATCGAACGTAAAAGGCCGTGGTCTCGGGTTAGTGGGGATGCAGGAACGCGTAATGGAACTAGGCGGCAGACTAACTATTGCCTCCCAAGCCCACAAGGGCACCGTTATGTGGGCGAAGATCCCGGTCCCCCAGGAGGTTGCCCCGCATGAACATTCGAGTCCTGTTAGCCGATGATCACGGCGTCGTGCGGAAGGGCCTGCGTTTTCTGCTGGAACGCCAGCCCGATATGGAGATTGTGGGCGAAGCGGCGGACGGCCGCGAAGCTGTACGCCTGGCGGAAGCTACCAATCCCGACATCGTGATCATGGATATTGCGATGCCGCTATTGAACGGCATTGAGGCCACCGCCCAGCTGGTAAAGCGAAATCCCGCCATCGCCGTGATAATTCTGAGCGTGCACTCGGATGAAGACTATCTACTTTCATCGCTGAATGCCGGCGCCAAGGGCTACCTGCTCAAAGATTCGGCGGAGGTGGACCTCGTCCGCGCCATCCAGGCAGTCCGGAACGGTACGCCGTTTTTCAGTCCGGAGATCGCCAAGACGATGCTGGAGGACTATATGCGCTTCCTCCAGCAGCGCAACCTGCAAGACTCTTACGACCTGCTCACCGAGAGGGAGAAGGAGGTGCTCCAGCTACTCGCGGAGGGCAAATCCAACAAGGAAGTAGCCTCCATCCTGGATGTGAGCGTCTATACGGTGGATTCCCACCGCACCCATCTGATGCAAAAGCTGAACTTACACAACACCGCCGAGATCGTGTTGTACGCCGTACGAAAAAAGATCATCGCCTGACGGCTTTTTTCACCCCATTTCCCACCCGCTCTCACCGATTTCCGGGATATACGCGGCGGCCCCCGGGAGGCGACCATGGATTTCAGGTAAGGACATTATGGTCACCAAGAGGAGAAATTCAAATGGCGTCTAGAGCGGTTGCTGCTCCGTCCGTGGAGTACATTCAGTGTTGGAATCGGTTCCAGTCTCTGGCCGAAGGCCGCATCCACGAGGGCAACCTGGTTGCCGGCGAACGCCTCTGGGAACTCGTGAAATCGCCCGATCTAGGGACTCGGTTGATCATCCGATCGAGCATTGACCCGGCCGAATTCGTCGAGTGCTCGCTCGACCCTGGCGCCGGTGTCCTCAGGTGCCGACCAGGGTCGGAAACCGAATGCGATGCGCTCGTGTTCCGCCTGGCCGACGATACCGCTGACAGGCTGTTGGTGGACGACCGTCAGTTCACGTGCGAGCAGGCTGTCACGATGATTCTCGACCGGTTGGTCTGGATGGATAGTTGCGAAGGTCAAATCGAAAGCGCGCCGGAGATCGCGCTATGAGCTTGGAGCACTGCCGAGCGGTATGGACCAAGAACGCACTCCATGAACTGCTGCGGGCCGAGTTCGACGGCGTCCGCGTAATTACCGTATCGAATCGCGAACCGTACCTCCACCGGAGGGGGCCGAACGGCGTGGAGTGTATTCAGCCCGCCGGCGGACTCACCGTGGCGCTGGACCCGATCATGCGGACCACCGGTGGTGTTTGGGTAGCACACGGTAGCGGCGATGCTGACCGCATGACGGCCGATGGGCGCGGCCACGTGGCGGTCCCACCCAGCGCTCCCGCCTACACACTGCGCCGCGTCTGGCTCGATCGGAAAATCGAAAAGCCCTACTACTGCGGCCTTGCCAATGAAGGCTTGTGGCCGCTGTGCCACACCGCCTTTCACCGGCCCGTATTTCGTCTCCGGGATTGGGAGAGTTACCGCGAGGTCAACCGGATCTTTGCGAATGCCGTCATCGAGGAGGCCGCTGGTGAACCCGCGTTCGTCTTTATCCAGGATTACCATTTCGCCCTTCTCCCCAGGCTGCTAAAAAAACGCAATCCGAACCTCACGGTTGCCCAGTTCTGGCATATTCCCTGGCCGAATCGCGAGACCTTCCGCGCATTCCCCTGGAAAGAAGAGCTGCTGGACGGGATGCTCGGCAATGACCTGCTCGGCTTCCATCTTCCTGCCTTCTGCGGCAACTTCCTCGAAACGGTCGAGCGGGGTTTGGAAGTCATGGTGGATGCCGACCAGCATGCCGTATGGCGCGCGGGCCACCGGACGGGAGTGCGGGCGTTTCCGATCGGCATCGACTTCGAAGAGCATGTTCGCTATGCCTGCGGGCCGGAGGTGGAATCGTATGCCGAAAAGTGGCGCAAAGCATTGGGCGATCGCCATTCCTTACTTGGAATCGGCATTGATCGCGTGGATTACACGAAGGGAATTCCCGAGCGGCTCCGGGCGCTGGACCGGCTGCTGGAATCCTATCCGGAATACCGTGGTAAGCTCCTGTTCTTGCAGGTCGCAGTGCCCAGCCGATTGCAGATCGGCGAATACCAGCGGCTGAACCACGAGATCGAATCCACGATTCGCGAGATCAATTTCAAATGGGGCCGCGGCAGCTGGCGGCCCATTCGTCTCTACAGCCGCCACATGCCGCAGGCCGAGATGATGGCCCTGCACCGCCTTTCCGATTTCTGCATGGTGACTTCGCTCCACGACGGCATGAACCTGGTGGCCAAGGAGTACGTAGCCAGCCGAACGGACAACGATGGAGTGCTGGTGCTGAGCAGTTTCACCGGCGCAGCCCGGGAACTGACTTCCGCGCTGATGGTGAACCCGTTTTGTTTGGATGACATCGCCGATGCCGTGCACCGCGCTCTGACCATGCCCGGGGATGAGCGGCGACGCCGCATGCAGGCCCTGCGCTCCGTGGTGCGGACCAATAACATTTACACGTGGGCGGCAGGCTTGGTGCACGGCCTTGTAGAAGTGGAGCGCTGTGCCCGTTCGTTCTCTGAACCGCAGCAGTTGGCCCTGGTCTCGGGGTTGTGACTTCGGAGCAAATTGCTGCACGATATTCTTATTATTCTCCGAAAGCTCCGGGTTGCAGATCGCATCGTTGTGGGGATCGGTTTCGACGGCACGCTGTCCCCCCATCGTGGATCGTCTGGAGCGAGCGGCCATCCCGCCCGGGACCACCACGGCGGTGCGGTGCGGACTGGCGTCATCGGAGCGAACCTTCACCGCGATTTGAAACTGCTCACGATGCTCGGCCGGAATCGGAGCGGCGCATGCTGAGGGTGGCAATTCCAGAACTTTCGCCCGCTGCCGCGAGGGCAGGCGTCGTTGCGGCCGACTTTCATTTTGTGGTTTTCAGTTTATACTCTGCCAGACGATAGAGCAGCTCACGAACGCCGCTTGTGTCTGGGACCCGGTAACGGGCTTTGCTGGAGTCGGCTCCTACGTGAACACTCCAAGCATGGGCCGGAAGGTAAGCGAACATGTCTTCGTCCGTGCGGTCATCCCCGATGCCCAAAATAAATCCGGCATCGGCATATTCGGTCAGGAGCTCGTTCGCAAAAACTCCTTTGTTGGCCCAAATTGGTCTTACCTCGACAACCTTTTTGCCGCGATAAACATGGAGTTCGGTTTCAGCGAGCATAGCTTCGAGCATAGACACCAACTCGGTAGCGAGCCATTCCCCGAATTCACTTTCGGCAGTGCGGTAATGCCACACTAGGGCGCATTCTTTCTCCTCGATGAAACTGCCTGGTGTTTGCTCCACGAAGTGATCCAGGATGGGGCGGATCTTATCTTTCCATTCCGGGGCAGGGCAGCCACCCTGCCACTTAGTGCCGCCCGGCAGTCGCCAGCGCGCACCATGCTCAACTGCGAACCCGAGACGCGGAACTTGGCCCAGCCAGAGTTCGAGGTCAGCGGCTCGACGCCCGGAAATCACGATGACGGTGTTGGCCGGTTCACTCGTGAGCTGTTTGAGTACCAATCGGAGATCGGCATCTGGAATAGCCTCACGAGGCCGCTTCGCGATTGGAACTAGTGTGCCATCATAATCCAGCAGCAACAGACGCTTAGCTGCTTTGGCGTATGAATCAACCACATCGGCCACGGGCAGAAGGACTGGTCTTTCCGGCGCGCTCTTACGTCGTGCAATTGCTGCTTCTCCTAAAATCCTAAGGAAGCGCTCACCCCAGCGGAACACGTTGTTGCGGACCACGCGGGCGTGCAGTGTCAGCATCCGATCGTGTTTCTCTTCCTCGGGCATCGCCAACGCACGTTTGATCGCCGAAGCGGTCCGCTCTTCATCGAATGGATTGATGAGCAAGGCCTCACCCATCTCTGCGGCACTTCCTGCGAACGCACTGAGCACTAGCACGCCATTGCCGTCGGGGTGACACGCGGCATATTCTTTGGCGACCAGGTTCATGCCGTCGCGCAAGGGTGAGACCCAGGCGACGTCAGCGAAATGATAGACGGCTACTAATTCAGAACGGGAGAGGCCATGGTGAACATAAACAACCGGCACCCAGTCCGGCGTTCCAAATTCGCCGTTGATCTCGGCGATCAGTTCGTGGACTTCGCTGCGCAGTTCCTGATAGCTCTCTATGTTCTCCCGCGACGGAACGGCAATCTGCAGAAGGATCACCTTGCCGATGAGTTCTGGGTCCATCTCCAATAAGCGGCGGAAAGTCCGCAGTCGCTCGGGAAGGCCCTTGGTGTAATCCAGGCGGTCTACTGCGACAATCACCTTTCGCCCGGCATATTGGGCGCGCAATTTGTCAACCTGCTCTTTGGTCTCCAGGCGGTCCATGTGTCCAAGGAACTCATCAGGAGCTATGCCAATGGGGAGGGCCGCGAGACGGATCTCGCGACCTTGTATTTCCAAACGGTCCACTGTGCTTTCCATCTCCAGCAGTCGCCGCAAAGATTGACGGAAGTTCTGTAGGTACATGTGAGTGTGAAACGAAATGAGGTCGGCGCCCAGCAGGCCTCCGATCAATTCGTCGTTTCGTGGCAAGGTCGAAAAAATATCCCACGCTGGGAACGGGATGTGAAGGAAGAACCCGATCGTCGCGTCCGGAATCCTTTCTCGGAGCATCCCCGGCAAGAGCATCAGGTGGTAATCGTGGATCCAGATTCGGTCGCCTGGCCGAAACGCCTCGACAACGGCAGAGCAAAACCTTTCATTGGCTTCGATATATGCCTCCCAACTCTCGGAGTTAAAGCGAAGGCGGGAGACGAAACTATGAAACAAAGGCCAGAGCGCCTCATTTGCATATCCTTCGTAGAATTTTTCGACGATCTCTGCCGGCAAATGGACGCCGTAGCATGATTGCTCGCGTCGTAGAAACTCCAGCACCTCTGGAACGGGTTCTTCCTTTATGCCAGACCAGCCAATCCAGATGCCTCCGGTCCGTCGCAGGATAGGATCCATTGCCGTTGCAAGGCCTCCGGCGCTACGTTCCGTTTTCCAGTCTGTTCCCTCATGGGTCAAGGAGACGGGCAGGCGATTCGAGACCACCATCAAACGTGGGGTGTCGGGCATAAGTCGCCGTCCAAACGATAGGCTGTGCCACCGGCCGGGGTATCACGCCAGACAATTTCGTACTCAGGCCGCCGTAGCAGAATTATACGCTGCCGGTTTTGGTTTGGCCCGTATTTGACAGTACAGTTCTCTAAGAGCTCGTAAAGCAGGCTCTCGCATGTGAACAGATATTGACCTTCACGGACGCATGGGTCTAAGTGCCCCGGTATGGGCGTTATTGTGCAAGTGCCGGCGTCTGCTCTTTGCGCCTTAGCATGCGACTACCTGCGCCAAACGCTGCGCCAGTCTAGGATCAATCTTGGGGTGCACGCCGGTGGAATGTTCCGTCGCAACAAAGATAATAATACTCCTAAATCCCAAGCATTTCAGGGCGACAATCAGTTCCTTCACCGCGGCAGTGTTTCCCGAGATCGCTGCACCGAGCAAAGGCGTTTCCGCCTTGGCATGCCGGATTGGCCGTAGACAGAGTTACTGACAAACAAGATCGAAACTGCGATCACGGTGCGCCGGGTGGCTGCCGCCATTGGGTGTTCTGGGTCTGAGTTCGTGGCATTGTGGCTCCTTCCTAAACAAGTTCCTAAGAAACGGTTAACTCCGAGGCGCGGGGTGGTGCCCGCGTGAGGCCGTGGCGTCGCGTGATCTCCGCCATCTTTGTCCGACCCAGCGGACCACCCAGCGCTCGATTGATTACCTCAGCGCTCTCGCGGGAAACTGTGGACCAATGGCGGCTGGCGTAATCACGCAGAGTGCCTTTGCCTCCTTCATTCTGTTGTTATCGAACCGGTGAACAGTGCCCCGGAAGGATTTATTGGGAGGTAGCCTC